>ENA-ORXI01000066-ORXI01000066.1-sediment-metagenome-genome-assembly--contig:-NODE-66-length-67782-cov-7.819851_pt1 | contig 67782 bp, 52 predicted proteins | sample MGYA00237861_ERZ511468 | MGnify/ENA primary metagenome ERZ511468 (study PRJEB26299, sample SAMN06266213) | sediment metagenome | isolation source: Hudson Canyon methane seep mesocosm | place: USA:Hudson...
CTACGTACAAGCTCGAAGCTTAAGGAGGGGCCGGCTTCCCCAGAAAATCAGTTATTACTATAATTGTTTTGTGTTAAATAATCCTGTGTTTAAGAGATATGTTTAATATACAAGGAGGGGCCTTTGGCCGCGACTGGAACAAAATCAAGAGCCGCCGCGGCCAAAGGCCCCTCCTTTATCACAAAACTCAAATATTGTTATTAAATATCGGAGCTATGAATTCACACAAAGACTTCTTAATTCTTTTAATAATACTGTCACTTTCTCCAGCTCAATATCATCCCCAGAATGTACCAGTGCCAACAATTTTCTATAGCGACTAATGGCTTTATCTGATTTGATCAGCCATTTATCAACTTTTTTTGTCATGCTTTTTTCATCTTCTTGTAATGTGGTTAAAGATAGATGACTACAAACAGAGTTAAACTCTTCTCTTGCGGTTCGTTTGGCTAATGATTCCCAGACAGTTTTATCAGGCAGTAAACTTATTTTCTCTCGCAACCATAATAAATCTAACTCACTCATCAGTATAAAAAACACTTTAGAACACTCTTGTAATGAATTTTTTGTTTTCTTATTTAACCAGATAACATCTAAACACAAATACAGTACATCCAATGTCACCACATTAAATGCCAATTTTTCGGGGGCACCTCGCTTAACAAGTTCAATGACTTTACCATTAATAGCCTCAGTTTCAATATCTGATACAAAAGACAATAAATCACTCTTCAGTTCTGCAATACCCTTAACATAAAGTGGAGAATCTATCCCTTCTTGCTCTTGACTCAAAAACCAGTGCATAGCCCTTTCAATGATTTTTCTTATTTCTGCAAACAATTCAGCCTCTACTCCGCCGGCTAAAGATAATTTAGATGATTCAATCTGATACCATAAATCGGTAACAACAAAAGTCTTGCAGACTTGCTTATAGACATTAAAAACAGAGACGATGGAACAGCCCGTTTCTTCCATTAATTTAAAGGCCAAAACCATGCCCATATGATTAACAAAACCGTTAACCAAACCATTCACAACAATTTCTGATGCTAAACAGTGTTTATTAATATCATCAGGAAATTTTTCTTGTAATTGTACGGGGAAATATTGCATTAATTCCTGTTGAAATAATACCTTATCTAAATCATCTAACTCTAATATCAATTCTTGTTTAAGGACTTGCTTACTATAAGCCAATAAAACTGATATTTCAGGACGCGCTAAACCTAAACTGCTATTGAAGCGTTGTTTTAACCCCTCTTTATCTGGGATAACTTCTAGCTCTCTATCAAGATTTCCTTTCTTTTCTAAAATTTCAATCAACCATAAAACATCATTTAATTTATTGATGGAGTTGAGTTCTATCATGGTGATAGCACGGTTTTGATAATAGTTATGTTTTAAGACTAATTGTGCAACGTCATCTGTCATAGATTCTAATTGCTTGTTACGTTGTTTTTCTGTCAGATCACCTTGTACAACGAGTGAATTAAGTAATATCTTAATATTCACCTCATGATCAGAACAATCGACACCTGCAGAATTATCAATTGAGTCGGTATTAATTTGTCCCCCATTAATTGCATATTCGATTCGTCCTGCCTGAGTAAAACCTAGATTCCCTCCTTCACCCACTAATTTACAACGTAACTGTTTTCCATTGACTCTCACTGCATCATTAGCTCTGTCACCGACATCAAGATTATGTTCTTCTGTTGCTTTAACATAAGTTCCGATACCTCCATTCCACAAAAGATCAACAGGGGCTGTAAGTAATATTTTAATTAACTCATGAGGGGTTAAGTGATTATTATTAATATTAAGTTTTTGCTTAACCTGTGGGCTTAATGGAATAGATTTTAGCTTTCTAGAAAAAATCCCCCCGCCTTTAGAAATTAGGTTTTTATCATAATCAGACCATTTAGATTTGGGAATAATAAACAGCCGTTGTCGTTCATTAAAACTTTGTTCTGGGTCTGGGTTTGGGTCTAAAAAGATATACTCATGATCAAATGCACCGACTAATTTAATCTGCTTTGATAATAACATTCCATTACCAAACACATCCCCCATCATGCCACCAATGCCTATTACAGAAAAAGGGGTTTCCGAGAATTTAAAGTCCATTTGATTGAAGTGATGTTTAACTGATTCCCATGCACCGCGTGCAGTAATTCCCATCACTTTATGGTCATAACCTACCGAGCCTCCCGAGGCAAAAGCATCACCTAACCAAAAATCATATTCAATTGAAAGCGCGTTAGCATAATCAGAAAAAGTAGCTGTGCCTTTATCTGCTGCAACAACAAGATAAGGATCATCATTATCGTAACAGATACAAGATTCAGGCTTAATGACTTTCCCTGCAACCTGATTATCAGTTAAATCTAACAATCCTCTAATCAGTATTTGATAGCAAGCCACCACTTCTTTAGACCTTTCTTCATAATCAGTTTTATCTTGCAAGCGTTTGGCAATAAACCCACCTTTTGCCCCCGTCGGTACAATCACTGCATTTTTTGTCATTTGAGCTTTCATTAAGCCCAAAATTTCTGTTCTAAAATCCTCTGGTCTATCAGACCAGCGTAATCCCCCGCGAGCAACAGCACCACCCCGTAAATGAATTCCTTCAACACGTGGCGAGTAAACAAAAATTTCAAAATAAGGAATAGGCGAAGGAATATCTGTTATTTTTGCCGACTCAAACTTTGTTGAGAAATAAGGAATGCCTTGCTCATCCTTTGTATTTTTAAAATAATTCGTTCTAACGGCTGCTTGTACTAAATTTAAATAACGCCTAAGTATTCTATCTTCATCCAGTGATTCAACCTGATCAATGGCTTGTTCAATTGTGCTATATAGTTCATCACTACTGTTTTCTTGTTGTTGTAATGAAGGATCAAATCGCTGAATAAAATAATGGACTAATAAACGTACAACTTCAGGGTTCTTTGTTAAAGTTGTTTCAACATAAAATTGGCTAAAAGTCATTCCAATCTGTCGTAAATAAAAATAATAGGCTCTAAATATATTCACCTCTTGCCAGCTAATACCCGCATGGAGCACTAATTGATTAAAACCATCATTTTCTATTTTTCCTGCCCAACATTGCTCAAAGGTTTCTTCAAAACAAGGCTTTAAATTTTGTAAATTTAAAGACTCAACATTAATATCCAGGACTAAACCAAAATCATGCATCCAGTAAATATCAGGACAATCTTTTTTTATCATTTCATAGGGACGTTCATCACAAACTTTTACCCCCATATTTTCTATCATAGGTAAAGTTTTTGATAGGGATGCCTGCCCTTTACTAAACAGTTTAAATCGTAAAGTTTTGTCTTCTGCTGCTGTTAATGGACTATAAAGTAATCCATCAGCATCCTGCTGAGAGTTAATTAAAGTTTCAACTCTGTCTATATCTAATAAGGCTGTTCGACTTGAAATATCTTCCCGATAGGCAGCAGAAAATCCTTCATTATAATTATTAAATAATTGATTTCCCTGTGCCTCACCATGAGCATCATGTAATTCTTGTTTTAATCTATCATTCCAGTCTGAGAGTGCTTCGATAATTTTCTCTTCAATTTCAGCGGCATCATATTCAACACAGCAACCTTTAGCGCTATGAATGATAAAATGTAATCGCGCTAAAATTGACTCTGATAACTGAACGCTAAATTCTACATTTTCGGCTTTAAAAATACTGCGTAAAATAAGCTCAATTTTCTTACGTGTCTCGGTAAAATATCGCTCTCTTGGAACAAAAACTAATAAAGAAGCAAAATGTCCATATAAATCATAACGAATAAAGACTCTTACACGTTGGCTCTGCTGTAATTGAAGCATGCCTTTGGTAATGTCTACTAATGAATCAAAATCTGCTTGAAATACCTCATCTCGGGGTAATGACTGCAAGGTGAAAAGTAAAGATCGTGCTCGATGCGAACCATGCTTGAATGAAAATTTTTGTTGTAGTTTATTGATTTTTTCTGAAACGAGGGGGATTTCATTCAATAAACAAAAATAAGCCGTTGAACTGTATAAACCTAAAAAACGTTTTTCACCAACCACATCCCCCTGCTCGTTATACTGTTTAATACCAATATAATCCATAAACACAGGTCGATGAACCGTTGATTTAGAGGTTGCCTTGGTTATCATTAAAGGTTGCTTAGTATTAATAACCTCAAAAGCTTTTTCTGAAATAGGTGCGATCAAATCTTTAGGAACGGAGACGATTGAATCTCTCAACAGCCCTAATCCAGTCCCTGGAATAGCTTTAAACCCTAGATTTTTTCCTTCTTTTACAACCTTATATTCTCTATAGGCCAGAAACACAAAATGATTATCATATAACCACTGTAAAAATTTTAATTCATTAGCATAGTGTGTTTTAAAGTCAGGTGATTGTTGAAACTCATTAATAACATATTGCATTTTCCCCAAACAAGGTTGCCAGTCTTCAGACGTTGCTCTTACATCAACCAAGACTCGACTTATACTTTTTTGCAATGCATTTAATACGGCGGAGTCACTCTGCCGATCAATTTCAAAATGCACTAAGCACTCAGCAGATACATTTTTTTCAGAACTATTTGGCTCAACAAAACAATTAAATTTACCGTTTAATTCCCTTTTAACTAAATAAACAGGATGAATGACCAAGTGATTGGTAAAACCATGTCTGTTAACTTCCATGCTAAGAGATTGCAATAAAAAAGGCATATCATCGACAATCACCTCAATAATGGTGTGTTTTGATTGCCAACCATGCTCTTCTATCGTCGGGTTATAGACTTTAACTTTATGCTCAGAATAAAATTCTAATGCTAAATTCCAATGCGATAAAACAGCACCATATAAGTCTTCGACCACCACTTTTTCTAAATCATTAAAAACAACAGACTGATAATATTGTCTTGCAAACTCCACTAATACGTCTGATTGTTCAGGCTTTAGCTTCTTACGGATATAGCTAAACAAATCACTTAATAGTTTTTTATTATCTGTATTTACCATGACCTTGCCCTTCCTTCTTAAAACCTATCCAAGATTAATCTAATCATAGTACAACTGGGGCTCTAAAATGATTTATATCTTTTAAATTAAATATTTTAAAAACTTAATTTGAAATTTAGGATTCATTAGAGAGGCAACCGCTAAAAATTTTGAAAATGGATCAGTAATGACGGAGAAAATATTTGAAAAAAAACTAATGCTTGCTAGTTTTTAGTAGCGGACTGACTAATCGATTCTAAAAACTTATTGACCTCTGGGTTTGAATCTAAATCCTTTGACTTTTCTATCAAATTAAAATGAAAATTACTTATTAAATAGAAGGGTCTATCTTTTTTTACAACGAAAACTATAACTAAAATAATCAATATAGAAATAATAAGCAAAGAATAGTTTTTTTGTGCTTTCATTATCTACTCCTTAGATATCCATAACTGAGTCCTTTAATCTGATCTTTCCATGATTATCGTCCCATACGACTATTATATGATCTGGTGATACGATTAATAAGTGTAGGGTCTTGGTCTGTGGCACCAGATGTGTCAAATTGAATGCGCACACTCCCGTTAGCTTGTTTTTTTATATTTCCTGTCACATTTATACTTTCTTTATTACCTTGAATAATCCCAGCTCCTTGATCCTGAGTAGTAATTTGGACACCTTGATCAGCAAAGGCACCAATCACCGCTGACCAAGATTGATTAAACTTATTTGTAGTGACAGTTGTTGGGTACACGACTGGTGCTGGTTGATAGTAAGTACAACCATTAATTAGCATTGCAATTAATGTAACGATTATAGATTTCATATTTTAATTATCTCTGTTTAAAAAAATCACTGGAACTCTATAGTTTTTTTACGCCAGGTTGAGCAAATGTAACCCGTCCAGCCAAATTGTTAATATTCACGTTTACCCTTGACTACACTTCACAACACTGAATAAATCGACAATAGCACTCAGCTTAACTAAATTACCGCAGGCACTGAGAAATACTTTAACTATAAGAATACCGTCATTTAGATTAAAAGCAATATCACACTGTTTGTCATATTTAAAACACTCTCTTCTAAAATAGTATGACTGTAGTAGATTTAACTGTTAGGGTTTCATTATTTAACCTATTCAAAAAAACATTCTCAATTAGGATACAAACGATATGGAAGCAGAAAGTAATTTAGGTGAAGAAAAAATGTTATGGATCCAGTGTTATTGTTGGTTTTATAGATTCCTTTCTGAGGAACAAAAAAAACTATTTATTACGTTACTTGATAAATTTATTAAAGACACTCCATTTGTTGGTGTGGGTATTCAAATTACTAATGAAATGAAAATAGCGATAGCTGGGTGGGCTGTGTTTTTAGTTTTAAACCGACCGCTTGGCATTAATTGGTATCGACATGTTGAAGCTATTTTAATTTATCCTGGTAAAACGCTTAACCCTGAAAGTACGCTTGCACAAATAACAGCAGCAAGTCATTATTGCTTAATACATTTTGCATGGGAAGATATACGTGATTCTGCCACTATTGCTGCAAATAAAAAAAATACAATCTTACATGAATTTGCTCATTCTCTTGATCAATTCAATAGAGATATGAATGGATTTCCTGAAGCTTTATTATCGGTCAATGAGCAGGAGGAATGGAAAAACGTATTTCATCCTGATTTTATTTTTTCAAAATCAGACAGACTCGGAAAAAAGCTTTGGGAAATATTTGAATTAGGTAACTGGAATGAATTTACCCCTGACGATACTTCCTGTGTAGATGTGTCTGAATTGTTTGCAGTTTCAACAGAAATGTTTTTTGAACACCCTCAAGAACTTCATAAAAGAGCACCAGAAATATACGACTGCTTAATGAAATTATATAGATATAACCCAATAATAGATTTCCCAAAAAAAGAAGGTAAAGACTTAATTTAACTTTTTTGAGCATTTCAATATTGATTACTGTCAGCTTTATTATCTATCACTGAATTTTATTTTCAGTTAAAAAGAGACGTTGTTACTTATCCCCTTCTGACTATGAATTTTAGCTCTTGCATACTCTCTAAGGCTAGGATAAATCCACTCATTCCAAATGACTTGAGCAATTTCATGTTTATTCCTTATCCTGTATAAGCTTTCAGCCATTTTAAAATCCCATGATGAATATCTTCATGATAAGACAATAAAACAGGAATAATCAGTAATACCAGCACGGTCGAAAATAATAATCCAAATGCAATGGAAGCAGCCATAGGAATTAAAAACTGTGCTTGTAATGAAGTCTCAAATAATAAAGGGGCAAGTCCTGCGATAGTCGTTAATGAGGTGAGGATAACGGCTCTTAATCGTTGGCATGAGGCTTCAACAAGTGCTTCATGTGTTCCCATACCAGAACCTATTAATTTTTGATAAAAACTGACTAGAATTATAGAATCATTAATCACGATACCTGATAAGCCAAAAAAACCAAACAGCGATAATATACTGAGATCTATACCTAAGATTAAATGACCAAATAAAGCGCCAATAAGACCAAAAGGAATAGCGGCCATCACAACAATAGGCCATCCATACGAAGCAAAGACCCAGGCAAGCACCAAATAAATTAAGGTTAAGCCAATTAATAAACCATACATCATATCTTGCTTGGTTTCTGCTTGCTCTGCTGAACGCCCTTCTAAGGAGTAATGGATGCCATATTTTGAAGACAACTCAGGTAATATATTTTCCTCTAAGGCTGAAACAACTTGATTTGCATTATTAACTTTAGAATCTACTTCTGCAGAAATTTCAACGGCTAGTTTTCCATCGGCATGGCGCAAGGCTTCAAAACCACGCCGTGATGACCATTCTGTCACACTACTTAAAGGAACTGTTTGCTCTGAATCAAGATGTATTTCCAGATGGTCTAAAGCACTTAATAAGTGCTGTTCTTGTTCAGGTAGAGACACTCTAACTTCTACTTCATTAACGCCATCCTGAAATAATTGAATTAACTTTCCATCAAATGCGGTGCGTAACTGTTGCCCCAGTTCTGTTATTGTTAGGCCTAAGGCTTCCCCTTTTGAACTCAATTCATAAATTAATTGGTTACGTCCATAAGGCATATCATCTTCTATATCACTTACCCCTGGAATTTCTTTTATAGATTCTGCAAATTCTATGGCTGCTTGCTTTAAAGTCTCCGCATTGTCACCACTAAAGCGAATTGACAAATCTCTGCCTGGCGGGCCGACAATACGACTAGTCACAGTCAGTGTATCTAAACCCGGTGGCCGTTTAATTCTTTTTTTCCAAGCTTTAATAAATTGCTTATTACGCACATCACGCTCGTCAGGCTGTAATAATTCAATCGTCATTGAGCCTAAATGATCTCCAGTATGTTCTATTCTTCCCTTTGTCGATAATCCACTGCCATGACGATTAAAATGCGTTAAAACTAATTTTTCTTCTGAAAGTGCGGTATCTGTTTCTAATAAGGTGGCCTGCATATGTTGCAAAAATTGATCAATCTGAGATTTTGCTGTACCAGGCACAAAAGCAATATTAGCATAAATTAATGGTGATTCTGGTGATGGAAAGAAGCGAAACTTAAGTCGGTTACTAGAAAAAACACCAATAGTAATAATTAACAAAGAAACTATAAGACTTAAAGCGATGGCTCTATGATTAAGTGTTAAGGTAATGATTTTTTTAAATGAATGATCTTTCCAATAATCAAACCGAGTATTAAATCGTTGCTGCCATCCATCTGTTTCTACATGATTCATTTTTAGGAATGAATGACGTAAATGTCCTGGTAACACAAAAAAACTTTCAATCACTGAAGCAATAATAACCGCGACAATGACCAAGGGAATCGCAAAAAGGATTTTTCCTGTCGGCCCACTGATTAACATTAAAGGAATAAAGGCGGCTATAGTGGTCAGTGAAGAGGCTATAACGGGAGCGAACATGCGTCTGGCTCCCCCTTCTGCGGCCAATAGAGGTTGTTCGCCTGCCTGATAATGTGACAGTGCATCTTCCCCAACAACAATAGCATCATCAACAATAATACCTAATGCCATAATCAAGGCAAATAAGCTAATCATATTGATACTACCACCCACAAAATATAGAATAAGCAAGGTCGCCATAAATGAAACGGGTATTCCAAAAGCAACCCATAAGGCAATACGTGGACTCAAAAACAGATACAAAATAGCGACAACCAGAACTAAACCTCCCCCACCATTTTTTATCAGTAAATTAATACGATCTTTAATAAGAGACCAGGTTTCATCATAAACATGCAGCGTTATTCCTTCGGGTACAGTTGGCAGAGTTCGCTGATACCAAGTCTGAAAAACTTCTGCAGCCTCAAATGAATCGCCTAAATCTGATCGACGTAAAATCATTTCTACAGCGGGTTTTCCATCGACACTTAGTGTGACACCTCCTTTTTTGTTCTGTCGTTTAATAACAGCAATATCGCCTAAATAGATACGCTGAGATGCATCACTGATAATAGGTAATTTTGCAAATTCCTGTTCAGTTCTGCGTTGCCCTAAACTACGTAACTCTGTTGCCGCATCGTGCTCACCAAAAGTACCCGCGGGTGAATCTTTACTTAATGCTTTTATACGTTGGCCGATTTGGTCTAGGCTAAGATTTAAATGCTGTAAGTTTTCTCGGGAAATTTGAATAGATATTTCTTGTTCAGGTAACCCTGTAAGATCAATCTTATCAATACCCGCATCAATTAACTGTTGCTCATAACTATCCACAAGATATCGTAGTTCTGCTGCATTGTCTGTCCCATAAATCAATACACGAGCGACTTGTTCGTAACGTGCAATATTAATGACACTAGGTTCTTCTGCATCAGTAGGAAGATTACGAAATTCATCTACTTTTTGTTTAACTTGATTTAAGGCGAGAATAATGTCCGTCCCTTCCACTAACTCAAGTGTAATGGTTGAAATGCCTTGCGCAGAAGTAGATGTTAAATTCCTTAAGTTATCGGTTGATTTGAGTGATTGCTCTAAGGGATTGGTAATAGATGATTCAACATCCTCTGCGCTGGCACCACTCCATACCACGCTGACTCTAATATAATCCAGATCAAAATTTGGGAAATAACGAATGTTAAGTTTCTGTAATGCAAAGACTCCCCCCAAAATCATCATCAGCATCAATAGATTTGCTGCCACTTTATGGTGAGCAAAAAAACCGAGTAAATCTGTTTTATGTTTCATTTTTTATGCGCTGATTTAACTTTTAATCCATTAATAGCATTAGGCAAATGAGTAATTAAAATCTCATCTCCTTGATGTATTTGATCGTCAAAGACCAACAATTTTTCAGTATGATCATCAAGATAATTTCCAACAACCTGGACGCTAACAACTTGAAGACGGTTTTTGATAACACGATAGATACGGTTGTTATCAAAAAGTGCAGAATAAGGTAAAACAATCAGATTATCTTGACTGGGTCGTAGTAAAGAGAGGCTTATTGAACCTCCAGGCCTAAGCCATTGACTCCCTGATGTGATATCAAATAAAGCATCAATACCCCGCGTATCAGCAAAACCAGAAAGTCGATTTAAAGATAACTTTAAAGGTAAGCCTGTGTAATCAGCTGAAGCAGTAAGTACTTGTTTATTAAACAGTGCTTTTTGTATTTCGCCTTGAAAGGTAGAAGGAATCTTAGCTCTAATTTCGAGTTGTTCAGTTGAATAAAAAGTAATCAATATTTGGTTTTCTTTTACCTGGTCTCCACTTGCAACGGAAAGTTTCTCAATAAAGCCATTAAAAGGGGCTATAACTTGGCTACGCTCAACATCAAGCAGAGCAAGTTCCACATCGGCTTTTGCATGGGCAAGTCGCGCTTTTAACTGTTGCAATCTAGCAGTATGATCATCCAAGGCAAGTTTTCGATTAGTTAAATCTAATTTTTGTCGATCCAAATCTTCCAGAGCTTGTTCTAGTGCAGCAGTTGAGCCTAAATTCTTATTTTTAAGCATTTTGGCCCGTTCCACAGCAGATTGCTCTAACTTAAGAATGGACTGCTCTTGAATATAAGCGGCTTTATCTGCTTTATATCGAAAATTCTCACTTTGGATTAAAGCTCTAAGTTCTGCAACTTTAGCCTGTGTCTGAGCCAATATCGGTTTAAAGTCCCTTTCATCTAATGTTAATAACACTTGGTCTTTTTTAATTGAGTCTCCTTCCCTAAATAAAATAGCAGTCACGCGACTATTTTTAGGTGCTGTGGCATTAATTAAAGCGGGCGTTTCAATTTTTCCATAAAGTGTCAAGCTGGGTGAATAAGTTTGTGGATCAGCAATCAGTGTATGTACTTTCCAGACCCGCTCTTTATGAGGAGCAGAAGGGGCTGAGGGCTGAGTCATTTTAAGAACAAAAAATATGAAAAAGCCAAATATTATAATGATAAATGGTAAAATCCGTTTTAAGTTTTTTATATTCATAAAGGGTAATAATTTGCAGTTTATTGCATATAAGCCTTAAACATTTCTTTTAAATTGCGAAAAATCAATGATAAGAGAGACTTCTATCTAGTACTATAATTCTGGTAGTTACACATGTCCAAGAGATCTTAGAGAGTCTGTATAAAAATAGTTCACTAGATTTTCAATCACGATAAATTAATCAATTAAAACCAGCACTATATCTCTATTTTGAATTAGCGATAATACAGAGGAGAGTTTTAACATGCAATTTAAAAAAATAGATCATAATATATAAGGAATAGAATGAACAACCCCAACCAAGTTTACGAATTATTGCTAGATGCTTCCAATAATTCTCAAAAAGTTGAACAGCTTGTTATTGGCCAAGTATGGACACTCTGTCAATCTAGCCATTCTGGCTTAGCCATGAGTCCTCCCATGGCAACAAGAACATTACCTTGGGCTGGCACATTACAAGATAGACCTTTGGCTGAAGTTGCCTCATGGGTAACTGACTGGGATTTTTTTAAAGCAACGGTTGGCTTATCTGCAATAAACTGTAGTCTAAATAATCGAACTCCACTTTCTGGCGAGATTCTTACGCCTGAACCAGGAAAAGCAAACCTGGCCGTTTTTGAGCATTTTTTCCCTCAAATTAAAGACCAAAAGATTGTGGTTATTGGCCACTATCCAGGTATTGAGCAATATTATTCTGAGTACAACCTAAAAGTTATCGAGCGCCACCCCGTCAACGAAGATTATCCTGACTCAGCAGCTGAATTTTTATTGGCTGAAGCTGACTGGGTATTTATAACAGGTACTTCACTTGCAAATAAAACATTTCCACGATTAGCAGAATTAGCAATTAATGCTAAAACAGTGTTAATGGGACCCAGTACACCTTGGCTAGCCGAATTATCAGAGTTTGGTATTGATTATTTAGTAGGGGTCGACATTGTTGACGATAAGCGCCTATTTCAAACTGTGGCCGAAGGTGGTGGTGTAAGAATTTTTGACGAAGCTGTAAGATATAAAGTTGTAAACCTGTCTCTCTTACCTGGCAATAAGTTTTAATATTGAATAAATCAATAAATTAAGCCCTTTACTGTTTGACTCAGTTAAAAATCACAAATACTGCAAATTTCAATATTAAAACTCTGTGTTATATCCCTCAACCAAAACTATAGTTGGGGGATATGCCTCATTATTTTTTTTAACGTTTTTTCTTTCTTCCCCTTTTTTAGCTCGTTATTCCATAACGATTTAACTCTATTAAAAAATATTGATGTATCAGGATATTCGTGACTAAATTTTTATAAAACGGGCAACCTAATAAAAAATCAGCTCAACTGTTATACAAATATAAACAACATATTTTACTATTCATAAAAAAATATATTGTTTAAAAAAAATAGCTATAATTTTTTTACTTTATAAAAAAAACTATTCTTATATTACAAATACTTAAAAAAAGGTCACAAGAATTTTATTAAGTACAATTTACAATATTAATTATTGCCCTCGCCAAATTTCTATCTAAAAATTATTTTTATCAAAGTAGCACAGTAAAAACACCCTATTATTAACTTCCATATTCTTCCCCAATACAGATTAGCCATATAACTGCGTAGAAAGCTCCTGAACAACAGACAAAACCCACAATAATTGGCATTAATATTGCTTTAAACAATATAAACTAGACTAGCATTTAAAAATACACGCTTTCTGTTAATAATTATAGGTTTCCTGCCGAATGGTAGTGGGTTTAACTACAAAATTTGGCCAAACCAAACTTTGAAGGAACAAAAAAGGGAATAAATGAAATCTTGCCCAAAATGTTTATCTTCCGAATCCACTAAGGATGGGATTGTGGGTGGAAGACAGCGATATAAATGTAAATCGTGTCACTATCGATACACAGTTAATCGAAGAGGTTTTGGCTCAGATGTTAAAAGACAGGCGATGATTCTTTATCTTCAAGGTCTTGATTACCGCTCAATTGGACGTATTTTGCATTGTAGTCACGTCATTGTTTATAACTGGATAAAATTTTATGGAGAAGGGGTTGATCATTTACGCTCAAACCCTAGCGTAGACTGGGTCGATATAAAGGAATTACAAAAACGCATTTCGACAACAGAAGAAAATGCTGATTCCACATGGCTACTCATTGATATAAAAAATAATAATACTGCTGCACTCTGTGTAGCTAAAAATGATTTAAAAAAATAATTTAATTCACCCAACTTTTAATGACATATGCAATTTGACGATCAAGCTGACATTTACGATAAACGAACTGGATTAGGTGAAAAAACAGCTCAAAGTATTGCTGCTTCACTCGACCAAATGATTCAACCTCATTTAGCAGGACAATTTCTGGAAATTGGTGCGGGAACAGGTGAAATTGGATTTTTTTTACAAAACCTACCCATTCCTTATGTGGGGATAGACCTCTCTGCTGGCATGCTAGATGTATACCGTAAAAGGTTTGATCAACATCAGAATATGCCACATTTAATCCAAACTGATGGCAATGAACAATGGCCATTTGAACAGGGTACTGTTTCAGTTTTCTTTAGCTCTAGAGCCATGCATCAACTTAATCAACAGAATGTTCTTAAGCAATTAGAAAGACTATCTTCCCCATCAGGTTCAATACTGATTTTAGGTAATGTCAAACGAAATAAAAAATCAGTAAAAACCATTATGCGTAAGCAAATGCATCAGGTTTTAAATGAATTTGGATTAAAAGAAAAAAGTGGACAAAGTAATCGCAATCAACTATTTGAGATCATCGAGCAACAGGGAGGAGAAAGGCTTGAGCCTGTCACAACTTCTCGCTGGAAAGTCAGCCATGCTCCGATTGATTCAATTAATTCCTGGCAAAATGTCGATGGCATTGCAGGACAAAGTGTCGACCAGGCATTAAAAACACAAATTCTGGAAACTCTTATTGTTAGAGCTAAAGAACAATTTAACGACTTAAATCAAGCATTGGAGGCTGAAGAAACCTACGAGTTAAATGCAATAAAACTTCCTTATAACCAATAATTACAACTACTAAATCAATAACACATATGAGTAATGAACTATTAACAGAACTTGGCGCTTCTTTAATTAGTGGCAGTCTGACAGATAAATCTCTTTTAGAGAAAACAGCAGAACAACCCGTATTTAAAGTACTTCCACATGCCAATGTCATTAAAATTGGTGGCCAAAGCATTATTGACCGTGGACGCGCAGCAGTACTACCTATTTTAGATGAGCTTGTAGAAAACCTACCTCATCATAAAATGATTATTGGTACGGGAGCAGGAACTAGAGCTAGACACGCATACAGCGTAGGTGTTGATTTAGGTATGCCAACAGGAGTTCTTAGTGTTTTAGGTACTTTTGTTAGTATGCAGAATGCAAGAATGATTCACTTCTTGATGGCAAAGCATGGTATTCCTTTTATTGAGCCTATTCAGTTTCCTCAATTACCTTTATATCTTGCAGAACGTCAGGCGGTTATCTTTTTTGGTATGCCTCCTTATGTTTTCTGGCAGCGTAACCCTGAAATTGGTCGTTTACCTGCACATAGAACTGATAGTGGTTCATACTTAATCAGTGAAATGTTTGGTACACGTTCTATGATTTATATTAAAGATGAAAATGGCTTATATACTGCGGACCCTAAAAAGGATAAGCATGCTAAATTTATCCCTAAAATTACTGTAGATGAATTAATCGAAATGGATTTACCAGACTCAGTAGTTGAACCACCAGTACTTGAGTTTATGAAAAATGCTGAAGTTAGACGTGATATTCAGATCATTAATGGTCTTGTTCCAGGCAATATCACTAAAGCGTTAAATGGTGAGCAAGTTGGAACCATTATTAGCGCTGACTAATAGCTTCTTTATTGTGTTTCTATCCAAAGAAAATAGAAACAATGGTATTAAATAAATTTAAAAACAAAAAATATGACTACAAAATCTGATAAACGCCATCATCTCAATTCCGTTTTGATGCGCGAAAGCTTAATTGATAAAGAAGTAATGGCGTCTACTGAAGTTGAAACACCAGTTATCCGCATGCTTCCTGATACGCATGTGGTTAAAATTGGCGCAAGTTCAATTCTAGATCATGGTAAAGACTTAACATACCCTATTGTTGACGTTTTAGGTGAGCTACTTGAAACAGAAAAATTAATTCTTGGTGTAGGTGGTGGTTTACGAAGTAAACACGTTTTCTCAATCGGTTGTGACTTAGGCCTACCGACTGGCGCACTTGCCCAAATATCAGTGACTGATGCTTTAGGTAATGCTCACATGCTAGGCGCATTACTTTCGCCTTATGGTGTTGTTGCGATTCCACCTGAAATTTTTGGCCATTTACTACCTCTTTTTATCCGTTCTGCACCTGGTGTTATTTTTAATGGTGTCCCTCCATATTCATTATGGGAACATCCACCAGAAATTGGCCGTATCCCTCCACACAGAACTGATGCTGGTTGTTTAATTTTAGGCGAATGTTTTGGTACTAAAACTGTCACATTAGTTAAAGATGTTGATGGTTTATACGACAAAGATCCTAAAAAACATTCAGATGCTACTTTTATTCCTGAAATTACGGTTTCAGAAATGGAAGACCGTAAATTTGAAACACTGCCATTTGATGAGGTACTTCCAGATATCTTAAAAACTTCAAGATTGGTCAAACAATTTCAAGTTATCAATGGTAATAATCCTGAATTGATCAAAGCAGCAATCAATGGCGAACATGTAGGAACTATTGTTCGTGCTGATGATTAAACCTTAGGAATACTTAGGAAAGATCATAAATATGAATTCATATCAATAATAGCGGTTTAGCTTCGAGGGGTTGAAGCTATGATTCTCATTGCTTTTTTGGTTTTCTTATTTATTTTACTCAACCCACTTTCCTATACCATCGTTTAAGCGTGTGGAAATGAATTTCCACACGCTTAAACGATTTCCCTATTCATTTTAATTTAAGTATTAAAGGTTCATTAATAATGCAAATTATTTTAAATAAAGGAATAAAAAATACAAACATTTCAATTGCAATATTTTGTGCCATGTTTTTTTGCGTATCATCTTTGTATTTTGCAGCTTACTTATTTCCTATCTTTATGGAAGTTGTAGATATCGTTAACAAAGAATCACCTATGGGAATTAATGGATTTAGATCTATCATATTACTCGGCGGTTGTGGAATATTTACATATTTTTTGAGTATTTTTTTTGTTGCCTTCCATCGCAGAATACTAGACTACTTGTATGAAGGTGCCATTAAATCACCAGATAAAAAATCACTATGAATACAACAGTTCAAGTAGATAACAACTATTTCCGATTAATACAGTCAAATTGCACGAAACATACCCTTTCTTTTCCTAGTTTGCATCTCGCATAAAATGACAACCACAACCTCAGCATCCATTGTTAATTTACAAAAAATTAACAAAACCTACCCCAAAGGTATTGTTGCTCTCAAACACATTAATCTAGAGATTGATCAGAATGAGATCATTGGTATTGTAGGCGCAAATGGTTCTGGAAAATCAACTCTTTTAAAGCTACTGGCAGGAAACCTTCAGCCAGAACAAGGCTCTATTAAGGTATTTCAGTCAGAATTAAAAAACAATTCGGCTCAACTGAAAAAGAAAATAAGTTATATCAGTCAAGATAGAGCATTAGACCCGGAAATGACGGGAAAGGAGTTATTAGGCTATTTTTCAGCCTTATACGGACTCCCTCACCAGACAAGTAAAAAGCGATATACAGAGCTTGTTAAAACCTTTGAATTAACTGAATTTATCGATCGGCGAGTTAATAGTTATTCAGGTGGTCAGGCGCAACGCCTACATTTGGCCATTGGACTAATACATCAGCCTAAATTACTCCTATTAGATGAACCCACCAGTGCTTTAGACCCACAAGGCAAAGCTTTCTTTTGGGACTTTATCCGCAGCTACCAACAGCTAGGTAATACGGTTATTATCATTAGTCATGAATTAGATAAAATTCATCATTGCTGTTCCCGTGTTTTACTTCTGGATAAAGGCAAACTCATTGCTGATGAATCACCCGATTTCATTATCCAAAGCCACGCCTTACCCATATTACACATTAAAACGGCTCATAAAATTTCTAATAAACAAGATTTACAGCAGCCTTTACAACAAGCTATTCCTTCCGCAAATATTCAGTTGAAAGGTCAATCAATTCAGTTAGAAATAAACAAATTTTTAGATAATGACAAGCCAGAGGTATTAGCAAGTGTGTTACAAATTTGCCAAGAACAGCACGTAGCCATTGTTGAATGTCGCTGGGAAAACGCTGGCCTAGAAAATGCCTATTTTAAAATGACAGGCCAATCAATCAGCCCTCCATCAGGTGCAAAAAACAACAAAAAAGGCCAAAGGAAACGTCGTTGAATTATCCTCATTTTGCTATCAGCTATGCCGTCTTTAAACGCACTTGGTTAAAAACATTAAGACGCCCTGTAGCACTCACATTCTCATTGGTACAACCTTTGATGTGGATGCTATTTTTTGGGTTTTTATTTCAGCGTTATGCATTAGATGATTTACCCATTGGTATACAATATCTTGATTTTTTAGTGCCAGGTGTCTGTGCTATGACAGTTTTATTTGGTGCCTCGCAATCTGGTATTGAATTGATTAGAGATATGCAGAACCAGTTTTTAAATAGAATTTTATCTACTCCAGCCTCTAAACCCATGGTTATGGCTGGAAAAATTAGTGCCGATGTCTCTCGACTTATTATTCAAGCTGCTTTAGTTCTTCTTTTGGGCTTAGCGCTTGGTGCTAAATTAAACACTGCCATTTGGCCTTTGGCCTATATGATTGCTAGTTTATTATTATTTGGTGTAGCATTTTGCAGTCTGTCCTGCTGGATTGCCTTAAAAGCACGTTCACAAGAAAATATGGCAACTTTTGTGCATTTAATTAATATGCCCATGTTATTTACCAGTACGGCACTGGTTCCTAGCAAACAAATGCCCGATTGGCTGGCGACTATTGCCCAATACAACCCGCTTTCCTTAGTCGTCAATATCAGTAGGGATGCCATGCTGTTTGCAGAAAGCCCTGTATTTAAAACAAGTCTATTGCCTCTAGTATTAATAGCTACACTTATTTTTTTACTAGCAGCACTCACACTTCGCTCTACTAAATTGGACTAATTTAACAAAAAATGAAAAATTACTTATTTAAATTTTTAATTATTTTAATTCTATTTTCTCAACCAGTTGTCGCTGTAGAAAATGTATTGCTCTACGCTGCAGCCAGTACTAGAAATGCGATAACAGAAGTAACCAATCTTTTTAATAAAGAAAACCCAGCTATTAAAGTTAAAGTGTCATTTGCATCATCCTCGACTTTAGCAACACAAATTAATGCTGGAGCACCTGCTCATGTTTATATTTCAGCCAATCCCAAATGGATGGATTATTTACAAAAGCGACATCTAATCATTAATGAATCTCGACATGATCTTCTGCAAAACAAAATTGTATTAATAGCACCTTCAGACAGTCTAATGACGGTGGAAATGACTAAAGAATTTGACCTTTCTAAAAAATTAAAAGGTAAACTTTGTTTAGGAGAACCCAGTCATGTTCCCGTAGGAATATACGCCAAACAGGCATTAATTTCATTAGGCTGGTGGAAAAATATTAAATCTCAAATTGTAGGTACCAAGGATGTCCGTGCGGCCTTGGTATTTGTTGAGAGAGGTGAATGTGATGCGGGGATTGTCTATTCTACTGATGCCAGTGTATCCAAAAAAATCAAGATACTTGCTAATTTTTCAGAAGATACCCACAAACCTATTATTTACCCTATTTCAACATTAGCCTCAGCCCCTGAAGCTGCAACCACTTTTGTACAATACTTAAGCTCTGCTCAAGCTCAGGAAATTTTTAAGAAATATGGCTTTAGCACAACACAATAGGTAAATTTATGTTTGATCTTTCCCCAGAAGAATACTCTGCAATGATGCTCTCTATAAAAATCAGTTTGTGGAGTGTAGGTATTATTCTAGTCCCAGGTATTTACATGGGATGGTTACTGGCGCGTAGAGATTTTATAGGAAAGTCGTTACTCGACGGCATGTTACATTTACCGTTGGTCTTACCTCCCGTTGTGACTGGTTATTTATTACTCCTGGCCTTAGGCCGTCAAGGCTTTATTGGTCAATGGCTTTATCAGCAATTTGATATCACCCTCGCATTTAATTGGAAAGGTGCTGTTTTAGCAACAGCCCTGATGAGTTTCCCGTTAATGGTTCGTTCTATTCGCCTATCAATCTCTAATATTGATGTCAAACTAGAACAAGCATCTAAAAGCTTAGGCGCTAGTGCATTAAATTGTTTTTTTACTATTACTCTACCTTTAGCTATTCCAGGTATTATTACAGGGTCAATTCTTGCGTTTGCCCGAAGTCTTGGTGAGTTTGGAGCAACGATCACTTTTGTGGGTAATATAGAAGGTGAAACACGTACCCTACCCTTAGCTATTTATACCTATATTCAAGTACCTGACGGTGAAGATTCGGCTCAAAGATTGCTTATCATTTCAGTTATTCTTGCACTGAGTGCTTTATTATTCAGCAGTTATATTGAAAAACGTATTGCACCCTTACTAGGAGGAAAATAATGTTATCTCTTGATGTACAATTACAGCGTGGTACTTTCGATCTTGAGGCACAATTTTCTTTAGACAAACCTGTCACTGGATTATTTGGCTCTTCAGGCTCAGGAAAAAGCACCTTACTTAATTTAATTGCTGGATTAGCTCATCCAGATGAAGGCTGGTTAAAATTAGGTAACCAGCATTTGTATCATAGTAAAAAAAATATTAATCTCTCACCTGCTAAACGTCAAATTGGTGTTGTTTTTCAAGACAGTCAGCTTTTTCCTCATCTAGCCATTAATCAAAACTTACATTACGGCTTTAAACGCACAGAAAAAAAGCATCGTCGTTTTGAAGTGGCAGAAATTGTTGATTTACTTGAAATAGGTCATTTATTAAAAAAACGGCCCATTCAACTTTCGGGTGGAGAGAAACAACGCGTTGGATTAGGAAGAGCTCTATTAGCATCACCTAAATTCTTATTGCTAGATGAACCGCTAGCTTCTTTAGATCAGGGGCTCAAAGGACAAATTTTACCTTTTTTAAAACGGGTAAAAGATGAGCTAGAATTGCCCATGGTGTATATCAGCCATTCAATGGAAGAGATCCTACATTTAACTGATCACCTGGTTGTCATTAATAAAGGACGCATTTTAGGCGATGGTCATTTTTATGATGTGATTAAGGCCGACTCGACGCAAGGTGTCGCTCATTCTATGGGGCTAGAAAATGTTGTTGCTGTGAACATTATTGGACATGACGTTGAATCAGGTCATACGATTGCCAATATCCAGGGAAATACCCTATTACTCCCCTTAACAGATAAGTTTTTAATAGGTGATTTATGTTATATCTCAATTCGTTCCAGTGAGATTGCCATTGCTAAACATTATATTTCTCATATCTCTATTCAAAATCAAATTAAGGGAAAAATTTTAAATTATACAAAAAAATCATCAAGTATTGCTGTTCAGATTGATATTGGAACATCACTCGTTGTAGATATTACTCCCAAAGCTTTTTCTGAATTAGCGTTGAACCAAGGAGATGAAATTCATTGTTTGATTAAAGCACACTCTTTTTCATTTCTTGGCAAGGCATCCTAGTCTTTTAAGACAACTAGAAACTCTTTATTCTCAAAGAGCTATACTAATATTTGGACAATTAAATACGGCTCAAACATCCCTGTGGCTTAGGAAGGGCACTTTCTTTTCCGCCTTCTCCTACACTGACGACCCGTCAAAACCTTCATGCTATCAATAGATCTACATTCATATACACTCCCCATTAATTAAACTATACTTTGACCCTATAGCATTAATCCATATTTTTTATATGCCATACTTTCGATGCAACAAGCTTCTATTAGATACATGACTCAAAATATTACAATTGATATTCGAAAAGCTGTAATAGCACTATCAGAATCCTTAGATTTAGTCGGTGTAGACGAAATACAGCATGGTAAACGAGTTGCATATATTGCAGTACAATGTGCTCTGCAGTTAGGACTTGATGAAGATTCCTGTAATGAGTTATTTGAAATTGGCCTCATTCATGATATTGGGGTTTCAGAAACATCCGTACATAAACAATTATTAGAAAAATTTGAATGGAATGATGAAAATCATCATTGTATTATTGGTTTTGAATTAATTAAAGATTATCAACCGTTAGCAGAATATGCCTACCCTATTCTTTATCATCACACCCCATGGCATAAACTCAAGGATATTAAGTTATCCTCAAGACATAAACGCTTTGCTAATATCATTCACTTAGCTGATAAAGTAAATACATTAGCCGCTCCTTACTACGGAACCAATATATTAGAAAAATCTGACTATATTTGCTCCGAAATTTCAGAACATAGAGAAAACCATTTTAACTCTTCTATTATCCAAGCTTTTTTAAGTGCCGCTCAAAGCCCTTCATTCTGGATTGCTATGGAGAGCAAATATATCTATAACTTTATCACTGAAAGAAGTTTAATTGCTAAACCAGTCAGTGTATCTCTAGATGATATTCAGTTTTTAGCTAAGATTTTTGCAGTTATTGTTGATGCAAAAAGTAAATTTACTTCAGAACATTCTATTAATGTTGCGGCCTTAGCTTTTTATATTGCTGAATCTTATGGTTTAAGCCAAACCGTGTGTATAAAAATAAAAATTGCAGCTTTATTGCATGATTTAGGAAAGCTACGAGTCCCAGATGAAATTCTTGATAAAAATGGAGCGCTGACAGATAAAGAAAGGGCTATTATCAATCAGCATAGCTTTGAAACTTATGAAATTTTAAGAAAAATTCCTGGGCTTGAAGATATTGCACAGTGGGCGGGATATCATCATGAAAAACTAAATCAAACAGGTTATCCATTTAGGCCACATGCTGAAAAAATTACTATTGAAGCAAGGATTATTGCTATTGCCGATATATTTCAAGCATTAGCTCAAAAAAGACCTTACCGAAAATCTTTATCGCCTCATGAAATAATCGAGATTCTACAGAAAATGGTTAAAAATGGAGAAATTGACGAGATGATCGTCAGTATTGTGAATGAAGATCCAGAAAAATGCTATGAAATAGCTACAGCAACTCCAACAAAAATTGATCAACTTTAATAAATATTCCACCCGTCTTTAACAGGTGGAGATCTATCTATTAAATAGACAACATATTATCTAATGATTTTTTAGCTAATATTGCTTCGTTAGCTTCCACTGTGATTTGATTAACTACATGACCTGCAACCAAATTTTCTAAAACCCAGGCGAGGTGCTGAGGATCTGTTCTAAACATAGTTGAACACATACTTAATGTTGATGACATAAAATGAACATTTTTGCCTTGATCTTTACACTCTTCATGTAAGCGATTAACCAAATTAAGTTCTGTAGCTACTAACCAGCGTGTATTAGGTTCGGCATCTCTTACGACTTTAAGGATATTCTCAGTTGAACCAATATAATCTGCTTTTTGACAGACTTCAAAACAGGCTTCAGGATGCGCTATAACTTTTGTTTCTGGGTATTTAGCCTTAAATTCATCAATATATTCAGGTTGAAACACTTGATGTACGGAACAAAAACCATTCCATAAAATAATCTTAGCATCTTTAATTTGTTGCTCTGTTAAGCCACCATTTAGCTTACCAAACTCCCAAACTACAATTTGTTCTAATGGAATCCCCATTAAGAACCCAGTCGTTCTACCTAAATGTTGATCAGGAAAAAACAATATTTTCTCTTTCTTTGCAAAACTCCATTCCAATACTTTTTGAGCATTAGATGAGGTACAAACAATCCCATCATGTTTGCCACAAAACGCTTTTAAATCAGCGGCTGAATTAATATAAGTCACAGGTGTTACCGTATTGTCAGCATCAATCACTTGTGACAATTCATCCCAACATTTTTGTACATTGGTCGCATTGGCCATATCAGCCATTGAACAACCTGCAGCCAAATCTGGCAATATAGCTTTTTGTTCTGGGCGTGACAGAATATCAGCGACTTCTGCCATAAAATGCACACCACAAAAAACAATATACTCAGCTTCAGATTCTGCTGCTTCTCGTGACAATTTTAATGAATCACCTGTTATATCTGCATGCTTAAACACTTCATTTCTTTGGTAATGATGGCCTAAAACAATACAACGCTTACCAAGTTTTTCTTTGGCAGCAATAATACGAGTTTCGCACTCTTCATCGTCAAGTAATGCGTAGTTTTGAATGGGTAGTGATGTAGAAGTCATAATTTTTTATCCCTCATATACAATAGAGGAAATGTAGGTTGGATTAACGATAGAGACTGTGAAAGTATTGGCTTTTCGCTCCCCTCTTTGGAAAAGAGGGGCGGGGGGAGATTTTATTAAAAAAATAAAGCCTTTATTATCAATGACTTTGTTTTTTATAAAATCCCCCTCTATCCCCCTTTTCCAAAGGGGGAAGTCAAAAGCAGAATACTTTCACAGTCTCTGAAGCTTATACGTAATTATGTGGATTTTTTCTATTATCAACAGAATGTTAAGAGACTTTTTGTCATCTACTTATTTCTTGTTGTTAAGCCTAAAAACGACAACCCAGATAAAAACAGCAGTATAGAGGGAAGAAGAGGTACTGAAGCTACTTCAGGGTCTGCGCTACAAACACTAACATTGGCGACAGAACTGTTTGAGGATTGTCTAACAAACGTGCTGCTAATAGATTGTTCGCAACTGTTAACGAGCGTTGTAGTTAGCCCTACTGAGAAGAACCCAAGTAGACCGCCGCCTTGGTTGCTGAGGTCGTCGGCATTAAGCTCATCTATATCTATTCCAAAACTTAAAATATCGCCAACATTAAAGCTTCCAGCAGTAAACATAATGTCCAACACAGGATTTATGAAGCTAGTTGGGTTTAAACTAAATGAAACATCAGAGAGGTTTAAACCTTCTGTCTCTGAGCCTATGACAGGGCCAAAACCTTTGCCGCTATGAGAGCCATTTAAGTCATTGGAGTAATCTGCGGCTTTTAAATAGCCGTCGCTCGGGTCAAAATAGGCATTGGTTTCACCTCCTGCACGAAGGTCAATGCTTATTTTTGAAATATGCTCATTCGCAAGGCCTTGAGTAAAATGGACTTGAAAAAAATTGGCAGAAGGATCATTGACGAAGGATGCATAATCCTGATTTTCACTATAGCCATTAGGTATATTATCCGTCCCTTTTGCATAAAAGTTAATCATAGATGCCTGACAAGGCATTGAGAATAAAATACTGGACAATAGAGTGAATGATAGAATTTGATATTTATATTTCATTGCGATAGCCTCCTAGCTTATTTGTTTATATCAAAAATAGACTAATTTGGTTAAAAATTGTGTGACTAGGCATGTAAATAAGGTATTTATTTTTTATGTTTTGTTTTTTTCTAAAGGATTTGTGAGCTGGTTATCATAAAATATTTTTAAGTTTTGTTTTAACATTAATAAGATAAATTTTAATAGGCAGAAAAATATGGATTTCCCCCAAATTATCCATCATGGCGCGGTAAATGGTGTGACGGGTTCTTGTCATGAATTACAGCTTGATAAGAATAATTCAGTTTTAATTGACTGTGGATTATTTCAGGGAGCTGAAACATCAGGGGCAGGCTCTAGTTTTGAGCGGTTAAATATAGAGTTTTCCATTCAGCCTATCAAAGCATTAATAGTCACACATTGTCATATTGATCATGTTGGGCGTATACCTTATCTTATGGCTGCAGGATTCGATGGCCCCATTTATTGCACAGAATCCACCGCTAGATTATTACCCTTGGTATTAGAAGATGCAGTCAAAATAGGTTTTACTAAAAATAGACGACTAATCAATCAGTTTTTAAAAGCCTTAAAGAATAAAATTGTGGCTGTGCCTTATAGGCAGTGGCAAAAAATTGACATGCCCGAAAGTGAGGACACTTTAAAAATAAAGTTTAAGCCTGCAGGGCATATTTTAGGGTCAGCTTATATTGAATGTGATGTTAATAAACAACGTATTACTTTTTCTGGTGATTTAGGTGGCCCTTATACGCCTTTATTACCTAATCCAAAATCACCTTATAAAACAGATGTTTTAGTGCTGGAAAGTACTTATGGTGATAAAAACCATGTTAATAGAAAGCAGAGAAAAATACAGTTAAAAGAACGGGTTGTTCAATGTTTACAAAACAAAGGGGTCATACTTATTCCTGCTTTTAGTATAGGAAGAACACAAGAATTACTTTATGAATTAGAAGAAATTATTCATCAAAATAGAGAAAAAACAATTTATCAGCAATTAATTTGGGATGATTTGGAAATTATTGTAGATTCACCGTTAGCCAGTAAATTTACAGAAGTGTATAAAGAATTAAAGCCGCATTGGGATGCTGAAGCAAAAAGAAAAGTAAAGCGAGGCAGGCACCCTTTGTCATTTGAACAGTTAACCACCATTAATGATCATCAATAACATCTGGCAACCGTTGAATATTTAAAGAAAACGGCGAGACCATGCATTGTATTAGCTGCAAGTGGAATGTGTGCAGGTGGACGAATAGTCAACTACCTAAAAGCCTTGATAGAAGATAAACGAACGGATGTATTATTTGTAGGGTATCAAGCCGTTGGTACAGCAGGGAGAAATATTCAGCAATATGCTGATCAAAATGGCTATGTAGAAATGGATGATGAGCGATATACCATTAATGCAGGGGTTTATACTTTAAGTGGATATTCAGCGCATGCTGATCAAAACACATTAATTAGATTTATTAAGCGAATGCGAATTAAACCGAAAGAAATTCGATTGGTTCATGGGGATGAGCAAGCCAAAAGAGTATTGAAAGAAAATTTACAGAATTTGTTTCCAGGTATTAATACCTGGATACCCTAGCTAACGAATATAAAATAAAAAGTCTATTAACAGACTATAGGTTAAAAAGTTTGTCGATAAAAATAATCCAGGAATTTACAGGTTTTTTATAAAAATCTGGTTTGTATAGAGCCATGTAAAACAAATTACGTCTGAAAATGAATAGGAAATTATGAATCAAAAATTAGATTTCAGTGCATTAAGACAAGCTATCAATTCTTTAACCGAGGCTATTGATGTTGTGGTGGATGAGTCGTGGTTTAATCAACAAAAAAAATCTGTTCAAAATACATTAATAGCAGGTGTTATTCAAAACTTTGAATTTGTTTATGAGCTAAGTATAAAAATGCTTAAGCGACAAATGGAGGTTGAATCTGCTAGCCCCGAAGAAATTGATTTTACAAGTTTTAGAGGTTTGTTAAGAACAGCAGTAGAAAAAGGTTTGGTACAAAATATTGACGTTTGGTTTGAATATCGACAAATGCGGAATATAACATCACATACTTATGACCATGAAAAGGCGCAACAAGTGTATGAAATGACTATTGGTTTTTTACAGAGCGCACGTGAACTACTCAATAAACTGGAACAGCGCGATGAATAGTGAAGTGGACTTAAATGCAGATGAGTTAAAACTGGTAAGACAAATACTTAAATCCTGCATGCCAGGAGTAAAGGTTCAAGCTTTTGGATCAAGAGCCAATCATACGGCAAAACCCTATTCAGATCTTGATTTGGCGATAATGACAGAAGTACCTTTAACTTTGTATCAAGGGGCGATGTTAACGGAGGCTTTTGAAGAATCTGACCTAACTTTTAAAGTAGATGTTTGTGACTGGTCTACAGCAAGTGAAAATTTTAAAGAACTTATTAAACCTTCATTAAAGTCTTTATAAAATTAAGTACCAACGGCAGTTGATAAAGGGTATATAACAAAATAGATCTAAGGTTTTTTTACTGTCTAGTAAGCGGCAAGATTATGCCAATTTAGGGGTGGGAATAGAAAGGGTCTATTTATAATTGTTTGATGGTTAATAACTCCCAATTATTTTTTCTTGTCTTATGAAAATCACAAGACAAAAGCTTCTACAGGAGAGGAGTCAGTCCCCTATAGAAGCTTAAGCTTTCTACTAACCTTGTAATAAGGCCAAAACACCTTGTGGTACTTGGTTTGCCTGAGCTAACATGGCTGTACCCGCTTGTTGCAGAATCTGGTTTCTAGCCAAAGCAGCAGTTTCAGCAGCAAAATCAGCATCCATAATTCGAGATCTAGCGGCAGAGATATTTTCACTTTGGATTTCTAAATTAGTGATGGTTGATTCCATTCGGTTTTGGATGGCACCCAATGCTGCTCGCATACCATTTATCTGAGCTAAAGAGGCATCTACAATACCTATAGCTGCTTGTGAGCCATCAGATGAGCTAATATCGATAGTATTTAGTTTCTTATCTTGTGAGCCTTCAGATGTGTCTGAATTAAGAATACTTCCGTTGGCTTTAGTGACACTCGAGGCAACGGTATATGTTCCTGATGAATGAAAAGTTAGTTCCCCTGCGATAACCGTAGAATCATCCGTCGCCGCTCCATCTGTTAGGGTTGTGGCTGTTAATCCATCAAGACCTTGTACGGTCATGATTCTACCAGCCACACTGTGGGAAAAGTCTTCGATAATAATATCTTTTCCTTCTGGCTGAGTGAGTTTTATATTTCCATCTGCCTTTAATACTGCTGTTACTCCTGTTGTTCCTGCTTGTCTATTAATTTCAGTTACAAGGGAGCTGTAGTCTTGGGGGGTTTGTGTAACCTGAGCAGAAATTGTTTTGCTTCCTGTTCCATTACTTGTAGATAAGGTAAATGAAACTGTACCATCAGAATTTATTCCAGCTAAAGTAACTTCATTTGATGCATCCGCTGTTACAGATGTTTCGCCTTCTCTTGCAGAAATAGACGCTGCAATATCATATGCTGATGCACCAACAGGGATACTAAGATCATTTATTTCTCCCAATGGGCCACTTATAGTTAAAGTTTGTGCTAGGATCGTGTTAGCGCCAGGTGTGGTAGTTTTTAGGCTAGTTGAGCCTGTCCCTGAATTAATTGTTACATTTGATGCAAGCACTTGATTGTCTTGTAAGTCATTAGTAGATGAGCCTTCAAGAGATACGCTAATAGTTTGGTGGGCATTCGCCCCAACCTGGAATGATTGAGAGGTAAATGTACCATCCAAAAGTTTTAAACCGTTAAATTCGGTTTGGTTGGCTACTCTGTCTAATTCTTGCTTTAATTGATTGACCTCTGCTTGTAAAGAAGCTCTATCTGATGCAGAATTAGTCGAGTTAGCTGATTGAATTGACAGCTCACGAATTCGTTGAAGTAAATTAGTCGCTGCTCCTAACGCACCTTCTGCTGTTTGAGCTAAAGATATACCATCATTAGCATTACGCATAGCTTGATTGTAACCCTTGATTTGGGCAGTCATCCTATCTGAAATAGCAAGCCCGGCAGCATCATCTTTCGCACTGTTAATACGTAGACCTGATGATAAACGTTGAAGGGAAGTATTAAGGCCTCTTTGAGACTCATTTAAATTACGCTGCGCATTTAGCGAGGCAATGTTGGTATTGATTACTTGTGACATTTTATTGACTCCTCAATAGATTTTTATCTTTCGCTGTGATTACAGCATCTTGAGTGCCAATTTGTTTTTATTTTATATATAACAAATACTTATTAGTTTGTTTTTTATCTCTGTCTTTGTTTTATTTGTAAATGACTGGAAGGGGAGAAAAATTGCCACTTAAGTAAATGGAAGTAATTATGGTTGTAGTTTTATTGGTATGATTAATATATCTGTAGAGAAATTACGATAATGACCTGTTTGGCTGTAGAGCATGGTGATTACAATAAAATTAGGATGAAGTGACCTATGCTAGAGGGGTGAAGGGGAGTGATGGGTCTAGAGGTAGTTATACTATTTTTCTATTGGCTCAGACAGAATAGAAAATCCCTAAAATAATTGAGTTGCATTGATAGTAATGTTGATGGATTCAGCTTCACTAATATTAAGTTTTTCTTTGTAATTCGACTGTAGAGTTTTAATTGCTTTATCCCATTCGGATCCAGTAGCAGATCTGTTACCAAAAGACATATATCCACGACGGTTGATAAAAAAAGTTTGGTCACTTAGCTTAAAGCATTTTTCGTTTTCCCATACTCGTAAGTAATAATCAAAATCTTCACCCGTATTACGCTGCTCATCAAATGGATATTTTGCTGCGATAGCTGTTTTGACAAAGTGTCCTATTTGCAAGGTGCTAATTGCAGGTAATGTAACAAGTTCTTTGAGATTTTTCAGTTGATATTGTGGCTGACGTAATCTTATTTCATCACTACTCTTTTCCTGTACTGCAATGACTCCCCAAATAGCATCGTATTGCTGGATATGTTGCATGACACTTTCAAAAATTGTAGGTAATAGCAGGTCATCTGCATCAAGAAAGAAAATCCAATCTATTCCTTCTGTTAATAATTTTTGTACAGCAAGGTTTCTAGCAGCAGAGCGGCCAAGTTTAGCCTGAGTATCGTCAACAGGAAAAAAGAAAATATCACTAAAAGGTCCTTTACTATGGTTTATTGCACGAACAATTGAGTCTTGAGCCTCTTTTACCTGTTGTTCGTGGCCAGGCCCAACAGGAGTTACAATTGCACATGTTAATTTTTTTTCTTGAAAAGGTTGGGCGGTATAGTGTGGTAAAGATAAAAAATTATTTTTAGCGGCTAATAATAATTTATTTAATTGCTTTTTTTGTGGGACAAAGCGCGAAGGGTTTTCTAATACGGCTACAGTGCGTTGAAGTAACGTTTCAGCAAAAGTGTTCAGTTCGAAAATAGAGATAGGCGTGTCAATATTTAATGTTTGTATCAAGCAATCAAGTTCCAAGTCATTACTAATGGAAATGCTGGGGGTGTTAGTGAAACAAGCGCTTATGATGTCATTTGATTGTGATGAAATTAATAACTTGGCAGTAGCAATGGTATTAATCCATCTTTTTGCATCATCAGAATATATAACGTCTATATTTTTATCTAAAGATGCCAACAATGATTGCAGAACATGATCCGTGTCTTCTGTTCTTAATAAAACTTTTATTTTAAAACCAGTACTGAGAATCAAACTGAGGTATTGGCTAAGTTCAGTTAATACTTCAACGGGTAAAAGGTTAATGCTGGCAATAACAATTGAATGGATATTTTCTATTTCATGGTTTGGAAAATTATTTTCTATATATAAAGGTATAAGGCTAAAACAATGATGGTGACTTATTTCTAGTTGATCTAACAAATGGCTAGCTAGATTATCTTTGACACCTATGTTGTCAACAATTGCAAATAGGTTTTGGTAGATAGTATTTTGGACTGGCTGTTGTTTATGTAAAGTAAGGCAAATAGATAAATTAATAATATGAACTTGTTTGTTATAAAGTGTTTTTGCTATGTAGGCAGATATTAGTAGCACTAATGTATTATGCTCTGTACTACCAATTAAGTCTTCACCGTTAATAATAATAAAATCAGCTTGTTGAATTTTTTTTATAAGTGGATTATTTTTTAACTTAAAAAGCTTTAGATTTTCTTCATGATATATTTCAGGAAAATTAGCTTTTGGTAGTGAATAGTGGCTTAGATCAACTTCATAAATACAATTAACAATTGATGATAGTTTTTTGAGGGATTGATAAATTGCTTCATTTGTACAACATTGCTCCCAGCCCTTATGGATAGAGCTACTGTTTATAAAAAGTATAGTGGGGTCGATCTCTGGTGAAATATATGTCATATGGAAATATTGTTTTGGGAATGTTAGGTTAATAAAAATGTACCTGATTACCCATGAGTTTTTGTCATTTTTTAAAAAACAGTTCTATGGCTCATTATCCCAGCAGGAAACCAAGTAGTAAGAAATAGATTTCTGAAAAATTTTGGAAATGACGTGGGATATAAACTGTTGCATTTTTTTATCCTGTTTGGTCGAGATGCAAGGCTAATCAGGAAAATATATAACAATAATGTTTTTTTTTAGATACTTTATGCCTTTCTACGAAAGTTCTAATTATTACATATTCTTCCCCATCATGAATTAGTGGAATTAGCTGAAGGTTATGGGTAATCAAGAAAAATGCCGAAACTATGCTTTCAATTATCAATCTGTGATTTGTATATAACCATGTACAGATATGTGTTTAATTTAAGAAAGATAAAGTTAAGTTGGCTGATTTTTTGCTCGCGTATATAAATATAATTCTAGAATAGAAAGGGTGACAAAATAATGACGGAATGCACCGATAAATTTAACTATAACGTAAATTCCCCTTTAACATTCAATATAGATTGGGGAGTGCATGGAATGCTAAAAATGCTATCGGACTATCAATTTGAATCCGTTTTGGATATTGGTTCTGGCCGAGGTGAACATAAACGTTTGTTTGAAGCTTTTGGAAAAAAAGTCTTTTCCGTTGATGTTGCCCATGATGCTGATTACCAGGGTGATATTCTTACTGCGCCTATTGATAAGAGGTTTGATGCTATTTGGTGCTCTCATGTTTTGGAACATCAATGTAATGTAGGTATTTTCTTACAAAGGGTATTCAGTCTACTAGCTGATGATGGTGTTTTAGCCATTATAGTACCAACACACCCAAGAGAAAGGTTACTCGCGGGCCATGTGACTTCTTGGAGTATTCCATTGCTTTGTTATAACTTGGTTATGGCAGGGTTCGATTGTAGTCAGTCTGCTATATTAGATTCATACGAATTATCATTAATTGTAAAAAAAAGAAAGGCCATACATAAGGAGGTAGATTATCAATTTGCTGAAGGAACTGGTGAAGATGGAGTTATATTTTCACATATTAAAAAATATTTTCCCTACGAGATAGAGAATAATCCCGAAATTAAAGGACCTGGTGTAATTAATTGGGGGTCAATTTCTGACTATTCATTACCTGCATTACAAGGCAATAAACAGTTAATAGATTTAAAGTTTGTTTGTAAGAACTGGGATATCAATTCACCTTATAGACCTAGTTTGTTTGAAAAAAATGAAGTGGCTGATGATGATATTATAATTCAAAATATTATTTCTTTATTTAATGAACAAAAATTTGAGGAAGCTTTAAACAAACTGAGTTTACTTGGACAGCATTATTTTGACATCCATGAAACCCTTTTATTGATTAAGGGTATTAGTTTGGCTCAATCAGGAAAGTTGGGTGATGGGATAAAAAATTTATTGCTAGGTGCAGAAAAGTTTCCAGAGAATAATGAATTTCATTTGTATATAGGTAAATTTTGTGTGGGGAACAATAGTCATGAGTATGAAGCGCTTGCCAGAAAGCACTTAAGTTTATTTCTTATTAAAGTACCCGAAAATATAGAAGCTTTGGAACTATATGCTCAATCTTGTGAAAATATTGGGCCACTAGAGGAGGCTTTAAAAGCGCGGAAAAATATTTTTACTTTATTGCCTAATGATGAAGAAAATTGCGTTAGATTGGCAAGGCTAATGTTTTCTAGTGATCTGATTGAAGACACGTTGCAATTATATTTATATATTGAAGAAAAACTGAATTCAACAAGGTTTAAAGACGAGCGAGAAAAAATTGAAGAAATTTATTCAGAAAAAAATAAAAAACAAAAAAGGAAAAAATTAAAGATAGCTAGGTTCCCCAAAACAACAGCAGACATAAGTAATAATTTCTATGAGTCGATTAATAAATATGTCATTCCTGGAAATAAAGGGGCAGGCCAGTTTATTTGTAATGAGACTAAGTTTTTTACTGCAGGGTCTTGTTTTGCTCGACATGTTGCTAGTTCATTAAGTGAACTGGGCTACAATACCTCAAGATTGGCTTTAGATGAAAGTGTTAATACTACCTTTGCAAATAAGTATTTATTTTATTGGCTTTCTGGAAAAGAGATTCCTGTAAAAATTCAAACTAGATTTCAAGAACTTTGTAATAGTATTGGTATTAATAAAGATGTAACACGAGAAAACTTAAAAGAATCTTCAGCTATTATATTAACCGTTGGTGTTGCACCCTGTTTTTTTGACCAAGAAACAGGTGATGTTGTGCTTCCTAGCAAGGGCGATATAAATTTCCATAATTTGTCTAACAAATACAAATTTAGAAATACAAGTGTGGAAGAAAATAAAGATAATCTTTTAGAAATAGTAGCGTCTATTAGAGATATTAATAAAACGGCTCCAATATTTCTCACTATATCTCCTGTGCCACTAAATACAAGTTTTGAATTAGAGTCTGCAGTTGTGGCCGATTGTTTATCAAAAAGCACACTACGTATTGCTGTGAATGAAGTTTTAACTACAAATATTCATAATGTATTTTATTGGCCTTCTTTTGAAGTAGTTCGTTGGTTATATCCTCATATCGGCTCGCCTTTTGGAGGAGATGACGGAGCTACTGCTCATGTTAATCAAGAAATTGTTAGAGATGTGATAAGAAGTTTTGTAGAAACTCATAAAATAGTTTGATTTTGTATTAGCCAATACATAAAATTCTGCATAGTTAAATTATCAATATTTAAGTTTTAACTATTTCAATAGTCACGAAATAAAATTAAAAAGGGTAATTATATGAAAGTTCTTCTTATTACACCGTATTTAGATGTCCCTCAAGTAAAACGAAATGATTTTTTACCTTCTGGTGCTTTAATGTGTTTAGCATCAGCGCTACGAGAAGCCAATCATACTCCAGTTTTACTAGATCTAAATAACCGAGCAATTCATGAACGAGAAAATTCAATTGATTTTTGTATGGATAAAATTATTTCGACTATTATGGTAGAAAAACCTTCTTTAGTTGGAATATCCTTTTTATTTTCTGGTTTTATGGAGGCTGCTTGGAGTTATGCAAAAGCAATTAAGAAATTTTTACCACACTTAAAAATTATTACAGGAGGAATTCATGCCACGACATATGCCCAGGAAATTTTAACTAATTGTCCTGAGTTTGACTATATAGCACTCGGTGAGGGCGAGGCTCAAATGGTTGAAATAACTAACCGTATAGAAGATCATAATATTGGAGATCTTTCTGAAATTAAATCCTTTGCCTACAGGGATCCTCTGGGAAAGGTGAAAATTAATAAAGAGCGAGAATGGCTTGATTATGAAAGCATGCCAATGCAAGCGTGGGACTTAGTCGATTTTACTGATTTTGAGATGGATTTAAGTAACTATTCAAATTTTAAGGGACACAATTTAAAAAATGTAGCTCCTGTAATTTCAGAAAGAGGCTGTCCATTCAAGTGTAATTTTTGTGATATGTATCTAGTTCAAGGAAGGAAAGTTAGGCGAAGGAGCCCTCAACGATTTGTGGATGAACTAGAATACCTTGTTAATGAGAAAGGGCAGAGATTCTTTACATTTATGGATGATAATTTGACAATTGATAATCGCCATATTTTAGGAATTTGTAAAGAGATAATAAAGCGTAAGTTGGATATACAATTTACCACTGCAGGTGGGTTGGGAATGAATAGTCTACGAACAGATGTTATTGATGCTATGGTGGAATCAGGGATGACGTCAGCTTTATTAGCTCCAGAACATGGATCCGATTATATTCGTAATAAAGTTATCAAAAAAGGGTTAAAAAGAGAGACTATTTTCAAAGTTGTAGAAGACCTTCGGAAGCATCGTGTTAGTCTTGCTGGAAATTGGATTATGGGATTTCCAGAAGATACGAATGAAACTCTTCAAGAAACATTGGATATGATCAATGATCTTAAACTTGATCGAAACTGGGTAGGTACATTAATTCCTTTCCCTGGGACTCCTGTATTTGATCAATGTGTACAAGATAATCTCTTTATTAGGGGCTTAGATATTGATACTTTGTGGCGTACGCCTGTTCGAGCTCATCAAGATGGAAGTGTTATAAAGCCATATAATATGTCAATTAAAGATTTATTGGTATGGAGAGAAACGTTTATAAAAATTCGGTTTAAGTATTTACGTGAGCTCTAGCTGCACTGTTTCAACTTGAATCAACTTTGGTAATTTTTTTGTTATATTAAGCATTTGTTCCATTGAATTAAATTTAAGAAAAACGATACCTATTTTTTGAGTCATGAAACTATCGATAACATCACCTTGTTTCCACCAGAATAGCTCATCATAAATATTTTTTTTAATCTCATTGGAAATAAGGACCTTTTTGATTCTTCCATTGTTACTCCCCATTACACAATATCGACCATAAAAACCTAATTGCTTGATTTGTGGGAAGTTAGAGCAGTCAATCCCACATTCAGCTTTAACTATCCATTCAGCCCAGTCTATATTGGTTGAATAGTTAACTGGATAAGGGTACATATCACCTGAACATCTTCTCGTAATATCAATGATTTTTGCTTCATTCTTATTAGCCAAGTATTGAATATGGAAAATACCATCTTTTAATTGAAGTTGTTCTGCTATTTTTTCAACAGCTTTAACTAACGAAGGCTTAAACTGTTCAATATTGCTTGCTGGAGCTGCAGAAGAGGAAACATAATATGGATTAAGGTAGGAATATTCATTATCACTGAATGAAAACTGGACTTTTTGATTAATTAGAAATGAACTAAGGCTATGTTGTGTACCCGAAAAAAAGTCCTCAACTACTATACGCTTTTCGACAGACTGCTTAAATGAATTTTTAACTGCACTTACAAATGTTGTTTTATTGGCTTTTTGTACTCCTTTTCCACCAGTTAGATCAACAGGCTTTATAATGACGGGAAAAATATATTTTTCAATTGATTCTAGAGCTTGCTTTTCATCATCAAAACATTTTGCATAAGGTGTAGGAATGGCATGCTGGATAGAAAATTGTTTAAAAAAATCTTTTTGATGTAGCAATAAGGTTGTTGCAAAACTATCATGTCCTGCTAATGCCATTTTTTCCGCAACAAAAGAAGCGGTGATGGCGCCAAAATCATTGGCACATGAACATATATAGTCAATATCTAAAGTTTTTGCTAATGCGAGTATTTCTTCTCTATTTGAATAATCAGCTAAATGATATTCATCGGAATAGTTGTGTCCGATAAGGCTAGGGTTATTCCCTGTGGTTATGACATGAAACCCTAAATTTTTACCAGCCTTGATCAAGGGAATTTCAGAATGACTACCATTAAGAATTAATAAACTTTTTTTAATCATTTTTTAGTGTTCTATTGTTGGCGATATTGAATCCATGTGGTTTTAAGATAACTGTATTCATCAAAAGCATGCATAGATTTATCTTTTCCCATGCCAGACTGTTTGATACCCCCAAAAGGAACTGTGTCATCATCATTACCATAACTATTGATATGTACAATACCGGCTTGAAGCTCTCTGGCGATTTTATAAGATTCGTCTAGGTCATTGCTCCAGATTGAGGCGGCTAATCCATATTTGCTTTCATTAGCCATAGTGATTGCAGCATTTATATCTGTATAACTAATCACAACGAGTACTGGGCCAAAAATCTCTTCTTGAGCAATAATTAAATTATTGTCGTTAGTTTCAAAAATAGTAGGGAGGAGATAAATGCTTTCTGGGTGTAGATTAGTCGTTTTACCTATGACATGTCTTGTGGCTCCAGACTTTATACCTTGATCAATAAAGTATTGAATACGTTGTTGTTGTTGTTTATTTATTAGGCAGCCAACTTCTGAATTAATATCAAGAGGATCTTGAGGAATATAATTCTTAGACTCTTTTAACAGTAACTTTATAAATTCTTCTTTAATGTTGCTATCAATAAAGACTCTTGAAGGCGCGGAACAAATTTGACCTTGATTGTAAAACATACTTTTAGCTAATGTTTTTACTGCTTGGGTCAAATTGGTACATTTGTTTGAAATGATAAAGGGGCTTTTTCCACCACATTCTAGCCCTACTTTTTTCATATTAGACTGTCCTGAGTATTGTAATATTTTTTTTCCAGTTTCTGATGATCCAGTAAAAAAGACCCCTGCTATTTTTTTATGTAGAGCGAGCGCTTTGCCTACAATTTCTCCATAACCAGTGACTACATTAAAAATTCCGTCTGGAATCCCCGCTTCTTTGGTAAGCCGAGCAAAAAGTAATATTGAAAAAGAAGATTGTTCAGCAGGTTTGATAATAACTGAGTTCCCCATAAGTAGAGCGGGTGCAATTTTCCAGATAGAAACTACCATAGGGTCATTCCATGGGGTTATTAACGCAACAGCGCCTAAAGGTTCTCTGCAAATTGTTGCTGAAGCATCAGTTCGTGGTGGAATGGAAAGATCATAATATTTATCAGCGCTTTCTGCAAAATAGCGTAGGCAAGAGATGGCTTTAGGGATTGAATCGTAATAATAGTTTTTAAATGCTCTTCCTGTTTCGATTGTATCCAGTAAAGCCAGCTGTTCTTTATTTAATTCCATTAAGTCAGCAAGTTTAAGCAAAATATCTTTTTTTTCTTGAGTTGTTTTATTAGACCATATTTTTAATTTAAATGCAGTTAGAGCGACATCTACTGCATGATCGACGTCATTTTGTTGACAAGCGCTGATGCCTGAAATATCACGACCGTCGATTGAACTAGTTTTTTTGATGATCTCGCCATTTAATGCGTTTACATATTGCCCATTGATATATGATCGTTTTTCAATAGTTAGTAAATCAATTTTTTCTTTAATACTGTGTTGTGCCATATCAATTTATCAAAAGGGATTGTGGTATTTGGAATAAGCATAGAAGCAAGCTATATCGTGAATGATCCTGAATTAATAAGTTCGGAAATTTCTCTCTTTATATAAACCTGTCAAACTCTTGCGTTTCTTTGATTTCAATTCCTTTATCTATTTTGTTACGCATTTTTAAAATTTCTTGGTTAGAATCATGTCTAAGACAATGGAAGGTACAGTCTTTGCTTGGGTTTAGTGAATTCATAACTTGTTTACGTTGCTTACTATGCCACATATCATAAAAATCATTCTGATTCAGGTTACCTATGTGCATTTTTTCTTTCCCTCTCCAATAAGGGCATACGTAAGCACCAGAAGGACATACCAGAGTTCTTAATTCAGCGGCAGGGCAACTGGTATAGTCTTTTTCTTGTGAAGATTGTTTTCCTTCTAAGGAAAAGTCTAAGTTGATGGCTTTTATGATTGAGAAATTGTTACTTGATAACTCATCTAAACGAGATATTTCTTGCATAGCTTGTTGCATCAGTTGTTGATCATGCACCATAAGAGCATGATCAATGCCATCCCGAAATTGATAACTGGGTTTTACTTCAAAATAGTCACAGCCTATCTCTTTTGCTAGTTTGGCAGCTGAATATATTTCATGGACATTGGAAATAACACCATTACCATCGCTTGGTGTTTGTATGAGAAAAGAATACCCTAATTTTCCTTGTTTGACTTTAGCCAGTTTTTTCATGTTACTGATTATATGATCAAATTTAGAGTCTCCTCCTTTAGATGGGCGCAATTTACCAAATGTCTCCGTAGTTGACGCATCGACTGAAACTCTTGTCCAGTGTGCATACTTTGCTATTGATTCTAGGTGTTTGTGGATAAATGTGCCATTAGTAGTAATGCCAATATGTATATCGTGATCTCCTAAATAGTCAATAAATGGACTGATTGCAGGATGAGCTAATGGTTCACCTCCACCAATTAAAACGACACCTTTTACTCCAGTATTGTAAAATTCCTCTCCAAGTTGGAGTAAACGCTCGTTAGAAAATCGATTTTTAGTTTTCATTATATCTTCACTGATACAACCTGGACAAGCAAGGTCACATGCTTCAGTCGTATCAAGTTCAACAATTAAAGGGGAATCACTTCCTGATTTCCAATTAGTTTTTTTAATTTTTTCATAAACAAACTTCTGATGAAGCTTAGAAACTAGATTCATTTTTTTTGGCATGTTTTATGTGTTTTTTTATCTGTAGAGTAGAAGTATGGTTTATAGAAAGTTTGTTAAATGTATAATTTTGAAGTTAAAGATATAACCTTTAGCAAATCAGAGAAGTATTTATGAATTCAGTTAAACGCAATAGACTAAACATAATACCATTTAATAAACCGTACGTGACAGGCGATGAAATTGGATATATGTCACTAGCAATGAAAAATGGACATATTTCAGGTGATGGGGATTACACAAAAAAAGCACAATTGATTCTGGAACAACACTTTCAAAGTCAAACAAAAGTACTAGTAACTACATCTTGTACGCATGCCCTTGAAATAGCAGCAATTTTATTAAAACTTCAACCTGAAGACGAAGTGATTTTTCCCTCATATACTTTTGTATCAACAGCATTGGCTTTTGTCATGCATGGTGCAACACCTGTATTCACAGATATTCGCCCAGATACTTTAAATATTGATGAAACAAAGATTAGTGGATTAATTACCGATAAAACACGTGCTATTGTAGTCGTTCATTACGCAGGGGTTAGTTGCGAGATGGATGTCATCATGGCTATTGCAACAAAAAATAATTTGTTGGTAATTGAAGATAATGCGCACGGATTGTATGGCCAATATAAGAATCGAAAATTAGGTACTATTGGGCATTTAGCAACACAAAGTTTTCATGAAACAAAAAATATTAGTTGTGGTGAAGGCGGAGCCCTGGTTATTAATGATGATCAGTTTTTAGAGAGAGCTGAGATTATTCGTGAGAAGGGGACAAATAGAGCTAGTTTTTTTCGTGGACATGTTGATAAATATAGTTGGGTAGATAAAGGGTCCAGTTATATAATGTCTGACCTTTTAGCAGCGTATTTAACAGCTCAGTTATTGCACGCTGAGGATATTCAAAAGCAGCGGAGGCTAATATGGTATGAGTATTATCACGGGCTTGAGTCATGGGCAAAGAAAATTGGTGCGAGTTTGCCTGTTGTGCCCTACGAATATACACAAGCCTACCATATGTTTTATCTTTTAATGCCTGATTCTAAGGTGCGAACTCAATTTCTTAAATACTTAAATGAAAATGGTATACAGGCTGTGTTTCATTATATTCCTTTGCATAGTTCCCGTATGGGGATGGAAAGTGTTAGGGGGGGCAGAGATTGTCCAGTTTCTGAAGCCATATCAAAACGAATTGTTAGATTACCCTTCTTTTTTGATTTGACTCCGGAACAACAAGAATATGCTATTGAAAAAATTATTTTATTTGGTACGTGAAATTTTAAATTTCATTGGATTGCTCAAGAATATAGTTTAGATTATCAATAGTAGATTCGATTACATTTTGAGGGGTGTGAAAATAGTAGTCTATGATTTTTGAATTAGCTACAGCACATTGTCGCCTGATTTCAGTATGATTGATTAATTTATCTGCTTTTTCAATGTATTCTTCATAACTATAAGACATGAAAGGTATAGAGTATTCTTTGATAAGTTGTTTGGCAAAAGCTTTGTTTTTGTCATTACCGTAAAGATCATTAGACATATTTATTATTTTTTGGTGATTTTGTGGGGTTGTGAATAAGTTCTCTTTCTTTTGAAAGGAAATTGACGCTTTTTTAGCTGCCATTGTTCGCAGCAAAGTGTGTCCGCACATAAAAGAAAAGGTATCAAGGAAAATATCAATAACAGTGGCATAAATATTAATATCTACCCAGCCAATAAAGTATGTTTGTTTGGAAACCCCATTTTGTTCAAAGTATGACTGAATATAATTGTCTTGGTTTCTTCCTGTCCATAAATAACCACAACTAGGGTTCTTTTTTAAAACCATGACAACAGCGTTAAGAAAAGGTTTGTCCCTTATGATACTTTCTCTAGCATAAGTACCTAATAAAATAGGGTGTTTTGAATAATGAGAACGTATTCTTTTTCCTTCTTGATATTCTTTTTTAGAGGAATGGAAGTTAAATATGCCATTAAAGCTTATCCATTGAATGTTATTAATAGTTTGCATTGCACCTGAAAGGTGGAACTGTAAATAATGATCAATAGAATTAATTGTTATACCTTTATATTTTACTGGTAGCCATGCTTGATGAGGCGCAATGCGCATACCAAAAGCAAATGGCATAAAAAGGCCTAAACAACCCCAAATAAGCAGTTGGGTATTATCTATTGCTATTTGGTCTCTCAGTTTTAGAAAATGATTGAAATGGTCAGCTTGAGGAAAGTGTTCAGTTAAGTTAAAAATCTCAATATTTAACTGCTTAAAATATTCCCGCATCGCATCATCATGCCCTGCTAAAAAATAAGCTTTAAATCTAAAGTCATTATTGTCTGATTGATTATAATTAGATACTAAGGAGGTAATGTGAATAATGTGGGCCAACATACTTTCGGTATGGAAAAAAAAGGCAATAAGAGTTTTAGCTGGTTTGTTTGTTTGTTGTTTTTGTGGGGGTAATTTAGAGGCGATGGCTTTCCCCATGCTTTCAAGATCTTTGACCCACATAGATACATTGTGAGCAAAAAACTCTTGGCTATCTTTTTGGTAAAGGTAAGCGTTATAAATGATATTTTCTAAATATAAAGCCAGTTCAGGTAGATTGTTTTTTGCAGAGCTAATTAAGAATGGTGAGATAAAATAGGTATAGATTTGGGTTTTATAATCATTAACACCAGGTTTATTAAACTGAAGATTTTCTATTAAGGTAGGTAATAGTTTAGGGATTGAGTAGAAAATTTGGATGTTTTCATTTAATAGTTGATAAAGTTTAGTGAGCCATCTATCTATAGATGGGCAATTTTTAGTGGCTATTATTAAAGCAATTTCTTCATATACCATTCCTTGATAAGCATCTATTTCTAGTGATTCAAAAAGAAAGTTTAGGGCTTTTTCTTGATTATTGGCATGAAAATGAGCAAGTCCCTGTAAATAGAATAAGGTTTTATTTTTTTTATGCTTATTTAAAGCAATATTCAATATCTCAATTGCATGAGCATAGTGTTGGTTTTCAAGGGTTTCTATCACTATGGTGATGATGTATTCAATATCAGCAGTTTTAATTTCTTTAAGTGTTGTATTTTGTATTATCTGCTGCTGGATGGGAGCAAAGCTTTGTTTGGCCTGAATCTCTAAGGTATTTAACTGCATGTTCGGGGATAAAAATATGTCAGGTGTATCCAGTAGGGGTAAAGTATTTTGAATAAGGCGTTCAGTTAAGTTAGCTGATTTTAATTCTACAGGTAGATGGATATTGAGTGTGTTGTTCAACGTTGTATTTTCAATGTTGTCATCAAGAGTTATACAGGGGGTTTGAACAAAATTGGCTGCGATAAGATAATTATGTTGACTGGAAATGACTAGTTTTGCTTCTGCAAGTGTAGTTAGCCAAGTATTTGCAGTATGACAATTAATAAAACCCCAGTTGTTTGGTGAGTTTACTAATAAAGAATGTAATAGTTGAATGCTATGATTTGTTGGCTTTATCTCTGTTTTGGCTTCTATTAACACTTGTATAGTAAAGCCATTATTGCTAATTAGGGTGATATACTCAGCTAGATCTGTCAGTATTTCTTTAGAAAAAAACTCAATTCCAGTAATAACGATAGCGTTGCTTTTTTGAATAGATGAGAGTGAGTAGTTATTTCTAATATATAGTGGTATTAGGCTAAAAGAAGGAGTATGTTCAATTCCTATTTGATTTAAGAATATACTACTGGTTGAATCTTGAGTGGTAACCGCATCAAGCTGAGAAAAAATATTTTGGTATATAGAATTGTCTACAGGCTGTTGTAATTGTAGATTAGCCGTAATAGATAAGTTTATTAAAAAAACAGCTTTGTTATAAAGTACTTTGGCTATTTGAATAATGCTTAATAGCAGGCATGCCATTTTATCTGAAGCCCCTAAAATACCATGCCCATTGATAACAATATATTCAGCATCTGTTATTAGTTGGTGGAGTTTGGGGTTCGATTGGCAAAAACTGTTTAAGTGGACTGAATTGTTACATTGCTCCAGTGTGACTGAGCTTTTATACTTAGCAAGTTCTTTACTATAAATGTTATCAATTTTTAAAATAAGCCCGTTAAGTGTTTGAGAGATAACATCATTGATACAGGTTTCCCCCCAGTTATTGATATCAGCGCGGTTGTTAATAAAAAGTGCTGTAGGTAATTGTTGATATGATAAATAAGGTAAGCAAGATTTATTCGCCTGGATAGTTGATAAACGCTGGATGATTTCTGTAAATTCAGATGACCAGTTATTAATAAGTTTTTGTCGAAATAAGGTAATACAAGAATACCAAAGACAATCTTGTTTATTAATCCCCCATCGCCAGTCAGCCGAAAGAGGGGTTAGTAACCAGGTTGGAGTGCCAAGTGCACAGGATAAATGTATGGTTGAATTGTCAATAGAAATAACTAGATCAAGTGCTGCAGTTTGTGCTGCAAAGTTGTCCATATTACTAAGAGGGAGAGAGTCCTCCCAATGATGAACAATAATATTATGCTGTTGTTTTAGTTGATTAATGACTGCAGATTGATCTCCATATTGTAAATTTATAAAGTGACAGTTTTCTTGCCTTAGTAAATTATGCCATTGATCAAGCTCTATTGTTCTAGGAGAACTTGTCTGTGTTTGAGCACCGCCTTTCCAAGAAATGCCAATTTTGAGTCCTGGTCCCAGTTTTTGGTAGCGTTGCTTCCATATTTTAGTGCTGAGAGAGTCAGCTATTAAATAAGGGCGAGGTGAGGGGAAGTCACTAACATGAGGGCGAATGTATTTGCCTAATTTACTAATAGTGGAGGTAACATCAATAGCATTTTCAGTAATAACCTTTGATAGTTGGCTTATTTCATAACCTGAAATGATTTCAATATTGTTGAAGGAACGATGGTAAAGGTCTACTAATCTTGGTTCGCAAGCAACAAAGCATTGTTTGGCTGATTTGGCTATTTCAGGGATTAGTTGAGCAAACATAATTTCATCACCAATACCTTGGTCACCATAAATGAGGATGCTTTTACCTTTGAGTGAGCACCCGTTCCAGCGTGGTGCTGGTAAAGGTTCCGAAAAATCATCTTTTTTTCGTGTTAAGTGCTCCCAGCCTGTCTTAAAGTTTCCTAATGTGAGTTGTAAAAAACTGATATCAAAATTTAACTCTTCATCTTTTGGTGCTATTTTAATGCCTTCTTTAAAGGCATGTTCTGCTTCAATATAATTACCTTGGGAGCGGTAAATATTCCCTATATTATGGAAATAGGTGGCATCTTTAATTTGTCCTTCCATAGCTGAGTGGTATATTTTTTCAGCTTCTTTAGGGCGGTTTAGCTTCCATAAAATATTTGCGATATTTCTTGAAGCAGTGGATGAGTCTGGGTCGAGAGTTAATGCTTTTTCATATTGATCTAAAGCTTGGTCTAATAGGTTCTGCTCTTGATAAACGGCTCCAATATTAGAAACTGCAGGAATGTAGAGAGGGTCAAGCTGGTTGGCAAGCGTAAATTGTTCAAGAGCTTTATCCAATTGCTCCATAGCTAAATAAACATTACCTATATTATTATGGAAATCAGCGACACCAGGTTTAATATCAATGGCTATTGAATGGAGTTTTAAAGCCTTATCAAATTCTTGATTGTTAAAAGCAATAATACCTAGCAGGTTTAATGTATCGGGCTCTTTTGGGTCTAAAGATAAAACTTCGTGGTATAGCGTGGAAGCTTGTTCTATTTTATTTTCTTGATGAAATTTAAATGCTTGGCTAAATAGGTTTTGTATTTTTTGATGTTTTAACATTGGTGAGCATTCTCTTCTTATTCTCGTTGATGATTTCACTTTACTATCAGTCCATCATGTTTTTGATGAAAAATAGAAGATATCTCAAGCGTAGCATAAAACTGGTAATAGACTTCTCTTCAATAGCTGGTATTCATGTTTATTAATTAACCACAGGTCAAAGAAAATAAAAAATCATGTAGCCTTGATGTAGTGAAATGAAATCAAGGGAAAGTTAAGATAAACCTTGATACCACTTTGCTTCATCAAGACTACAAAAGCTTAACTTAATGACAGCTTATTTCTTAACGAAAAAATAATTTACTGAGTTTTTATAAACCTGTGGTTTGTATAGAGCCATGAACAATTATTGGATGGTGGTAAAACTAAAAGCAATAATTTTTAATTTATTTGAAAAATAATTAAAGTTTAAAAAACTGCTGTCGATAACTAAAGTGAATTTAAAAGAAACTGAAAACGATTGTTTCTTAATTAATTAGAATGCTGCTGGATAACCAGGGCATATATTTGGAGAATTATCATGGCACAAGTCATTAACACCAACGTATTGTCGCTAAATTCACAGCGCAATCTAAATAAATCACAAAGCTCTTTAGCAACTTCTTTGCAACGTTTATCTTCTGGTTTACGGATTAACAGTGCAAAAGATGATGCGGCTGGCTTGGCGATTTCCGATCGTATGTCCTCTCAGATTAGAGGTCTTAATCAGGCAGCAAGAAATGCTAACGATGGTATCTCTTTAGCGCAAACAGCTGAGGGTGCATTAGCCCAAACAGGCGATTTGTTACAAAGAATGAGAGAACTATCCATTCAATCAGCCAATGCGACTAACTCTTCATCTGATAGAGCATCTATTCAGGCTGAGGTTAGTCAATTAGTTCAAGAGGTTGATAGAATTGCTAGCACAACTGAATTTAATGGACTTAAATTATTAGATGGTTCTTTCTCTTCACAGGCTTTTCAAGTCGGAGCTAATTCAAATCAAACTATTAATGTTAGTATTACTGGCGCGGCATCAAAAGATTTAGCAAATTATTCGCTTTCAGGAGCAAGTGCTACTAACGGTGAAGGTACTGCGAGTTCACTTGCTGTAACTTCTGGGGCTGCGGCTGCAACAGCTATTTCGGCTCAAACACTGACTGTCTCTGGCTCTGGAGGAACTAAGGCTATAGATGTAACGCTTGCTTCAAGTGCTTTTGATGCAGCAAAAGCCGTGACTGCTGAAGAGGCCAGTACGGGGGTGACTGCAACAGCAACTACAACTGTTGAATTAGATTCTATTGATGCAGGTACAGTAACTATGACCTTGGGCACCAGTAACTCAACGTCTACTTCAACAATAAGTGCTACTGTATCGGCAACAGATGTCAGTTCATTAGTAACAGAAATCAATAAAGCAACTGGATCTACAGGGATTACAGCTGCAGTTGATGGGACTAAAGTGGTGTTAACTCAAGCTGAGGGGCATGATATTACATTGGATGATTATGCCAATACTTCGGGTGCGGGTGCTACGTCCATGACATTTGATACCATTGGTGGCACTGGAGGTGACTCAGTAACTGTAGTAAGTAGTGCGGCAGGTACAACAGCTGATAGTACAAGAGCGACAGGGGTTGTCACCTTTAACTCATCAAATGGTTTTACTGTTGCATCTAGTGATGCAACTGGCGTTAACGGTATTTTGGAAGCTGCGCAAGATACAGCTCTAGGTTCAACTGCTTCCTTGTTAAGTGATATTAGTGTAACAAGTGCAACCAGTTCTCAAAGTGCATTGGATGTAATTGATGCCTCTTTATCGGCTATTAATGATAAAAGGGCGAGTTTAGGTGCAACACAAAACAGGTTTGAAGCTACTATTAATAGTTTGAATACCACTTCTGAAAACTTAAGTGCTGCTCGAAGCCGTATTCTAGATACTGATTTTGCTGCAGAAACAGCAAACTTGACTAGATCGCAAATCTTACAGCAAGCAGGTACTGCTATGTTGGCTCAGGCTAACCAAGTACCACAAGGTGTTTTGAGTTTACTTGGGTAATAAATCTGAATGAGGTTGAGCCTAGTAGTATACTGGGCTCATTTTCTTCAGTCACATTTAGGAGTCGGTTATGGACATTAATCAAAACCAGACAAATTTATCCCCTGTTGACTCTAAGTCTTCGGGGTTTTCTGCCTTGCAGAAGCAAGATGAAAAGCGATCGAAAGAAAAAGTGGTTAAGTTGGATGAAGCCAAGTCTTTATTAGAAACAATACAAGATAAAAAACGGGTGAAGTTAGAAAAATCTCAAATTGAACCTGAAATTAAAGATTTATCTTCAGTTGTTGCTAAAATTAATGAGCAAGTTCAAAGCGTTCAGCGAGATCTTGTGTTTTCAGTTGATAAAGAAAGTGGGCGGGAAGTTGTGACCATCAAAGATTCGAATAGTGATAAAGTCATTAAGCAAATCCCATCAGAAGAAATGCTGGATTTGGCTCGTAACTTAGATGAGCAATTAGAAGGTGATCATAATGCTAAGGCTATCAATTTGTTTAGCTCTAGCGCATGATTAAGATAAATTATTTATTGAATTAATTAAGGGGGCAATATGGCACTGACAACATCGGGTATTGGTTCTGGGCTTGATATTGATGGATTGGTCTCCCAGTTGGTTGCCGCGGAAGGGCAAGCTCCTTTATTGCGCTTAAATAAGAGAGAAGCTTCTTTTCAGGCTGATTTATCTGCTTTTGGGCAATTGAAATCTGCGCTTAGTGAGTTTAAAACAGCTTTAGGAGGAATGGATAATGAGTCCGCTTTTCAGCCTAGAACTGTTTCATCTAGCAACTCCGATTTATTTACCGCTGTGGGTGATAATACCGCTGTTCCTGGCAGTTATAATGTTGAAGTATTAAGTCTGGCTCAATCCGCTAAGGTGCGTTCAAATAGTTTTGCAACAAACACTGAGGAGATTGGTACTGGTACTTTAGATATTTCTTTGGGAGCAACTACTTTTCAGCTTACTCTTGATTCAAGCAATAATTCTTTGACGGGGGTTCGTGATGCTATTAATACCGCGACTGATAACCCTGGAATTACGGCTTCTCTGGTTAACGTAGATGGCGGGCCTCAGTTAGTATTAAGTTCCACTAAGATTGGTACAGATAATACTATTACTATAGCAGCAACGGATGATGATGGTGCGGATGGTTTCGATTTAACTCGGCTTGATTCTACTAATCTTACAGTGACTCAGGCTGCTTCTGATGCAACATTCAATTTGGATGGCCAATTAGTCACACGAGGAAGTAATAGTTTTTCTGATGTGATTACTGGAGTAACAATTGATCTGAAAAAAGTTGAAGTAGGAACGACTGAAACATTGACCGTAGCCTTGGATGAAGGTGGTGTTGAATCAAAGGTTAATAGTATCGTAACGGCTTATAATGCATTGACAGACCTAATGAAAGGGTTGTCAAAGTATGATGCTGAGACAAAGGTAGCAGGCGCCTTACAAGGCAATTCTACTTTAAGAGGAATTCAGACTCAATTACGAAAGATTATTTCAGAGCCTCGTAGAGATTTAGTTTACGGCTCTTTAGCTGAAATTGGGGTGAAAACTAATGAAGCAGGTCATTTAGCAGTAGATAGTGAACTGTTTAATAAAGTGTTAACGGCTGATTTTAGCTCTATCTCAAAATTGTTTGTTGGTGATGATGCATTGGTTTCTAAGCTCAATACAACACTTGATGGTTATTTAGCTTCTGATGGTGTTATTGAGTCTAAAACAGACAGCTTAAAAACGGGGATTGATGATGTTGCTGATGGCAGGCTAGAATTGAATAAACGATTGGCAGCAATTGAAAAACGTTATAAAACTCAGTTTAATGCAATGGATACCTTATTGGGACAACTACAAGGGACGGGGGATTTTTTAACTCAGCAATTAGGTAATTTACCTGGTGTAGTAAGGGATAAAAAGTAACTGGGTAAAAGGTACTTTATTTTAGTCATTTTTCAAAAAAAGATTGCCAATTAATACCTATATTCAAGTCAGAAGGAAGCTGCCCTAATCTATTAAATTTTTTTGTTTTCCCAAAGGTATAGTGGCTGTCGTGGCAAAGATAACTTTGTTTAACAATAGGCCAAATAAAATGTCTTAAGAATCGTTGGTCAATGGTTCTTTCTTTTGTATGGTTATCGTAATAATCTACAATTAAATTGGCTATGCAAGGGAGTGCGCCTCGTACTCCTCCCCACATGCCAGCATGGATAAGTTCAGTATGAGAGGCATAGTCGCGCATAATATGGAAATATTTGTTTGAGTCGATCCATTCGTCAACGGCTATACGTTCTTGTGTATTAACAATACAATCGCAATCACGAATAATATAACGGTCTACCTTGGGATCATCTGCAACAAAAAAACGCCAAAATAAACCAAAAAAAGGTAAGGTGTTTTTATCTAAAACACGCACTTCAGCCCCTCTGGTTTTTAATTGTTCAATAATATGAGGTGCGACACTGGTATCACAGTAAAATCGACATTTCCAGCTAGGATAAATAATGGGAGCTAGAGTGGCATTCAGAATAGCCCCTTCAGTGTATTCTGGTTTATCCCCCCATAAACTGAATGAAATAATGTTTTTTTGAGGCTGGCTTGCATCAAACTTTGTGGGTTTAGTTTTTATTGTATAAGGGAGGGAGGAATGTGCTGAAAGTTTGTTTAAATTTTCAGTAGAAAAAGCTTCTTTATCTTTTGTTTCTAGGGCTTTATTTCCATAAAAACAGGTGTTTTTTTTATCATTTAGTAACCCATAAATATGGGCAAGACCATCGCAAGCACGATGATTATTAGGGGATAATTGATAAGAGTTAAGAAAGTAGTCTTTTGCACTATTCAGGTTTCCTTGTAATAAATTATATAAACCCGCATCCGTTAAAAGTTCAGAGTTTTTAGGGTCCAATTGTAGGAGTTTTAAAGTACATTCTAGTGTGCTACTAATATCATTGGCAGCATAAAAACATTGAGAAAAATAATGATAATCGTCAGCTAAGAAGTCTCTGTTATTAAGAGAAATAGCTTGTTTTGCATAAATAGCAGCATCTTGAAAACGTTCATTTTGTAATAAATGTTTACTGAAATTAATTGATTGTTGAATTTCGTCAGTTTCGGTTGATTGCTTTATAAAATGTTGATATTCATCTTTGATAGACTGCATGGCTATATTTTCTTCATGGAGATAATCGATTATATTAGCATTTTTTTAGTCGATTTAAAGCCCAGTTAACATGTTCTTTCACAGTCTCAGAGTCATGTGTTTGATGCTGCAATAAAGCATTTATTGTTTGTTCTGTCGGATTGCTATTCCCCAAAGCCACTGCAATATTTCTAAGCCAGCGAATATACCCAATCCGTCTTATCGCTGATCCTTCCATCTTTTTTAAAAACTCTTTTTCAGTCCAATTAAAAAGTTCAGCTAATTGGGTATCGTTTAAATTATGTCTGGGGCTGTAATCTTTTTCTGTGGAAATTCTGGCAAATTTGTTCCAAGGACATATCAGCTGGCAATCATCACAGCCATAAATTCTATTTCCTATTGCGGTTCTATATTGTTTCGGGATGGAACCATGCAATTCGATGGTTAAATAGGAAATACAACGACGTGCATCTACTTGGTAAGGGGCTACAATAGCTTGAGTGGGGCAAATATCAAGACAGGCAACACACTTACCGCAATGATCTAAAACAGGGCTATCTGTAGGGAAAGGGATGTTGGTATATATTTCACCCAAGAAAAACCAAGAGCCTGCTTTTCGGTTAATAATATTAGAATGTTTGCCAACCCAGCCTAGACCTGCTTTTTCTGCAATGGCTTTTTCTAATACGGGGGCGCTATCTACAAAGGCGCGGTAACCAAACTGGCCATGCTCTGCCTCTATCATGTTGGCTAATTTCTGTAATTTATTACGCATTATTTTATGATAATCTCTGCCTAATGCGTAGCGAGAGATGAAGCCTGCAATAGGATTATCTAATACTTGAGATATTTGTTCGGAGGTTTCAGGTAAATAGTCCATACGGACAGAAATAATGCTGACGGTCTCTTCAACTAATAAACCGGGCCGGCTTCTTTTTAGGCCATGCTTATGCATGTAATCCATATCAGCATGAAAACCTTTATCAACCCAGTTATGTAAATGTTTCTCAGCTGTTTGTAAATTAGTATCAGTTATACCTACTTGCTGAAAACCTAACTCTATTCCCCAGTGCTTAATTTTATCTGCAAGTTCAATATTGTTTTGCTGCTTAATTGTATGCATAGAGGTATAGCAAATATAATGGTGGTTTGATTCAGCTATTTTAATCAATTCAATGCAAAGTTTACCTAATAAATTATATTCAGTTGAGCAAGTGAGAGCAATGGACCGTATGGCGATTGAAGATTGCGCCATACCTGGGATTGATTTAATGCGTAAAGCGGGAGGCGTGGTTTTTGATTTGATACAAAAAGATTATGCGTCTAAAAGTATTGTTGTTCTTTGTGGTTCTGGTAATAATGCTGGGGATGGTTATGTCATAGCACAACTAGCTAAACAGCAGGGTATAAGTGTTATTGTTTATTATGTATCGGATCCTAACTATTTAACAGGGGACGCAGCTACTGCTTATCAGGATTATGTAGATCAAGATGGGCAGGTTGTGGTTTTTGATAATAGTTTAGAGTTAAGGGATTGTATTGTTGTTGATGCATTGCTGGGCACAGGTATCGGTCGTAATGTGTCGGGTGTATATGCAGATGCTATTTCCCTGATTAACCAAAATGCTGAAACAGTTATTTCTGTTGATGTTCCTTCTGGACTTAATGCTGATACTGGTAATGTGATGGGGTGTGCCGTTCGGGCAAACTGGACAGTTAGTTTTATTGGTCTTAAGCAAGGCATGTTTACAGGTTTTGCAGCAGATTATTGTGGACAGGTGGTTTTTTCTGATTTAGAACTGCCTGAAATCATTTTTAATGCTTTTAAAGAAGAAGCTCAATTTGCTAGGCAGCCAGTTTTAAAAAAACGAGATAGATGCTCCCATAAAGGTAATTTTGGTCATGTGTTAGTTGTAGGTGGTGATTTAGGCTTTTCAGGTGCGATTAAATTGGCGGCTGAGGCAGCATTAAGAATTGGGGCTGGTTTAGTTTCTGTTGCTACTCATGTCAGTCATGCTCAATCAATCAATATGACTAGGCCAGAATTAATGTGTCATGGTGTAGAAGGGTCGCAAGATTTATTGCCATTATTGAATAAGGCGACAGTGATTGTTATTGGGCCTGGTTTGGGTCAGTCGCTATGGGCAAAAGAATTACTTGAATGTGTAGTTAATAGTGATAAGCCTTTAGTTGTTGATGCTGATGCTCTTAACTTATTAGCTAAAAAACAGCAATATCGGGATAATTGGGTGCTGACGCCTCATCCTGGTGAGGCTGCACGTTTATTATCTTGTTCAACTCAAGATATTGCTAAAGATAGGTTGTTAGCGGTTTCCCAATTACAGAAATGCTATGGGGGGGTGGCTGTTTTAAAAGGCGCGGGTACTTTGATTAAAAATGCAAAGACAGTGACTTTATCGACAAAAGGTAACCCAGGAATGGCAACGGGAGGAATGGGGGATGTATTAGCTGGTATGATTGCAGGGTTAATAGCGCAGCAAGGGGCTTTATATCAGACGGCTGTTGATGCTGTCTATTTACATGGTGAGGCTGCTGATTTATCGGCTGAAGTTGAAGGTGAAAGAGGGTTGTTGGCAAGTGATTTAATGCATTTTATTAGAAGGTTGATAAATAGATAAGTAGTCGGTAGGAGGGGCCTTTGGCCGCGAATGGAACAAGATCTAGAGAAGTCGCGGCCAAAGGCCCCTCCTACCGATAAGAAATTAGTGGTTTATTCATAGGCAGGTAGATGAAAATTACATTATTAAATGAGCAAGAAACTGAACTATTAGGGGCTGAATTGTGGGAAATATTGCCTGAAAAATGTTTGGTTTTTCTGAAAGGTGAGCTTGGGGCAGGAAAGACAACTTTAACGCGTGGTGTATTGAGAGCGGCAGGACATAAAGGAGCTGTTAAAAGCCCGACTTATACTCTAGTTGAAGAATACGATATTGCGGATAGGCATTTTTTTCATTTTGACCTTTATCGAGTGAAAGAGCCTGAGGAGTTGGAATGGATAGGAATACGTGATTATTTGGCGCAACAAAGTGTCTGTTTTATTGAATGGGCTGAATTAGGTAAAGGGTTTTTACCCCAACCAGACATTGAGTTATTGATAGAGGCAGAAGATGAAAAGCGCGTTATTAGTTTTAACATTATTAATGAAAAATGGAAAAACAAAATAATACTAAGCTGGAAAAACAATGACATAGTGCTATAATTTAAACAAGAATGTTATTCTGGTTATGTGGATATGTTGAAACTCTTGAAGGTTATAATGCTTTATATGTTGCTGAGTCCAGCAATGATAGTGCATGCAAAAAATGTGCAGGTTGACTCTTTACGTTATTGGACTGCACCTGATCACACCCGTATGGTGTTTGATGTAACAACCCCAGTTACACATCAAGTATTCTTATTGGCAAATCCTGCGCGTTTAGTTATCGATTTTAAAGGCACTAAATTATTAAAAGCTTTGTCTCAACCTCCTAAAAATCATAGTTTATTTAGTCGTGTACGCACGGGTGTGAGGAATAATAAAGATTTAAGAGTGGTAGTCGATTTAAAAACAGCGGTAACGCCTAAAAGTTTTTCTTTGCAGCCGAATAAAGATTATGGCCATCGGTTAGTTGTAGACCTATTTAATAAGAACGGGACTAAAGCTGTAAACCATAAAACATCTGTAAAAGCAGTTAACAAAATCACTAAAACAGCCAAAAACAAAGCCAGAGATATTGTTATTGCTATTGATGCTGGACATGGTGGAGAAGATCCTGGTGCTCATGGGCCTAAAGGGACTCAAGAAAAAAAGGTGGTGTTTGCAATTGCTAAAAAACTAGCCGTTCTTATCAATAAAAAGAAAGGGCTGAAGGCTGTATTAGTCAGAAAAGGTGATTATTACATTAAATTGAGAAAACGTATGCAAATAGCGCGTGAGGCAAAAGCTGATCTTTTTGTCTCGATTCATGCGGATGCGTTTAAGAACTCTAAAGTAAAAGGGGCTTCTGTTTTTACTTTATCTAATCGAGGCGCATCAAGTGAAGCGGCTAGATGGCTGGCAAAACATGAGAATGCAGCTGATTTGGTGGGTGGTGTTACCTTAATGGATAAAGATGATGTATTAGCTAATGTGTTAATGGATTTATCTCAGACAGCAACTAAAGAGGCAAGCCGTAATGTAGCCGGTAAAATTCTGAAGAATTTTCAGTCAATAGGACACTTACATAATAATAACGTGCAAAAAGCAGGATTTATGGTTTTAAAATCACCTGATATTCCTTCTATTCTTGTTGAAACCGCTTTTATTTCTAATCCTGCAGAGGAACGGAAATTAAGAAGTCCAAAATATCAAAGTAAAATGGCGAAGGCTATTTATAAAGGGATTGTTAATTATTTTAACCAGTATGCTCCAGCGGATAGTTATATCGCTTTAAACTCTAGTAAAAGGCATACGATTTCTAGGGGGGAGACCTTATCTGAAATTGCTCATCATTATGGTGTGAGTATGAAGTCTATAAAAGTTGTTAATAATTTAGCGAGCAGTCAGGTGAGAATAGGGCAGGTGATTGAAATACCTAGAGGATAATGCTCACTCCGGTAGTTAGAGTCTTGCTTTAAATACTAAACGTTGAAGGAATAAGGTATTATAGATCTCTGGTTATATGTATATTTTTAAGGATACTGTTAAATGATTAAGATCTTATTAGTTGATGATCATGAATTAGTACGGACAGGGATTGAGGCATTATTAAATACTCAGGAAGGTATAAGTGTCATTGGGGTATCCAACTGTGGTGAAACTGCACTTGATATGTTAGTTGAAATAATACCCGATGTTATTTTGATGGATGTCAATATGCCTGGTATTGGCGGTGTTGAAGCCTGTAGGCGTATCTTACAAAAATATCCTGATATTAAAATTATTGCGTTATCTGTACATAATGACGGCCCTATTCCCCAGCAAATTTTGAAATTAGGTGCGCTAGGGTTTATTTCCAAAGGCTCGCCTGTTGAAGAAATGGTTTCTGCAATTCGTACAGTACACAGTGGTAAAAGGTATTTATGCTCTGAGGTTGCTAATAACCTTGCTTTTCAGGGTTTGCCTGGTGCAAATGATTCGCCATTTGAGAAATTATCACAGAGAGAGTCTGAAGTAACGAACTTAATACTGCAAGGAAAGAGTATTAAAGAAATGTCCGATATGCTCGTTTTAAGCGATAAAACAATTAATACATATCGTTATCGTTTATATGACAAGTTAAATGTAAAAAATGATGTGGAATTGACACGTTTAGCCGTTAAGTTTAAACATATTGATAGCGGTCTTATTTAGACGGTTGATAATTTATTGTTACATCCTTGTAACAATAGTAAAGGTGTTAGCCTAAATCTTTGGCCAGCCAGGGCCCTACCGCTTGACTTACAACTAAGGGCAAGCGTTTCCAGGCGGCAATAAATATTTGATATTTTGGATTTAGAGGATTGATATCTGGAATGCTATCTGATTTAACTAAATAAAATTCATAAAATAATGGCTTTGGCTCAAAACCCCAGTGTTTTTTGAAACGATAAGAGCCTGTTCCTTCTTTGCTGCGTCCATAGTCAAAGATTTTAATACCTTTAGCAACAGCGCGTCGCATAACTTCCCAATACATAAAGTCATTCCCCTGTACTGCTCGTGCATATTTAGTGCCTCCACCATAGTAGGGTAAGACCTCATCCTTAAAATAAAAGTTCATGACACTAGCAATGAGTAGCCCATTCTTATCAACAATAGACACTATTTCACATTGTTCTTTAAAAACTTGTTTTAGAGTGGAGAAATATTTTTTTGAGAAAACGGGGGTTCCTAAGTTTCTAACACTCTCTGAATAAGCCTGATAGAGGCGATCAACATCTTGATCTATTTCACTCTGTAATCCTGCTTTTATCCCTTTTCTTATCACAGCTCTTTGTTTGCGAGGGATTGCCAGCATATTTTTTTCTTCATCATCTTCAAGTTCTTTTCTAAAGGTGACATAAAGTTCTTTGTAAGGGCGTTCTGGAGTTAATTGTGTTTTATTCCGCATCTCTAAGTGATCAACACCAAGTTGTTCAGCTAGTTCGCATGCCTTTTTATTGAGTTCTGCATATGATTCTTCTTTATCAGTTAAGATTCCACCATAAACACAAAAGGCGCATGAACTGAGGGAGTTACCAAAGAGTAAGCTGTTAATATGCACTAGGGGTAAGATCCCTGTGATTTTTCCTTGATCTTCAGTGTATAAGAAGTAAGTTTTATGGCCAAAAGATTTTTCTATGACTTCTTTCCAGCCCGCTTTGTGAAAGAATGTTGAGGATGGTGAATTTTCAACAAACTCGTCCCATTGTTGTATAGAAGAATCATCTAATGTTTTAATCATATAGAGCCTTTAAAGGTGAATAGAAAAGAGGGCGTTAAGCAAAGTAGGGTGAATTCTTGAGTAATAATTAGGCTATTATTTATTTTGTTAAAAATACATTTTCCATGGTGTCCCAGTTAAAATCAGTTAATAAACAACTAATTCGTTGTTCCATTTTATGTAAATTTAAGTAGTGCCTAAATTTGGTTTTAAAGTTGAGACCTTCTTGTCTTGGTTGTTTTGGATCAATTTCCCAAGGGTGGCAATAAAATATAGCTGATTGGTTGCTAGAGTTAATATGATGAAATGCCCATTTTGAAAACATATACGGGTAAAATCTAAAAAAACCACCACCTCCACAAGGTATGTTTTTTTGTCCAAATTTTATAGTGCTTATGGGAATTTCTAAGAAATCAGAACCTTTTATTGGTTGGTAGCTAAATCGGGGGGCATCTGGGATGCCATATAAATCATGTTTTACTGGGTATACGCTAGAGCTATATTTGAATCCTTCTTCGGCTAAAATATCATGAGCCCATAAGTTTTCAGTATTAATAGAATAACTTGCAGCACGGTAGCCTAATATTTCTTTACCACCAAGGTCTTCAAGTATTTTTTTTGTACGAATAATATCAGTTCTAAATTGATCTGGTGTTTGTTCTGTGACTCGAATATGTTCGTAACCATGACAAGCAAGTTCATGCCCCTCAGAAATAATTCTGTTTATAAGTTGAGGGTAACGCTCAGCAACCCAACCTAAAGTGAAAAAAGTTGCTTTTGTCTCAAATTTGGCTAAGACATCTAATATTCTATGGGTATTTTTTTCAACACGATGCTCTATACTGTCCCATGTGTTTTTATCTATATAAGGTTCAAATGCAGAGACTTGGAAATAGTCTTCAACATCGATTGTCATAGCATTATGAAGGGTTTTATTTTGCATTTGAGGTTTGTAGAGGGCTTTAATATTAGAAGTGGAAGTTTAAGTTTTGTCTTAAGTACCCGTGAAAAAAAATTAACATTTTACTGGTCTTTTTTTCCTTATTCCACGTTGCATAAATAGTGCGTAGCACATGGAAGTGCAAGTATAGCTCGAAGCTAGGATGCTGGTTGCGACCGTAGCTTGCTAAGCGCCAATTTATGCGCCTTGAACCTGAAAAACCCCTGCGTAAAAAAATAAATTAATTATGTATAGGTACTTAATCATAGGCATCATTTAAATCTAGCTGTATTAAAATGGCTTTTCTTAGTAGTGCACGTTCCTTGTTAAGGGTTTGAGTTAAATCTATAACTTTTTGCTCTAAAATATCTATTCTTTGGTCTTGGCCTGGAGTTAGTTTCTGTACAGGGGGGTGAATATGGGTATCATCAGTCGCTATTTCAACTTGGGTTTGTGTATCAGGTGTAATGGAGTCATAATCAGCTTCAATTTCACTAATAACGTGCTTGATGCTTTTTAGGTCAATAACATTTAATTCTTCTAAATAGCCATACAATAAAATTCTATCCGATAAAGTATTAATCAGTCTAGGAATGCCCTTGGTAAATTTGTATATTTCTGGAAAAATATCTTCTTTAAATTGAGGGTTGTTTTTCCATCCTGCTTTGCTTAATCTAAATAGAATGTATTGTTTTATTTCATCTTCTTCAATAGCTTTTAGATGATGGGTGGCAACAATTCGTTGTTTTACCTGCTCCATACCTGGTGAGTAAAGTTGTCTGCCCAGTTCTTCTTGTCCAACTAAAAATATCTGTAGAATGGGTTTTCCTTCCCATTCGAAGTTAGAGAGCATGCGTAATTCTTCAATTGATTGTCTTGGTAAATTTTGTGCTTCATCAACAACAAGAAGGACTCGCTTTCCTTTTTTTCCACTCTCTTTAAAAAAGGTTTCTAAACGGCCTAATAAAGTTGCTTTGTTATCATCATATTCATAGGCCAGTTTAAAAACTGTTGATAACATTCTTAAGGTATCTTCTGCACCCACCTGTGACGTAACCATGACTCCAATAATAATTTCATTGTCCTGTTTTAAAGACTGGAACAGCTCTTTAACAAGCATGGTTTTTCCTGTACCTGCCATACCCGTGACAACAACAAAGCCTTCGCCCTGTACTAAACCATAACGTAAATAGGCTTTAGCCCTTTTATGGCCTGCACTATCAAAGAAGAAGTCTAAATTTGCATTTAGTTGAAATGGGTTTTGTGTGAGACTATAAAAATTTTTATACATTTTAAAATTGGAGTGATAAATTAGCCGTAATTCTATTTTCTGTATAGCTATTAAAATTACTTGTTGAGTCTTGGTTTATATAACTATAGCCAAGACTGCCATCTAAGCGTTTTAAAATCCGACGAGTTATAAAGATAGAAGCATCAAACCGGTTATCTGTAAAACTATTTAAACCTGCGGATTCTGTTTTTTGCCATCCCAAGCGAAGGTTTGAACTGGTTCGTCTAGTAAATTCCCAGTCCCAACTACCTGATGCTCCGGTTACTTCTTCGTCATTACCACTTAGTTCGAATGTCCTGTATATCTTAAAAAATCGACTATTAATGTTGCTTTTCCCTGTTCTAAAGGAGAATGAAATGTCGGCATTTTGGGTGGTAAAAACTTCATCTGTTAATGTAGGTAAAGTTGTATTATTGCCTGTAAAACCAGTATTTGATGTATTTGAAACCTGTTGATCAAGTAATAGTTGTTGTGTCGTTGTTGTTGTTTCTGAATATCCTAAGCTCCAGGATGATCTTCGTGTTGTATAGTCTAATTGTGAGCTCCATGTGCTACCAGTATTTAAACCAACATCATTTAAAGAATATGTAGATATCCAGTGCAAGCGATTAAAAGGAGAAATTTCAATAGTAACAAATTTGTTATTCCCGTAACCAGCTTCTATCCTAAAGCGATTACTGGGTTCCCATTGCCCACCAAAGGTATAGAAAAAACCATTGTTATTGCTATTGGAGTTAGACGCAAATGAATTATTGCTATGACCTCCTCGAGCAAAAATACTATATTCTCGGCCAAGAGCATATCTAATTTCTGCTAGGGAGTCTTGAAAGCTAATATCTTCACTTTGGCTGTTGAATCTTTTACTATTGTTAAAAGATAGCGACCAGCTGAGTAGAGATAAATTATGCCCGCTTTGCAAAAAAACACTTTGGGAAAATGAATTCGTATCTGATAAGGCATTATTTCCCCCTGATGAGCTAACTGTATCGTAAGTTAATCGAATTTCACCGTCTGCAATTCCCTCAAAGTGAGGTGTCCAGTATGGGGATATGCTGAAAGTGGATATTGTTGAGTTATCTGCAGTTCCTGAAATATTATCATTTTCAATGCGTCTATTAGATATGTTTTGTTGACTGACTGATGCGCTAGAGTCTGCAAAAAACCGGTTGTCGACAAATTCATAATCAGCATTCATTTGTAATTGATTATAAAGATCAACCTCAGCACGTCCCTGAGCGTTATAAAGCCCTTGAAGATTATAATTTAAATCTACATTTCCTCGGCCAGAAGTGCCGTTTAGTGATACTCCTGGAGTAAATTCTGTTACGAATGCTGATTTAGTCTCACTATCAGATAAAGTAATGTTATCGGAATATATTTCTCTAATATCCAAACGAGGCTGTATCATCCAGTTTAACGCTGAAGCTGAAGCGGATCCTTGATATAACGTAAGGTAAGACGTTAAAAGTAGAAAAAATATATGACGCGTGATTTGATAGTTCATTTGTTAATAATTGCCATAACCATAATAGCCAGTAGCATGGTTTTGTTGGGCTTTATTTAATAAGCCTAAAACGACATCAGAGCAGTTTTGTAATTTTTGTACTGACTCCATAACAAAGTTCTGAGGTGTGGATTCTGCTCCTACAACTAATATAATTTGTCCCATTTGGCTCGCTAAAACTTCGGCTTGGGTTGTAGCGAGCAAAGGGGGGGTATCAAAAATAACTATTCTATCTGAATAACGTTCACTGAGTTCTTGTGAAAGAGCAATCATTTTATCGCTAGCTAATAATTCTGTTGAGAGCTTATGGCTCTTACCGGCAGTAATAATACGTAGTCCAGGTATTTCAGTTTGTAAAATAATATCTGATAAAGAAAGGTTGTCTGTTTCTAGAAAGTCAATGAGCCCTACGTCATTTTTTATTCCTAGCACTTTTGATATAGATGGTTTAGCAACGTCGGCATCAATTAATAAGACTTTTTTATCTAGTTCAGCGGCAATACTAAAAGCAAGGTTAATCGAGGTAAAGGTTTTTCCTTCACCAGGTACACTACTGGTAATTAGGATTAAGTTGGCATTTTTTATATCGCGTTTCCGAGCGCCTAAGGCATTGGTCACTAAGGGTCTTTTGATATTTCTATATTCTTCTGCAAGTCTACTGTGAGACTCGTCTTTCCTAATAAAACCATGTTCGTTTAAGTAGTCCCAATTGAACTTTACGATATCTTGTTGTTTTGCAACGTTTAATTGGTCTTCGTCGATTAAATTGCTATTTTCTTCAGTACCTGAACTGTTCTTTTCTGTACTATTGTCTTTATTAATTGTTTTTGATTTTTCAAAAGCTTTTTCTAACGTATTCATAAATAACCCCAAGTACTAAGCTACTGTGTCTAACATCATTACACCAGTGTAGCTAAATAATAACAATATATTGGCTAAAGCAAACATAATAAATTGGAAACGATTTCTCTTGGCTTGAGTCTCGCTAATAATTATAGAAACAGTTCCTAGCATAGGTATACCTGTTACGTCTCTTAAATGCTTGGCTTCGACAAAGGAAGGCCTAATAAATACTGTTAATAAGGCAAGTGCTAATCCAACAGCAAATCCAATAAATAAAATTGCAGAATAGAAAATCTTCCTTTGTGGTGATGAGGGGGTATCAGGTAGGTTAGCGGGATCAACTACTTTAAATTTTAACGCGGAAACTTGAGTATCAACACTATTTGACATACGCGCTTGCTCTCTACGGTCTATTAACGCTAAATAATTCTTTTTAATAGTTGAATAGTCTCTATTAAGGTTTCCCATTTCTGTTTCAATTGTTAATCGTGTATTGAACTGATCATCTTCTTTTGTTAGTTTCTTTTTTAAAGAATGAATTCTGGAGTTTATTGTCGCAATATCGGTATCAATTCTATTGAGCTCAATTTTAATTGATTGCACATAAGGGCTTGACATAGCAACTGACAATGGACCGTTTAACTTTGCTTCATCCTCTTTTTTCTTTTTTAGCATTTTTAGTTCTAAGTCTATTGATGCTATGTTTGGATGGTTTTCGGTGTATTTTAGTAACAATTCATTTTTTCTTTTTTTCAATTGTGACATCCGTATACCTTCAAATGAGGAGTCAGTATCATCGTCGGTTAAGCCCCATTTTTCACTAGATAATAATGCCTCCTTTAGTTGATTTTTAAGAACTCGTTTTCTGGATAAAAGTTCAGATCGATGCATTTGTGAGGCTTCAATAGTTTTCCTTATACCTTGGATGGCATTGATTTGACCTTCACCAGGTTGTCCTGGAAGTAGTCCTATATTATCTCGTTTAAAATTTTCTTTTGCTCTTTCAGCATTTCTAAGTCTTTGTTCATATTCTCTAATTTGATTATCAATAAATCTCTGGGCTGAATCAACATCGCCTAAAGTGGAGCTTTGAGCTTGTTCTGAGAAAACGGCTAAAACGGCTTGAACAACATTTTTAGCATTTTGCGGGTCTTTCGATGCATAGCTAATAGAAAACATTTCACCTCGTCCGCCACCAATTTTGAGAGAATTTTTTAATTCTTCAATGAGTAAGCGAGTTTTTTTTTCGGATGATCTGTCAACCTCCATATCAGCTGTTTCGGCAATTTTTAGCATATTCTGTTGGGTAAACATTAGCTTCTTCATGATTGATACTAAGCCTCTAACATCAGACTGTATAGCTAAGCCTCTTAACAGGGGTCTAAGCATTGTTCTAGTATCAACATGTACTTTGGCAGATGATTCATAAACATTGGGCATTTTGTAAACAAATGCCCAGCCAGCAATACAAATAACCCAAGCAGCAATGGTAACAAGCCATTTGTGACGGTTAATGCCTTTTGCAAAATATAAAACTTCAGAAAACTGGTCTAGCATATTTTTATTATTTAATTAAGTTGTTTTGAACTTACTAATTGGTTTTTTTGTTGACTCCCATTTCCTAGGCAAAGGAAATGGGAGGGGGGTAAATGTCATATATGAAAGCTGTTACATTAAAAGAATGCTTCAGGAATAAGTAAGACATCTCCAGGTAGAATCTTAATGTTGGCTGACACATCGCCTTCAAGTAAGTCATCAATTTTTATTCCAAACTGGTGGGCGGTCCCATCAATTCTTCTAAAAATACTTGATCTGTTTCCATCAGCATATTCACCAAGCCCCCCTAGTTCTATTAGTAAATCTAATAAGGTCATATCCTTTTTATAAGGGAATGCTTGTGCTGAAAAGCTATTTGATTGACCGCCACCGCCCCCTTCTAGTTGACCTATGACTCTTATTTGTTGCTCATAGATACCTTCAAAACCATTAACAATAACTGAAACTAAGGGTTCTCTAACAAATTGACTTAAGTTATCTTCTATATCTCTTGCTAGTTCAGAAGGTGTTTTTCCTGTTGCCACTAAATCATCAATAAGAGGAGTGCTGATTTTTCCATCTGGCCTAACGGTTACAGACTTTGAAATGTCAGGATTGTCCCATACAAAAATCTCTATGCTATCACCGGGGCCAACAATATAGGTATAGTCTGTGGGTAATTTTACGGTATTATCCAGTGGAGGATGACTACTGCAACTAATTAAAAGAAACATTGATAATAATGTTGCCACCGTTTTGAACCTACGCATACTTAAACCCCACAAAAAAACCATATTAATACTTTGAATAGCAACTGTTTTTATCAATATGAAAAACAGTTGATGAAAAATAATTATCTGCCATTAAGTTTAGCAAGTAATTTCTCAATTAAAACCTTTTCTTCAAAATTGTTCCCTTTTCCTAAATATAGGGCTTGCTTTAATTCTGATATTGCAGACATATCATTTCCTACTTCATTATATGCTACAGCTAAGTGATAGCGAAATACGGGTATGTCAGGGGCAAGTAAAATAACCTTTTTAAAAATAGATAGAGCGTGTTCTATTTCATTTGATTTTAATTGCCCCCAGCCATATGTATCAAGAAAGAAGGGATGTTTTGATTGTTTGAAGGATTGAGTGACTTGGACAGCCTTTTCAATATCTTCATCTTTTCCGTATTGATCTAAAAGTAATGTAGCTAAGTTGTTTCTTGATACATTGTGTCTAGGGTTTATAAAAATTATTTTTTCATAAAGTTTTACTGCTTCGTCATATGCCTGTTTACTTTCATAGCTTGAGGCTAGACTTAACATAAGTTTTATGCTGTCAGGGTTGGTTTTTAATCCTTTAAGATATATTTCTTGTTCTTTTTCTATATTGCCATTAATACGATATAGTCTTCCTAATTCGGTATAGATAGCTATATCTTTAATATTCTTTTGGTCTAATACCTGAGTTAAAACAGTAATTGCTTTGTTGTATTTTTTACGCCCACTAAGTAATTGGCTTTTTATAATGAATGGGGAAATATTATCTGGATTGTTTTTAATTAGGGTGTCTAAATAAACTAACAAATTGGATTGTTGGTTTAATTGTGAATAACACTCTGCTAGGTTTGTTAATGCATCTTTTAGCCAAGGAGCTTTTTCCAGTAGACTCTTGTATGCGGAAATGGCCTCACTATACTTTTTCTGATATTGAAGTATGTTTCCTCTCAAAAAAGCAGCTAGAAATATACCGTTTTTTTGAGTCTGAATAGTATTAATATGCTTATTTGCTATGTCGAATTGATTTTCTTTTATGTTTAGCTCAACCAATTGAGTTAAAAGTTTAAGATTATAAGGCTGGAACCTTAAGGCGCGTTCTAGAATTTCAATGGCATAGGGGGTATGGCCCTCACTACTCTCTTTGTTGACAATGAAATTCAAAGCTTGTAAGTTTTGGGGATTGATTTTTAAAGCGGTTTCGTAATTGATGATTGCTTTGTCTAAGTCGCCATTAATTACGTTTATTTTTCCTAATTGGGATAACGCAGCATCATTTTTAGGTTGTTGCCAGAGGACTTCTTTTAATAATTTTTTTGCAGCAGAAAATTCGTTCAAAGAAATATGAATAGTTGATTTTAAGATTTTTGCATTATTATCTTCAGGGTTATCATCTAAGGTCTTGTCAATATAAGAAAGCGCTTCAGTTGTATTTTTAGACTCAAATGCCATTTGAGCGAGTAATAATTGTAAAGATACTTTGTCTTTGTCGCTGATATTGCTATTTGTTAGTGCAGATTTAAGGACTTCTTGAACTTTGTTTTTTTTGTTTTTAGAAGACAACCACTTTGATAGCAATAATATTTTTTTATAATCGTTTTTGTGCGTCTTAACAAATGTATCCGATGTGGAGAATGCTTTTTCTTTATCGGAGGTATAAATAAGATTCAATAATGCTATTTTTGCACTCATAAGATCGGGTTCTTTAGTTATGAGGGCATTTAATATATTTTCTGCTTTTTGTGGCTTATTTGCTTTTTGATAGGTTTTTGCTAAAGCAAATTTAAGCGGTACATTATCAGGTTTGATAGTGAGTAATTCTTCATAGTCAGCAACAACAGCATCAATATCATCTTTTAATGAATCTATTTGGATTTTTAATAAATGTAGGGATAAATTATCATTATGAGTTTGCAAAAAAGGGTTTAAAAGGGCGGATGCTTCGTCAGGTAATTTTTGCTTTATTAGCATGACTACTTTTAGTGATACAGCTTCAACATTGTTAGCATCTTTTTGTAAGATTTCGTCAATGATGGCTAGCGCTTCATCACTCCTTTTCTGTCTGATTAAAATAGATGCTTTAATTGCTAGAGCATCTAACTGGTCAGGGTTTTTGTCTAAAATGATTTTAATTCTTTCTGAAGCATCATCAAGTTCATTATAAAATACTTGTACTTTACTTAATTTTATTTGGGCTTTTGTCTTTTCAGGCGCTAATTTGACCGTTTCAAGTAAATTAGCTCTCATTGCTTTGTAGTTTTTCCCTTTTTCATTTAGAAGAGCCATATAATAATAAGATTCTGCTATTAATGGGTCTTCTTGGATAGCGCTCTTGATTTCCAATTTCGATTCTTTATATTTACCTTGGTCGAAAAGTGCTATCCCTCGTTCTAAGAAAAGCCCTTTTCTTTGTTCTTCACAGCCAAGAAGGCTAAGATAAAAAAAAGTTAAAAAGAATATTAAAGAAATTTTTTTCATAATGGAATCCATAACCTAGAAAATATATAAAGTTTGTCCTGGTTTAAAGAGAGGGTGGGATGATCTTTCTTTATTTTTTACCATCATACCGTACTCTAGATGTTTTTTTTTGAGATTATTTTTTTTGCGAGTTAAAGTGCTGAAAAATATAGGAGTAGCACTTTTCACTATAATTAAACTGAGCATAATGTAAAAATTAAAGCGTTAGGATTTAGAAGTAAGAGATGGAAATAGTGCCCGGTTCTATATTTATTGCTGAGATTTAAATTGTTGACCTCATTTTTATCAATATCTATAAATTGTTAATGAATTTTTTAATATAATTCCGTAGAATACTCGTTATTTTTCTAAATTAAGAATGGGATACGTTCGGCAAGGCGTATCCCGTTTGTGCATTTATAGGTGACTGATCTTGAGTAATCCTGCTTTACTGTTATTAGAAGATGGAACAGTGTTTCATGGCGTGTCAATTGGCGCGGATGGCTGTTCTGTTGGTGAGGTTGTATTTAATACTTCATTAACGGGCTATCAGGAAATCCTGAGTGATCCTTCGTACGCGCGTCAAATTGTGACACTTACTTATCCTCATATAGGTAATGTGGGTACAACCAGTGAAGATGATGAGTCAAACACAGTTTCGGCAAGCGGCTTGGTTATTCGTGATTTACCGCTGCAATTAAGTAGTTGGCGTAGTGAAAAATCATTGCAGCAATATTTGCTAGATAATAACGTAGTGGCTATTGCTGATATTGATACGCGTAAATTAACCCGAATTTTGCGGGATAAAGGTGCGCAAAGAGGCTGTGTTATTGCGGGTGAAAATATTGATGTTGCAACGGCTGAAAAAACAATAGCTGGTTTTTCTGGTTTAAAGGGTATGGATTTAGCTAAAGAAGTAACTACAGCTAAACAATATGACTGGACAGAAAATACCTGGTCATTAATCGATGGTCATTCAGAAGCAGAAAACTTAACTAAACATGTTGTTGCTTATGACTTTGGTGTTAAGCGCAATATTCTTCGTTTGCTAGCAAATAGAGGCTGTCGAGTTACCGTCGTTCCTGCAACAACGCCTGCTGCGGATGTGCTGGCGATGAGCCCTGATGGTGTGTTTCTTTCTAATGGACCTGGTGATCCAGAACCTTGTACTTATGCAATTGAAGCGATCAAAACAATTCTAGAGCAAAAAATACCAACTTTTGGTATTTGTTTAGGGCATCAATTATTAGCTTTAGCCAGTGGCGCTAAAACTGAGAAAATGAAGTTCGGTCATCATGGCGCTAACCATCCTGTACAAGAAAAATCCACGGGTCGAGTGATGATTAGTAGTCAAAACCATGGTTTTGCTGTGGATGAAAAAACATTGCCTGCAAATATTAAAGCAACTTATCATTCATTATTTGATGGAAGCTTGCAAGGGATTGAACGTACGGATTGCCCAGCGATGAGCTTTCAGGGGCATCCAGAAGCCAGTCCAGGTCCACATGATGTAGAGTCATTATTTGATCAATTCATCGAAATGATGGATACACATTCAGCTAACAAATAACAGAGTAGATTTAACGAACTATGCCAAAAAGAACCGACATAAAATCGATTTTATTATTA
>ENA-ORXI01000067-ORXI01000067.1-sediment-metagenome-genome-assembly--contig:-NODE-67-length-67661-cov-12.218987_pt1 | contig 67661 bp, 55 predicted proteins | sample MGYA00237861_ERZ511468 | MGnify/ENA primary metagenome ERZ511468 (study PRJEB26299, sample SAMN06266213) | sediment metagenome | isolation source: Hudson Canyon methane seep mesocosm | place: USA:Hudson...
AACAGATTTTACTAGTTGCTGAGCACTAGTCAACAGTGAATGTGTAGAAGTTTGGACGGCTAAAAGTTCTTGACCCTGTAAGTGAAAACGTTTAGAGTTTTAGACGTCCAAACATCTAAATGTTTATATGTATAAAGTTATATGCCAATGGAGAATGAAATGACTGCTAAGAAAATCGCTACAACTGCTGTTAGAGCTGGGATCAACAGTGATAAACACCACGGTGCAGTTGTTGCCCCTATTCATCTTTCAAGCACATACTCGTTAAAAGGTTTTAATGAAAAACGTCAATTTGACTATTCTCGAACCGGAAATCCTACTCGTGCAACTTTTGCAGAAGCGATAGCTGAATTAGAACAAGGAAAGGTTGGCATTGTTACTAGTACCGGAATGTCGGCGGTGCATTTAATTTGTCAGTTGTTGTCAACCGATGATTTAGTGGTAATTCCACACGATTGTTATGGTGGTAGTTTTCGTTTGTTTACTCATTTAGCAAAACGGGGCCAATTTAAGCTTATCGTTGTTGATCAAAATGATGAAATCGCACTAGCGAAAGCGTTGGCTGAAAAACCTAAACTGGTTTTAGTCGAAACACCAAGTAACCCTTTATTACGTTTAGTTGATATTGAAAAAATTGCTAGTGCTTGCCACGATGTTGGAGCTTTAGTTGCGGTAGATAATACTTTTTTATCACCCGTTTTACAGCAACCACTATCGCTTGGGGCTGACATCGTTTTCCATTCAACCACTAAGTATATTAATGGTCATAGTGATGTTGTTGGGGGGGTGCTAGTAACGAAAGAACAAGAATTAGGAGAGCAGCTTGCGTGGTGGGCCAATTGTATCGGTATTACCGGCTCTGCCTTTGATAGTTTCTTGGCACTTAGAGGATTGAAAACATTACCTGTACGTATCAAACAACATCAAACCAATGCCAATGAAGTTGCAAACTTTTTAACTGGGCATCCGGCCGTCGAAAAAGTTTATTTTCCTGGTCTAGCAAACCACCCAAGCCATGAGGTAGCTAAACGTCAACAAAGTGATTTTGGCGCAATGATGAGTTTTGAAATCAAAGGGGGTGCTGAGGCCGTAAAATCTCTTTTCGATAACTTGGAACTATTCACTTTAGCGCAGTCGTTAGGGGGGGTGGAATCATTAATAAGTCACCCATCAACCATGACACATGCTGGCATGGAAATCTCAGCACAGCTTGAAGCAGGGATTACTCAATCATTAGTGCGACTCTCAGTTGGTATTGAAGATATCGACGATATTCTTGCCGATTTGAACCATGGTTTATCTGTCAGCCAATCGACTAGTTAAAAATAAATATTTAGATTAGTACAATTTTCAAAAGCCTTTAGTAGAGAAAAATATGAGTCAGACAATCAATACGCCACAACTTAGCGGTGTAGAAAATCAACTTAGCAAACACGCAATCCATGTTCATAAATTTGGCGGTAGCAGTTTAGCTAATGACCAATGTATTGACCGTGTTGTTGACATTATTCGCACCAATTGTCAGTTGAATGATCTTGTCGTCGTCTCAGCTAATGGTAAAACTACCGATCACCTATTTAATACCTTGGCATTAGCTAATGATCCCGATGAACAATTGAACGTAGCCCTTGAGGCTTTGCAAAGTGATCAACAAGTTATTATTGAAAAACTGTTGAGCGTTAATGGCGCAACATTATTGATTACCTTGTTAAAGGAAGATATTAAGCAATTAACCCACTGGTTAGTTGCAGATGCAGTAGCTCATCATAATGATATTTTGTCTTATGGCGAATTATGGTCGGCAAGGCTATTATCCGCTGTACTAACTGAGCGTGTTTGCCCAAGCACTGCCATCGATTCTCGTCAATTTTTAGTCATTGATGATGAGCAGAATTGTAATGTTGATAGTGAAGTCAGTTCTAAGCAGCTTAAAGATCAGCTAATTAATGGAAAACTTGCGGTAATTACTGGTTATATTAGTAAAAATCAACAAGGAAACACCTGTACTTTAGGCCGTAATGGTAGTGATTATTCTGCAACGATTATTGCCTCTTTAGTCGGGGCTTTAAACGTAACTCTTTGGACGGATGTTGATGGTATTTACAGTGCCGACCCACGTGTAGTACCAACGGCTAGAAAATTACATCGTTTACCTAATGCTGTTGCAAAAGAACTAGGCCGTTTGGGTAACCCTGTTTTACATGCAAAAACCTTAAAACCTTTGGTTAATCCTGATAGTAAATACCATACTCATTTGCATGTTGCTAGTAGTTTTGATAGTGAGATAAGTGGTACTGAAATTGGCAAGTTTGGTCAAATTGCAAAGCAAGAGCTGTCGGTGACCTATTTAAATGATTTGTTATTAGCGCAATCTGATAGCTTCAAAGGGTTACGTGGTGAACAAGCAAGCAGCGAATTTTCAGCGATATGTGCTGATAATAACCAAGGCTTTATTGTTATTTATCAAGAGCAGCAAAAAGAGGTCAGCCAATGGCTTGCCTGTCATGATACTGAAGTAAATTTTAAACCGGTATCCATTATTGCTACTGTTGGCCATAAAGTTTGCCAACATGGCGATATAAAAGCGCGTTTTAAAAGAGCGTTGAAATCAACTCAACCACTAAAACTAGTGCACTCAGAAAATAGCCATAGCCTAATTGCAGTATTGTCAGAAGTTTGTACGGGAGAATTACTCAATAATGTACATCACGATATGACCAAGGATGCTCGCCATATAGGCCTTGTAGTGGCAGGTTTAGGTAATATTGGTCAACGATTTCTTGAGTTATTACCCGCACAATTATCTAATGTACCATCACTAGAGAATTTGCATTTAGTGGGACTACTTAGCTCTAGAAAGGCATTAATTAATACTGATGGTTTAGATGTCAGTAATGCATTAGCCGAATTTAATGACACTGCCCAAGAGTATAACAACGAGCAACTATTAGCATGGTTGTCTAACCATCCTTATGATGAGTTAATTGTGGTAGATATAACACCGAGTGAGCAATTTAGTTTACTTTACGGTGAATTTTTTAAGCAAGGTATTCACGTATTCGGTGCTAATAAATGGGCAGCCTCATCAGCGACAGAGCATTTTAATTACTTAGTTAATACTGCAAAAACCAATGATAGCTTATGGCTGGGTAATACTACTGTTGGTGCTGGTTTGCCAGTTAATTATGCGATTGATGACTTATTACAAAGTGGGGATGTAATCACTGAAATATCGGGTATTTTTTCAGGCACCTTATCTTGGTTATTTGAAACTTATGATGGCAGCCAACCTTTTTCAGAATTAATGTTAGATGCCTTATCTCAAGGTATTACTGAGCCCGACCCTCGTGAAGATCTTTCAGGAAGAGATGTTCAACGTAAATTACTTATTTTGGCTCGTATGGCGGGGTTCACTTTATCACTTGAAGATATTAACTGTAATAACTTAGTACCTGAGGAGCTACAAGGTTTAACAACACCTGAATTTTTAGCGCGCAGTAGTGAACTTGATGACTTTTTTGCCCAACAACTTAGCCAAGCAAAAAATAATAATGCTTGTATTCGCTATATTGCACGTTTTAGTTCGGCAACAGATGGTGGTAATAAACTTAGCGCAGAAGTTAGCTTAGAAGTTCTACCCAATGATGATGCTTTTGCCAGTATTACACCTTGCGATAATATTTTTCAAATAAAAAGCTATTGGTACCAAGATAACCCACTCATTATTCGGGGACCAGGGGCGGGACGAGATGTAACCGCTGGTGGATTACATTCAGATTTAGTAAAAATTTGCCAACAAGTAACCAACAAACAGAACCAAGTTAAAATAAAGGGAATAAACTAATGAGTTATAGCCACGTACGACAAGTGGAGTCGCTTAATAGACGTTTAAGCGAAATTAGCAATGATATTCAAGTATCATTCGAATTCTTTCCACCTAACTCCACTGAAATGGAAACTACATTGTGGAATTCTGTTGAGCGTTTAGCCCCTTTAAATCCTAGTTTTGTTTCCGTAACCTATGGTGCAGGTAGTGGTACTCGAGACCGCACTCACGATATTATTAAACGCATTCAAAAAGATACTGCGCTCATTGCTGCTCCACATTTAACGTGTATTGATGCTGGTAGAGAAGAGCTTATTCAAATTGCCAATGACTATTGGGCTAGTGGTGTTCGTCATATTGTTGCGCTAAGAGGAGATTTGCCCAATAGCACTGAAAAACCCCAAATGTATGCCTCAGATCTGGTCGAGTTATTGCGTTCAGTGGCTGATTTTGACATCTCTGTTGCGGCGTATCCTGAAGGACACCCTGAAGCGCCAAACCCACAATTTGACTTACTAAACTTAAAACGTAAAGTTGAAGCCGGAGCTAACCGCGCCATTAGTCAATTTTTCTTTGATATTGAGTCTTACCTGCGCTTTAGAGATCGGTGTGTCACTGTTGGAATTGATGTAGAAATCATCCCAGGGATTTTACCTGTGACTAATTATAAAATGTTAGAACGTTTTGCTGGCTTAACTAATGTTCATGTTCCTAGTTGGATGCCTAAAATGTATGAAGGGCTAGAAGATGATGAAATGACTCGACGTATGGTCGGCGCTAACATCGCGATGGAACAGGTAAAAGTTTTAAATAGGGAAGGGGTGAAAAATTTTCATTTTTATACCCTTAACCGAGCGGAATTAACTTATGCACTGTGCCATACTTTAGGTATTAGACCACAAACTCAGCAATTAATGACGGGTTGATGATTAAATGGTGCTTCGATTGATTTTCAATCTTTCGAGTGGTGAGTATGATCAATCTATCTGCGTTAAACTAAGACACTGATTTTTATCTCTTGTTTATTGGTTAATTTTTAATTAGCATGCAAGATACCTTTCAGCGCAATGGGATGTCATATATCACAAATGTCTAGTAAAGTTAGCCATCAAACACACTTTACCCGCCAAGTTAAATCTTTGTTAGATAGGATTTTTGGGCGCAGTGCTGTAAAAGATTCTGTGCTTGATCGTGCGATAGCATATTTTCAAGAATATCCGACTATAGATACAGAGCTTAGTCGTTTAAAAAATTCTGCTGATTTAGCAAAAGAGCTGAAACTATTTGAGCAACAAATCAGATTGGAACGTGCTCAAAGGCATAACCACTTATTAGAAATTTGCCTAGAAATCATCGACTTTTCTGAGGCTGAAAATATCAATGAATGTCATCGGAAATCAGCACAACTGTTAGGCACAATTGCTCTGCTAAGCCCTACTGAAGGAAAGAAAGTCGCGTTAACTAATGAGATAAATAAACCTCTATATAAAGCGGTGCTTTGTTTACGTTTATTAGATAGATTATGCATGGATAATAAGGTTGTCGATCCGCATATTAGCTCATTTCTCGATGACATTTCACCGGCTCGCTATAGTGAATTTGCCACCATAGACCCTGAAGGCTATAGCCGTTTTGTTCTTCAGGTGAAAGTTCCTTTAGTTATGGCTGCTGTTATTCAAGATATCGGTAATTTTCATCCTGATGCCCAATGGATTTTAACGGGAGAATCAGGGGTTTTAGATCCTTACCGCACCTTAGAAATTGAAGATCGAAAACAGCTATTACAAATTAACTATCGTGAAACGGTTAAATATTTAGTAGATGGAATTGGCGCTGCGACTTATTCTGGCAATTCGAAAGAAGAACGTGATGAATTTAATAAAAGTGAACATGCCAAATTAGTTTTTATTAAACGGTTAGTTAAAAGTAGTATAAACCCTAAATTAGGCACAGGTAACTTATTAAAAGTACCACAAATTTATACTTCAATTATTCTATCAACTAAAGCAAATTACAATTACAAGTTGCTACCTAAAGTTTTTCAGGTGCTTAATCAAAATGCTGAACGAGGAGGTTGTAGTCTAACGGTTGTTGATGCCTTATATAAAATTACCGGTATGTTTCCTCAAGGTTTCGGTATTACTTATATTCCACTAGACAAAGATGGTAAACAGCAAGAGGCGTACGAGTACGCTATTGTTAATCAATTATATCCCGATGATCCGCAACAACCCTTATGCCGGATTGCGACACGGCAATTAGCTTTTATTAGCTTTGGTCAAAATATTATTATTAACAACAGTGAGAATTTATATTTCACTGAAACAGCTAAAAAATTAGCGTCAATTTCTAAAGAACGATTGAATGAAATATTAGAGCTATTAGCTTCTAATTATCAAGAGCGACAACAACTTGACTTGTTACCCCGATGCTGGCATTCACATGAGTTTTTTTCAATTAAAGATAACCAAAAATTATGGAATAAAAGCAGTAAGTAGTTTTACTCTTGAAAACCTTATTAAAGAGTAAATTATCTAGAGCATTAAACCCTGCCCACCATAGTATCCTTTTTCACATTATCCCTTTAAACAATAATGTTGAATCATTTGAACTAATAATCGATCCGTTTTCTCTATCTCAGAAAAAGCTAAAAATTCATTCGGTTGATGGGCTTGATCGATGGAGCCTGGTCCCATAACGATGGTTTGACAACCCAGTTGTTGAATAAATGGCGCTTCAGTTGCGTAATTCACGGCGCAGCAACTATGTCCGCTGATTTCTTCGGCAATGGTGACGAGTTCACTTGAGGTATTTTCCTCAAAACTTGGAGAGCTTGGGTGTAATTCTTCAAAAGTAATGCGAGTAGGATATTTTTGCGCTAAAGGTTTTAGTGCCTTACTCAAAAGTGAGATCAATTCATCATCAGTCATACCGGGCAAAGAACGCATATCAATATCTAAATGACAGTGACCACAGATGCGGTTTGAATTGTCGCCGCCTTGTATTGCCCCCAGATTTAATGTCGGTGATGTCACATCAAAAGCTTGATTACTAAAGTTGGTGGCAAGTTTATTTTTTAATTCGAGCAGCTGACCAATAACCAGATACATTATCTCAATGGCATTAACACCAAGGTTTGGTTTGCTCGAATGACCTGATTGACCTTTAACACTTATGCGATGCGACATATGTCCTTTGTGCATGATCACCGGTACCAAACTTGTTGGCTCACCAATAATAGCGACATCTGGTTTTATTTCTTGGCTGTCAGCAAAAAATCTAGCGCCAGCCATCGTTGTTTCTTCATCAGCGGTAGCAAGTACATATAATGGTTTAGTGAGTGATTTGTCACTAAGGCCTTTACAAGCCTGTAAGATAAAAGCAAAAAAACCTTTCATATCACAGGTGCCTAAACCAAAAAATTTATTGTCTTGCTCAATGATTTTGTGAGGATCCGATAACCAGCGGTTTTCATCAAAAGGAACGGTATCGCTATGTCCAGCTAACAATAATCCTCCTTCACCTGAGCCAAGCTTAGCTAGCATATTAAATTTATTATCTGTATCGGGTACAGGTTGAATCTTTACTGAAAAGCCTAGCTGCTCGAACCAAGTTGCGAGTAGGGTGATTACCTCTTTGTTGCCTTGATCCCAACTTGGATGAGTTGAGCTGATTGACGTACTAGCAATTAGTTGCTTTAAGGCATCGGTAAAGTTAGGTAATTTGTCCATTTAGCACTTCCAAAAAATAAACATAAAAAATACGGTAAATACTTATGCTAAATAGTTGCATAAGTACCCATTGAGTGATAACTTGCACTTACAGTGTAAATAACCTCCTTTAATAAGGCTACTTTAATATGATAAAGGTTCAATTAATGCGACGACGATAGATTTAGATTGTTCTTTGTTTGTCATTAGTAGTGGGTTTAGCAGGTTTAATTTACTAGTGTTGAAAGATATATCTTAGATTATCTCGTAATAAGTTGAATAGAATTGCATTTTAGAGGTTTGTTTTGTTAGAGATTCAAAAAGTTGCCGTAATTGGCGCAAGTGGTTATGCCGGAGCAGAGTTAGTAGGTTTACTTTGCCAACACGATAAAGTTTCAATACAACATCTTGTTGTATCGGAAAATAGCACTTCCTGTGGAAAAAAATTTAGTGATTTACATGGTCGCTGGCGAGGGATTTGTGATGTACCCCTGCAATCTTTTTCTCAAGAATGGTTTGATACTTCAGTAATTAACCTAGATGCTGTTTTTTTTGCTACACCGCACGAGTTTAGTGCGCAATGGGCGCAAGCTTTTGTTGACGCTGGTGTAAAAGTTTTTGATCTTTCTGGTGGTTTTCGTTTAAAAAATGCTGAAGATTATCCTACTTATTATGGTTTTAAGCATCAAAGCACAACGGCGCTTGCAAAAGCACAGTATGGTTTAGCCGAATGGCACCCTAGTGATATTCAGAGTACTGAGCTTATTGCTGTTCCAGGTTGTTATCCAACAGCCAGTTTATTAGCGCTGAAACCCATCACCTCGAATAACCTTCATATTGATAATTCTTTGATTGTTGTTAATGGAATCAGTGGGGTAACTGGCGCAGGCCGAAATGCATCCTTAGCCACTAATTTTAATGAAGTGAGTTTAACACCTTACAATATTTTAAAGCACAGACATCAACCTGAAATAAGCCAAGAAGCAAAAGCGCAAGTTATTTTTAATCCTCACCTTGCCCCTTATAAAAGAGGTTTGCTAGCCACTGTTACTTTGCAATTAAAAGCAGGTGTAACTCAAAACCAAGTAGATGATGTGTTTAATCAAGCATATCAGGATAAACCATTAGTTCGTTTAGTTAACGCTTGGCCAAAAATTGGCAATGTTGCCCATACGCCATTTGCTGATGTGCATTGGCAAGTTGATGAAGAAAAACAAGTGGTGGTGATAAGTTGTGCCATTGATAACTTGCTTAAAGGTGCCTCTTCTCAAGCACTGCAATGCTTCAATATTTCTTTAGGTTTAGTAAGTCATTATTCTTTATTACCGCTAAGTTTTACTCAAGGAGAATAACTATGAAAAAGCCATTAGTGATTAAAGTTGGTGGAGCCATTTTAGAAAAAGATTCGGCTTTGACTGAGTTACTAAAAGTTATTTACCAGTTAAAAGATCAAGCAGTGGTACTAGTTCATGGCGGAGGCTGTGTAGTTGATAACATGCTTGCCCAAGCAAACTTTTCTACCATAAAAAAGCATGGTTTGAGAGTAACACCTAAAGAGCAAATGCCATTAATTGGGGGGGCGCTTGCGGGTACGGTAAACAAATCAATTGTTGCGACTGCAGTTAGCATGAAAATTCCAGCCGTTGGTTTGGCATTAACCGATGGTGGTATGGTGACTTGTCAATTAAGTGATCAAGACTTAGGGCAGGTAGGCTGTCCAAAAGCTCAAAGTAGTAAATTGATCGATACCTTATTGAAAGCCAATTTCTTCCCAATTATTTCTTCTATAGGTGCGCTTGAAAATGGCGAATTAGTCAACGTAAATGCTGATGATGCAGCAGTGATTATTTGCCAACTGCTCAATGCTGATCTACTGCTATTAACGGATGTAAATGGCGTGAAAGATGGCAAAGGAAAATATTTAGAGTCTTTAAATAGTCAACAAGCTAATGTTTTAATTGATGAGGGTGTTATTGCAGGAGGTATGACAGCTAAAGTAAATGCGGCACTTTCGGCAGCTAAACAATTGCGACGAAGTATCGCGGTTGCCAGTTGGCAGTCGCCAGAGCAAATTGTCAATTTACTTAATGGAGAATGTGTAGGTACTCGCATTCAGCCTTGTTAGCGCACAGTCGTTAATTGTTTAAAAAATATTTAGAGAAATGTTATGTTAAAAGATTCGTTAGAAAACACTTTACAAGCGTCGTCAAAAGCCACTTTAGCAAATACCTCACGGATAAAAGATAGCGAGTTTAATCACTTTTTGGCTGATGATCAGCTAAGCAAAAACCAAATACTGGCTTTAATTGACCTTGCAATAAAAATTAAAAAAAAGCCTGAAGATTATAACCAAGTGTTAGCAGGAAAATCAGTGGCGATGATCTTTGAAAAACCGTCATTAAGAACTCATGTCAGTTTTGATATGGGCATTAACAAATTGGGTGGTCATGCACTATATTTAGGTCAGCAAAACGGCAAACTAGGTGAACGTGAACGGGTTAGTGATTATGCAAAAAACTTATCATGTTATGCCGATATTATTGTGGCGCGGGTTTTTAGCCATGACTCAATAAAGCAGTTAGCCGAGCATGCAAGTGTGCCAGTGATTAATGCCCTATGTGATTTATATCATCCATGTCAGGCGTTAGCTGATTTTGTTACGTTAACTGAAAACCTTGGCCAATTAGGAAAAAGTGATATTACCCAAGTGAAGCTAGCATATGTCGGGGATGGGAATAACGTTTCAAACTCGTTAATGATAATGGCCGCTATTTTGGGTGTTGATTTTACTTTGGTCTGTCCAAAGGGTTATGAAGCTCAAAGCTCAATTGTTGAACAAGCTAAAACATTAGCAGCAGAATCTGGCGGCCAATTGACATTCACTAATGATATCGAAGCTATTGGTGATCAAGACGCAATATACACTGATACTTGGATTTCGATGGGTGATGAAGACCCAAGTAAGAAAAAAGGAGTGTTGAAGATATTTGCACCTTACCAAGTGAATCACACTTTAATGGCAAAAGCAGGGGCTAGTATTGTTATGCATTGCCAGCCAGCACACTTAGAAGAAGAGATAACGACAGAGCTATTTGATAGTGAAATGTCGGTAGCTTTTCAAGAGGCTGAAAATAGAATGTGGGCACAAAATGCTGTGCTGGTTTCACTTTTTAGTAATTAAAAATAACGTCATTCCGGTAGTTATTTTAACCGGAATCTCAACATATAGACTCGATCTCCAATAGTAAAGTGAGGGGATGGAAAATTAACAAATTTAAGAGAGCAGAAAAATGACTCAAGTTAAGAAACAAATCAAAAAGGTAGTATTGGCATATTCTGGTGGTTTAGACACCTCAGCAATTATTCCATGGTTAAAAGAAAACTATGACGGCTGTGAAGTTGTCGCTTTTTGTGCCGATGTTGGCCAAGGCGAAGAAGAGCTTGAAGGTATTGTTGAAAAAGCAATCGCCTCAGGCGCGAGTGAATGTCATGTTGTTGATTTAAAGGAAGAGTATGTTAAAGACTATATCTATCCTATTCTCAAAACAGGCTCGGTATACGAAGGCCAGTATTTATTAGGCACATCAATGGCGCGTCCTGTAATTGCCAAAGCTCATGTTGAAGTGGCACTAAAAGTAGGTGCTGATGCACTGTGTCATGGCTGTACAGGTAAAGGTAACGACCAAGTACGTTTCGAGTCTTGTTTTGCTGCCCTTGCCCCACAACTTACCGTCATTGCTCCATGGCGTGAATGGGATATGGTCTCTCGTGAAGATTTATTAGATTATTTAGCAGAGCGTGATATTCCTTGTGCTGCCTCGTTAACTAAAATTTATAGTCGTGATGCTAACGCTTGGCATATCTCTCACGAAGGTGGCGAATTAGAAGACCCTTGGTGCGAGCCATCAAAAGAAGTTTGGACGATGACTGTAGATCCTCTCGATGCTCCTGATGTACCGGAAACGGTTGCATTAAGTTTCCAAGACGGTGAGTTAGTTTCAGTTGATGGTCAGCCGTTATCACCCTACCAAGCATTGATGTATTTAAATGACAAAGCAGCAGCACATGGTGTTGGTCGTATCGATATTGTTGAAAATCGTTTAGTGGGTATGAAGTCTCGTGGCTGTTATGAAACTCCGGGTGGTACAGTATTGATGGCGGCATATAAAGGTTTAGAAACATTAATCCATGATAAAGAGTCATTAAAATTTAGAGAGTCTGTAGGTTTGGAATTCTCTCATGTTATTTATGATGGTCGTTGGTTCACACCATTAGCTAAAGCGCAACTTGCTGCAGCTGCCTCATTAGCTGAGAAAGTCACTGGTGATATTGTTGTTAAACTATATAAAGGCCAAGCGACAGTGACTCAGCGTCGTTCACCTAACAGTTTATATTCTGAAGAATTTGCTACTTTTGGCGCTGATGATGTTTATGATCAAAAACATGCCGAAGGTTTTATTCGTTTATTCAGTTTATCGAGCCGTATTGCGGCGTTGAAAACCTTAGATGAAAAGACTTCTGAACAAGGTACAGGGGAATAGCTATGGCTTTATGGGGTGGACGGTTTAAAGAAAAAGCGAGTGTTCAATTTAAAAAATTCAATGACTCACTACCGGTTGATTATCGGATGGCAGTGCAAGATATTGTTGGCTCAATTGCTTGGGCAGAAGCATTAACCACTGTTGATGTATTAAGCCAAGATGAATTTGAGCGTTTAAAAGAAGCGCTACTTGAACTTAAGGCATCAGTTGAAAATGATCCAAACCAGATCTTAAGCTCTGATGCTGAAGATATTCACAGTTGGGTTGAAATTAACTTAATTGAAAAGACAGGTGATTTAGGTAAAAAACTCCATACGGGACGTAGTCGTAATGATCAAGTTGCCACTGATTTAAAACTTTGGTGTAAAGAAATGGGGGGGGATATTTTATTTGCCCTCGTGAATTTACAACAAGCTTTGTTGAAGCTGGCAGAGCGTGAAAGTAACACTGTTTTACCCGGTTATACTCACTTGCAACGTGCACAACCAGTAACCTTTGGTCATTGGTGCTTAGCCTATGTTGAAATGTTCAATCGTGATATTGGTCGTTTAAAAGATACCTTATACCGAGCTGATACTTCACCTTTAGGATCAGGTGCCTTAGCGGGTACTGCTTACCCAATTGATCGTGATTTATTAGCGCAAAATTTAGGTTTTAGAAGCGCAACTTTAAATTCTTTAGATGCGGTTTCCGATAGAGATCATGTGCTTGAATTACTCTCCAGTGCCAGTATTTCTATGATGCATTTATCGCGCTTTGCCGAAGATTTAATTTTTTATAATTCTGGTGAAGCAGGTTTTGTTGAAATGAGCGACTTAGTAAGCTCTGGCTCATCATTAATGCCACAAAAGAAAAACCCAGACGCTTGTGAACTCATTCGCGGTAAAGCGGGCCGTGTTATTGGTTCTCTAACGGCAATGATGGTGACAATGAAAGGTCTACCACTTGCTTATAATAAAGATATGCAAGAGGACAAAGAAGGGCTTTTTGATGCGCTTGATACGTGGCAAGAATGTATGGAAATGGCAGTATTAGTTGCTGACGGCTTGAAAGTGAATCGTGCACGTACTTTGGCTGCAGCGCAGCAAGGTTATGCAAATTCCACAGAACTAGCTGATTACCTTGTTAGTAAAAACATTCCATTTCGCGAAGCTCACCACATAGTTGGTGAAGTGGTATTAGCCGCTATTGAAGCAGGACATGCACTCGAAGAGTTTTCTTTAGTTCAGTTACAAGAATTTAGCGATCAAATTGAACAAGATGTTTATCAGCATTTATCAATCGAATCATGCTTGGATAAGCGTGTTGCGATTGGTGGTACATCAAGAACTCAAGTGCAAAAAGCGTTAGCGGATATTCAAGGAAATAGTGATAGCTTGAATGGTCAAGTGGTTGGTGCGCCAAGTAAAGATCAAATTAATATGGCTTTAAAGCAAGTTAAACAACGTTTAAATGCCCAAAAAGCAGCAGCACTTTCGGTGCGAAGAGCGAGAATGTCTGATGTGGATAAAATTCATCAGCAAGTAGATTATTGGTCAGGCAAGGGGGAGATTTTGCCACGGAGTCGTGACAACATTATTCATGATATTCAAAACTTTGTTGTTGCTGAAATTGATGGTGAAGTCGTCGGTTGCGCCTCATTGTATATCTATCAAACAGGGTTAGCTGAAATACGCTCAATTGTTGTTGATAAATCAGTACATGGGCAAGGGCAAGGTCAAGCATTGGTTCAGTACTTACTGGAATTTGCACACCAGATGGAATTACAGAAAATTATCGTTTTAACTTATTTGCCAGAGTTCTTTAATAAACTTGGCTTTGCTGTTATTGAAAAAAGCTCACTGGCGAGCAATATTATCGAAGACAGTGAGCAAAGTCCGCATAAAGATCCTGAAGATGAGGTCGCGATGGTGTATGTCGTTGATCGTTCGGGTAATGTTTAGCACCTATAAATATAAGAGCTTTAGTTAGAGCAGAAAATCGAATAAGGAAAATGAAGAAAAAGTCATGGATAATTATATAAATAACATTAAATGGTTTAGAAACGCTGCGCCCTATATCAATGCGCATCGTGGTAAAACTGTCGTGCTAATGTTTGGTGGTGAAACAGTCTCACACCCAAATTTTGCCAATATTATTCATGATATTTCCTTGTTACGTAGCTTAGGTGTCAAACTTGTGGTGGTGCATGGCGCACGACCACAAATTGAAGATCGAATGGAACAACGTGGTATAGATAGAAGTATTGAAAACAATGTTCGGGTAACAGATGCTGATACTTTAGTTGCGGTAAAAGATGCTACTGGCTCTTTAAGGTTACATATAGAAGCGTTATTGAGTACAGGACTGGTGAATTCACCTATGCATGGCTCCCAAATTAGGGTCAGTACAGGTAATTTTGTTATTGCTAAACCTATGGGGGTTCGTGGCGGGATAGATTATAAATATACAGGCAGTGTGCGTAGAATTGACTCTGACGGTATAAATATGCAACTTGATTATGGCTCTATCGTGCTACTTTCACCTATAGGTTATTCGCCGACAGGTGAAGTTTTTAATCTAGCGTTAGAAGATGTGGCAGCACAAACGGCAATCGCATTAAAAGCGGATAAGTTAATCACGTTAACCGAAGATGAGGGGTTACTTGACGAAGCAGGTAAGCTGATTAGAAGCTGTAGTGTTCGCCGAGTTAAGACATTATTAGATGAAAAAGACTGTCATGTACGTCAATTATTGCTCAGAGCGATTATTCAAAGTGGTGAAAACGGTGTTGAGCGTTGTCACTGCGTAAGTTATCAAAGCGATACTGCACTATTGCAAGAGCTTTTTACTCGTGACGGTGCAGGAACTCTTATTGCAAAAGATCATAAAGAACAAATATCAACTGCTACTATTGATGATGTCGCTGGTATTTTGGAGTTGCTGGCGCCACTGGAAGCTGAGGGAGTTTTAGTTAAACGCTCTCGTGAATTACTTGAAGTAGAAATTGATAAATTTACTGTACTTAAAAAAGAAGATGTGATTATTGCTTGCGCAGCATTATACCCCTACCCAGACGCTAAAACTGGCGAAGTGGCTTGTGTTGCTATACACCCAGACTATCGAAAAGGAAACCGTGGAGGGCGTTTAATGGAAGCTTTGGAGCAAGAAGCTCAGCAGCAAGCGTTATCATCAATATTTGTTTTAACAACAGTGAGTGGTCATTGGTTTTTAGAAAAAGGCTTTATTGAGCAATCTATGAAAAACTTGCCTGAGAGCAAACAAAAAATGTATAACTACCAGCGAAAGTCTAAAATTTTCATTAAAGATATTTGACTTTAGATCCATAGAAATAAGCTAGAGGCCCTAGATATTTTTCAACCACTAGCTTATTTGAAACTGTCGCTTTTACTAGAACAGCTCCTCTTCCTCAGTATTACTGCCATCAAGAATATCGCTACTATTGTCTTCAGTGACATATTCTGTAGGTTCTGTACCAAAGATAAAGTATTCAAATTCACTACTTCTATCTGTTTTAGTGGTAAGTTTGCCGGTTGTTTTATCAATTCTAACTGAAACGATACCCTCTGGCGGCTCAAATGGTTCTACGTCAATTGTAGGCAGTGCAGCTTCCATAAACGTTATCCAAGCAGGTTGTGCCGATTTGGCACCAGCCTCTGAACCTGTAACTTGATTTTTAGAAAGATTATTATTATATCGGGTTCTGCCTAAATTACGTTGATGATCGTCAAAACCTATCCAAGAGGTTGTTACTAAACGGCGAGAAAATCCAGAAAACCAAGCATCTTTAGATTGATTGGTAGTACCTGTTTTTCCAGCAATATCGCGGCGATTCAATTTTTTTGCTCGATGGCCAGTACCATTCCAAAAAGGCTTGATATTGTAATCTGCCCCCCAAATAACGCTATTCAGCGCCTGGCCAATTAAAAAAGCATTTTGTTCAGTTATCACTCTGGGAGCCTGTTGTATCTCAACTTGGGTTTTATCTGCTTTAGCGATTTCTGGCTTGTCATTAGTCAGAACAGATGGCATGTTATCTAAAAGGTTTGATAAATCTGTTTCATTGCTCAATGATTGAGAATCTTCAACCTTTTGTCCTTCCTCAGTCGCTATATCAAGGCAAGGGTCACAAGCAAGTTTTGGATTAGCTTCAAAAACAATATTACCAAAGGGGTCTTCAATACGCTGAATTAAGTATGGTTCTACTAAAAAACCACCGTTAGCAAAGGTAGCAAAGCCTGTGACGAGTTCTAATGGGGTAAGTGACGCTGAGCCCAAGGCAAGGGATTCGTTCCGAGGTAATTCATCGGGAGCAAAGCCGAATTGTGATAGATAACCGATCATATTATCAAGACCAACAAGTCTTAACAGGCGAACGGCAATGACATTTTTTGATAACGCTAGCGCCAGTCGAATTCTAATCGTACCAAAGTATGTTTCAGGAGAGTTTTTTGGGCGCCAAACAATCCCGGTACTTCTATCCCATTGATTAATTGGTGCATCATTCACTAAACTCGCCAATGTTAAGCCATGATCAAGTGCCGCAGAATAAATAAACGGCTTAATGTTTGAGCCAACTTGACGCTTAGCTTGTGTAACGCGGTTAAATTGACTTTGTTTAAAACTGAAACCACCAACGGCGGCTTTAATTGCTCCATTATCCGGAGATATTGAAACAAGAGCAGCACTCACTTCGGGTAATTGGCTTAACTGATAACTTTGATCTGCTTTTTGGGTGACATAAATAACATCACCATAGTTGATTATTTCATTGGCAAATTTTGGTTCTTTGTCTTGTTTATCGTCCGATGTAAATGGTCGAGCCCAGGATAATCCCTGCCAAGTGATCATTGTCTGTTGTTGGTTTTCAAAAGTGACAATAATTGACTGCTCTAATACCTCTGTGACAACTACAGGGATAAGTGATTGATAACGTGTAGTTGTTTTTAAAGTCGTGGTGATTTCTTCATTTGTTAAAGGCTTTGTTTCGTTAAACTCAGAAATATCATTGTTTAAGAGTTTTTCAGGTTCATTTACCTCTTTCTCTATTTTAGGCAAAGGTCTTAATGATTTAACAGGACCACGAAAACCATGACGTTGATCATAATTTAATAAATTGGTTATTACGGCATTTTGAGCAGCAAGCTGTAAGTCAGTTGTGATAGTGGTAAAAACCTTATAACCATTGTTATATGCTTGTTCCTTTCCATATCGGTTAAGCATTTCTTGGTGAGCCATTTCAGCAACATAAGGAGCATTTAATTCAATTTGTGCACCATGTCTTTTTCCAGTCATTGGAGAATTTAGTGCTTCTTGGTACTCGCTATGAGAAATGTAATCACTTACTAACATTCTTTGTAGTACAACAGCGCGACGTTTTTTAGCTCGCTCTATTGAACGAATAGGATTAATTGTTGATGGTGCTTTGGGTAAGCCAGCAAGCACAGCAATTTGTGCTAAAGATAGCTCTTTTAAACTTTTTCCATAATAGACTTGAGCTGCAGCCGCAAAACCAAAAGAGCGATGACCAAGCGGAATTTTATTGATGTATAACATCAATATTTCATCTTTAGTTAACAGACTTTCAATATGAAAAGAAATGAATATTTCTCTTAGTTTTCGTATGTAAGTTTGTTCGCGAGTTAAAAAGAAGTTACGGGCAACTTGCATCGTTATAGTACTTGCACCACCTTTATTTTGGCCTGTTAGTTGACCTATAATTGCACGGCTCATGCCAATAGGATCAACACCAAAGTGCAAATAGAAGCGGTCGTCTTCTGTAGCTAAAATCGCATTTATCAGGTGTTGAGGAACGTCTTCAAGTAATAGTGGATAACGTTTTTTTTCACCAAATTGGGAAATAAGTTTGTTATCGGCACTATATATTTGCATAGGGGTTTGCCATTGAATATCCTTTAATAATTCGACGCTTGGCAAATCTTCGCGCATACTGATATACAGGGCAGCTAAAACAAGCACGCCTAAAGTTGATAAGACAAAAATAACTTTTATTATTCTTTTAAATGAAAACACGGTAAAAACTCATTTTATTCGTAAATTTGTAATATAGTGCTAGTATATCGTGTAAAACCATGTAATAAATGTATTTATGTGTATATTATGTTTAAATAAATATAATAATAATATTTAGTAGGATTTTATGCTAAGCCAATTATGGAAAAAGAAAACATCTCTGATGGTTGGGATTGATATTGGATCTCACGCAGTTAAGGCTGTTTTGTTAAGTCAGGGAAATGAAGGGTATGTTCTTGAGGATTACGCTATAGAGCCAATGCCTAGAGGTGCGGTTGTTGACCGTGAAATTCAAGATATTGAAGCTGTTGGTAATGTTATTGCCAAAATCCGAAAGAAAATTAACTCTTCTGTTAAATTAGCCGCAGCTGCAGTATCAGGACAAACCGTTATAACTAAAATTATTTATATGGATGTCACGCTCTCTGAAGATGAGCTTGCTAGCCAAATAGAGATTGAAGCTGACAGTTTAATTCCATATCCCCTAGATGAAGTCAGTCTAGACTTTGAATCTTTAGATGTTAATGAGTCAGACCCGACAAAAATAAATGTATTACTTAGTGCTGCTCGAACTGAATCTATTGAAGCTAGAGTGGCAGCATTAGACTCAGGTGACTTTGAGGCTAAAGTAATAGATGTTGAGTCTTACGCAGTAAGCCGAACATTTGATCTGTGCTTACCAATGCTTCCAGATGATGCTAAAGATAAAATGGTCGCAATTGTTGATATTGGCGCTAATATGACTTTATTTTCAGCATCAAATGCGGGAAAAAATGTTTACAGCCGAGATCAAATATTTGGTGGTGAGCAATACACTCGCTCTATAGTTTCTTATTATAATAAATCGTTCGAAGAAGCTGAAGAAGCAAAAATTAAAGGTGACCTACCACCTAATTACCGCTTTGAAGTTCTAGCCCCTTTTCATACCATTCTTGTACAGCAAATACGGCGTGCAATTCAAATGTTTTTGACCTCAAGTGGCTATGAAAAAGTTGATTATTTAGTTATTTCTGGAGGAACAGCTCTGGTGGAAGGAATACAGGAATTGTTAACAGAGGAACTTGGTATTTACACTGTTGTCTCGAATCCTTTTGATCATATGGGTATTTCCGGAGATGTGGATCTAAAAGAATTGAAATCAATAGCACCACAATTGATGGTTGCTTCTGGCTTAGCGTTAAGGAGTTTCACGCCATGGCACATATAAATCTACTCCCTTGGCGTGAAGAAGCTTTAAAGGTACAACAAAAAGAATTTTTCACAGCGCTAACAGTTATTGCTTTACTCTCTTTAGCACTGGTTTTTTCTGTTAGTTTATTCTATCAAGCACAAATTGATGGACAGATTACCAAAAATCAATTTTTAAAAAATGAAATTCAATTACTTGATATTCGAATTGCTGAAATTAAAGAATTGAAAGCTAAAAAAATTGCACTGCAAAAACGTATAAGTGTTATTGAACAATTACAGCGTAGCCGAAATGTTGGTACTCAAGTACTCGATGAGATTGCTAAAATAATTCCAAATGGAATTTATATTACTCGCCTTGAAAAGAAAGGGAATAGTATTTCTATACTGGGTAAAAGTGAATCAAACAATCATTTAGCTAATATGATTCGTGCTATAGGTTTATCCGATTTATTTACAGATGCAACACCTGAGTCTATTGTTACTGATGAAAAAGCACGGAAATTATTAAGTGACTTTAAAATGCGTATTCGTATTAAGGGTCTTGTTGATGATTTAGATGCTGCTGTTGAACAAGCATTTAAAGGAGGTAAATAATGAATTTTGATTTATCACAATTTGATGACTTGGAGCTTGAAAACATTGGCCAATGGCCTGCTGCAGCAAAACTGTTGCTTTCTATATTCTTGGCTGTTGTTGTTGTCTTTATGGGGTACTTCTTTCTCATTAGTGACAAAATGGACCAGTTGGACAGAGTTGCTGCCGAAGAAAACACATTGAAACAGCAATTTTCAAGTAAATATCGTATCGCTGCTAATTTAGAGCTATTTAAAGCTCAAATGATTGAAGCTGAAAGTATTTTCGCTAACCAGTTAAGAAGTTTACCCAACAGTCATGAAATCCCTGGTTTACTTGATGATATTACTTTTATTGGCACAACCAGTGGGTTAGATTTTGTTAAGTTAAACTGGCAACCAGAGATTGTTAAAGAGATTTATATAGAATTACCCATCGATATTGAAGTTATTGGTTCTTACCATCAGTTCGGTAACTTTGTTAGTGAAATAGCCGGCTTACCAAGAATTGTAACTTTGCATGACTTTACTGTAGATATTGCTCAAGCGAGCACTGAAGCTCTTAGGTTAAAGTTACAAGCAAAAACTTATCGTTATCAAGAGGCTGAACAATAATGAAAAAGTTAGTATTACTCAGTGTCTTAGTTTTAACTGGTTGTTTCGATGATGTAAGTGAAATTAAAAGTCACATTGCGACGGTGAAAGCAACAACTAAAGCATATATTGAACCTATGCCTGAAGTACCGGTTTTCTCATCTTTTGATTATTCTTCTGAAGAGTTACGTAGTCCATTTGTAGCTCCAAAGCCTGAAGTTATCCAAGAGAAAATGCAGCAAATGTCAGGATGTTTGAGTCCTGATCCTCGGCGCCGTAAACAACCTCTAGAAAAGTTTGCGTTAGGTGATTTAGTGATGCGTGGTACTTTAGGGGATGAAGCTATAACATGGGCATTATTAGAAGCTTCAGATGCGACATTACATCGTGTTTCTGTAGGCAATTATGTTGGACTTTATAACGGTCGAATAATAGAAGTAGGTAATAAAACTGTGAAAGTAATTGAATTAACTCCTGATGGTGCTGGTTGTTGGGTAGAGCGAGAAACGGTTATCAATTTAGCTGTTTCTGATACGGAAAGGTAAGGGAAATCATGATGTTATTTATAAAAACAAAGAATTTTAGAATCTTTACCCATTTCAATAATATTAAAGCAATACTGATAAGTTGCTTACTATTATTATCTCCATTTGCCTCTGCCTCTGATTTCACTGGTATTGCTTATAACACTATTCATAATGACCAAATTGAGCTGGTATTCTCCTTTTCTGAAGATATCAAAGGCCATCCTGAAGTTAAAACATCCATGAATCCTGCTTTCATTGAAATTACTTTTGATGCTGTTGATTTTGATGACGGTATTAGTGATACCCTGGTAAATCATGCGGGTGTTAAAGATATCCAAATAACAGCTGTTGGAGATAAGTTAGTCGTCATGGTGAATTTAGAGCACTTAGGTGTTTTTGATGTTGCTATCGAGGGTGACCAATTTTCGGTGACTTTAAACTACGGACAAGCAGCGACAATTGTTGAAGAGTTATCGACTGGTGGTGAGCAATTTATTAATAACATTGAATCATTAGACTTTAGACGTGGTCCTGAAAATGAAGGCCAAGTCATTGTGAACTTAAATGATAATTCAGTTGCTGTAGATGTCAGTGATAAATTAGGTAAAGTTTATATTGAATTTCATAATACCCAAATAGTTGAAGATTTATTATATAAATTGGACGTTACTGATTTTGGTACGATTATAACTGGAGTTGAAACTTTTAAAGATGGGCGGAATGCAAGGTTAGTAGTTGATATTGATAGCAACTTTACTTTCGACCATGAACAAGTTGAAAATGTATTTACACTAACGGTCAAAAAATCGGCCGAAAAAATACCTGCTTACCTAGGTGGTACAGATGATTTTACTGGTCGTAAAATGACATTAGATTTCCAAGATATCCCGGTAAGAACGGCATTACAGATTATTGCTGATTTTAATACCTTTAACTTAATTACCAGTGATACAGTGACCGGCAGTATAACTTTAAGGTTAGATGGTGTTCCTTGGGATCAAGCATTAGATATAATCTTAAAAGTGAAAGGACTGGATAAACGCATGGAAGGCAACATATTAATGGTTGCTCCCAGTGACGAACTAGCTGCTCGTGAAGCTAAAATACTTCAAGCTAGACAGCAAGTAGAGGAATTAGCCCCCTTATATTCAGAGTATGTCCAAATTAACTATGCTAAAGCAAGTGATTTAGCAGGGTTAATTAAAAATGATGATACAAGTATTCTATCAACTAGAGGTAGTGTATCAGTTGATGAAAGAACTAATACCTTGTTACTAAGAGATACTGCTTCAAGTATTGAAGATATCAAGCGAATGATTAGCATTCTAGATATTGCGGTACGACAAGTTGTTATTGAAGCTAGAATGGTAACAGTTAAAGACAATATTAATGAAGAGTTAGGTATTCGTTGGGGGGTTACTTCTAATGGTGATGTTAATAGCTCTGGAACCCTAGAAGCTATGAATTCTATGAATTCGACACCAGCTACAGTGCCAGCCTTATCAGATAGACTGAATGTAAATTTACCGGTTGCCAGTGCCGCAGGAACCATAGCTTTTCAAGTAGCACGCCTAGCAAATGGTACGATACTTGATTTAGAGCTGTCAGCGATGGAAAAAGAAAATAAGGGCGAGATCATTGCAAGTCCTCGCATCACTACAGCAAACCAAAAAGAAGCCTACATTGAACAAGGTGTTGAAATACCTTATCAACAAGCATCTTCAAGTGGTGCAACCGCGGTTCAATTTAAAAAAGCTGTATTAAGCTTAACTGTAACCCCCCACATTACCCCTGATGATAAAATTATCTTAGATTTATTGATTACTCAAGATACAGTGTCAGACGTCACTAATGGGCAAGCACCAGCCATTGATACCCAGCGTATCGGAACGCAGGTATTAGTTAATAATGGTGAAACAATTGTTCTTGGTGGTATTTATCAACAAGCGATAATAAGTAGCGTATCAAAAATACCTGTATTAGGTGATATTCCATATGTAGGTTGGATGTTTAGAAATACAAACAACTTTAATGAGAAAAAAGAATTATTAATTTTTGTTACTCCACGCATAGTTACGGAACATTTTTAACTAAAATATGCAGTAATTGGAGTTTTTATCCTCAGTTACTGCATTCTTACTTGCAATCTAGGTCGAAGAATTGCGATAATTGCGCCCTTGAAATTTTCGAGGGAGGTTCCCTCTTACCTATTCACGTAAATTATAACGAGTTTAAGTTAGACAAATGGCTGAAAAACGTAACGTATTCCTTGTTGGGCCTATGGGCGCCGGCAAAAGCACTATTGGCAGAGAATTAGCTGATAGACTGCATCTTGAATTTTTTGATTCAGACCAAGAGATAGAACGCCGTACTGGTGCTGATATCGCATGGGTATTTGATCTTGAAGGCGAAGAAGGTTTTCGCAAAAGAGAAGAATCAATTATTGATGACCTTACTGAAAAGCAGGGTATTGTTTTAGCAACGGGCGGTGGTTCGGTAATCAGCGATCAAGTTCGCAATAGATTGTCCGCTCGTGGCATTGTAGTTTATCTTGAAACTACTATTGACAAACAAGTCGCTCGGACACAGCGTGATCGTCGTCGTCCTTTATTACAAACCTCTGAAGACCCTCGTTCAGTACTTGAAAAATTAGCGGTTGAACGTAATCCCCTTTATGAAGATGTTGCTGATGTTATCGTAAAGACCGATGATCAAAGTGCCAAGGTTGTTGCCCACAAAATAGTAGAACGTTTAGATTTTTAACTATGACAAAGTTACACGTTGACCTCGCTGAGCGAAGTTACCCAATTTATATTGATAAAGGGTTACTTACTTCAAAAGAAATACTTTCACAGCACATTTCAGGTAATAGGGTTTGTATTGTTACTAACGATATTGTACAACCCTTGTACCTAGATATTCTGATATCACAATTACCAGGATATCAAGTTGATACCATAGTTCTACCTGATGGGGAAGCTGAGAAAAATCTAGCTAACTTTGATAAAATTATGTCTCACTTACTTGCAAACCTTCATGGGCGTGATAGCACCCTTATTGCGCTAGGTGGCGGTGTAATTGGAGATATAACTGGCTTTGCTGCTGCTTGCTATCAACGTGGTATTAATTTCATTCAAATTCCAACAACGGTACTTTCTCAAGTTGATTCATCAGTTGGTGGAAAAACCGCAGTAAATCATCCTCTTGGTAAAAATATGATAGGTGCATTCTATCAGCCCAAAGCTGTTGTTATTGATATTGACAGCTTGAAGACCCTACCTAAGCGAGAATTTAATGCAGGAATGGCAGAGGTTATCAAATATGGAATTCTAGGCGATTATCAATTTTTTGATTGGTTAGAAGCTAATGTTGATTTGATAAAGTCAGGGGATAGTTCCGTTTTAATCAAAATGATTGAGACCTGTTGCCAATGTAAAGCTGATATAGTTTCTGCTGACGAAAAAGAGTCAGGCGTAAGAGCATTATTAAACTTAGGGCATACCTTTGGGCATGCAATTGAAGCTGAGCTTGGATATGGTAAATGGCTTCATGGCGAGGCAGTCGCTACTGGCATGGTACTTGCTGCTAAATTGGCAGTAGCAATGAATTTGCTTGAAGTGTCAGATCTTCGTCGAATTGAGTCTCTTATTGTCGCATTTGAATTACCTGTAGTTGCTCCAGAGGCTATGGGTTTTAATGAGTTTATTCCTCATATGCAAAGAGATAAAAAGAACATCGCGGGTAAACTAAGATTTATAGTTCCTACTGCGATAGGACAATCTGAAATCCGTGACGATATCACTGAGGAAATGCTTCAACAAATTTTATAACAGCATTAATACTTAACGATGAGTAGTTAGTGCGTAATAAAGGTGAAGCATGCACGTATTAGCAAATAAACAAGCAAATCCTATCGCAGAAACCAAAGTGACAAGTATAAGTACAAATGCACGCATTGATTATATTATGCGCTTCTCTAAACATGCAGTATTGGTTGTCGATGAAGACAGTGATATTTATTCAGCGGTAGGAAGTCTCTTTCTTGGTGCATTACCAAGCAACCATAACGCGGCTTTTATTTCTCTTTCCCCTAAACTCAATGAAATTCAAATAAGATGTCGGTTAATTGAACAACTTTTTGTTGATTCGTTATTCGATCCTGAAGAAGCGCTAGCGGTCACTGTACTAAAGTTATCTACTGATAGTAAAGAGGTCATAAGTATTGTAATTGAGAACGTTCAGTGCCTTTCTTTACAACTAATGCATGAGTTCTGCCAACTAGCTGAACTTGCCGCTAAAGCAGGCCGAAGTGTTAATGTTTTACTCTTAGGGGAGGAAAAAACAAGAGAGCTTATTTCAGATAACAAAGTGGTTTTTACTAATAAGTTGTCCATTGTCTCTGCAGCTGATGGCCAACTTATTTCAATCGATACACTTGTTTCCAATAAGAATCATTCAAAGTTGTTAACCCCGTTTAGGAAAGGCTTGATCGCTATAATTTGTTTAAGCAGCGCAGCAATAGTTTCTATAGTTTTATTATATCAAACTCAAAGTCCATCATTTTCTGGGCAAACTCCTTTACTTGAACAACCTAGCCTTAGTAAAGACACAGAGAAGGTTGAAAGCACTACCTTTATTAAAGTAAAAGAAGAGGCTTTACCACAAGCTAAAGGCAGCGAAATTTATCAACAACTAATGACTGATTGGAATGAAAGACAAGATAACCGACAAATTGAAATAGCAAAGCCGAATGACGTGGCGAACATTTTAATTAGTGAACAAGTAAAAGCAGAGCAGTTAGTCGTTGAAAAGGAACAAAATATAGATACTTTTGCTAGTACGATTATTTTGGACTCGACGACTAATGCTGAAGGTTATGAGAATAATCTTGGCAGAGGATACTTCCAAAAAATTAAACATGGTTTTGTAGCACAAATCATTGGCTTTTCAAAATTAGAAACATATAAAATTTTTATGGAAAAATATAGGCCGCAGAAGTTTGCTAGCTATACCCGTATTTTGAAAAATAAAAAGGTGTTTATAATTACGACACAAGTTTACCCATTAAAGTCCGATGTAGAAACCGTAATATCTATGTTGCCGTTAGAATTGCAAAAAAATAAACCATGGATCAAATCAATAGAGGCAATAAATAGTGAAATCAGTGAGTATGAAAACTCTCAATAGATAAATTTAGCATGCTAAGCGCATTATTACTGTTGAGAACCTATGAATATGATTGGTATCCGCATGTAATCAGGCTACAATCGCGCCTTTGATTTATATTTTCATCTTTAAACAAAAGGCAATTGGTTGAAATGAACAAAAAACATCGATCTTTTCTTAAATGGGCTGGTGGTAAGTATAGTCTTAGCGATGTTATTAATAAAATGTTACCTAAAGGGAATCATCTTATTGAGCCCTTTGTTGGTGCAGGATCTATTTTTTTAAATAGTGACTATGAACATTATACGCTTAATGATATTAATAAAGATCTAATTAACCTATATAAGATTCTTCAGAACAAGCCTCAAAATTTTATTGATGATGCTGCAAAGCTTTTTGTCCCAGAAACTAACCAAAGTGAAGTTTATTATCAATTAAGAAAAGAGTTTAATGAAACTTCTGATACTTATTACCGATCGCTATTATTTTTATATATGAATCGTCATGGCTACAATGGCTTATGCCGCTATAATAAATCTGGCGGTTATAATGTGCCATTTGGTAAATACAAACGTCCGTACTTTCCAGAGGAAGAATTAACTTTTTTTGCTGAAAAATCACAAAAAGCAACATTTGTATGTGAAGGTTATCGTGAAACGTTTAAAAGAGCTAAAAGTGGTGATGTAATCTACTGCGATCCTCCGTACGTGCCGTTAAGTAAAACAGCAAGTTTTACAAGTTATTCGGGCAATGGTTTTGGTTTAGATGAACAAGCAGATCTTGCAAATGCTGCAGAAGAAGTCTCAAATACTTCAAAGGTTAGTGTCCTAATTAGTAACCACGATACTATATGGACGAGAAAAATTTATGAAAATGCTAAAAAATTCAAGTCGATAAAAGTTGCTAGAACGATAAGTCAGAAGGGTGGAGGACGTAAAAAAGTAGCTGAAATTTTGGCTTTGTATCGATAACTTACGATATAGATACAAAGGTGAGCTATACTTCCATGTTCTGTATTGTGATAAGAATGCCATAACAGAATCAATATCTCTTATGGCATTATTGTTTTGCATTTAAACTTGTGTCCGCTAATAAAAAGTATCCCCTCGGTTGTGTACTTGAGGATCTTCAATTAGGTCTTCTAACTTAACTTCAAAATTGTCATCACTCTTGCTATCAGACAAATAAACAGTACGAGTTGAGCCATCTATCCAGGTTACAGTGCCACTGCCTTTTTTACTTCCGCACTTCATGCCAATATGTATGTCGCTAAATTCCATACCCCCTCCTATTTATTACATTGGTAATAAGGTACAAAACCTTAGATTGCTGCATGTAAAAATAGTTCATTATTTAATCAGTAAATATTTATTCATCGGGAGTAAAAGTGAAATTAGCTTGAAATAGAGGCCTAATAAATTGCTAAGGTTGATAGCTTGTACCAAGGACAGCAGCCTTTCTTGCGCCTGTAACAGCAGGAATGTTTCCATAAATTTTCTGATCAAACGCATATGCGAACCAAGCAAAAGCCATGGCTTCTAATGCTTCGCTGTCAATTCCGACTTCATCAGTAGTTGATAGTGAAAACTGGGCATTCTGGGCAGTATTTTCAGCAAGGTGCTGCTTTATAGATTGATACAAATGCGTATTTAATACACCACCACCACACAAAAAAACATTACCAGAGTGGCTGAGCTTAATAATCTCATTACCTATTGTTTGTGCTGTTAACGCTGATAATGTTGCTTGAACATTAACAGCGTCTACTGAGAAATTCTGAAGTTTATTTTGCAACCACTCTAGATGAAATATCTCTCTTCCGGTACTTTTAGGTGCTGGTAATTGAAAGAATTCATCTGATAATAAATGATTTAACAAGTTTTTATTTATACATCCTTGCGCTGCCCAATCACCATTCTTATCATAACGAGAGTCACTATGATGCTGCTGGTACCAATCATCCATTAAAGCATTGCCTGGGCCGATATCAAAGCCCTTTATTATTCTATCAATATTCGTGGTACTTGAAGATGGCAAAAACGTTAAGTTGGCAATGCCGCCAATATTAACAATAAAGGTATCTGTCGGTTTTTCTTGATGGTCAACAAGTAAGGCTTTATGAAAAGCGGGTACTAAAGGTGCGCCTTGACCACCTAGGGCCATATCCTTTCGTCGAAATTGTCCAATAACTCTAATGTTGGTTAAAGTGGCTAAAGTTTGATTGCACCCTATTTGTAGGGTAAATGCATTTTGTACATTAGTTATTACTGTTTGAGGGCGATGGCGGATGGTTTGTCCATGATTGCCAATGGCAATAATATGCTCAGCCAGCAACCTCTCTTGCGCAATAAATTTCAGTATGGCGTCGCTAAATTGATGCGCCAGTTGAACATCTAGGGAAAATGCGCGATCAATTTCATTAATACTATTGGTATATAAGGATGTTATTGCTTGATGAGTTTTTTGATCATAAGGCTGGTAATATTTTGCGACTAACTTCGTGGTGTTGTTAGCAAAGTCAACCAATGCTAGATCAATGCCGTCGGCACTCGTGCCTGACATCAAGCCAATATAATATAAAGGTTTAGTCATCCGCCGATTGGTTCGCTGCAACTTGTTGATTTGCAGAGGGTGACTGCATGGTTAATAAAGCTTGTTTTGAACCAGACAAATCAGCTAACCGCTGGATTGCTATTAATGAAAATTCACGCTTGAATTTCTTATTAATAGGTTTAGCATCAGGCAATTTCACCGTTCGAGGATTACGGTGTACACCGTTCAATAAGAATTCATAATGTAAGTGAGATGCTTGAGACATACCCGTTGAGCCTACATAACCTATCACTTGTCCTTGTTTAACACGCTGGCCTTTTTTAACAGCTCGTTTAGAGAAGTGTAGGTATTTAGTGACAATGCCATTACCGTGTTGAATAAATACATAATTACCATTGTACTTATTGTATGTTGAGTGAGTAACTTTGCCGTTTCCAGCTGCTACAACGGGTGTGCCTTTGTTTGCTCTATAATCTGTGCCGCGATGTGCTTTCCATCGTTTTTGAATGGGATGAAAGCGTTTAGGCTTAAAGTTAGAGCTGATATATCTAAAATTTACCGGTGCACGTAGAAATGCTTTGCGCATGCTTCTACCTTCAGGCGTATAGAATTCATCATCAGTAAAGCGTATTGCTTGGAAAGGGTCATCTTGATTGATAAATTCAGCCGCTAATATCTTGCCTGTTCCAATATATTCACCTTCAATATATCGGTTTTCATAAACGACATGAAAACTATCGCCACTACGTATATCAAGGGCGAAATCGATATCCCAACCAAATATGTTAGCTAATTCAATAATTTGTTTATCTTCTAAGCCAGCTTCAATTGCCGCATTCCAAAAACTTGATTTAATAATACCAAAGGCAAATGTTTCTCTAATATCAACGATTTTAGATTCTTTATAAGATTGATAACCCGTTTCTTTTAAATCTATAAACAAAGTTTCAGTTTTTGATAATGGGTATTTAAGTGCAATAAGTTGCTGTTCGGGGTTACTTCCTAGGTGAATTTTGTCGCCAACATTAATTTTTTTCAATAATTTACTGTGTTCACCACTTGCATTAATAACTTTATAAGTTGTTGTTGCATTATAGCCAAAACGCTTAAATATTTTTGCTAAAGAGTCGCCACTTTTTACATGAGCAATTTTCCAAGAGGTATTATCCTCGATGATATTTGGTTGTTTTGTTGCTCGCTTTTTAACCGCTGAATTTTGATTCGTATTTTCTGTAGCCGATACCAATGGACTAGCTTCGCTATTGGGTAAAGTCAATTGATAGCGTTGGCCTATTTGATACGAAGTTTCTTCACTTTGGCGGCTAGCAGTAGCTTTTTCTGATGGAATAAGCAAGATCAGCATTACTAAAATACTGAATGAGCTAATGATTAACTTGTGCTGTTTGGGTAATTGCACATATATATTTTTTAATTTTTTCAATCGGTTACTGCTTTTGTTGCGAAATTTTCACTGGCGAATTTACGACGCCTTTCGTTTACTATACCAAAAGTTAGACAAAAAATACCCATTGTTTTAATTTTAAGCTTTTAACTATCCGTTAAAGTACAGTAGAATTCGGCCATTAATTGAAAATACAATTGTTATTTGAGAAGTGGAGTCAGGTCAATGACCGATGTCAATCAAGCGTTTACTGAAATCAAACGTGGTGCAGAAGAAATCTTAGTAGAAGATGAATTATTAGAAAAACTTAAAAAAGGTAAACCTTTAAAAATTAAGGCTGGCTTTGATCCAACAGCACCCGATTTGCACTTAGGCCATACAGTTTTAATCAACAAGTTACGTCAATTCCAACAATTAGGTCACGAAGTTATCTTTTTGATTGGTGATTTCACTGGCATGATCGGTGATCCAACGGGTAAAAATGTTACGCGTAAAGCGCTAACCAAAGAAGATGTATTAGCGAACGCTGAAACTTATAAAGAGCAAGTGTTTAAAATTCTTGATCCGGCTAAAACCACTGTTGCGTTTAATTCTACATGGATGGATAAAATGGGTGCCGCAGGTATGTTAAAACTTGCATCTCGCCAAACTGTTGCTCGTATGATGGAACGTGATGATTTTAAAAAGCGCTATGCTGGTGGGCAATCTATTGCTATTCATGAATTTATGTACCCACTGGTTCAAGGCTGGGATTCTGTTGCTTTAGAGTCAGACGTTGAGTTAGGTGGCACGGATCAAAAGTTTAATTTATTAATGGGGCGTGAGCTACAAAAATCAGAAGGGCAACGTCCACAGACGGTATTAATGATGCCATTACTTGAGGGTTTAGATGGCGTGCAAAAAATGTCTAAATCATTAAATAATTATATTGGTATTACCGATAGCCCAACTGAAATGTTTGGTAAAATCATGTCAATATCAGATGTCTTAATGTGGCGTTATTATGAACTGTTAAGCTTTAAACCTATCGAAGAAATAGAAGGTTATAAAACTAAAATTGCTGAAGGGTTGAACCCTCGCGATGTTAAAATTGATTTAGCTAAAGAGCTAATAGCTCGTTTTCATGACGAAGCTTCAGCTCAGGGCGCTCATGATGAGTTTATTAATCGCTTCCAAAAAGGCGCAATGCCTGATGACATGCCTGAATTAGAAATTACTGCTGAAGGCGGTGAAATCGCTATTGCAAACTTGCTCAAAGAAGCAGGTTTAGTTGTTAGTACCTCGGAAGCTTATCGAATGATTAAGCAAGGTGCAGTTAAAATTGATAGTGTAAAAATAGACGATAAGACTTTATCCATCGCTAGTGGCTCTCAAGCCGTTTACCAAGTTGGTAAGCGTAAGTTTGCTAAAGTCACCGTTAAATAAATTTAGGCCATTATCAGTTTGTAGTTATCAAAAACCAGTCAAAAAGGACTGGTTTTTTAATGGCTCTCTGCAGTTTAGATTATTTGGGTAACTGACTAATAAATTCATCAACGTCTGATTCAAATCCACAACTTTTAAGCCAAGCAATTGCACTTTCAATATCAGTAAATACTTGCCTTTCATAGTTGCCTTCGGTTTGAGGGATAAGTTGCTCAAGCAACATGCCTTTTGTTGCACTTGGGCTGTAGACATGACAGTCTTTAATGCAACCAATGTCTTTGAATCTTTGACAGTGTTGCTCTACATGAGGGGCTATTTCCGGTACAGCTAACTCCCAATCTTCAAAAATAGATAACATTACCCACTTCTTTCCGTCAAGGTGTTCGGTTTTATCTCGATATTCTTTTACATACTGTATAGCTGCTTCCTCATTCCAGCAGCCACTAAACCACTGAAGTACATAATTATCACGAGTAAAAATTTTCCAATCGCCGTGAACTGAAAACATCTAAAACCCTCTATATAAAATCAGTTACATTATAACAACAGATTTTGAATGAAATAACGCAGAATCCACTTCTTTAAGAAGCTGCTCAATTACTTTACTGGGTGATAACTTTTCTTTTTTTGATGGTGTAAAAGTTGATGCTCCACATTTCGCGGTAAAATTATGCAATTGCCATTGATTTTCCTTAATGCTTTTTGTTAACGAATCACAATTCTTTAATGCTCCTTGTTGATCGGTATTGATAAGTGCAATAACAAACTCTTCACCACCAAAATTAGCTATAATATCGGTACTTCTGCATTTTTTAATAAGTATACTTGCGGCAGTAGTTAATATTTTATCAGCTTCAAGCTGTCCATATTTACCCTTAAATGGCTTAAAACGATCGAGGTTTAATTTAACAATGGATATTGAATAGCCACTTCTATTAGCTAATGATATTTGTTTTTCAACTATCTCTTGAAAAGCTTTGCGATTGTAGAGGCCTGTGATGTCATCCGTTCTAATCAATTGCTCAAGCTGCTCATTAGCTTTTTTAAGTTTTTTACTTGTTTCTCTAATAGCCAATGCATGCCCTACCCAAATAGCCATTAGTTGCAATGCGTCTATATCAACATGACTAAATTTTTTATCATAAGGAACTAAACTTGAAAAGTTTAATGTGCCAAAAATTTTATGATTAACTTTTATTGGAATACCTATATAGCTTTCTAACTGAAATTCTAGATATGCAGGGTGTTTATTAATCGATGATTGTTTAATGTGTTCAAATGCGACTGGACCTTTTGCTTTAAGGGTAATTTCAGAATAAGTGATACCTAAATCAAAACAATCCCCCGCTTTAAGTTGGCTGTCATTGGCACAAAACAGATATTCAAGGTGGCAGTCCTTACCGGTAATTTTTGCTAAAATACCTACGTCCAAATTAAAGCGTTCACACCCTAATTCTAATAATTGTTGAATTTGATTATCAAAGCTTATGTTTTGTTGAGTAGTTATTTCATATAACCGCCTAATAAGGCTTTCACTTTCAGAAATTTTTTCTTTATTTCCCATTTTCAGTCCTTTAATCGAGCACTTTCTTTCTAAAAGAGTAGTTTATAAATGCAGACAAACCAAATATAACCCTATAAATGTTATGCCTATATCTTGCTGTTATTGCATAGACAATTATTAACTTAGCTTGATCCAAGTCATATAAGCAAAATTTTGAAAGCGTAGTATGTGTGACATATTGTCGCAGGTGACTTTTTTCATTTGCTGTTATCAAGTTTTAAGTAAAGGTTGCCTCTAGTTTATGAGCATGAATATTCTGACAAAAGGGAGAGTTCAACAGTATGTAAGTACATTGTTTTTAATGTTCTGCATGGTGTTTTCTGCTCATGCCTTATTTGTTAGTCCGCCTAAAGAACCTTTACCGATTATTAAAGAAATATTCCCTCAAGCGACAAAAATTAGTGAAAAAACAGGTACTCCACTTGTTTGGACTATATTCAAAGATGAAGATATTCTTGGTTATGCATTCGAAACCAATGACTTAGCCAAAATACCAGCTTATTCAGGCGAGCCTGTCAATATGCTGGTAGCTATTGATCCTCAAGGTGTTTATTTAGCTGCAAAAGTACTGGAGCACCATGAGCCTATTATTCTTGCCGGTATTCCTGAAACAAAACTCTTTGAATTTGCCGATCAATATCAAGGCTTAAGTGTTAAAGATAGACTAAAAGTCGGTGGTAATAATAAAGAGGGTGTTATTCATATCGACGGACTGTCTGGTGCAACCGTAACAGTAATGGTGATGAACGTTGCTATTGTCAAAGCGGCAACTCAAGTGGCTCGCTCGTTAGGTATTATTAAGGCTAGCCAAGACATTATTCAACCTATGTCAACAATTTATACCGATGTATTTGAAACATCTGATTGGCAAACTTTGGTGGGTGATGGTTCAATTCGCAAGTTATCCCTTACCCGAAAAATGATTGATGAAGCTTTTGTTGGTACTGAAGTTGAGCACATTGATGAAGCTAAAGCTGAACAAAAAGCAGATATATTTGCTGAAATATATTTTGCTCAAGCAAATATTCCTAGTGTTGGCCGTAATTTACTAGGTGATGCCGAATACCAATGGCTAATGGGTACCCTTAAACCAGATGAACATGCCGTTATTTTATTAGGCAATGGTTATTCGTATAAAGGCTCTGGTTATGTTCGAGGTGGTATTTTTGATCGCATTCAAATACTACAAAACGATGAAGCCTTTGCATTTCGTGACTTAGATTATTACCGAGTAACAGATATTTATAGTGAAGACGCACCGCGCTTTAAAGAAATGTCGCTATTTATTGTTCGCCCTCAACATGAGTTTAACCCTGGTGTTGATTGGCAGTTAGAGTTATTGGTACGTCGTCAACTTGGCGCAATAGACAGTTTATTTACCAGTTTTAAAGGTGATTACCATACTTTAGATAAGTATGTTGACCGTCCACCGCTGATCTACCCTGTGCCAGAATTAACTCTTGCTCAAGAAGTATGGCAAGAAAAAAATGTTGAAGTCATCATTTTAGCTATTTTAATGGCCGTGCTACTTATTACCTTATTCTTCCAAGATATTATTGTTCGTCATCCCAAATTTATGCATAACTTCCGTCATGGCTATTTGGTTATTACCGTGGTCTTTATCGGTTGGGTATGGGGTGGTCAGTTATCTGTGGTTAATGTCTTTACCTTCTTGCAAGCCTTTATGTCTGACTTTTCATGGGACTTATTTTTATTAGACCCTGTTATTTTTATGTTATGGGGCGCTGCAGCTGTCACTATGCTGCTTTGGGGGCGTGCGGTTTATTGTGGTTGGTTATGTCCTTTTGGTGCACTACAAGAATTGATCAATGTTTTTGCCCGTTACATTAAAATTCCACAATTTGAATTACCTTGGGCTGTGCATGAGCGTTTATGGGCAATTAAATACCTTATTTTATTAGCCTTGTTTGGTTTGTCGATGGAGTCACTGGCTACAGCTGAGCAATTTGCTGAAGTAGAGCCTTTTAAAACGACTTTCTTATTGAAGTTTGATCGTGAATGGCCATTTGTGCTTTATGCCGTGGCTTTATTAGTGATTAATGTTTTCAATCGTAAATTCTTCTGTAGATATTTATGTCCGTTAGGTGCAGCGCTTTCAACCAGTAATAGTGTGAGGTTATTTAGCTGGTTACGTCGCCGTCCTGAATGTGGTCAGCCTTGTAAAACCTGTGCAAAAGAGTGTGAGATTCAAGCGATTAACCCTGATGGTGAAATTAATATGCGTGAATGCCATTACTGTTTAGATTGCCAAGTAACCTATTTTCATGATGAAAAATGTCCACCATTGAAAAAAATTAAGTATAAAAAACGTAAATTAAAAAAAGATGAAATACCAACAGTTAATGTAGCTTAAATATTAGCAACGAGCTGTGGGTATAAGTTATCAGTAAAGAAAGTATAAAATTCATTTAATAAACTGGAGAATACTAATGAGTAACGAAGAACAGAACTCCAACAATGTTGAGTTGGAAAATGAAGATCGCCGTAAATTTTTTGGCAAAACAGCTTTAATTGGTGCGGGTGCTGTTGCTGCTCCTATGACAGCTGCTATGTTTGCTTCAACAGCTAAAGCCAAAATGGCTGAAGTTGCAAATAGCCCTGTAGTTCACCCTGGTGAATTAGATGAATATTATGGCTTTTGGTCAGGCGGTCACTCAGGTGAAGTACGTATTATGGGTTTACCATCAATGCGTGAATTAATGCGCATTCCAGTATTTAATACTGATAGTGCAACTGGTTGGGGCTTAACTGATGAGTCAAAACGCATTAAAGGTGATAGCGCTCATATTTTAGCGGGTGACTCTCATCACCCTCATATGAGTATGACTGACGGCCGTTATAACGGTAAATATGTTTTCATTAACGATAAAGCGAATACTCGTGTTGCACGTATTCGTTGTGACGTGATGAAATGTGACAAAATGCTTACGGTACCAAACGTACAAGCAATTCACGGTTTACGTGTTCAAAAAGTACCTTACACTAAATACGTTATTTGTAATGGTGAATTTGAAATTCCCATGAAAAACGATGGTAAAGGCGGCATGGAAGATGTTAGCACTTACCGTTCATTATTTAACGTTATCGATGCTGAAACACTAGAAGTTGCTTTCCAAGTGATGGTCGACGGTAACTTAGATAATACCGATGCTGATTATGACGGTAAATACTTCGCGTCTACTTGTTATAACTCAGAAATGGGCATGAACTTAGGTGACATGATTTCAGCTGAGCGTGACCATGTTGTTGTTTTCAGCCTTGCTCGCTGTGAAGCAGCACTAAAAGCGGGGAAATTTAAAACCTATAATGGTAATAAAGTACCAGTTTTAGATGGTCGTAAAGGTTCAGACTTAACGCGTTATATTCCAGTACCAAAATCTCCCCACGGTATGAATACTTCGCCAAATGGTGAATATTTTGTTGCTAACGGTAAGTTATCACCAACAGTCTCTATTATTGCCATTAAAAAGCTAGATGCTTTGTTTGCTGATAAAATTAAACCAAGAGATACCATTGTTGCTGAACCCGAATTAGGTCTAGGGCCACTACATACAGCGTTTGATAATAAAGGTAATGCGTACACTACCTTGTTCCTAGATAGCCAAATTGCTAAGTGGAATGTTCAAGACGCCATTGATGCCCATAATGGCAAAAAAGTTAACTACATTCGTCAAAAGCTAGATGTACATTATCAACCTGGCCATAACCATACCTCACAAGGCGAAACCCGTGATGCTGATGGTAAATGGTTAGTTTCTTTATGTAAGTTCGCAAAAGATAGATTCTTAAATGTTGGCCCATTAAGCCCTGAAAATGATCAGTTAATTGATATCTCAGGTGATGAAATGAAACTAGTGCATGATGGACCTACTTTTGCGGAACCTCATGATTGTATGATTGTTCACCGCAGCAAAATGAAGCCATTAAAAATTTGGCCACGTAACGATACCATTTTTGCAGAAACTATCGCTCAAGCGAAGCGTGATGGCGTAGATGTTTATACACAAAATAAAGTCATTCGTAATGGGAAAAAAGTTCGAGTTTACATGACGTCAATTGCACCAACTTACGGTATGACTGAGTTTAAAGTGAAGCTAGGTGATGAAGTTACTGTTATCGTAACTAACCTTGACCAAGTTGAAGATGTAACTCATGGTTTCTGTATGACTAACCATGGCGCACAAATGGAGATTGGTCCTCAAGCGACTTCTTCTATTACTTTTACAGCTGATAAACCAGGAGTTCAATGGTATTACTGTAACTGGTTCTGTCATGCCTTACATATGGAAATGCGTGGAAGGATGTTAGTTGAAGCTTAATTTTTAGCTTTATTAGACCCTAATTGGGGGCAGAGCATATTAAACCCGTATCAAGAAATTGATACGGGTTTTCATTTTTAAAGCAGGAACTTCAAGGTATAATTGGTGCAACAATAGATGAAAAATTAGGTAGTAGTTGGTGAGCAAACTAAGTACAGAACAATTAAGACAACTAAAGCCATCAAGAGAAGAGTTTGTCGAACGAGAAAAAAATAAAGTGGTGCTTATTTTAGATGGCATTCAAAGTAGCCATAACATTGGTGCAATGATCCGCTTGTCAGACGCATTTTGTTTAGAAAAGCTGGTGATTTGTGGTGAGCAAAAGATTAATCCCAAAAAATTAAGAAAAACCTCTATTGGTACTCAAAAATGGGTAACCATTGAAGAGAAGTTATCATCTGTTGATGTTATCACTAAGCTGAAGCAACAAGGATATCAAATTGCCTCAATTGAGCTTTGCCAAAAATCTATCAGCTATTTAGATGCAGGTTACCAGTTACCTATCGCTTTTGTTTTAGGCTCTGAAAAGTTGGGTGTATCTGATGACGTTATTGCCTTATCAGACATGCTTATTCATATTCCGATGTTTGGCATGGGCAATTCTATGAATGTTTCCTCGGCAGGAGCGATTGTGATAGCTGACTGCATAGCAAAACTATAAAAATAATCTTCTCTTATTGTGTTTGTAAGATGAGTTAGTCTCATAGTGTAAGCTATTAAATAGAGTAATTATAAAATTAATAGTTACTCAAGATCAAAGGCATGACAGCTAAATACTGCTATGCTGCTTCTACTTAACCTGAACTCTGGATAATGAGTACTTGATATTAAACATAAATCAATAACTTAGCCAAACACACAAATTTAATTACATAGTTTAAAGCATTATACACTCAATCAATGTTTCAATTTATTTGATTATCAAGGCAAAAGGTTTATGAATAGCTGGTTATTTATCAATATTTTAACGCGGAAAATCGGATGAATAGGAATGTTGAGCAAGTGCTGCTTATCCAGAGTTCAGGTTATTTAATATTAGACCTTCAAAAAAGTGTTGAAAACGCTTAATTATTTTTAGAGCCGTATGTAAATTTATGAAAATACCCCTTTTATATTTGTTTGTTTTGATATGCCCGCTGACTTTATTCACAGGGCAAGCTATGGCTGAACGTGTGCACATAACTCCTCAAGATAATTTGCAAACTATGCTTGATAATAGTCAAGATGGCGATGTTATCGTTTTGTCTTCGGGGAAGTATTTAGGTAATTTTATCATTGAAAAACAGTTAAGCTTAATTGGCTTAGAAGATGTAATTGTCGATGCTCAGGGTAAAGGACATGCCTTAACGTTAAAAGATTCAAATATCACCATTGCCAATTTATCCATTGTTAATTGGGGGCAAGACTTAACTGAGCAAAGCTCTGGGATTTATTCAAACCAAGCATCAACAGGGCTAGTTATAAAAGACAATATTCTCAAGGGTGATGGTTTCGGTATTTGGTTAAACAAGGCAACAAATGCCAAAGTTTTTAATAATAAAATTTCTGGAAACTTATCTCTGCGCTCAGCTGATCGAGGTAATGGTATTCAACTCTCAAGTTTTAAAAATGGTCATGTTTATAACAACGAAACCAGTGAAGTACGCGACGGTATTTATGTTATTGCTAGCCAAGACAATGTTATTGAAAATAATACGATGCATCATTTACGTTATGGTATTCATTACATGTACTCATACGATAATACAGTGAAGAACAATACCGCTTATAATACTCGTGCCGGTTATGCGATGATGAGCTCAAGACGTTTGATTATTACCGGAAATAAAACTACAGACAGTGAAGATTATGGCTTTTTATTTAACTTCATTACTGAATCAACTATCAGTAATAATCACATCAAAAACGTTTGGACAAAGTCTGAAAACAAAGTATTAGGGCGAGACGGTAAAGGACTTTTTGTTTATAACTCTGGCTATAATAACTTCTCTGGTAACATTGTCGATACCGCAGAAATTGGCATTCATTTAACCGCAGGCTCAGAGAAAGTTAAAATTTACGGAAATAGTTTTATCAATAACCCAACACAAGTGAAATATGTCTCGAATAAAAAGCAAGAATGGAGTCTTGATGGTCAAGGTAATTATTGGAGTAATTATCTTGGTTGGGATATGAATAGCGACAATATCGGCGATGTGGTTTTTGAACCCAATGACGGCATTGATAAGTTGGTGTGGCAGTACCCTGAGATGAAAATGTTAATGGACTCGCCAGCGGTGATTATTTTGCGATGGGTACAAAGGCAATTTCCGGTACTTAAGCCTCCCGGTGTTAAAGACAGCTTTCCACTAATGCGCTCACCCAAAAAACATTCAGACTTATCACAACAATCACAACAGTTAAGTGTAGCCGTACAAGCTGCACCGCAAACATCGACTCATTAAGGATTATTTTATGAACTCGCCACTAGTTTCCTTAACCAATGTCAGCATGAAGTATAAAAAGCTTGATGCACTTACATCAGTAAACATGACCTTGAACCAAGGAGAAGTATTAGGTTTATTTGGCCACAATGGCGCCGGAAAAACCACGATGATGAAGCTAATTTTAGGAGTTCTTACGCCAACTGAAGGTAGCATTGAAGTAATGGGCATGTCGCCAGAGTCGGTCGAGGCTTGGCATATGCGTTCAAAAGTGGGTTATTTACCTGAAAATGTCAGTTTTTATGAACAACTTACTGGTTTAGAGGTATTAACATACTTTGTCAAACTAAAAGGCGGCTCGGGTAAAAAAGTACAACAGCAGGCAATTGAGCTTTTAGAGCAGGTGGGGGTGGCCCATGCGATGAAGCGACAAGTGAAAACCTACTCAAAAGGCATGCGACAGCGTCTTGGTTTAGCACAGGCCTTTATTGGTAAACCCAAACTTTTATTATTAGATGAGCCAACTACGGGTTTAGATCCCATTGCGACAGCTGATTTTTATCAAACGGTAGATCAGTTAAAAACCCAAGGTACTAGCGTAATTTTATGCTCTCATGTACTTCCTGGTGTTGAGCAGCATATAGACAGAGCAATGATTTTATCGTCAGGCAAGGTACTAGCAATGGGCTCATTAGCCGAGTTGCGCCAACAAGCTAATCTTCCAGTTGTTATTAAACCTGTCGGTCTCAATGGTAGTTTATGCTCAGACAGCAAACTAACGGGTTTTTTGACCAAACAGGCAAATGTATTACATGTGCCGGAGCAAGATAAACTAGCCACACTAAGACATTTACTTGCTCATGATTCATTACATGACATTCATGTTGAACCGGCAAATTTAGAGCAAGTTTATCAATATTACTTGTCAATTGATGGTCAACCATCTCAAGTTACTAAAGCCGGAGTGCAACACTAATGAGAGAAATATTTACTGTTGCCAATAAAGAGTTTCATGACGGTTTACGTAATCGTTGGTTAGTATCAATTACTGTTATTTTCGCCATGTTGTCGGTAGGCTTAACCTATTTTGGCTCAGCGGCCTCAGGTACTTTAGGCATAGCCTCGCTTTCAACAACAGTTGCGAGCTTAGCCAGCTTAGCGGTGTTTTTAATTCCGTTAATTGCTTTATTGCTCAGTTACGATAGCTTTGTTGGTGAGCAAGAGGGCGGTACTTTATTATTGTTATTAACCTACCCGTTAAGTAAAACACAGCTATTACTAGGTAAGTTTATCGGACAAGGCGGTATTATTTCCCTGGCAACATTACTCGGTTTTGGCGCATCTGCTTTATTATTGTTTTTTCAATTAGAAGATGAAGCAGTATTAGTAACTTTTGCTTTATTTATTGGAAGTGCAATTTTATTAGGATTAAGTTTTACTGCTATCGCTTATTTGATCAGTTTACTGGTTAGCGAAAAATCAAAAGCTGCAGGTTTTGCTCTTATTACTTGGTTTTTATTTGCTTTAGCGTTTGATCTCGCATTGCTGGCGTTATTAGTAGGAGTTGAACAAGGATTAACTCAGCAAGGCTTAACGCAACTAATGATGCTAAATCCAGCCGATATATTTCGTTTAGTTAATCTCGCAGGACTTGATAGTAGCGATGTTAATGGCGCCTTAGCCATTGCGATAAACTCAAGCTTGTCTCAAGGTCAATTATTTGCAGCTTTAACTGCATGGGTGGTTTTACCGTTAACCTTAGCCATTTTTATTTTTAAAAAGAAGACGCTTTAATGACAACATATTCTAAAAAACAAAACAGTTTATACCTTAGCTTACTATTAGCTTTCTTCTTATTAGGCACAGTATCTTCTTGCTCCAAACAAGATGAACAACAAAAAATGATCCATACAGCGGTGGCTATTGAAGCCAGCGAAGAATGTCATTTATGCGGTATGTTAATTACCCGTTTTGACGGGCCAAAAGGTGAATTATTTAGAAAGGAGCAGGGGGATAAGGCATTTAAATTCTGCTCTACTCGCGATATGTTCAGCTACTACCTTGATCCTGAAAACCAGCGTAACGTTGCTCAAATGTTAGTACATGACATGAGCAAAATGCCTTGGGGCACTATCAACGATGAATATTTCATTGATGCAAAAACAGCTTGGTATGTAGCAGGATCTGAAAAAACTGGTGCTATGGGGAAAACGCTAGCTAGCTTTAGTTTACAAACTGATGCTCAGGCTTTTGCTAAAGAGTTTGGTGGTAAGGTTATTGCCTTTGATGCGATCAGCCTATCACTATTAATGTAAGGTATTTTAATAGTGATAGCATTTATGTAGCTATGGCTATAACCATTTGTTAGGCTTAGGCTCTTTTAAAATACTAAGCTTAATACCATGTTGATTAAATGATGCAGTTCGCCTTTACCTTACTTTTAATACTCTTAACCGCTTGCTCGGTAATGAAGCAAGCTGGTGTGGTTTATCAAACAGGTTTTGATTTTAACCAAGTAAGCAGTTATAGCATGTATGAAAGAAACTCTGTTTTTGTTGAGTTTCAATCAATTAATGATGTGACTCGCAATGGCATTGAAATAGCTATTGAGAAGTCGATGGAAAAACAAGGATTCTCTTACTCTGAGCTTGATCAAGCTGATGTAATTGTTAGTTATCATTTAATCAGTCAAACTCGAGCTGATATCTCTCAATATAATAAAAACGTTTTATATTGCACTTATTGTTTAAGAGCCAGTAATTGGCATTCAGAGCAGAAAAATTGGAATTTGGCTGCTGGTAATCTAATTATTGATCTCATTGATCCTAAAACTAAACGGTCTGTATGGCGCAGTGTTTATCCATTAGATATCGATATTGAAGATAACTCTCGCAAAGTTAATAGTAAAATAAAATCAGCCATTTCTGCGATGTTAGCGTTATACCCAACTACTGAAATACCTACTTTATAACTATGTTTAAATGGCTTGGCATTGCAATCATCGTGTTAGTCGGTTTTTTGGTGGTATTACTTGGTTTAGGGCATTTACTAAAAGAAAATAAGGCGGAAACAACAGTCTTAAAACATAAACTCGATCAACAAGCTCATGCCCAACAACTCGCTCAGCAAAAGAAAGGTGACAGACAAAAAGTCCCTTCTTACAAAAAACTCACCGCTACTGAACAATCGATAAAACAAATCATTTCATCAAACTTAAACTGCGAAACCAATAAACAATGTGTTTTGTTTGAAACAGGCAGTGAATTATTAGACTGTACTGTGGCGGTAAATACCAAAGGTGCGGCTATTTTAATTATGGTGGCTAGTGGTAGTGAAAATAGTTCCGTTTCAGAAACATGCCAAACAAAAGATCTTGCACTCACTACTGCTTGTATCAATCAAAGTTGTATCATCCAACAATATTCAGAATAAGCGTCACCTTGTGGTGAGGACTAACAACATAGTGTTAAGCCCTCTTCAGTTGGTTGAACGTTTCTTGAAAATTTAATATATTTTTATTTTCACTCTCTTTGACACAATTCCATTTTTGCCAAGACTAACTTAGTATCTAAATAATTAAACCTTGCAGGATTGAAGATGCATAAAGAATTTGAACAAGTGATCCTAAATAATCAGGGGCGAATCCGTTATATCGCCTCTCGTTATTGTCATGAGGGTGAGCTTGAAGATATGTATCAAGAAATTATGCTTCAGCTTTGGCGTAGTTTTTCATCTTTTAAAGGCAATTCATCTAGAGAAACGTGGGTATACAAAGTGGCTTTAAATACCGCTTGTACTTATGTAAGCAAAACGATTAAGCACAGAGATATCAAGCATTCAATGTCGAAAAATCAATTCAGTGAAAATCAGCCTGCGCAAGATAACTGCCAAGCAGAAATACTCAATAGTTTTATGAACCATTTAAGTGATACCGACGCGAGTATTTTAATGATGTATTTAGATGGATTGTCGTCAGAGGCTTGTGCTGATGTGGTTGGTATCAGTGCAAATGCGGTTAGGGTGCGTATCAAGCGCATAAAAGATGAGTTTGAAAAACAGTACATAGGAGAGGAATAATGCAATTAGATGATTTAAAGCAAGATTGGCAAGAGACCGTTGCCAGCCAAACTTCTACAGAAAGCTTAACAGAGGTTATTGCTACGTTAGAAAAGCAAACAACAAAAATTGATAAAGAAATTAAGCGACGTGATTTACTTGAAATATCTATCGCTATTTTGTTAATTCCTTTTTGGATTTATGGTTTATTTAATACCGTTGGCACAATGCAAACAATGGGTTATATCACCGCGATAGTTTCATGTATTTATATTCCTTATAAACTGCTAAACGCTAAAAAAGTCTCTGCACTGAAAAGCAGCAGTGTTAAAGATTTCTTAATGAGAGAAAAACAGAAAGTAGAGCAACAAAAACAGTTATTAGAATCAATCGTCTGGTGGTATATCGCACCGCTAACCCTCAGCATTATATTAATTACATTAGGATCCACAGCCACAGAGTCTAGTATGTTTTATGTCACTGATTTTTTACAAAAGTATTATTTATTTTTAGCCATGTTGGTAATTGGCATCTACTTTTTAAATAAAAGAGCGGCTAAGAAAAAGTTTACTCCACTATTGGAAAATATCGAACAAAGGTTAGCTGAACTCAAGAACTGAGATCAATAACGGGTCTTTAACTATTAACAAACTAAACCTAGTGCTTTAAGCACAAATATTCTCGCCAGACTATTTCTCGGCAAAGCTTTTGCGCTTTGCTATTGAAAACTTGCGGCCAAAATTTAACAAACAAAGCGTTACAAGGGGAAATTATGATTTTTAAAAGCAAGAGCAAAGTCAAAAATAAAAACAAGCAAACACAGGCAAATGTCGCTGTTTTAATCGTACTACTTATAGCTATGATTAGTGCGGCAAATGCTCATTCAGGAAGTATTGAAACTAAAATATCCGAAATTATTGAACATAAATTGACCGTCGAAAAACAAGGTGTTGGTGTTTCAGTAATTATTATTGAGAATAATAAAATAAGTTATTTAAACCATGGTCTTGCTAAAAAAGAGACTAAACAATTAATAGACTCAAATACTTTATTCGAAATTGGCTCAATCAGTAAAACATTTACCGCATTGGCATTAGCTAGCATGGTGAATGAAGGGAAAATTAAACTAACCGATCCGGTTCAGAAATTTTTGCCCGATGAGATTAGGTTACCAATAAAAAATGGTAAAGCGATCACTTTTTTATCATTGGCTAACCACAGTTCAGGTCTTCCTCGACTACCGACTAATATGCCTTTTACCGATCCGTTAGATCCGTATGCAGATTACACTGTTGAAATGATGGTTGAATTTCTAAATGGTTATCAATTGCCGCGTGAAGTTGGAGAACAAACTGAGTATTCGAATCTAGGTGTTGGCTTGCTTGGGTATGTTTTATCGCTAATTGACAACAAAAGCTATCAAGGATTAATAAAAGATCGGGTGCTTAATAATCTGAAAATGGACAATACCTTTGTCAATTTGCCAACAGCTAAGCTAAATAGTTTAAGTGACGGCCATAATGATCAATTAAAACCTACCAAACATTGGCAGTTACCAACATTAGCTGGCGCTGGCGCGATTAAGTCAAGTGCGACAGATATGGCACTCTTTTTAAAAGCTAACATGCAACAGCAAGCATTAAATAAAGATATAGCCTTGAGCCAAACAATTTCCACTGACTTTGATACTAACTCAACAAAAATAGCGCTAGCCTGGTTGAATATTAGCAGTGAAAGTTCTCAATATTATATGCATAACGGTGGTACAGGTGGCTTTCGCTCATTTATTGGCTTCGATAAACAAAAACAAAAAGGCATTGTGATTTTAGCAAACTCTGTTTTTGATATGGATGAAATTGGTCATGCTTATTTAACAGAGTCATTAGATAAAATAGCAATGAATACACCGGTAGCTGTTAGTACTAAAGATCTTGTGAAACTTAATGGCAGGTTTGAATTGGTGCCTGGCTTTGTTTTAACGATTAGCCATGATGATGAACAATTATTTGTTCAAGCTACAGGGCAGTCTAAATTGAGTCTGAGTGCATTATCAAAAACGGAATTTGTTAATCAAGGCGTTAAAGCAAAAATAGTTTTTGAACTTGATGAGCAAGGTGATGCTAAGTCGTTGACTATGTATCAAGCAGGCCAAATTTTACCGGGGGTTAAATTATAATCAGTACCATTCGTTGAGCCAAGTCAGGGCTTGCCCTATATGTTTTATGTCTAACATCGGTTATTTACACTGAAACCTAGCTTTGGGTGTAAATAACTTGATTTGATGGTCTCCTGCTAATACGGTATCTATGTATCCTAAAAAAATTACCGTCCAGTTTACAGTTGTTTCTATTTTTGAAATATAAGAGCATAGGGCTATTGTGTATTTTCAATTTAATAGTGTATATAATGTCTAGTGCACTAATTTAATGGCGTAAAGCCAACAACACCCAAGAGTATAAAATAATAGTTTATGAACTTCCCTAACGATGAAACAGGTCAAGTACTGTCTGAAATGCACCAAGCAGGCATTGATTTAACTCAGCAACATGATGTGGTTTTTTTTCATTTATTTGAACAACAAAGTCAAGCACAGGCAATGGCTGATTTTATTAGCGAAACAATGCCCAGTGTAAAAGTTGATCTTCATAAAGATGAAACACCTAATGTATGGGATGTCGATTGTACAATTGTTATGGTGCCAAACTATGACAATGTTATCGAGCAAGAGCATGCTTTTGAAAAAGTTGCTACTGAGTATTCTGGCTATAACGATGGTTGGGGAATTGAAGCTTAAATTAAGGCTCTTTTAAAACGTATTTTGAAAACACAGCACACTCTTTCAGATAATTATCTCATTGCTAAAAAAGCAACACTTACTTCATTGTTAGCATTTTATATTAAAAAATATAAGGTGTATTTTACTATTGCTGGTGAGGCTATAGCACTTTCATGTTGCCAGCAACACAGTGAACGATTTAATAAATTAAGACGCTTTTTCAGTATTAAAATTGTTCGCCATGCTGGTGCACAAGTTAATTTAACGGGTGTGATAGATGAAAACACCGATATTTTAATTGTTAATCATCAAAGCATGACTGATATCTTTGCTTTGGAAGAAGTGATAGGGAACGATGTACGTTTTGTTGGTCGAACAGGTATTATGGATAAGTGGCCTGTGTCAGGTATTGTTGACCGTGTTGGTCATATCACTATTGATCAACAAGACCGAAGGGCGATTATAAAGTTAATTAAAGAAGTGAAAGCGCGTAAAGGGAAAAAAATCATCATTTTTCCTGAAGGTACACGCACTCAAACGGGGGGGATTGGTAAGTTTGAAGCTGGAACCAAGGTATTGGTCGAAAAACTTGCTCTTAAAGCACAACCCGTAGTTATTAAAAATATTTTGTCGATTTATGATGAAGCGAACAAATACGCTCAAAGTGGCACCATTGAAATTGAAGCATTACCGCCGGTAGTTATCGAAGAGGGTTGGTATGAAAAAATGCATACCGAGATGACCAAACAATTTTCTCGTTGAAATAACGAATACTGTCTGTCATTAGTGTTTATCTTCTTCTTCAATAATATCAAAAGCGGGTAATGATACCTTCCAATAAATAGCCGCTAATCTTAACGTTAACGCACCAAAAATTGCTGATACTAAGGCAATATCATCTTGCCAACCAATCTGTTGAAAAATTATAAATAAAGCGCCACCAAGCATAGCGGCCGTCGCATAAATTTCTTGTCGTAAAATCATAGGGATAACGTTACAAATAATATCTCTGATCATACCTCCAGCAACACCTGTGATGGTGCCCATAATTATTGCTACAGGAATAGGTGCACCTAAACTTAACGATTTTTGTGTTGCAAGAACGGAAAATAAAGCCAAGCCTACAGCATCAGCTATTAATAAAAAACGTTTTGGGATCAGCTTAGGTTGTCTAATGGTAATAATAGTCAGTATTGCTGTGGCCAGAATAATATAAAGGTAAACGGGTTTTACAACCCAGAATACCGGTGCTTGCAGTATAATATCTCTGATGGTTCCGCCACCTACTGCTGTGACCGAAGCTAATACTACTACGCCAAAGGGATCAAGTTGATATCTTCCTGCAGCAAGCGCTCCTGACAAGGCAAAGACGATAATGCCAAAAATATCTAACCAATAAAGTAATTCATTCATTGTATTATTTCTCGAAACTAATGTAGTTATTGAGTTTTATCTTTATAAATTATCTAGAATGATAAAGGTAAAAACCGAAATCATTATTAACATTACCGCGCAAAGAATTAAGGTGCTTTTTAACTGCTTGCTGGTATGTATAATATCGGTTGGCTCTGGTTGTCTTGCCTGATCATTAAAGCTTATTTTTCGTAGCTTATCGCCATGGTACATAGCAACACCGCCGAGCCTTACTTGTAAATTAAGTGCTAAGCAATGAATTGCAATGTCACTATTAAAGCGAAAAAACTTGCCTTTAATTAAGCGCCAAGATAACAATAAATTTTGTTTTGAATGCATAATAAGCATGAGTAAAGTGAATAAACGTACGGGCAACCATTGAATTAAGTTAACTAAAATACTTGCTTGTTTACCAAAAGAGCTAAAAGCCGCTTGTTTAATGTTCCAACTGTAATGCATTTCAAGTATTAATCGGTAACAAAGGGCGACCAAGGGACCAAATATCAAAAAATAAAAAATGACGACGAAATTTTGCTGTAGTGTTTTGAGTAATTGCATTTCAATACAGCTTTTACTTAAGCCCATTTTTGAAAGCTGTTCAGTTTCTCTCAGCAATAAAGGTTGTAGTGTTTGTTTCGCTAAATAGTTTTGATTGGCAACTAAAGCCTGTGCAACTGACTTACTAGTTGTTGCTAAGTTAAACGGGCCAATAGCAAGATAAAGTAAAAATCCTTGCCAAACCCAAGGAACTTCAATAAACAGCTCAAATAGCCATAAAATAGTCATTAAAGGCGAAAGAGTAATAACCACGGCAACAAATCCGGCAATGGTTTGTTGTTTGGCTGGGTTTTGGGACTTGTTCACTTTTTCGCTGAGTTTCTGGCAATAGAAATTAAAAAAACTTAATGGTTGATGATTAACCAAACGAGTCATTAAGGCTTTTATTAAAATAACAACAAAAAGCAGCAATACCGTGCTGCTAAAGTGGTTGATTGGCGGAAAGCTTATGGCAGTAATATCTATCATTTTATGATGATAATTGCTGTCCCTTTAATACGTCAAGCATGTTCATGACTAATTGTGATGAATTTACTGACGCTGTTTCTAAATAGGCTTCAAATGAGGTAGGGGATTCTTTACCTGCAATATCAGACATCGAACGAATAATAACAAAAGGAACGTTAAATTGATGACAGGTATGAGCAATAGCAGCACCTTCCATTTCTACTGCCGCCATGGTTGGAAAGTTGGCACGAGCTTTGGCAATATCATCATCTTTCGTCATGAAAGTATCGCCTGTGGTGATCAAACCCACTAAGGTTTGAATGCTATTACCTTCGCAAGCTTCCAGTTGAGATATACCTGCTTGAGCGGCTTTAACTAAACTAGGATGTGGAATATAAGCTGCTGGATTTGCAGGGAGCTGGCCAATTTCATAACCAAAAGCGGTAAGATCAACATCGTGATATCTCACTTCTGAACTTATGACAATATCACCCACTTTCAGTGATTGTTCAAAGCCGCCAGCTGAGCCTGTGTTTACCACATAGTCAGGCTGAAATTTATCAATTAAAATTGCAGTGGCTAACGCGGCTGCTACTTTACCGATGCCTGATTGAACAATAACCACATCATTGCCATTTAATTGGCCTTTATAAAAAGTGTAGCCTGCGTGGGTAAGTGTCTCACAGTTCTCAAGTTTCGCTTTTAAAATAGCGACTTCTGGCTCCATTGCGCCAATTATTCCTGCTTTCATGTGGTTATAACTCTGACTAATTCATAATTGTTAAGATTATAACGTGGCTAAAGAGAAAAATCTGTAGTTGTGTTTATATCGATAATAACTTTAGTTATAGTGGAAATATTCAAAAGATAAAAATTGGTTAGTTGATGGTATTTCGGTTACTACTTTTATGGGCTCTAACTATTACCAGTTGCTTTAGTCAGGCAAAGGAGCCTGTCATTTGGGTCACTGAGTCTTGGCCAAACTTTACAGAAACAGATGGTAGTGGCTTATATCACGAGATTATGTCGGCGGTATTTGACACGACTGATTATAAGTTAGTCGTCGAATATGCTCCTTGGAAACGTTCGTTATATAAAGTTGAAAATTCAAAAGCTGATATTACCGGTGCTATGCCTAAAAATGGTCGGTTTTATTTCTCGATACAGCCTATTCTGAAACAGCCTAGAAGTATTTTATTTGATGAATCAAAGTTAACTATTTCTTCATTGTCTCAGTTATCTAAGTATGTAGGCACATGGCCAAAAGAATATGAAAAAGAGCTTTTTACCGATGAAATTAGAGAGCATATCTCAGGATTTTCTTCCGCTGATCGCACGGGGGCATTAAAGGTTCTAATGTATGGAAGATCAGATTTCTATTTTGATACTCGAGCGATTTTAGAGCTATCAAAAAAGGAGCTTGAACAAAAGGTGCCAGCACAACGTTTTCAAATAAAAGATATCGGTTATTTTGAGCTCCATATGGCTTTTAGTAAAAATGATAAAGGTAAAAAAATTAAAGCTCTTTTTGATATGCGAATTAAAGCTTTGTTAATAGAAGGTCGGTTAGAACAAATTTATGATAAATATAATATCCCTTTTCCCTATTAACTTTACTCATTTAGAAAGACAAATTAATTTGAAATTACACATTTTATTTTTATTGCTTATATCAATGCATGTTGATGCTGAACCTTTAGTGAATAATGTCGATGAAAAGATAACTATCTCTATTGCGGCGATCGATTGGTGTCCTCAAATTTGCTATCAAGATATCGAAAAAGGTTATGTAGTTGAATTAGTCGAGGAAGTTTTTAAGGGGACTCGATATCAATTAAATATTGAAATATATCCTTGGTCTCGTGCGATTAAATTGGTTACTGAAGGTAAGGCTGACGCATTGTTGTCACCGGCAAAAGCAGAGGCTCCTCAACTACTTTTTCCAGAAAATAGTGTAGGGAAACAGCAAATGTGCTTTTTCACCTCAAAAAACTCAAAATGGACTTATTCAGGTGTTAGCTCATTAAAAGATAAGTTGATTGGTATCGCTACCGATACTTCAATTGAAGAGCTTAATGAATACGCTGAGCTTAATCCCCAACAGTTTCAATATCAGCCTTACCATGAAAGGTATATTATTCAAAATGCTCACAAGCTTGATAAACAAAGATTTGATACGTTTTTGTTCACTAAAAACTCAACCGTTTATGAATTAAAGAGACTTAATAAATGGCATAACTATCGAATTGCTGGTTGTGTTTCTCAAGCAAAAATTTATATGGCTTTTTCGCCGTTAAAATCTGCTAACAAAAATATTGAAAAGTTAATGAATGTCTTTGATCAACAAATGGTAGAACTGAATAAAACAGGGTTCATGAGCGCGTTAATGAAGAAATACGGTTTGCTGGATAAGCTTGGTAAATAACAACCTAATTGTCATAACGAGTAAGGCTGTTATTTTACAAGAAGTCATTTATTTAATGGGGTAGAGCAGCCACTTGTGGTGCCGGTATTTGTCTTGCCATTTGCGGCTGTGCTTCTGCTTTAGCTGCTGCTGGTGTCATTGCTCCAACGTTACGAGGTCTTGCTTTTACCATAGGTGCAGGTATGACTTTACCCTTTACTTTTGGTGATGATGAACTGTTACCTAGTAGACGGCTATTGATACACGCTCTGATTTCATCAATAGTGTAGTTTGCTTTTACCTTGATGCGAATATGAGGAATAGCCGCAGCTTCAAGGGTACCACTGACAAACCAATCTTTTTTAATTTTATAGCCTTTGCCTTGGGTATCAACCAAATCTATAGCACCTAATAATTTCATTGAGTTACGATCACAAATAACAAAATCAAGGTACTTACTGTTAGCCTTAGTTGCCGCTACTTGGCTAGCACGTGTTGAGACACCGTTACGAATATTAACGACATCACTAAGCTTTACACGATTAAGTATGCGGTATTTCGAACCCATGGCTTGTTCAACCAAATGTTGGAAGTTTTTTTCTGCGGGGGTGAATATCGATCTTTTACTATCAAAGGGAAAAGGGAAGCTATTGTCGCTTAAGCGAGTGGCTAAAACCGTAACAATAACAATTAGGCTTATTAAGGCAAATAATATAAGTTCCATAAACATCTCCAGCAGTTCAAATTCTTGACACTATTCTTTAGTAATAGTGTCTTGCAGAATTTGTGCCAGAGATCTGTTTATTAAGCTAAACCGTCATCGTACTTATTTTGGATATTTTTCTTCTAATGCTTTATAAAGCTGCTGTTGAAAGTCAGTTGCGCTAGCATCAAGGTTATTCACTAAATTAGCCAAAACTTCGTTATCTTCTTCGCCATGCCAAATCTTAATGTAAGTGCCTTCTTTATAGCCATGATCTTGACGGAAAAAGTTAAGTGTATTTTTGCCAACGTATTGACGGAATAACTCGTTTAAGTCCATCTTCATTAACTTCATGCAGTCAGCTAAGGCTATAGCATCAAAACTCTTTTGACTTACTGCAGCAGAAGCTAAATTTTCAAGCGCTATTTTAAAGTCAGCTTCTTGAGTGTTTTGTGTTAATTCAATGGCTAATTCTTCTGTGATAGTTTCAACACTTGCACCGGTCATTAAACGCAATGACAAACCAAAATGGAAAATATCCACTAACTCCAATTGAACTTGGGCAATATCAATTTCTTGATGTTTCCACCACTTCCAACCGTGATGATCTAACATTTCAGCACACTCTACCCAAATAGCACGGTACCACTCATAGCCATTAGTGCGCCATGTTTCACTCACCCGTGAGTTCATAGCATCTTGCATGGTTAACATTTGACTGATTTGACTGACTGCTGTTGATTTTTCGCTCATGGAGTTCTCTGAAATAAATTGGTGAATATTTAATGGCTATAGTGTGCCGTAGGGGAAGTGAACAGACAAGGACTTGTGACTAAATTTTTTTGAAAGACGATGAAATAGGTATATTTTTAATACTATCTATCCATTTTCTGAAGTACTCTACTTGAATCTTATAGTTTTACAATTGGAATGTATCATGGATAAATTGTTCTTAGGTATCAATAATCATGTTGTTTGTCTCAGTAAAAAAACAGGTGAACAGCTATGGAAAACAAAACTTAAAAGCTCAACTATTACCAATGTTTATTATGAAGAAGGCTTTGTATTTGCTTATTCTGGCGGGCACCTTTTCTGTCTAAATGCTAGTGATGGCATAGTTATATGGGAAAATACCTTAAAGGGCTTTGGTTATGGAACCTGCATAATTGCCAGCGAACATCAAAACTCTACTGTTATTGCTAGTCAAATTGCCGCACAACAAGCAACTGCTGCAGGAGCTGTAGTTGCAGGAACTGCAGCTTCATCAAGTTAACTTGTTCTCAATCTAAGTTGTTTATTGCCTAGGCAACTTAACTAACAACATTATCCATAAAGAGCTGGTTTACCCTCAGTTCATCATATTTTAGCGTTTCAGACAAAATATGATGGCTGTGCTGTCCTAAGCTTGGTGCGCCATGGTTATACTGTAGTGGTGTATCAGAAAAGTGAATAGGGCTGGCAATCGTTTCAATAAGTTTATCGTCACTATCTGGTAGCTTTTTGATCATCTCACGGTGTTGGATTTGTGGGTGGTTAATTGCTTGCTCTAGTGTATTTACTGGGCCACAGGGTACAGCCACTTTTTCTAAAGTATTCATCCACGATAAGGTTGGCTGTTGAGCTAATTTTTCAGCAAGTATGGGGATAAGTTTATTTCTGTTAATAACTCGCTGCGCATTGGTGATAAAAAGTTCATCCATACTCAGTTCTTCCATATTTGCTACTTGGCAAAAACGTTGAAATTGTTTGTCATTACCAATCGCTAAAATAATATTACCGTCTTGAGTGGCAAAACACTGGTAAGGCACAATATTAGGGTGACCATTGCCTTGACGTTGTGGATTCTCTTTAGTGGCTAAATAATTCATCCCTTGGTTAGCGAGTGTTGCTACTTGAACATCGAGTAAGGCGATATCTATATGTTGCCCTTGTTTGGTATGGTGACGCGCCATTAGCGCCGCTAAAATAGCATTGCTACTATACAAACCCGTCATAATATCAATTACGGCAACGCCAACTTTCATTGGCTCACCATCTGGCTCCCCTGTGATACTCATCAAGCCACCTTCCCCTTGAATCATTGCATCATAACCGGCTTTATTGGCACTAGGGCCAGTTTGACCAAAACCAGTAATAGAACAGTAAACCAATTGTGGATTAATCTGTTTTAAGCTTTGATAATCTAAGCCGTATTTGGCTAAACCGCCGACTTTAAAGTTTTCAAGAAAAACGTCAGCCTTAGCGACAAGATCTTTAATAACTTGCTGGCCTTTCGTTTGAGTGATATCAATAGCAATGGATTGTTTATTTCGGTTGGCACAATGGAAATAAGCCGCTTGCGGAGGTTGGTTATCCGTTGCTTCTTTAATAAAGGGAGGACCCCAAAACCGGGTGTCATCCCCTTTTACTGGTTGCTCTACCTTAATTACTTCAGCGCCCATATCGGCTAAAAGCTGCGATGCCCAAGGCCCAGCTAAAATACGACTTAAATCGATAACTTTAATGCCTTGTAATGCGCTACTCATTGTTTAATTCTCTGTAAATTATTGACTACTTTTAACTAAATAGTTTCTTGCGAACCATAGCACGGTAATCTTTTGGCGTTAAGTTTAATGACTTTTTAAACAGTCGAGTTAAGTGGCCATGATCTTGATAACCCACATGATAAGCAATTTCTTGAATGGAAAGGTTACTTGAAGCTAATAAGTCCTTGGCAGCTTCAATGCGTAGTTGTTGCCAGTGCTGGGTTGCACTTGTACCTGTTGCCGATTTAAACCGTCTTGTTAATGAGCGCGTGCTAATATTAAATTGCGCTGCAATATCTGTTAAAGAGTCTGTTGAATTAAGGTTATTACTCATCCAAAACTGAATTTGAGCAATAAGTTCATCCGGGTGAATATCTACACTACCCTCAAGATACCTTTGTTCTTCGTAAGGCTTACGTATTTCATGCGAAAAATGCATTTCAACTTGTTGAGCAATGGCTTTACCATAAATTTGTTCAATTAAGTGCACGATAATGTCGGCTAAGGCGTTAAGGCTTGCAGCACAGTAAATACGTTGTGACTGAGTAATAAAAAAATCTGGCTTAAGCTCCACTAACGGGTAATTACGTTTAAATTGTTGCTCGTAATGCCAATGGGTTGTTGCTGGGTGATGATCTAATAGACCTGATTCCGCCATAAAGCAAACACCTGTTCCTCCTCCAACTAGTGTTGCTCCTTGGTGCCAAATGTCATTTAACCAAGCGATCATTTTAGGGTGCTTTCTTAATATTGGTCTAGGGTTACGCCAAAGACTTGGGATAAAGGCAAAGTCAGGCAATCTTGCGTTCGTTACTGTTGTGTCTGGTTGTAATCGAATAACGGCTCTGGTGGTGACCGGCTTGTTATTTTCTGCGACCATTTGTATTGACAGTTTTGGGTTGTTTTTATTTTGTTTAAGCGCTAAAGCCTCCCCAGCGCGTAGCATTTCAACGGGTAAACTGACGCTGGTTGCTAACATTTGATCGTAAAGCACTAGGGCAATTTTTACAGTTTTTGGCTGTTTTGTCTTATTTTGCATTAAAAATAGTGAATATTGTGTAATCCTTGTCCTTTATACCATGTTATTTGGCTTTAATAGCCGATTATTTTTATTTTTATGCTCTAAAATATCCTTAATAAGTTTTATTCTCATTTTCAATTGTTATTAAAAGGTTTTTTCATGACTGCATTACCTCTTATTGTTGGTATGGGTGGCGTTAACGCTGCTGGCCGCACCTCTTTTCATCAAGGCTTTCGCCGTATCGTTATTGATAGCCTTAACAACGAAGCACGTCAAGAAACCTTTTTAGGCTTAGCTTCTTTAATGAAATTGGTAAGTGTTGAAGAGGGTATACTTATCGATCAACAAGGTAATATAGTTGCCAAGCAAGACATTGAGACACGTTTTGGTCAGCAAATTCTTGATGGTACCTTAATCCGTAAAATTGAAAAAAATCATTTTGATGTCGATGCTACGCCTTGGCATCAAAAAATGACTCTATCAACCAGTGATGATCAGAACATTACTTTTGAAACTCGACGCAAAGAGTTACCGACTCCACTACCACGTACTTGGTTAGTTACTGATTTAGAAGATGGCCGAGTAAAGGTTGAAATTCCAGGTGAAGTTGAAATTAAACATAATGCTTATCGTGATAATCCAATTAAGGCTGCTGGCCAACTACCCACTGGTTTTGAGCCAGCTAAACTTTATAATAGCCGTTATCAACCACGTGGTTTACAAACGACGATATTTGGCGCTTCTGATGCTATTCACTCAACAGGCTTTGCTTGGTCTGAAATCATGGCAAAAATTAGCCCTGATCAAGTGGGGACTTACTCTGCGTCTGTTGTTGGTCAAATGCAGGGTGAAGGGCTAGGTGGTCTAGTTCGTAATCGCTTAAAAGGCGATAGAGTTTCTACTAAAAACCTTGCACTTGGTTTAAATACCATGTCGACGGATTTTATCAATGCCTATGTTACCGGAAGTGTTGGTACTACTTTTACTTCATCGGGAGCTTGTGCGACATTTTTATATAATTTAAGAACCGCAGTGCAAGATATGCAAGCGGGTAGAATTCGTGTTGCCATTGTCGGTAGTGCTGAGTCACCAATTACCCCTGAGGTGGTTGAAGGTTTTGGTAATATGAGCGCCTTAGCTAACGAAGAAGGTTTGAAAAAACTTGATGGTTCAGATAAAGCCGATCACCGCCGTACCAGTAGACCATTTGGTAATAACTGTGGCTTTACCATTGGTGAAGGCGCACAGTTTGTTGTATTAATGGATGATAAACTAGTTCTAGAGCTTGGCGCTAAAGTATTAGGTTCAGTGCCTGACGTATTTGTTAATGCCGATGGTATTAAAAAATCAATTACTGCCCCTGGCCCAGGAAATTATATTACCATGGCCAAGTCGGTGGCTTTAGCTAAAAATATTCTAGGTGATGAGGCGTTAAAAGAGCGCAGCTTTATATTGGCTCATGGCTCATCTACCCCGCAAAACCGTGTCACTGAATCACATATTTATCATCGTATCGCTGAAACTTTTGAGATCAATAATTGGCCTGTTGCTGCGCCAAAAGCATTTGTTGGCCATACTATTGGCCCGGCGAGTGGCGATCAAATGGCGATGGCGTTAGGAATTTTTGCGCATAACATTATGCCTGGTATTACTACTATTGATGAAGTTGCGGCTGACGTTTTTGATGAACACTTAAATATAGCTACTGATCATTGGCAATGTAGTGAAATGGATATCGCTTTTATCAACTCAAAAGGTTTTGGTGGTAATAACGCTACCGCCCCTGTGCTTTCTCCTACAGTAAGTTTATCCATGCTCAGCAAACGACATGGTGAACAAGCGATGGCTGATTACCGAGAGAAACTTATTGATGTTGAGTTAGCTCAGAAAAAATATCAAGAAAGTGCCGACTTAGGACAATTTAATATTATCTATAAATTTGGTGATGGCTTAATCGATGATAGTCAGTTAGAGCTAACTACCGACAGTATTAATATGCCAGGTTTTGAGCATTTAATTAATTTACCGAAAACTAATCCGTTTGATGATATGTGTTGATAACACAATACACAGTAGAATATTTTAAAAGCACTATCTTTGATTAGGTAGTGCTTTTTCGTTTAGCCCAAGTAAAAAGGTTGTTCTAGTTACAAAGGTGTTTGTTTAAAAACATCAAAATAAAGTGACTTTAATAAAAGCTCATTATGTTCATATTTTCCAGCCAAAAACATCCTTAATAACAGACCAGCGTGGTTTTTTAGCCTTAGGATTTTTACCTAAAATCCAGTAATTATACACTTGCTGTTGAAAGCCATTTTCTTTTTTCAATTTTAACCAAGTATTAATAAACCTTGCGTATTCAATTTCACCTTTAGGTAAACTAAAAGCGACAGGAGCTTTTAGTTTTAGTCCTTTAGGTACAATTGCAGAATATTCAGGGTATAACATTGACCAAGCAGAACCTGCTTCGGTTGAAAAAATCAATGCATCAACATTGTCATATTTACCTTTAAGGAACATTCTTACATTGGGTGCTTCAACTAATGTGGCATTTGGAAAATACTGCTGAACAACTTTGGTATAATAGCCATCACCAGACACTCCTAATTTTAAGTCTTTCAGTGACTGAATAGTATAGAGATCATAAAAATCATCCCGTTTTGAGTCAGCTAATAAAAAACCGGCAGTATGATGAGTATAAGAATCTGAAAAGGTGACATTTAATGCTCGTTGAGGTGTTATTGCTTGTCCACCAACAGTGATGTCAATACTACCATTAGCCAGTAGATTAGGTGCATCTTTACGATTTTCAATGAAGATCATTGATAGTTTAATGTCTAAATCTCGAGCTAGTTCATTCAGCATTTCCATTTCAAAGCCAACTAAAAGGTTGTCTTTATTTCTGAACGCGTAAGGCAGTGATGTCGCAAAATAACCAATACGAATCGAACCTCGTTCCGTTATGACTTTTATACGAGACTTTTGTAAATCATCACTGCTAAGTGGGGTTAGTTCATCATATTTTTCAGTAAGAACCGGCTTGTTCATTGGCTGCATCGCTTCGAAAGTTTGAACACCTTCATATTGATATGGAATCAAGTGAGTTAATGAAACTCCTGCTGCTACCATCACACTAAAAGTTATTACTAAATGAAGTGCAATCGCTTGCATCATTTTACGCCAATTAAGCTTTTTAAGTACTGCTGATGCAACGAGTAATGTAACCACGAATCCATGGAGCGCAGCTAATGCAGTGGCGAATCGCCCAGTGATAACACTGCCTAATAAATACAGTTGAAATTGATCTGCGGGTAAATCGTAGAAATCAAGTAAAAAAGGTACTGCAATCGCCATTTTACCAAAAGCGGTTAATGCCCCCATAATGACAAAAGATAAATATTGTTCAAGGCCTAATGGAGAGCCGACATACCAGGCAGAAAACAGAATAAAGCCTAGACCTAGTAATGATCCTGCGGTAGGAAAACTGTAGGCTGTGGGGACAAGTACATCTACTGTTGAGCTTGTTTCTTCGCATTCCATATCATGTTTAGCAAGTAAGGCTTTACTTCGCTCAATGATCATAGGCAGAACAACCAACACTGTGCCTGTTGCTAGTGCGGTTATCACCGCTTCACCTGCGGTTGATAATATTTCACGGTAAGAAAAAGGTGTTGCCCAATGTATAATCAGAGGTAATAAAATAAAAGCTAGCAGTGCTGCAGCAATTAGATAAACCCATAAAAACACTTGTAATCGACCTAATTCCTCAACTTCTAATGTACCTGCGGCTGCAGCAGAAATAGCAAATATCCCTAAGGGCGCCAATTTAGCTACATAAGAAGCAACCTTCATTAAGCTATCACCAATATTTGAGGTGAGTATTAAGAAGGTTTCTTTATTTTTAACATTAATTAAAGCAACCCCCATTAACAGTGAAAAAAGCACAACTGCAGGTACGATAGTCTCTGACAGTGAAGAAAATATATTTGAGGGGATATAAAGCTCTAACAAGTTAAATTTTGTTGGATCAGCGACCATGCTGGAACTAAAAAAGCCTGCCGTTTCCCAATTAGGGTAAGCGAGTGGCAAGAATAATAATGTACACATTATTGCTAACCACATTATAAGAATAACCTTAATTGCCCGCATACCGATACTTGCAGCCATACTACTGTCTAATCGCCCAAGTCCTCCAATGATAGATACAAGTACGTAAGGCAGAACGGTCATTTGCAATAATCGAATATAAGCGTTACCAATAATTTCTAAATTACCCATAGGCTCACCGATCAATATACCTGATGAAATACCTAAAAGAAGCGCGATAATGACGCGTTTGAAAGGGCTAAGGTTTTTGTAAAGTTTTACTATGGGCATGCTAATCTCATTAGAATGATCTGTTAATCAATATTTTAAGTTGTTAATTTAGAATAAATATAAAATAGCAACTACCTAATTTTATTAATGAAGTGTAGCATCGGCTAGTAAGTATTAGCCAGATCAAAAAAACAGCCGAAGCTGCTTTTTGTTTGATGTTTACATTGTAAGATATTTTAAACTAGCTAACCGCGATGCATTGTTCATCAAAAACAAAATCTAAAATACCCATTGCTGCTTTGCGGCCTTGGTCAACAGCTGTAACTACTAAATCTGAGCCAAGCACCATATCACCACCAGCGAAAATATTAGCTTTATTGGTTTGTAAAGCAAATTGACTATTCTCAACAGCAACAACTCGACCACGACTGTCTAGTTTAACACCCGCATCAATCATCCACTTTGGTGGGCTTGGTAAAAAGCCAAACGCTATCACTATTGCATCTGCTTCCATGACAAATTCACTACCTTCAATTGGCTCTGGGTTGCGACGACCATTAGCATCTGCAGCAGCTAATTGAGTTTTAACAAACTTAATGCCAATTGCAGTGCCTTTATCGTCTACAGCGATATCTAGTGGCTGAATATTAAATTCAAAGTTAACGCCTTCTTCTTTAGCATTTTGCACTTCTCGAGGAGAGCCCGGCATATTAGCTTGATCTCGACGGTATGCACAAGTGACGTCCGTTGCACCTTGGCGAATAGATGTACGAACACAATCCATAGCGGTATCACCACCACCCAATACAATCACTTTTTTATCTTTGAAATTTACGTAAGGTTTTGCATTGTTAGACTCTGCTTTTGTGATGCCCATCAAGTTTTGAGTATTACCAATTAAAAAATCTAGAGCGTTATAAACACCAGGAGCACTTTCATGCTCAAAACCACCTGTCATATCAGTATAAGTGCCTAATGCTAAAAATACCGCGTCGTATTCATTACTTAGCGCTTCAAAGCCTATGTCTTCGCCGACATTGATATTTAACTTAAATTCAATGCCCATGCCTTCAAAAATTTGTCGACGACGAACAATAACGTCCTTTTCTAGCTTAAAGGAAGGAATGCCAAAGGTGAGTAAACCACCTATTTCGGCATTTTTATCATAAACAACAGCCTTAATTCCATTACGGGTTAAGACATCCGCACAAGCTAAGCCTGCAGGACCGGCGCCAATAATAGCAACACGTTTACCTGTATTGATTACGTGTGATAGGTCAGGTGTCCACCCCTGCTCAAATGCCGTGTCAGTAATATATTTTTCGATATTACCAATGGTTACAGCACCAAAGTCCTCGTTTAAAGTACAGGCTGATTCACATAATCTGTCTTGTGGGCAAACTCGACCACACATTTCGGGTAGGCTGTTAGTTTCATGACATAACTCGGCCGCCTCGAAAATCTTTCCTTCAGTTACTAACTCCAACCACTGTGGAATGTAGTTATGTACTGGACACTTCCATTCACAGTAGGGATTACCACAATCTAAACAACGATCGGCTTGACCTTCACTTTGGTCGTTACTAAGCGGTTGATAAATTTCGACAAAATCGATTTTACGTTCTGATATCGCCTTTTTAGGTGGATCAATACGTTTTACGTCAATAAATTGATAAACATTTTTACTCATCTTTTTTCACTCATTCAATTTGTTACTAACACTTGGCGTTTTGCCTTTTGCTCATCTGTTGTTTGCTGGTCTGAAACAAGAACTTCTATTGTGCTTGTACACGAAGTTCAGCAGACGAGCGGCTTCGATGGCCTAATAATGTTTTAACGTCAGTAGCTTTAGGCTTAACTAACTTAAATAATGGCGCAAACTTATCAAAGTCATGCAAAATTTCTTGTGCACGACAACTACCTGTTTCTTCAAAATGATGATTGATAATACCGCGCAAATGCTCTTGATGAATCATCAAATCTTCGATCTCTAATGACTCAATAGATTCCTTGTTTAAACGAGAGTCTAGATCTCCAGCTTCATCTAGAACGTAAGCAAAACCACCCGTCATTCCTGCGCCAAAGTTAATACCTACATCACCAAGCACAGTAACAATACCACCGGTCATATATTCACAAGTGTGATCACCGGTTCCTTCAATAACTGCATGACAACCCGAATTACGTACTGCAAAACGTTCGCCAGCACGGCCACTGGCAAATAACTTTCCGCCTGTCGCACCGTATAAACAGGTATTCCCCATGATCATTGCTTCATGGCTCTTATATTCAACACCTTTAGGTGGTTTAATAGTTAACTTACCACCCGCCATACCTTTACCGACATAATCGTTAGCGTCACCTGTTAAGGTAATGTTCAAACCACCAGCATTCCAAACACCAAAACTTTGCCCTGCGGTACCAGTTAAGTGAATAGTTATCGGGGTACTTGCCATACCTTGATCACCATGATGACGAGCAATTTCACCTGATAGTGAAGCGCCAACGGAGCGATCTGTATTTTGCACGGAAAACCTGAACTCTCCACCACTACTGTAATTAATAGCTTCGGTAGCTGCTTTTAGCATATCTTTGTTCAGCAAGCCTTCATCAAACGGGTTATTTTCTTCAGTTTTATAAAGTGCCGTATCATCACCGGCTACTACTGGCGCTATTATTGGTGATAAATCTAATTTTTCTTGCTTAGCACTAATACCTTTTAATGCTACAAGTAAATCAGTACGTCCGATCAGCGCAGTTAAACTTTCAACGCCAAGTTTGGCTAAAATTTCACGCACTTCATGCGCAACAAATTTGAAGTAATTCATTACTTGATCAGGTAGCCCTTTGAAGAATTCTTCACGTAAGACTTCATCTTGAGTTGCAACACCAGTAGCACAGTTATTTAAATGACAAATACGCAAGAATTTACAACCTAAAGTTACCATAGGTGCTGTACCAAAACCGAAACTTTCAGCGCCGAGTATTGCTGCTTTTACGATATCAATGCCAGTTTTTAAACCGCCATCAACTTGTAAACGCACTTTATGTCGCAAGCCATTTTCAACAAGTGATTGGTGGGCTTCAGCTAAACCAATTTCCCAAGGACAACCTGCATATTTTACCGAGGTTAACGGGCTAGCTGCAGTGCCGCCGTCATACCCTGAAATGGTAATGAAATCCGCATAGGCCTTAGCAACACCAGAGGCGATTGTGCCTACTCCTGGGCCAGATACCAGCTTCACTGATACTACGGCTTGTGGGTTTACCTGTTTCAAATCAAAAATTAATTGCGCTAAATCTTCAATTGAATAAATATCGTGATGTGGTGGTGGCGATATTAGGGTTACGCCAGGTACTGAATAACGCAATTTTGCAATAAGTGGTGAAACTTTATCTCCAGGTAATTGTCCACCTTCACCGGGCTTAGCCCCTTGTGCTATCTTAATTTGCAGAACATCTGCATTTACTAAATAGTGAGGTGTTACGCCGAAACGACCTGAAGCAATTTGTTTGATACGTGAGTTTTTCACTGTGCCGAAACGACGTTGGTCTTCACCACCTTCACCAGAATTTGAATAACCGCCTAAACGGTTCATTGCTATTGCCAACGCTTCATGGGCCTCTGGACTTAACGCACCAATAGACATGGCGGCACTGTCAAAGCGTTTAAACATTTCGCTTTCTGGCTCAACATCTTTAAGGTCAATGGCAGTTGTATCTTCTTTAAGGGCTAATAAATCACGTAAAGTGGCTACTGGACGGTTGTTCACTTCGTCGGCAAACTTTAAATAATCACTATACTCGCCACTTTGTACCGCTTTTTGTAAATGATTAACCACATCAGGGTTATAGGCGTGATATTCACCACCATGAACATATTTTAATAAACCGCCATGGCTCATTTTTTGATGAGGTAAAAAGGCTTTACGAGCAAGGTTGATATTGTCTTGTTCAATATCCGTAAAGTCAGCACCTTTTAGTCGACTAGGAATTTCAGGAAAACACATCTGCATGATGTTTTCACCTAAACCGATAACTTCATATAACCCTGCGCAGCGGTAACTAGCAATGGTAGAAATACCCATTTTGGAGAGTATTTTTAATAAACCTTTATTGATACCGTCACGGTAATTAATTACAGCATCACGAGCACTTAGCTCAATTTGTCCTTGCTCAACAAGTTGTTCAACCGTTTCTAAAGCCAAATATGGGTAAACAGCAGTTGCTCCTAATCCTAACAAAACGGCAAATTGGTGTGAATCTCTTGCTGAGGCTGTTTCAACAATAATATTTGAGTCACATCGTAGTTGTTGATCAACCAAGCGTTTTTGAACTGCACCTACAGCCATGGCTGCTGGAATGGGTAATAACCCAGGATGAATTTGACGATCTGATAAAACTAAAATTACAGTATTGTGATTGCTAACTAAGTCTTCTGCTTCATTGCAAAGTCGAGTAATTGCAGCTTCTAAGCCTTCATCGGGACTATAGTTCAACGTTAAAGTGTCACTACGGTAGTGCTCAGGATCAAGTTCACGTAATTGTTTTAAACCTGTGTACATTAATATAGGGGTCGCAAATGAAATACGATCAGCATGGCCTGTGGTTTCATTAAAAACGTTATGTTCACGGCCAATGCAAGTGCCTAAAGACATTACATACTTTTCTCGTAATGGATCAATTGGCGGGTTAGTTACTTGAGCAAATTGTTGACGGAAATAATCATAGAGTGTACGTGGCTGGCTAGAAAGTACTGCCATAGGAGTATCATCGCCCATAGAGCCTGTTGCTTCTTGGCCATTTTCAGCTAATGTTTTTACTACTTGTTGAATTTCTTCATAACTGTAATTAAACATTTTATGATATTGAGACATTTCATGATCAGTAAAAACACGTTTGCCGATTTGTTCTGCATCAAGTTCAGCAAATGGGACTAAACGGCGAATATTTTTATCTAACCACTCACGATACGGATGACGAACTTTTAGCTCTTTATCAATATCACTTGATTGGAATATTTTACCTGTATAAGTATCAATTGCTAGCATTTCGCCAGGGCCAACTCGACCTTTTTCAACAACTTCATCTTCACCGTAATCCCAAATACCGACTTCAGAGGCAAGAGTGATAAAACCATCACGGGTGATGACATAACGGGCCGGACGTAAGCCATTCCTATCTAAGTTACAGGCTACATGACGACCATTAGTCATTACTACACCAGCAGGTCCATCCCAAGGCTCCATATGCATTGAGTTAAATTCATAAAATGCTTTTAAATCATCATCCATCCGCGGGCTATTTTGCCAAGCAGGTGGCATTAACATGCGCATTGCACGGTATAAATCCATACCGCCAGATAAGAAGAGTTCGAGCATGTTATCTAAGGAAGATGAGTCAGAACCTTTTTCATTGACAAATGGAGCTGCATCTTGCAAATCAGGTAATAATGGTGATTTAAATCTGTGAGTACGAGCCCTACTCCACTGTCTGTTACCTTTAATGGTATTAATTTCGCCATTGTGCGCTAAATAGCGAAATGGTTGTGCAAGGTGCCATTGCGGAGAAGTGTTAGTGGAAAATCGTTGATGAAAAACACAAATAGCAGTTTGCATTCGAATATCAGCAAGGTCTAAGTAAAAGTTTGGTAAATCTACTGGCATAACCAAGCCTTTGTAGACTGTCACTAAACATGAAAGGCTGGCGACATAAAATACACTATCGGTGATGCGTTTTTCAGCACGACGACGAGCCATATATAAACGACGTTCAAGGTCACGGTTACGCCATCCTGGAGGAGCATCTACAAAAACTTGTTCTATTGAGGGTAAATTACCGGCTGCGATAGGGCCTAATATTGTTTTGTCCGTTGGTACTTCACGCCAACCGACTATAGTTAAAGTTTCATTCGACAGCTCTTCTTCGAATATTTTCTTAGACAATGCCGCTGCAACAGGATCTGTGTTTAAGAAAATCATGCCAACGGCATATTTTTTTCCTAGTTGCCAGTTGTTCTCTTCTGCAATTGAACGGAAGAAACTGTCAGGTTTTTGCAGTAATAATCCACAACCATCGCCAGTTTTTCCGTCAGCAGCAATACCACCACGATGTTGCATGCGATCAAGTGCTGATATCGCGGTCTTCACTAGTTTATGGCTTGACTCACCGTGTTGATGAGCGATTAAACCAAAACCGCAATTGTCTTTTTGAACGCTGTGATCGTAAAGCTGCATGTACTATCTCCTAATTAAATATCGCCTTGGCAACGGAATAATAAAAAGAATAGAGTTATAATTAAAATGCATAACTATCCCGTTCTCAACCAAGATGAACCTTTAACACTAAACACTTGTTGGCCAAAGGTCAACCAAAATAGAGTATTTGCTCGTAGTTTTTTTACATTGCTTGTTTTGTATGTAATAGACTTGAAACACGCGACTTTAGTCGTATTTCATGTGTTTTAAGGATTTGTTGATTTTGTCGTACTAGAGGTAAGTTTTCAAAAGAGCTAAGTTTATGTAATTTAATTACATAAAAAGCTGGTGAATGAGTATTCAATAGTTATTCATTTTTTATTCATTCTGTATAGACAAGAGGATGAACTCCTTAATGAAACAAGGAAATAAGGTAGAAAAAAAGGCTGTATCAATACAGCCTTTCTGTTTACAAGATTATGTTCTTAGGGTTGGTATCCGTTCGGGACACCTTTAGTGGTAATAGATACCGCATCGTGAGCATGGAGAGACTCAAGATGATTTATCTTCAACCAAAAATCATCGTACTGCTCAGATAAATTCATAGTGTGTTGTACTCGGCGAGCGGCATCTTCACAGAACATTAAATTTTGACCATTTAAACGAGCAAATTCTTGTTCATCTTCTCTTTTTACTGCGGCTTGGACTGGAGTTTGCAAAGACTCTTCAATAGCGTTAACTAAATCAGTAATTGGAAACTCTTTTACGTTACTGCCTAATTTTACTTTAATTTCAGCTACAGAACGTTGACTATGTGGTGTAGCAACAATTCCTTCGGTTGTTCCTAGCCATTCGTGAATCTCATTTAGATCAACTTGTTTGTCTTCAGTAAACTTATTTTGAAACGCTTGCTGAATCAATTGACGAGCAAGGGCAGCAGAACAAGGACAAGTAGAAGAATAACGAACATCTACAGCAAGCTCAATGTCTAATCTTCCTTGGTTATGTCTGCCTGTTATTGTTACAGGGTAGGCTTTCCAGCCAAGTTTTCCACTGATTAATGATTTACGACGTAAGTGATATTCAAAACTAAACTGTACTTTTGCATTATCACTTAAGTCTTGGTGACTACTGATAAACCCGTCGAGTAAAGTAACAAGTGATTGATAAGTTAGGACCCCATTACTTGATAATTCATCAAGCTGTAAGTAAAGCCTAGACATATGAATGCCCTTAGCTTGAGGCTCTTTAAGGTTAACAAAAGCGTCGATATGCGCTGAAACCATACGCTCAGCTTCACTATCTGAGGAAACCATCAGGGGCATTTCAATATTACTCATACCAACCCAGTCAAGCTTACCTTCTGTTTGAGCTGTA
>ENA-ORXI01000069-ORXI01000069.1-sediment-metagenome-genome-assembly--contig:-NODE-69-length-67288-cov-7.088215_pt1 | contig 67288 bp, 54 predicted proteins | sample MGYA00237861_ERZ511468 | MGnify/ENA primary metagenome ERZ511468 (study PRJEB26299, sample SAMN06266213) | sediment metagenome | isolation source: Hudson Canyon methane seep mesocosm | place: USA:Hudson...
GACCACCTTCAAAAGATTGGGATGATGACGAAAGTTGAAATTCCAGAGCATCAGCAAAAGATTATGGATGAAAAACGCGCTGACTTTGAGCAGGCAACACCCGCTCCCGAGGAGGCAACCGACTTTCCACCAAATGCTGAAGTGTGCAAAAAATGTAGTGTAAAAGCGACTATATTGATGGATGGATGCATGACCTGTTTAAACTGTGGCGAATCAAAGTGCGGCTGATGACTAGCATCTAACTAAAAAGCGGCTACCAAGCCGCTTTTTTTATGCCTAGGGAACCGACTAATTGAGAAAGAGTTTTATAAGATTAAAGATTCCTAAAGCGGCTACTGTAATCACCACCATACCGCCTACCACATTAGCTTTCCAGGTATTGCGATGGTCTCCAAGCAAATCACCGCGATTCATAATAATCAGCAAGAAAACCGCTACAACCGGCAGCAACAAACCGTTAGCGGCCTGAGCGAACAATATGGCCGCAATGGGCTTAGTACCAATTGCAGCAAAGGTAGTGCCAATGATTAAAACAGTTAGCCAAACAGCCTGAAAACGACGATTGGTATAATCAGCCGGCCATCCCATGGCACCACTAACTGCATAGGCCGCAGCTAAAGGCGCTGTGATTGCGCTGGTTAATCCCGCAGCCATCAAGCCAAAGGCAAAGAACAAGTTAGCCGAAGTACCTAATATTGGCTCCAGTTGAGTCGCGATTGACGTTGAAGAAAATTCTCGGCCAGTGTCAAAAAAAGCAACTGCAGAGGTACTCATCACCGCTAGTGTAATTAAACCACCAAGGCCAATGGATACAATTGTATCTGTACGGGATTCTGACAAGGCTATATCAAGATCAACGCCCCGCCATTTCTCTTGCACCAGATTAGAGTGCAAAAACAAATTGTAAGGTACTACTGTGGTACCAATTAGAGCAATCACAGTTAGCATTGAGCCAGTAGGCAGAGATGGCACTAAAAGTCCTTTAACGAGCCCTGAATAATCAACATCGATCGCTATCATCGTAACTACAAAAACGCAGCTCATGATGAGAACCAAAATAATAAGAATAGGCTCCAATAGCTTATATCCGCTACTGCCAAGTAACACACTCGCAATCACCCCAAGCACTACAGCACAAACTGGCGCTGATAAATCAGTAATCGATTGCAGGCCAAGCGCTGCTCCTGAGATATTGCCCGCCTCATAGGCCGCATTGCCGATACCAATTGCAGCCACCACTAATGCTACTGCCGCTCGGTTGACGGTTGGATGATTGAAGGTTGTGCGTAATGCTTGTGCTAGACCCGAGGAAGAAACTAAACCCAATCGGGCAGCCATTTCCTGTAAAACCACGGTGGCTATTAAAGAAAACAATAAAGCCCACAACAAGACAAAACCGAAGTTAGCACCGGCAACACTTGCAGTAGCAATACTACCTGGCCCAATAAAGGCCGCCGTGACTAATAAGCCTGGCCCAAAACGCCGCACATTAATCTCCTGAAGTCATGAGGTTACTTTACTGGGATTAAACTACCGGTTTTAACGTCAAAAATAAAACCATAGATATTAATATGGCTCGGTACTAATGGGTGATTTTTAATCTTCTTCATGTCTCCACTCACACTCTCTTGGAGATCACTAATAGTATGCCAATGTATTGACTTGCCAGCATCCGAGCCCGCTTTAGTATTATCAGATGTTACTCTATCGGGATTTTTCCAAACACCGTCTTCAAAAATCGACGTTTCTAAATCTCCCTCCAGTAATTCACCAATAATTTCGTCGTTCAAGGTAGCCATGCCACATTGAGTATGGTGAATAACAAACCAATCCAAGGTTCCCAAAAATTTATGAGAAATAATCAACGATCGAATAGCATCATCTGTAGCTCGCCCCCCAGCATTGCGAATTATATGAGCCTCCCCTTCCTTTAAACCGGCAAATTCATAGGGATTCATCCTGCAATCCATACATGTCAAAATAGAAATACGTTTAACAGGTTTAGCGTCAAGCTCAGATTTGTCGAACTTCTGTTCGTAACTCTTATTTGCGGCAATTAAATTCGCTAAGCTGTCTCTATCTTCCGGCATATCGTTGATTCTCCCTTAAAGGCTTACCAGCCTACTTTGTTCATCGATCTTTATATAAATTAAGAACTCTTTGAGCCGCAACCGTCGCTGGCAACTCTCCTGCGAGCACAGCAGACTCGATGTCAGGCACTAAAGATCTTATTCTTTCATCAGCTTTTAGATCTGCAACAAGAGATTCGGTCATTTCGCTCCACATCCATGCCTTTGCCTGTTCAGCTCGACGCTGCTGCAATTGACCGGTCTCAGACAATATCTTTTTGAAGGCATCAACCTGGCCCCATACCTCAACGATACCCTCATCATTAATTGAAGAGCAGGACATCACTGGCGTTTGCCAATCATCAAATCGTGAAGCTAAAAATTGAACGGCCGATCGATAATCACCCATGGTTCGAGCAGCCAATGCTACTTGATCACCATCTGCCTTATTGACTAAGATCAGATCAGCAAGCTCCATAATTCCTCGTTTAATGCCTTGCAGCTCGTCACCGCCGGCAGGCAGGAGAAGTAACAAAAACATATCTGTCATATCAGCTACAGTCGTTTCTGACTGCCCAACACCCACGGTTTCAACCAATATAATATCAAATCCAGCGGCTTCACAAAGTAACATAGACTCTCTTGTTCTCCGAGCCACTCCGCCTAGAGTACTACCCGCCGGAGACGGTCTGACAAAAGCTTTCTCAGCAAAGGCTAAAGTTTCCATGCGCGTCTTATCGCCCAGAATCGAGCCCCCTGTGACTGCTGAAGAGGGATCTACAGCCAATACTGCCACCGAATGCCCAAGTTTAATTAAGTGAGACCCTAAGACTTCAATAAAGGTTGATTTACCAACTCCTGGTGCACCTGAAATACCAATTCGAATGGAGTTACCTGCATCAGGGATAAGAGTCTCCAAAAGTTCAGCCGTCTGCTGCCGATGATCATCACGGGTTGACTCTGCCAACGTAATCGCCTTTGCCAGCGCCCGACGATCGCCTTGTCTAACTTGGTCTGCTAATGTCTTTGTCGCCTGTGCCATCTAAACCTATCTCTACTTAAACTCTAAAATAATTTGGTCTACCGCTAAACTGTCACCCTGTTGAGCCTGAACGTTACCTACAATACCATCTTGTGTCGCACGCAAGCTATTTTCCATTTTCATTGCTTCAACTACCGCTAACTCTTCACCCTCTTTAACCTCTTGGCCCTCATTGACCGACAGTTTGACTAGTAATCCGGGCATCGGAGAGAGCAAAAATTTAGACATGTCCACGGGCGGTTTAAACAGCATATGCTTCATTAAATCGGCCGCTCTTGGGGATATCACCCGAGCATTGATTTCTGCGCCTCGATAAAATAGTCGATATCCTGATGCTGCAGGTTCCACTTGTACTGAAACACTGACATCGTTAATCACCGCCTTGAATAATGGATCTCCAAGACTCCACTGAGTAACAATATGATAATCCTGCCCATCAAGCTCAACTAAATAGCCAGTATCGGTGAGACTCACCTGCACCGACCGGTATTGATCTGCGATGGCAACAATCCAATCATTCGAAGGTTCAACTTCGTGACCCTCTAGCTGATCAGACAATAGTCCAGCTCGCTCACAATCCAATTGATGGACCGACGCTGCTACGACAACTGCAATTGCTGGATCATCTTGAACAACTAAATCAGCATGAAATCCATCAGGGAATTCATCAGCAATAAAATTAGTAGTAAGGTCTCCCTTAACGAAACGAGGGTGAACCATTAGTGCGTTAAGAAAACTAATATTGTGATTGACCCCGCGTATATAGTAATTATCTAGAGCATCTACCATGCGAGTAATTGACTGAGAGCGATCATCACCATAGGTGATTAACTTGGCAATCATGGGATCGTAAAACATTGATACTTCACCGCCCTCATAGACACCACTATCTACCCTAACCCCTTCACCCTGAGGCGGAGTGTACTTAACCAATCGACCCGTGGAGGGAAGAAAGTTGCGGAATGGATCTTCGGCGTAAACCCGCGCCTCCATCGCCCAGCCAGACAAGGTAACATCCTTCTGAGCCAGCGGTAATTTCTCACCTGCTGCAACCCTAATCATTAGTTCTACGAGATCTTGCCCCGTGACCAACTCAGTCACGGGGTGCTCTACCTGTAGTCGAGTATTCATTTCGAGGAAATAGAAATTCATGTCCGCATCAGCGATAAATTCAACTGTGCCCGCTGACTCATAGTCCACGGCTCTAGCAAGGGCGCAACTCTGCTCTCCCATCTTCTTTCGAGTCGCTTTATTTAGGAAGGGAGATGGCGCTTCTTCTATGACTTTCTGATGCCTGCGCTGAATAGAGCATTCTCTCTCACCCAGATAAATAACATTACCATGGCTATCTGCCATTACCTGGATTTCAATATGTCTGGGTTGCTGTATATATTTTTCTATAAAAATACGCGTGTCACCAAAACTCGATCTCGCTTCATTTGTTGCCCGTTCAAAGCCATCTCGACACTCACTTTCATTCATGGCAACTCGCATACCCTTGCCTCCGCCACCTGCTGAGGCTTTCAGCATGACTGGGTAACCAATCTCAGCACTAATTTCTATGGCATGATCAGCATCACGAACCACATCGGTGTAACCTGGAATTGTATTAACACCTGCTTTCTCAGCGATGAGTTTTGATGTGATTTTATCTCCCATTGACTCTATGGCTTTTTTGCCTGGCCCAATAAAAGCAATTCCAGCTGCATCTAAGGCATCGCGAAAATGACTATTTTCAGATAAGAAGCCATACCCAGGATGAACAGCATCAGCCCCGGTATCAAGGCAAGCTTGAACGATTTTATCGATCACTAAATAGCTCTCTGAGGAGGGGGAAGCACCTATATGAACTGCTTCGTCGGCCATTTGAACATGAAGCGCATCACGATCAGCATCTGAGTAAACTGCAACCGTGGCAATACCCATTTTCTTTGCAGTAGTAAATACTCGACAAGCTATCTCACCGCGATTGGCCACTAAAATTTTCTTCAGCATAGTTATCTCTACTTAATCACTAATTAACTTAAAGAGGTATATTGCCGTGCTTGCGCCACGGATTTTCGACAGATTTATTACGCAACATAGCCAATGATCTGGCAACTCGCTTGCGCGTGCTATGAGGCATAATAACGTCATCAACATAACCGCGTTTACTCGCAATAAACGGATTGGCAAACTTCTTACGGTATTCTTCAGTGCGGGCAGCTATCTTCTCTTCATCACCAATATCCTTGCGGAAAATAATCTCTACTGCACCCTTTGGGCCCATCACAGCAATCTCTGCTGAGGGCCAGGCTAAGTTGGCATCGCCACGCAGATGCTTAGAAGACATAACATCGTAGGCGCCCCCATAAGCTTTTCGGGTAATAACCGTAACCTTTGGAACTGTGCATTCAGCATAAGCATAAAGAAGCTTAGCGCCATGCTTAATAATACCGCCGTACTCTTGACTTGTTCCTGGCATAAAACCTGGAACATCAACAAACGTGAGCACCGGAATATTAAAAGAGTCACAAAACCGAATAAATCGTGCAGCTTTTTTTGACGCGTCGATATCTAAACAACCGGCCAATACCATGGGTTGGTTGGCAACCACGCCAACACTGGATCCCTCAATACGAACAAAGCCAGTAATAATATTCTTGGCATAATTTACCTGAGTCTCAAAGAAAGCTCCTTCATCAGCGACCTTTAAAATAACTTCTTTCATGTCATAGGGTTTATTAGGGTCACTGGGAATAAGAGTATCTAAAGACATCTCAATTCGGTCAGCCGGATCCTCCGTTGGCCATACAGGTGGTTTTTCTTGATTATTAGCAGGTAGGTAATTGAAAAAATGACGCACTTTTTCCAGCGCCTCAACGTCATTCTCAAATGCTAAATCTGCCACTCCAGACTTAGTAGAATGAGTAATGGCACCTCCCAACTCCTCCGCCGTCACAGTTTCATGGGTCACTGTTTTAACTACATCAGGGCCGGTGACAAACATGTAGGAGCTATCTTGAACCATAAAAATAAAGTCGGTAATCGCTGGAGAATAAACCGCACCACCTGCACAGGGGCCCATCACCATTGAAATTTGAGGGATCACGCCAGATGCCATTACATTGCGCTGGAAAACTTCAGCATAACCACCCAGAGATGCAACACCCTCTTGAATACGCGCTCCACCAGAATCGTTAAGTCCAATAATGGGAGCTCCCACCTTCATTGCTTGATCCATGACCTTACAGATCTTTTCCGCATGAGCCTCAGAGAGTGCTCCTCCAAAAACAGTAAAATCCTGACTAAAGACAAAAACTAAACGGCCATTAATAGTTCCATAACCTATCACAACGCCGTCCCCGGGTACGTGCTGCTGATCCATATCAAAATCGGTGCAGCGATGCTCCACAAACATATCCCACTCTTCAAAACTATTTTCGTCTAGAAGCAGATCAATACGCTCGCGCGCAGTTAACTTACCTTTTGCATGCTGGGTATCAATTCGTTTTTGACCGCCACCCAATCTGGCAAGTCGTCTTTTCTCTTCTAACTCTTCAAGAATTTCGTGCATACTTTTCTCCCTCGGAGAAGTCCATTATTTAATAAGGTCTAGCACCTCTGCCGCGGCTTCTGGAATATTAGTTCCAGGACCAAAGATCGCAGACACTCCCTGCTGAGTCAGCTCCGCATAATCTTTAGGAGGAATCACTCCGCCACAAATCACCAAAATTTCGCTCGCATCCTGTCTTTTTAATGATTCGATCATCTGCGGTACTAATGTTTTGTGCCCGGCAGCTTGGGATGACACCCCTACTACGTGAACATCATTTTCAATGGCCTGACGAGCTGCCTCATCAGGTGTTTGAAACATAGGCCCTATATCCACATCAAATCCCAAATCTGCAAATGCTGTTGCAATAACTTTCGCGCCACGATCATGACCATCTTGCCCCATCTTGACCACTAACATTCTTGGGCGTCGACCATGCTGCTCGGCAAAATTTTCTACTTTCTGTTTGATCTTCATAAATTCCTCGTCATCTTCATAGGCTGAACCATAAACACCACTGATCGATCGGGTTTGTGCTCTATGACGCCCCCAAACTGACTCTAAAGCATCACTAATCTCACCAACAGTCGCTCGTGCTCGAGCTGCATTAACGGCCAAATCAAGTAGATTGCCCTCACCACTTTTGGCGGCCTCAGTGAGTGCATTCAACGAATTTTGATGAGCGTTGGGATCTCGAGATTCACGAATATCATCAAGTCTTTGTATCTGTGATCCTCGAACCGCAGTGTTATCAATATCTAACACATCAACTTCTGGCTCCTCAGATAACTGATATTTGTTAACCCCAACAATAACTTCATCGCCACGATCTATAGCCGCCTGCCGCAAGGCTGCGGCCTCTTCAATACGCAGTTTTGGCATTCCCGATTCCACAGCTTTAGTCATGCCACCCATATCTTCCACTTCATTAATTAACACCATCGCAGCATCAACTAACTCACTAGTCAGACTTTCGACATAGTAAGAACCAGCCAAAGGGTCAACTACATTGGTAATACCCGTTTCTTCCTGAATAACCAATTGAGTATTTCGCGCAATTCCAGCGGCAAATTCTGTGGGCAAACCCAAGGCCTCATCAAAAGAATTTGTATGGAGTGATTGAGTGCCACCAAGTACTGCCGACATCGCCTCAATGGTGGTCCGCATAATATTGTTGTAGGGGTCTTTACTGGTAAGGCTGACACCAGATGTTTGGCAGTGAGTGCGCAACATTAGAGAACGTTGATCTTTAGGTGAGAATTTTTCTTCCATCAGCGTGGCCCAAAGAATCCTTGCAGCGCGCAGTTTGGCAACTTCCATAAAAAAGTTCATGCCGATGGCAAAGAAGAAAGACAACCGTGGTGCAAACTTGTCAACATCCATTCCGCTGTCTATAGCCGTGCGTACGTACTCGATACCATCAGCGATGGTGTAAGCCAGCTCCTGAACGTTGGTCGCTCCGGCCTCTTGCATGTGATAACCAGAGATGGAAATAGAATTAAACTTAGGCATCTTATTAGAGGTATAACCAATAATATCAGAGACAATTCTCATGGATGGCGAAGGTGGGTAGATATAGGTATTACGGACCATGAATTCTTTAAGAATATCGTTTTGTAGAGTTCCAGATAATTGCTCTGGAGCAACTCCTTGCTCTTCTGCCGCGACGATAAAGCTCGCCATTACAGGTAAAACAGCTCCATTCATTGTCATGGAGACAGAAACCTTATCCAGAGGAATACTATCAAAAAGAATCTTCATGTCTTCAACAGAATCAATTGCCACACCCGCTTTACCAACATCTCCTTCGACTCTTTCATGATCCGAGTCATAACCACGGTGTGTTGCCAAATCAAATGCTACTGATAAACCCTGCTGGCCTGCAGCTAAATTTTTGCGATAAAAAGCGTTGGATTCTTCAGCTGTTGAAAACCCCGCATACTGTCTTACCGTCCAAGGTCGGCCAGCATACATGGTAGCCTTCGGCCCTCGTTTAAATGGTGCAAAGCCTGGCAGATTATTCATGTGTGACAGATCTGCAGTATCCTCAGCGGTGTAAAGTGCCTTGACTGCAATACCTTCAGGAGTCTGCCAAGTTAAATCATCAACAGATCGCCCCTTGGTCTCTTTTTCGACCAACTTTTGCCAATCTTTGATTGGTGGACCATTCTTATCAGTCATTCTTATATCCGCCTTTTGATTCCTCGTGTGCCGCTCTATGATAACAATATTTAAGAGGGGCACTATGCCGCACACTATCCGTGAATAGTAGGACTATTTACAACACAAAAACTCACATTTATTGCCAATTATATTGGGTAATATTCCAATAATATGCTATAAATCAACCATAAACTCACAATTAATCTTAATTTACTGGGTAACCAGCTGTCATGGCCACAATTTGTCAACATCATGTGATTGCTTGTCTACACGGAATACGTCAGCGCAATCTGCCCCAGCGACCCATCCTAGAGCGTGCAGGTATCAACCCAACACGCCTAAACAAACCAGATCAGCGAGAGCATACTGATCAGGTTGCTCGTTTATTTAAAGGTGTCCAAGAGACCTTAGATGATGAATTTATGGGTTTTACCGAGAACCCGTGCAAGGTCGGTCTGTTTGCAACCATGAGTGAGCTAGTCAGCCGCTGCAGTACGCTGGGTGAGCTTCTTGAGAAAGCCATCGACTTCTACAACCTTGTCAGCAGTGATATCCCCATGGCTCTTAATGTAGAAAATGGTAAGACGATATTTGAATTTACAATGGCAAATCCGAATCATGACCCGGAACATTTTATGGCTGAGTTCTGGCTTGTTATTTGGCATCGATTTCCTAGCTGGTATATCGGTGAACCTATTAGACTAGAAGAAACTCACTTCACATTTGCTGTTCCTGACCATAAATCAGAACTGCAGATCATGTTTCCCTCTATTCTGCGGTTTAATAGCCCCGCTAATCGACTTATTTTTGATGCTCATTATCTTGATAAGGTGTTACTTCGATCAGACCAAGAGCTTAACCAGTACTTGGAGAATGCACCTGCTGATGTAATGACTATCCCTGGATCTGAAACTATTCTTGAGGCACAAATAGAACGGATCATTAGCCAAAGAGATCCCGATCGATTGGTTTTTTCTACTATTCAAGAGTTAGCTGAGGAGCTTGGCATGAGCGCTCAGACCCTCCATCGACGACTCAAAGAGAGTGCCACTAGCTATCAAAAGATCAAAGACAACCTTCGTCGAAATCTTGCAATTACCAAGCTAGTTCATGAGAGGTTACCTGTTGAGCAGGTATCAGAAGCTGTGGGGTTTAGCGAGTCTCGGTCATTCACACGGGCATTTAAGCACTGGACTGGCCTCTCGCCGCGCGAATATTGTAAGCAAAACTCATGACCTTGGACCCTAAACAAAGTACCCTGTATAAATTAAATGAGCGATAAAATAACCATGAGCAGTGAGATTAGACTGACCCAATTTAGTCATGGCGCCGGCTGTGGCTGTAAGATCGCCCCAAGCGTTCTAGAAAAATTTTTAAAAACAGATTTTATAGCCCCAGATGACGCCAATCTACTGGTGGGCAATAGCACCAAGGACGATGCTGCTGTGTACGATCTCGGGGATGGCAGTGGGATCATTAGTACCACCGATTTTTTTATGCCCATTGTGGATGATGCATTTGAGTTTGGCCGTATCGCTGCGGCTAATGCTATTAGTGATGTCTATGCCATGGGGGGCACCCCCATGATGGCAATCGCGATTCTTGGGTGGCCGGTTGATGTTCTAGATGCAGAGATAGCTCAAAAGGTTTTAGATGGCGGTCGTTATGCGTGCAAAGATGCAGGTATTCATCTTGCAGGAGGTCACTCCATTGATACCCAAGAGCCTATTTTTGGTTTAGCAGTCACTGGTAAAGTCAATTTAGATAATCTCAAACAAAACAGTACAGCAAAATCTGGTGATAGTTTATTTTTAACCAAACCCATCGGTGTTGGTATTCTCACCACTGCGGAGAAGCAGGGCAAACTGCAGCCTGAGCATACACGGTTAGCGGTTGAAACCATGATGCAACTAAACTCCGTAGGCGCTGCCCTTGGAAAACTCTCTGGTGTCAACGCAATGACAGATGTAACTGGTTTCGGGCTATTGGGTCACCTACTGGAAATCTGTCAAGGAAGTCATCTTAACGCTACCATCGATCTATCATCTGTTCCTGTGCTAGATGAGTCTATTAGCGATTACATTGAAGCTGGATGTGTTCCCGGAGGCAGTCAGCGTAACTGGCAGAGCATTAATGAGCATGTCGGCGATATTAGCTCGCACGATCAGGCTTTACTCTGTGATCCTCAGACTAGTGGTGGTCTACTAGTTGCAGTAAGCCCCAGTTCAGTGGAAGAGGTTGCATCGATACTTAAACAAGCAAACTGCCATTGCCAGCCAATCGGTAAACTGATCGATTACGATGCAAGCCTTGCGACTATTGGGGTATCTTCTTGACTCAATCGCCACTTCCATTGACCAGCGATTATCTTAATCTTCTCACTGATAAGGTTCCAATGATCGATGTCAGAGCGCCAGTGGAGTTTCAAACTGGTGCTCTGCCGTTTTCCCAAAACCTAGTTTTAATGTCCGATGATGAGCGCCAGCAAGTTGGAATTTGCTACAAACAGGAAGGGCAGCAAGCGGCAATTACTTTGGGTCACCAACTTGTGTCTGGCGACAACAAACAACAGCGAATCAATGCTTGGGTAGATTTTGTGGCCTCTAACCCTAATGCCGTCCTTTATTGTGCTAGGGGTGGGTTACGCTCTCAATTAAGTCAACAGTGGTTAGCCGATGCTGGTGTTATTTGTCCCAGAGTTGAGGGCGGGTATAAAAGTTTGCGGGGATTTTTAATCAACCAAATTGCCGACCTGTGCAGTAATGAAAAATTCGTCTTATTGTCAGGTATGACCGGCACTGGCAAAACCGACATCATTAAAACTCTACCCAGAAGTATCGATCTAGAAGGTGCTGCCAACCATAAGGGCTCTAGCTTTGGCCGGCCTTTAGATCAGCAACCTTCACAAGTAGATTTTGAGAATGTGATTGCCTTAGATCTTATGGCCATCAAACAAAAATACCCACAGCGCAGTATTATTTTGGAGGATGAAAGTCGTAATATCGGGGGGCGACACCTACCTATTCCACTGACCTCATCCATGGTTGTTAGCCCAATGGTAGTGATTGAACTCCCGTTTGAGCAACGCATTGAGAAGCTGTGGCAAGAATACGTAGTTGATCGCTATCAAGAGACCGTGGCATATCATGCTGAAAATGCAGAGACCGCTTTTGCCGACTATCTTATTGACAGTTTATTAAGAGTAAAAAAACGCTTAGGGGGACAACGCACCAATGAAATTCACACACTCATGAACAATGCGCTTAAGACTCAACACAATGACAATTTTGCCAATCACCGCGACTGGCTAACCGCAATTACTGCCGACTACTATGATCCTATGTATTTATATCAACTCGAAAAGCGTCGTGAAAGGGTTGTTTTCAGAGGCGACTATCTAAGTGTTGTCGAATGGTTACGCTCATTACCATAGCAGATCGCCCCATCCATAAATCACATTGTTAAGGTTAGATAGTTTATCGCCCTAGAAATCGTACTTAGCTGCCTCATAGAGGATCATTGCTTTCTCCCAAACTGGGCCTACTAGGCCATCACCTACTGGCTGTCCATCCAACTCAACCACCGGCGCAATATGTTTGCTAGAGTTAGTAATCCACACTTCGTCCGCCGTGCGAACTTCGTCCATAGTCACGACTCGTTCCTGCACTTTAATTGTTCCGTCTGCACGCATAGATTCGATGGCCATATGTCGAGAAATACCAGGTAGTAACTGATGATCCAATATTGGAGTGGCTACAATCCCGTCTTTAACAATAAAGACATTACTGCAGCTGGCCTCGGTTAACTCGCCACACGCGTTATGCATAATGGTTTCATCTCTCTGTAATTCGTAACTCTCTTGAAAATGCAACACATTACCAAGCAGCGCTGTCGACTTAATATTACATCGACGCCAACGCAAATCTTCACTTGAAACCACTCTCAAACCTGCTTTAGTTTTTCGATCAGGAACCTCAGGGTGAGGCGCAATCTCGATAACCATACCAAGAACCGTGGGCTTGGTATTAGATGGAAACCCATGGAAACGGCGCCCTTCATTACCACGACTTACCTGGAAATATATCCCAAGATTCTGGCCGCCGTTTTTCTCGCTGAGATTCATCGCGATATCCCACCACTGTTTATCACTTAATGGGTTATCGATACCAATGCTCTGCAGTCCATTGTTCATTCGCTCCATATGCAATTGCAAACCCACCATTCTTCCACCATAGGATGGCGTGACATCATAAATACCATCACCAAAAAGAAACCCTCGATCTAAGGGAGATATTGTTGCTTGCTCGGCAGGCATATATTCGCCATTTAAATACACGATCATGATATTACTCACTTAAAAATTTATTTTTACATTTCCTACTTAATACGAGTTACCAAGACTTAATTATTTTAACTACACCAAGCGTACAGATAGGAATGATGTAGACCAATGCAAAGCCAACCGAGAGGGCTGAATATCCCTGCGCCACTAGAGCTACAATACCAAGTGAGCCGACCAAACCACCAAAGAGCAGGGTCGCAATCGCGATAGCCGCTCTGGCCGGCTGACTTAGGGTATCATTGGCATCCACTTTCACCGCCATCTCGATGCGCTCGATAAGGCCTTGTACTAACCCAGCACCTGTCTCCACCAAAGTGCCCAACAGTGCCACGAGAAAAACGATAAGCAACAGCGGACTAGCATATTCTGACATCATCCAGTAATTAGGGACCGGTTGTTCTAACACCTGTGGGTAGCCAACCGCGTAGCTAATATGGAAGAGTACCGCAGGTACCATAACAGCAACGCCCGTAATAACACCGGCCAGTATAGCTTCGCTTCGCGACTGAATAGCTCGCGTAGAAAACAGCAAAACCGGTGCAATAGCCAAGTTGTACATGGCATAGAGAATACCTCCCTGTAACCAACCGGCTTCAATACTGCCCTTAGCTAACGTTTGTAGGATCTCAACGTTGCCATTATTGAGTATCTCGATGAAATAATAACCAAACACTAGGTACATACCGATCGACCATAATGTGAGTACTTTCTCCACTGCTTCTCGTCCAAAATATACCAATACGACTACTAGCACCAACACTCCCGCCATACCAAAATAACTAGATATCTCGAATTCTTGCTCAAGTATGTTGCCAGCGGCTGAACCTACCACACCAAGTACCAACAAAAACAAAAGCAGATAGAGGACTTCAAAGCACACCCAGAACGGACCAATCAGCTTCTTAAAAAAAGATCGATAGTCGTATAGCCGGAACACACGGGCAAATTCATAAGTGCAGGCGAGTACAACTGCAAACACACAGGCGGCAGTGACAGTTCCTAAAAGACCTCCCAACAGACCGTAACGAGTAAAGAATTCAACTACTTCTCTGCCGGTACCATAGCCACCCCCCATGACAACAGAAATAAAAACCGCAGCCGGCACAATATAGACATGAAATATCCGATTCAAAGGCTACTCCTGTTTGTAATTTTGTTGTACGTCGTTTTCAACATTGCTATTCCCAAAACAGGCTCAATAATTCTCAGTAAATAGCTAACTGCAATGCAATTTGCCTTAAATCTGGAGTAGCGGCAAGATCAGAGATCATTTAATAATTCACGCGCAATAATAATTCTCTGAATTTCACTTGTTCCCTCGTAGACGGAGGTCACCCGCACATCCCTAGCAAAACGCTCTAGCGGGCAGTCCTGGGTATAGCCCATGCCTCCTAACAACTGCTGAGCCGTATAGCAGACATTATTACCAGTCTCGGTTGCATGAAGTTTGGCCATAGCTGCCGCCTTGTTAAAAGGCTTTCCACTATCCTTTAAATAGGCAGCGTTCATCAATAGCAAGCGCGATGCCTCAAGCTGTGTATAAGCATCTGCCATCATCCATTGCAGACCTTGAAAGCTGGCAAGACTGCGACCGAATTGCTCTCGCTCAGTGGTATATTGACGTGCGTAATCCATAGCCGCAAAACCTATTCCCAATGCCAGAGAGCCAATTCCAATTCGTCCTCCTGCCAGTTCTGCGACCGCAATACGAAAACCGTCATTTAACTCACCCATCAAGGCTGAACTGGGAATGCGACAGTTATCAAAACTGACCATATTGGTACTTGATGCATGCTGACCCATTTTTTGTTCTGCTTTACCAACCGTTATACCCGGCGTATCGGCCTCAACTAGGAAACACGAAATACCTTTACTGCTCGCCGCATCCGAATCGGTCACCGCCCAAACTACAAATATACCGGCATATTCAGCGCTGGTTATCCATGCCTTGGTACCACTGACAACCCAACTGTCACCCTCTTTTACCGCCTTTGTTTTCATTGCTGCAGGATCAGAACCGGCTCCCTGTTCAGACAGACAAAAACTCCCTGCTGCATAATCACCAGACAACAACTTTGGTAAATACTGTTGCTTTTGCTCTTCATTAGCCACAGATTGAATAACTTCGCCCACCATATTTGTCACTGACATTGTCACTGCAGTTGAAGCACAGGCCCTGGCTATTTCTGTGACGGCCAAACTAAAGGAAACCACCCCAGCATCAGTGCCGCCATAATATGCATTGACATTTAGACCCATAAACCCAAGCTCCGCGAGCTTTTGTAGGTTAGCTAAAAACAGTTGTCGGTTTTTAGCTGAATCCTCATTTCGATCAAGTTGTGCGGCAACTGGCTCAAGCTCAGCAATCGCAAACTTTCTGGCCATATCGCCGATTAGTCTTTGTTCTTCTGTTAATGCGGCGTGCATTATATATCTACCCTCTTTTCTAGTTAAAAATCACCTGTCATGTGATAGTGATCTTTTCCAAAATTGATATTAAGACGTTTTCATTACAGCCTTTACTTCTAAAAATTCATGAAGCCCATAGAGCCCCCATTCACGACCATTGCCCGACTGCTTGTAACCGCCGAAGGGCGCTTCAGCTACAAGGGGAGCGCCATTAATATGAACCATGCCACACCTCATTTGTTGAGCTATAGGTTCGGCAGTGGCGTTATCTTTTGCGTAAATATAGGCAGAGAGGCCGTATTGTGTTCCGTTCGCAATATCAATAGCCTCTTTCAAATTTTTATAGGGCATCACCGCTAAGACAGGACCAAATACCTCTTGGTTAGCTATAAATTGGTCTCTACTGAGATTGGAAAATATTGTTGGTTGGATATAGTAACCTTCGTTACATCTAGGTATCGATTCAGATCCACCTAATACCGGCAAAAGACCTGCAACTTCAGCGTCCTCCAAAATACCCATAACCTTTTCGAATTGTGCTCGATTAGCAAGAGGTCCAATTTGCGTGGCTTCATTGGTAGGATCTCCAACGATATAAGACTCCGCCGTCTTTTTGGCTATATCAACCACCTTATCATGGAGACTCTCAGGAACTAGAAGTCGGGTACCCGCATTACAGGATTGACCAGTATTTTCCATACATAGCCATACGCATTCAGGCACAACTGATTCAAGGTCAATACCGTCTGTCAGAATCATCGGTGATTTTCCTCCTAGCTCCTGACAGACGCGTTTGACATTAGTAGCAGCGGCTTGAGCAACGGCAATACCAGCGCGTGTCGATCCGGTAAAAGAGACCATATCAATATCAGGATGACGACTAATAGCGGCTCCCACTGTCGAACCCTCACCATAAACCAAGTTAAAAACACCGACAGGCAATGCTGTCTGATCAATAATTTCAGCGAATAACTGCGCTGACAAAGGTGAAAACTCTGATGGTTTAACCACCATGGTGCAACCAGCAGCAATTGCAGGAGCGACCTTAGCAACCAGTTGACTGATGGGCCAGTTCCAAGGTGTGATAAGACCACAGACTCCAACTGGTTCATGGCGAAGACTATAACCTGAGTATGATTCTGTAAGCTCGAAATTTGCAAGAGCCTGGATTGTAGATTCAAGATGCTCAATCCCTGTGTGTGCCTGAACCTCACGGGATAAAGTGATTGGCGCGCCTATTTCGAGACAGATCGCTTCGACAAAGTCTTCATAACGTGATTTATAAGCGGCCAGAATTTGCTCCAAATAATCAATGCGCTCCTCTTTAGAGGTTGATTGAAAATGCTTAAGTGCACCTCTAGCTGCCATTACTGCAGCATCAACATCTTCGGAACTACCAAGCGCCAAGCTACCGATAATAGAATCACTAGCTGGATTGACAATATCTATGGCATTTCTAGCCATTTTGGCTTTTTGCCAATTACCATTGATATAAAAAGAGTTTAAATTATATTTATCACTCGGTACTGTCATGTTCTGTCTCTCTGAAATTTATAAATAGGACTTGATACGATATCTGCCGATTAGCTATAAGCTGAAGGTTTTTAAAATGCAAGGTGTGGTATCAAATGCTACTTCTCTATGGAAGCATCAGTAGGTTGCGAGTACCGTTCAAACCAAGCCAAAATTGCATTCACTTTGGCAATTAACTGACTGGGTCGATATTCGATCCAATGACTGGCGCCGGGCACTCTAACTAATGCCGTATCAACATCTTCGATCTGGAGAGCATTAAAATACTGCTCTGCTTCCCAAATCGGAGTGCGCCAATCCTCCTCACCAGTCATTAGCATGGTAGGCGTGGTCACATTACCCACTAGCGACAGTGGCGAATATGACCAATAATCCTTTGAATTTTCCCAAGGCAAATCAGTAAACCAGTAACTAGATATAAGCTTATCAACATCAGATGTTAAGGCTGATGTAGTCCAATTGATGACTGGATTAACAGCTACGGCTGCACGAAAGCGATCTGTTTTACCCACGATCCACGTGGTGAGAGTCCCTCCTCCACTGCCGCCAGTAACATAGAGCCGATCCTTATCAACAAAACCCATGGCAATTGTTGAATCAACCATGTCCATTAGATCGTCATAGTCACGACTTGGAAAATTAAAATCAATAGTATGGGCAAACTCCGCACCGTAACCGGTCGAGCCTCTAGGATTGCCGTATATCACCACATAGCCTGCTGCCGCATATAGTTGGTTATTGGCCGCAAATTGGGGTCCATAGGCAGCCCAAGGGCCCCCATGTATTTGCAGTATCATGGGGTAGGATTTAGCACTATCAAAATTCGGAGGACGCATTACCCAATACTGTATTTCACGCTTATCAAAACTAGACTTAACGGTGTGCCCCTCAACCGTGGCTAGCCGCACAGTATCATGCAGTAAGCGATTCAAGTCGGTGATTACCTTCACGCGCCCTCGCCGATCAATAATACCTAATTCTGTGGGTTTTGTGGTATCACCTAGAGTAATAGCCGCAACTCCCGCACTAGCCGAAAATTGACCCTGGACATAGGGTTGATCCAGCTCCCATCCAGAAAGCTTATCGGTCAATACTGAAACAGAGCCTTCTGTAGAAAGCAGCGCCAAAACATTCTGTCCTCGATCCTCATACTGAATGTAATGCTGCTGATTATCTGGATGCCAGGCGAAGTCGATAACACTCAGGTCATTGTCAGTGGTCAATTCACGGATATCTGATCCGTCCAGCTTGGCGGTATAGAGCTGGTATTCATGGTAAATGCTAGGCCTATCTTGGTGCGCTATCCAAGCTACCCGGTCACCATCAGGAGAAATCTTTGGCGTCGAATCTGGGCCCGACTGAGTAGTGAACGCAGCGAGCTGGCGTGTTTTTAGATCTAATTTAACAACATCTGTATCCCAGGGCTTATTGACGTTATTTTTAAAATTAATGCTGAGCAATAAACCTGAAGAATCAGGGAGCCATTCTAAGGGGCTATTATGATCTTGCTGGCCGTGCGTTAACTGCTGAACTTCACCACCTTCTATTGAAATTAAAAACACTTGATGACGGCTGAACGGCAAATACCCAGCGCCGTCTACTCTGAATTGACTACGCGTTTCAACGACGATGGGATCCGCCCAGTCGGCACCCTCGGGAGCAGCAAGCAGTGTGCCCATAGTTTCCGGTTCGTAAGCAATAGACATAGTAAATGCCAACCATTTGCCATCGGGTGAAAAGGCTAGATTAGTCGGATCTGAAAGACCTTCACCCAATTCCAACCTCTTAGGCGAGCCCAACTGCTGCACGTAGATATGGGATGTGTCTCCTTTAAAGGCGACAAAAGCGATGGCATCTCCTGACGCTGTGAAAGCGGCTGAGCTAACAGCATCAAAATCTTTTGATATCTGGCGCACACTATTACCGTCAGAATCAATAACCCACAAATCGTTCTTACGCTGATCCGCCATGATATCCATAGAGTAACGATGAAACGCGATAGTCTCTCCGTCTGGTGATATAACCGGGTTAGATGCATAAGCAATCTTAAATACATCCATTGCCGACATTGGCGTTTTGGCCAGTGCTGCGGCATCCAAAAATAAAGCGCATAGAACTGCCAATAGGGTTTGTAATGTTATGGTTTTCAAGACTTGTGGAGAGTACATTTCTGCCTCGTGGGTACTAATGTAAAATAAAAGCGTGCGCCATGAAACTAGTCAACGGATAGATAGAATTAAAATATCACCCTCAGCAAGTATCGTCCATAACCTTGCAAAAGGGTGATATCTATTGCCTTACTTTATTTCCTTATTGGCCGAAACGCGCTCGCACTTCAATGCCAATCGTTCGGGGGCGGATATAGTTGGCCCTGCCGTCTCCCAATTCCGTTTCAACCCATGTAAGACCCTCTTTATTGGTCAGGTTCCGTGCAAATACGTCAATCGACACAGAGTCGTTAATCTCTGCACCAAGGGTTAGATTGACTGTGGTGAAGCCACCCGCAGCGAGACCGGTCTGCTGTAGGTTGTTGTAGTACTCACCTATATGGGCTATATCGGCTCGTGCAAACGTTGGACGACCCGCTATATTGAAGTCAGTCTGCAAACCAAGAGATGCCTGAAACTCAGGCGAGCCGGGAAGCCGGTCACCTGACTGAGCGCCGAGCGGTGTGCTATCCGCAGCTAGCTCCGCCTGAATATGAGATAACGCGTAATCGAGGCGCCAAGAGTCAGCGAACAATAGCTGGCCATCGACCTCTACTCCTCTACTTCTCGCTTCACCGGCATTAACAGTCGTTTCGAAGCCACATGCAAGAATCTGCTTAACCGGAATGCCCGTCCAATCAACTTGGAAAGCAGACACATTGAGCATCGCACGCCCATCGGCGAAGGCAAATTTTGCCCCAAGCTCAAAGCTGTCCAGCTCATCTGAATCAATCTGATCTGGTACTCCGGCAGTGTCACATATGTCAGATGGGATCTCAGGATGAGGACCACCTAGACGAAACCCTTGAGAAAATGTTCCGTAAAAGGATGTTGAATCATCAGCCCTATAATTCAAACTAAGTTTGTAAGTCTGGCCTGAGTCATCATTTTCAACAAACCCTTCTGATCTCCCACCATTGAAAACACCATCATTGACATCTGGCGAATCCTTGTCATAGTCATAATGTCGAACACCAGCAACTGCCGTTAGCTGATTCGTTAAGTCAAAGGAGGCCTCTCCAAAAAATGCCAGCTGCTTTAAATTATTTCCAAACGCACTCTCAAACAGCAGGGCACCGCCAAAAGGATCTAACGCAGACGCTCCTTCAAACGTCATCTTTTGGCCCGCCTTCCTCTTGTAATCCTGATAAAAAGCACCCACCAAGAATTGTAAAGGTCCATCTAACCGTGTATTTACTCGCAATTCCTGGGTAAATTGTTCAGCATCTGACGAATCTGCCAGATAAATAGGCATATCATCTACACCCAACAACGGCCCAAAATAAGCGCCGAGATCACGATCTTGTAGGGTCTTCGAATCCACTATCGAGGTAGAAGAAAAAATTTCATAAGAGCCCATATCAAGGCTCATTTTTAGATTGGTCACATCTAAATCAATACCCAGCGACTCACCACTTCCGTCTTGCCTTTGGAAGGGACTTCTGCGGGTACCTCCCAGTGCTAGCATTGACTCTGGAATGCCTAATTGCTCTATGTCCTGAGTCATATGACTTAGCGTCACATTAAAATCCTGACTTACCTGCCAGAGCGCTGTTATACGTCCCCCAGTGTACTGGTCATCACCTGTACCTCTGCTCGTAACAATGCCGCCGAATGCATCCGCCCAAACTGCTTTATCAGCGCTATCACCAGCGATATTTTCATAATAACCACTATTATCATAGTCGTAGCCAACAATGCGAATAGCGAACTTATCTTCTACCAACGGTAGATTAAGCACAGCTCGTGCTGTCGTGTTCCGACCACCTAGGTCAGCGGTAGATGAGGCCGACCCCGCAATCTCGGCTGAAAAGTCATTTAGATCCGGTGCGTTCGGAATTACTCGGACTGTTCCTGCAATCGAGCCATCACCGTATAAAGTGCCTTGTGGACCACGCAGTACCTCAATCCGCTGCATATCAACATATTTTAGATCTGGGTTACCACTGCCTAAACTGCCCATGCCGGTAACTGGCGTTTCATCTATGTAAACACCGACAGCGATATCATCCTGTGGTGATGCGGTCACCCCACGGATAATAATGCCATTGCGACCTGCGCCACGATCTAAAAAATTAGTAGAGGGTAATGTACGCAGAAAGTCATCCATACCAACTAAGCCACGCTTACTAATCTGATCTTCATTGGCAACCGAGATACTTGCTGGAATATCCAAAGTACTAGTATCCCCTCGTTTTGTCGCGGTCACGACTATTTCCTCTAGCACCGAGCCCTCTGCACCAGTCGCGTACGCACTAAAACTGCCTAAAGATAGACAACCTAATATAGCCACTAATTTGGATTTTTTATTCTTTGTCATGTTGCCCCCTTAATTTAATCAATGAAACACACCTTCTTTAAGATATTCAGTTAAATTTACTCTCAATAGTTGTAGATAACTATATATATAAATTTATCTTGAAACTCCATAATCTCTGAAATAATCTCATTTATGTGTGCATTTTCACATATTAATTGTAATTATAATTGTAGTCAACTACAATTTGCGGAATAATTTTATATCGGGAAAATATAAGCAGTCATGGATCTCAGACAAATTAATAAAGCCAATCGACAAAAACAAGTGATCGCAAATGCAGCTCGTTTTTTTTCTTCCATTGGTTATGATCTTACTACTATCGAGATGGTGGCAGAGAGATCTAACATGTCTCCCGCCACAATATATAATAATTTTGAAAATAAAATAGGGCTCTTACTCGCTGTATTGATAGAGGAGGGTGAAGAAGTCCAGCGTATTGGCGAACAACTTATTGCTCAGCGCAAACAGACCGATGTTAGGATTATTTATCGGCTGATTGAACTGTATGTCGATCACCCAATGGAATTTATGAATAAGTCTTGCTGGCGACAAGCACTCGCTGCCTCCACAGCATCTTCTAATAAAAAGTTTACCCGAGAGTATCAAAATGTGGATAAGCGCCTAAAAAATCAGCTCATTGATTTAATGCATGCCCTGCAAAAAGAACATACTTTCGTGTCCCAGGTAGATCCAGGATCGCTAGGAGCAATCATTTGGAATAACGTTGATCAAATGTTTACTGATTTTATATCTAGCGAGGGCATGACTCTCAATGAATTGAAATCAACAATAAATAGACAGACATCTTCTCTGGTGAATTTAGCCCTGAATTTGAAGTAATTGATGTTTGTTAAGAATATAAATCATATCGATTATCCGGAACCAATTTGGTCAAAAAGGCTGCACCAAGTGGAGAAATATACACAATGCCCACGTTTTTAAAACGCCCCGCACTATCTGCCTATGATTATATTATTGTTGGCTCAGGCTCGGCGGGCAGTGTGTTAGCCGCTCGCCTATCAGAAGATAAATCTAAAAATGTGCTTTTAATTGAAGCCGGAGCAAGCGATAGAAATATTTTTATCCAAATGCCTGCTGGGCTTGGTATTCCTTTGATGAAGGATCGCTATAACTGGAAGTTTTTTGCTGAAAGTGATCATTTTACTGACTCCATCGAAGGGCCCTATACTCCCCGCGGAAGAGTCCTCGGTGGCTCATCATCAATCAACGGTATGAACTGGGTGAGAGGCAATAAAGCCGACTATGACCATTGGGGTGATTATGGTCTTCCTAACTGGTCTTATGCCCACTGCCTGCCCTATTTTAAGCGTAGTGAAAACTCTGATCATGGTGACCCTGCATATCGAGGGAAAAATGGACCCACCAGCGTTATTAAAGCAGAGGCTAACAACCCCCTTTTTCAAGCATTTATTCAAGCTTCAAATGAATATGGCCTAGCGTTAAATCCTGATCATAACGGTGCAAGCCAAATTGGGGTACACAAAACTCAAAGGAATGTTGCTAAGGGCATCAGACACAGTGCATCGCAAGCGTATTTATACGACCAACCAGATAAGCCCAATCTAGAAATTCTCTTAGAGACGCGTTGTACTGCAATAGAATTTTCCGGAGCAGATGCGGTGAAAGTTCATCTCGATCGCCGAGGCGAAAACTTTTCTGTTGAGGTAGCAGGTGAACTCATTCTATCAGCCGGTGCTATTCAGTCCCCTCAACTACTCATGCTTGCCGGTATCGGAGATGCAAATATGCTTGCGGACACCGGTATATCGGTGCGTCAGCATATGTCCGGAATTGGGGCAAATCTCCAAGATCACCCTGCTTGGTGCTTTGATTATGGTGCAACGAACCCGCGTGACTCGCTAGCATCAAAACTGAGTTATTTTGGACGTTTAAAAATTGGTATGGAATGGTTGCTAGGTAAACGAGGACTTGGTGTCTCAAATCACTTCGAAGTGGGCGCTTTTTTATGTCTAACCGAAAACGAGACGATACCTGAAGTACAAATGGAGTGTATTGCCATGAGAGGTGATTTTGCTCCTGAGGGCATCACGATCGATCCCGGATACCAATGCTTTACGAGCATCCAACGGCCCACCAGTCGCGGCAAGGTATGGATTGAGAGCGCTGACCCAACAAAAGCACCTAAATTTCAATTCAATTATCTCAGCACTGATTATGATCGAGATATTGCAATCGCAGCCATTAAAGCTACTCGGGAAATATTTCAACAGCCTGCATGGAATGGTCGTCTAACACCAGAGTTATCTGGAGTACATCAGTTGAAGTCCAATCAAGATATTATGCAATGGGCTTATACTCATATTGAGTCAAACTATCATCCCTGTGGAACATGTCGCATGGGTACTGATGATGAAGCAGTTACCGATGAAGCTGGCAAGGTCCATGGATTCAATAATTTACGAGTTGTGGATGCCTCAATTATCCCAGCCATTCCCGCTGGCAATCTAAACGCCGTTACAATAATGATAGCTGAAAAAATCGCTGACAGCCTTTTGGGTATATCTGCACTTGAACCTGAATACCCACAGCATAATTAACTACAACAACAAAGGACGTAACTTTGGAAAATATATCAACAACTAGCGATCATCAAAATATTTCGCCTGAAAAGATGAGTGATTTTGACAAGCCAGCGGCAATTTTCGCTGCTGTTGTTCTTGGCTTCGCTGGCACCGGTGTTGCCATGGGTATGCCGCTGCTGGTCGGTTCTATGGCCGACTCTCTTGGCTTTAGTGAGAAAGAATTGGGTTGGCTAGCATCTTCTGATATGACAGGGTTATTAATAGGCTCAGTAATAACTTCACTTTTTGTAGCCAAAACCAATCGCAGAGTTCTAGCTGCGATTGGGTTGTTACTGGTAATACTGGCCAATTATTTCTCTACTCAAAACGCAGAGCTTTTCCCGTTGATGCTGAGTCGCCTGAGCGCAGGTATTGGAGCGGGTATATGTTATTCCACCTGTACCGCAAGCCTTGCAGGAAGTCACAACGCTGCGCGAACATTTAGTATTTTACTTTTTGTGTTGGTGTTAATGAATGCTTTTATTTTTTATATCTTCCCAATTATTACTGAAAGGTGGGGCGTGAATGGCTTGTTTATGTTTTACCTGTTTGAGGCTGTGCCAATTTTGCTGATTCTGCCACTGCTTCCTCGTCATTGTGCTCAAGAAACAGATGAAATAACAGCCGTGACTGAAGCAGATATATCAATTGACAAGACAAAGATACCTGAAACACTACCACGCCTATGCTTGGTTGCTGTGTTCAGCTTTTACCTCTTAGTGGGTGCCTATTGGGCATTTATTGAACGCGCAGGTGTGGCGGCAGATTTGAGCTCAACATTCATCTCTGGGACCCTAACTTGGGGACAAATATTTAGCCTTACCGGTACTCTTTTAGCCCTCTGGCTGGCCAGAAGATTTGGGCAGTCAAAACCATTGCTTTTTGCCTTGTCGGTTATGATTGTAACCATGCTTATCTTGGCCATTAGAGTGGATGCCACGACTTTTGTCTTCAGCATATTTTCTTTTAGTTTTTTCTGGATATTTATCGATGTATTCCAGCTGGGCACACTGTCCAATATTGATCACTCGGGTCGTTATGCGGCAATGGTGCCGGCCTGTCAGGGGGCAGCACAGGCCATTGCACCCACTATGGCTGGAATATTGCTATCGTATCAACTGGGATACAGCTCCGTTATGATTATGTGCGCCCTAGCAACTGCTGTGGCTCTGTATATTTATTTTTATGTCTATCGTGAACTGTTGCAGGTAGCGCCTGATGTGGCTGATTCGGACTAAGTTTATATAGCTCGATGATAGTTTTCAGGGGAGAAATATTTATATGGCCCTTATCTTAAGTCAGGATTAGATTAACCATAAGAGAAAACAGTATGAATATTAGTTTTTTAACTTTTACGACCATTATTACTCTATCCATTACTAACTTAGTGCAATCTAAAGAGCTATTAACGGAAAAGGGTATAGTTAAGACCGCCGAAGCACTTAATATAGCCATATCGCAAGATGACCGGACCAATATTCATGCCAATATTGAACAGTATGATGTAAAGGCGTATTACGATAAGTCTGAAGTAATGATCCCTATGCGAGATGGGGTAAATCTGTTTACAGCAATTTACTCACCAAAAGATCAGTCGAAAGACTATCCCATACTATTTTACCGAACGCCCTACTCCATTCAGCCTTACGGAAAAGAGTACCGATCAACTAAAAAGCTGACCCCATCGTTAGAGATGCTGCAAGACGGTTATATTTTTGTACTTCAAGATATTCGAGGTACTTATAAGTCCGAAGGTAATTTTGAGGTGATTCGCACTATTCGCCAGGATAAGAGCAATCCGATGGCTATTGATGAAAGTACGGACAATTACGATTCAATTGAGTGGCTGATTAATAATCTGCAAGGCCACAATGGTCGGGTAGGCCAGTGGGGTGTTTCCTATGCTGGTTGGACAACAGTGCAAGGGATGATCGATGCGCACCCTGCGTTAAAAGCATCTTCCCCTCAGGCTTCTCCCTCCGATTTGTTTATTGGCGATGACTGGTACCACAATGGTGCTTTTCGACTTACCTACGCTTTTGCTTGGATGAATCATACTGCACAACAACGTGATACACCGACGGCAAAGAAACCAGAACCATTCGACTATGGCACCTCATGGGGTTACGAGTTTTTCCTAAACGCAGGCCCAACCTCAGAGCTGAACAAGAAATACTTCAAGGGCAGAGTGCCTGCATGGAAAGACTTTATCAATCACCCCAACTACGATGAGTTTTGGCAACGTAAGAATGCGTTACAATATTTAGATAATATCAAACACCCAATTCTAAATGTGGCAGGCTGGTTTGATGCCGAAGACTTTTATGGTCCGGTATCCATCTATCAAGAGATTGAAAAGCGTAATCCAAATAATCAAAGTACATTTGTATCCGGGCCTTGGCGTCATGGTGGATGGGCATTTCGAGGTGACGGTTCCTCGTTGGGTGATATTCAGTTTGGGGCTAAGACTTCGGAATACTACCAAAAGCATATTGTGTCGCCTTTCTTTCGATATCACTTAAAGGGGGAAGGTAATTGGAACGCTAAAGAGGCTATTGTATTTGAAACCGGTGGTAATCGTTGGCATCGATTTGACCAATGGCCACCAAAAAACAACAAAACTAAAAATCTCTATTTCCATGTCGATGGAAAACTCTCCTTTGACAAACCGAATGCGAAGAAAACTGCCGCTGATGACTACATTAGTGATCCCAATAAGCCGGTACCTTTTACATCTGACTATACCGCCGGCTGGCCAGGTCATACTTGGATGATTGAGGACCAGCGAGCTACGTCTACACGTACCGATGTATTGGTATATCAAACCGAAGTGCTGGAGGAGGACATTACCATTGCCGGCCCAATACTGGTAAACCTGTTTGCCTCCACCACGGGCACTGACTCGGATTTCTTTGTAAAATTGATCGATGTTTTTCCAGGGGACACACGCGATCCAGAACCCAATCCCACTGATGTGCGAATGGGTAGCTACCAAATGTTGGTGGGGGTCGAAACGATGCGTGCAAAATATCGTAATGATTATTCTAACCCTGAGCCAATGACCCCTAATGAGGTAACACCAATCTCATTTAATATCTGGGATAAGTTCCACACCTTTAAGAAAGGTCATCGCATTATGGTGCAAGTGCACAGCTCCTGGTTCCCAGCTTATGACCGTAATCCACAGCAATTTATGGATATTCATCACGCTAAAAAGAAAGATTATAAGAAAGCGACTCAACAGATTTATCGGTCTGAAAAGACTCCGTCGCATATTGTACTTCCCATTAGCGCTGCGCCGACGCTTCGATAAAAGAAAAAAATAGTACAAACCTACTACCTACTATATTTCAGTAGGAAGATTTGCTGACATAATTATCGTAACCGACGGCCCTTTTGATGATATTTCAACCCTCGAGCACATCCAAGTTACCGTTAGGTTGGGTGAAGTTTGCAAGAAATTTTAAACTTAAGTTGGTGCCTAAAGGGACTTTTATAAAGGTCTTAGGCCTGCTCCTCGGCAAGCACGATTATGGCCTCAGTTTGCCTCTTCATCGCATTTTTTAACTCCACCAAAGGCATGACCTCATCTGAAATGAAATCTGTGAACATCTGATTAACATTGTTCCAGATAAGTTCCCCTAATGATTGAACGTCCGCCTCTGTTCTAAATACTTGTTCCTGATGAAGTAAATGCATAACATCAATCAGCAGATTCTTTAGTTGGTTATCAACATTTTGATATTCTTGCGTAAACTTTTTGTTTGAAGAAGCAGTGGACGCAGCAAGTGCTTGCCGCCAACAGGACTTATTCATAAACTCCATAGGATGATCCATATAGAGCTCAATCAAGCGATAAATTACACTAATGTCATTCGCTCGACGATTAGCAATGAGCCGCTTGCTAATTTGTTGAATATCCTCTGATTCGTCAATTAATACCGCAAGCAAAAGTCCTATTTTGTCATCAAAATTATTATAGATGGTTGCAGGGGACACGTTAGAACGCTCTGCCACCATCTCTATTGCAGTCAAGTCATAACCTACCGAAGAAAAAAGTCGAGCGGCATTCTTAACAATGTGCTTCTTACGGTTGGCTTTATTGGTTTGTCTTAGATTCATAAGGTCCTATTATTGGCTAAAATGCACAAGTTTTATCTCATCAGCACCGAACAACTTATTTTTATTTATTGTAGCCGTTAAGCAAATTCGCCCTGAGATAAACCGTTATTTTAACCTTAAATATTTAGGCCAAGTCAAGAAATCACTCAGTGGTTGTCTGAATCAGCCTAAGTATCAGCGTGGTTGCATTCTCACACCACCATCTAAACGAATAGTCTCTCCATTAAGGTAACTATTTTCAGTAATGTGCACGACTAACTGACCAAACTCAGAGGGTTCTCCAAGTCTTTTGGGGAATGGGATATTAGCGACAATACCATCTTGAACATGCTCTGGTGCAGCCAGCATTAATGGCGTGGCCATCACACCAGGTGCAATAGTATTGATTCGGATTCCTTGCTTGGCCAAATCTCGAGCCATAGGTAATGTCATACCAACAATTCCACCTTTAGTTGCAGAGTATGCTACCTGGCCCATTTGTCCATCGAATGCAGCAATAGATGCTGTGTTGATAATAACCCCGCGTTCGGTTTTTTCATCAGGCTCATTCTTGGCCATTGCCGCTGCTGCGCAACGGGCAACATTAAAAGTACCAATTAAATTAACCTCGATGACTTTACGGTATAGATCAAGGTCATGGGGTTGGCCTTCTCGATCCACTGTTTTGGCGGCAATACCGATTCCGGCGCAGTTAACACAGATGTCCACTCGACCAAATTCTTCGAGGATATTTTCAAAGGCTGATTCAACATCAGGTCCACTGGAAACATCTAACTGCATATAACGAGAAGACCCTGCACCAAGCTCAGCGACTGCTTGTTCCCCAGCACTCTCATTCATATCAAATATTATTACTGTTGCACCAGCATCAACCAATAACTGCGAAGCAGCGCGACCTAAACCTGAGGCGCCACCGGTTACTACTGCAATTTTTTTATTAATATTCATTGTGATTTTACTCCCTACTATTTGATTTCTTGCACTAACACAAATGGTGGAATTACCACTGCCCAGTGCTCTGTATTATTCTCGTGCCAGTCTAACGCCTGCTGGTCTTCTACCTCAAAAACAGTTTTATCCGCCAACCAACCCTCTACCTGAGAACGATTATCTTGATGAAATGCTAACGCCACGGCAATTAAATCAGCACTGTCGGACACGGCGACAACATTCCCTGCAGCATAATGCTTTTGTAGCTCATGCCAGCCAATCTTGGCTGTTTCGCTATTAAGCCGAGCGATCAATTCTTGATTAGCGGGCTCTGTAATTTTACTGACTGGCATAGAAACTAAACCACCCATTGAGTGAAATTACGCAATAACTGCAAACCATTGTCTGCGCTCTTCTCTGGATGAAATTGAACCGCAAATAAATTGTTATGACTTAAAGCAGCAGCAAATTTGACACCATAATCACAGTAACCGGCAATATAAGGGTTATTCTCAATTTCTGCGTAGTAACTATGTACAAAGTAAAATTGACTGTCCTGCTGTATACCCTGCCAGAGAGGGTGATCAATGCGTTGAAAAACGTTGTTCCAGCCCATGTGAGGGACCTTGATTCTTGCCCCTAGGTTGTCAGTAAACTGTTTGTCGAACAGTCTAACCTTCCCGGCAAGTATTCCTAAACAGTCAACACCACCATTTTCTTCACTGTGTTGCAGCAACGCTTGCATGCCAACACAAATACCCAGAACAGGTTTAGTGATGATCGCGTTATTGATTACCTCATTGATTTTCAGTCTTTGAATTTCACTCATGCAGTCACCAATAGCACCAACACCAGGAAAAACAACTCGATCTGCGCTTTCCACTACTGCCGCATCTGCCGTAATTGACACCTTTGCATTTTTACAAACGTGCTCTAAGGCCTTGGCAACCGAATGAAGATTACCCATACCATAGTCAACAACAGCAATGTGATTAACAGACTGACTCATGGACGATTCAACCATCTGTAGTGTAGTGAATGCCTTTCAAAAAAGACTTATAAGCTACCCTTAGTTGAGGGTAGCACGCCGGCCATACGGTCATCCGCACTGGCCGCCATGCGTAGCGCACGTCCAAAGGCTTTGAATATAGTTTCAACCTGGTGATGCGCATTGGCACCCCGTAAGTTATCAATATGCAGGGTCACAAGGGCATGATTCACAAAACCCTGAAAGAACTCTCGGGTGAGATCAACATCAAAATCACCAACCTGCCCTCGCACAAATTCTGCACGCATAAACAATCCTGGACGGCCAGAAAAATCTAGCACGACTCTTGATAAAGCTTCGTCCAATGGAACATAGGACTGTCCATAGCGAGTTAACCCTTTCTTGTCACCAATAGCTTCCGCGATCGCCATACCTAGGGTAATACCAATATCTTCAACTGTGTGATGATCATCAATGTGCGTGTCCCCTGCCGCTTGAATATCAAGATCGATCAATCCATGACGGGCAATTTGATCCAACATGTGGTTCAAAAAGGGAACGGGTGTATCAAGGTTCGCTTTACCGGTACCGTCCAAGTTTACCGATATGGTAATCTGCGATTCCAGTGTATTGCGGGTGACTGTAGCTGTTCGCTCGGCCATCAGAGGCTCCAACATATTCAGAGGTTGGGCATTATACCTGAAAATACTTGGGTTTTTTAATTCAATATTAAGCCATTGGAGTTATAGAATACGCTCTCAAAGGGACAGATTTATTCTCTTGAGTTACCATACCGAATTATCTAACTAAATAGATTAAATCAATAGCATACGGAGCCTGAAATTGCCGAAAATAAGTAAATGGTTACTGTCTATCGTGGCATCAACCTTGGTGTTTGCCTCAATTGCGGTAATTGTTATCACAACTCTCATCGACCCTAATGATTACAAGAAAGACATCGAGGCAGTGGCTAACGAAAATAGTATCCGCTTATCAATTGAGGGTGATATAACATGGCAGTTTTTCCCTCGCTTGGGCATATCAATCGAGCAAGTCAGTTTCGCTGATGACTATTTTCATTCAGGTAGTGTAGGCCAAATGATTGTCACTGCTGACTGGCTGCTCCTGTTAAATGGCAAGATTGATCTTGCAAACATACCTGTAGATTCAGTGACAATCAGTCAAGGGACTTTCCGTTATGCTAACCCCGACTTGTTGCCCATCCAACTGGATGACGTAGCCTTATCGGTTGATAACTTCTCTCTTAGCGGAAGTGATTTTGATTTTTCTGCCTCAGCGGAAGTTCTTAATGGTTTGCCTCTGGCTATCAACACAACTCTTGCTATAAAAGTTAAAGATCAAAAAATCACGCACGTCAAAGCGACAGACCTAAGACTCCAAGCAGACCAAATTATCGTCACTGGCAATGTAGATGCTGATTTGGAGGCCTTAGAGATTGTGGGTAATCTTTCAAGTCCCTCAATTAATGTGATGAACCAAATTAAAACCATACAACAACGCCTACCCATCTTCAGCATACCAACAATGTCAAATGCTAATGCTCTGACAGATGTACGCTTTAATAGTGAATTCAGCGTTAATCCTTGGGGTTACTCAAACTATGTGCATGAGATTTTTATCGATCAACAGCGCTTTAATGCAACCATTGAGGCCGATCAATCCACAGGAAAAATGAATGCTCTGATTTCTGGTGATCAGTTTAAACTCAGTGATTATCTGCCCGAGGGTGGATCCTCAACCAACTCCGCAAATTCTGGCGCAATCTTTGCGCCACTGGCATTGCCATTTATCTTTTGGCAGGGCCAAAGTCAGATCGAACTCACGATTAATGAGATTGTATTAGACACATTTTCGCTATCTAACCTTTATGGCAACCTTTCCGGCTTAGATAATTTTCTGCAATTGACATCATTTAATGCAGATCTTCTCGGGGGACAATTAAATGCCACGGCTCGAGTCGACTTAAGAGATAGATCACCCTCTTTTAGTTTGCAAACTTCCATAGATTCAGTTGACCTGAACAAAGCTTTTAGTGCCCTTGCAGATCTTACGGATGTCAGCGGGCAGCTCACAGGAAATATAACCATGAGTGGCACTGGCCAAAATATCACCGACATTCAGCAGTCACTCTCTGGGTCTGGGCGATTTACTGTATTAGACCCCTCCTATGAGGCGATGAATCTCGAGCAGACTGTTTGTCAGGCTGCCACACTCATGGGTGGCTCTCCCAGTAATTTAAGTGCATTGCCCACAGGAACCAACTTATCAACACTCAATGGCAACCTTAGTATCTCTAATGGGCGAATTTCTGTGAATGACATGACAACTGCATTGGGTAATCTTAATCTTGAAGGTAAAGGCTATATTCAAATGCTAGAACAGCGCTACCGCTTCGATGTAAACGCTCTAATAGCCGGTTCAAAAACTAGCTCTCTGGGTTGCAGTATTAATAAACGTCTTCAAAACCGCACTATTCCTTTTATCTGCACTGGACGTTTTGATGGCGATATCTCTCAGCCCCCAAGTTGCGTACCTAACCAAAGCGGCACTAAAGATTTACTCAAAAATACCCTGATAGAAAAAATTGGTGAGAAGTATCTGGGCAACACTAGCGCTCTAAAAAATATATTTGGTAAGCAGTAACCGGTGGCTGTCTCGTCACACACTATGGTCCCATCAGGATTTCAAAAAGCGATCCTAGACTGGTTTGATGAGTACGGGCGCACCAACCTGCCCTGGCAACAAGACATAACTCCGTACAGAGTTTGGGTGTCTGAAATTATGCTACAGCAGACTCAAGTGAGTACTGTAATACCTTACTATCTTCGATTTATGGAAAGTTTTCCCACTGTTCAAACGCTTGCCGAGGCTACTACTGACGAAGTATTACACCATTGGACGGGGCTTGGGTACTACGCCCGGGCTCGCAACTTACATAAAAGTGCACAAAGGGTCAGTCGTGAATTAAATGGCGAATTTCCATCCAGTGTTGAAGATCTTTGTGAATTACCCGGCATTGGACGCTCCACTGCCGGCGCTATCAGCGCCATTGCTTTTAAACATCAGGCGTCCATTTTAGACGGTAATGTAAAACGTGTATTAGCCCGCTTCTCAGCTATTGAGGGTTGGCCAGGGAAAGCAGAAGTCCTATCCAACTTATGGGCTGTAGCTGAAAATTACACACCCAAGCATCGCATTGCTGACTACACTCAGGCCATCATGGATCTTGGTGCCACCGTCTGCACTAGATCCTCCCCAAACTGCATTGAATGCCCACTAAGTGGTAACTGTCAGGCCTATCATCAAGGCAATATGCTCAAGTATCCGGGTAAAAAACCAAAAAAGACGATTCCAGTAAGAACCTGCTGTTTTCTGATGATTAAAAATAAAGCAGGAGAATTGATGTTAGAAAAAAACCCTCCCAGTGGACTATGGGGAGGGTTATGGGTGCTGCCTCAGTGTGAAAACATTGATCAAATTACAGAGGCTTGCCACACACTTGGTGTTAGCCCTGCAGAGCAAACTCCAATGCCAATTAAGCGTCATACTTTTAGTCATTTCCATCTTGACTATCAACCCGTTGAGATAACAATCTCAACCAGTGCACATAATGTATTAAAGGTTGCAGAGGGCCGCAATCAGTTGTGGTATAACCTTAAAAATCCTCTATCATTAGGCATGCCCGCGCCAATCAAAGCTCTACTTGATAGCGCCGCAAATAAAGAACACTAAAAGACTACTTAAAGAGGTTAACGATGGCTCGTAAAGTCATGTGTCGAAAACTGCAAAAAGAACTTCCCGGATTGGATATGGCACCCTTTCCTGGCCCTACCGGTGAAGAGATATTCAATAACATCTCCAAGGAAGCATGGGGACAATGGATGACTCATCAAACAACATTAATCAATGAATTGCGTCTCAATATGATGGACGTTTCGGCGCGAACCTATCTCTCTGAGCAGCGTGAAAAGTTCTTTAATGGCGAAGAAGTCGATCAAGCGGAAGGATACGTCCCACCAACCGAATAATTCCTTGACGAGACGCAGATCAAACGCTTTAATACGCGCCTCTCGCACAAGTGCAAGAATTGCTAGAAAGCCCAGATAGCTCAGTTGGTAGAGCAAAGGATTGAAAATCCTTGTGTCCCTGGTTCGATTCCAGGTCTGGGCACCATATTTAAGTTGTTGTTTGTATTCGCGATAACTGACTAAGACAGCTTCGAAATTCCGAAAAGGATTTCGGCGTTTTTCGTATTGTGCCCAAATTGTGCCCATACTGCCCGGCCGAATAATTCTTTCAAAAAATGCCCCCAAAACACACAGTATTGACTGTCTAGAGCTTAGCCACTCTGCTTCGTAAAATCCCCATCACAGCTATGCTGATAATTCATGTTTTCTAACCTTGAAAAGTACTCCTTTTCGAAAAAATTGACCATTGATATGTCACAAATTTAAATTGTATGACTTAGAGATAAGACTGCACGTCGCTCCAATATCTTCAGAGAGATACTCTCAGGGATCAGGGGACACCCTTCGGGGCGGGAGACTTCGGACTTCATCTTATCGACTAGGCACTCAAACTTTTTCCAAGAATATTCTATGGGTAATATTTACTCGACAGCTACAGGTTCCTCAGTAGTTTCTTCAACTTGTTCATTCTGTTCTGCGGGTAAATACTGTATCCAAGTTACCCCTACGATCCTGGCGGATCGGACTGGGCGACTGACGCCTCCCACTCGATTAATTCACGGTACATTTGGTCGGCTAGCCCCTGGTGCTGGTGATAAAGATCAATCGATTCTCCCGGGTCTGAATCAAGATCGTAAAGATAAACGGTGGGACGACTAAATGTTACGAACCGGTGAACAAGCAACTTCCAGTTATCGCGACGAACTGCTGCCTGGCCAAAATCACCGAGTTTTATGCGCCAGAAAAAGGCTCTCTGTTCATTAGGCTTCTGGTCTTGCAGGAGATCTCGGCCGTCGAGATTCAGCGATTCTGATTCAACACCAGCAGCGTTGAGAACTGTCGCTGTAATATCCATACCAATAGCAGACCTCAGCTGCGTCTTTCCTGCCGACAGTTTGCCAGGCCATCGTATGATCAATGGCACTCGAACTCCCCCTTCGTTCAAGGTGGCGAACCCACCAGAAAAGGGAGCATTTCGCGCCAAGTGGCGACCATTGTGGTCATATGTGAACAGGACCAGTGTATCTTCGGCAAGACCAAGATCGCTGAGTGCCTTTATTAACCTGCCAATACCTGCATCCATCGCCTCCACCATCGCTATGTAGTCAGCGCGGGTGGCTGTGTCGATATTGAATTCGGCATCCCACTTCTCCGGCGGCAGATCAGGGCCCATGTAAGGCGGCAGTGCAGTGTTGTAGGACAGGTACAGAAAGAAAGGGTCATCGCGGTTCTGTTCCATGAATCGAATGCTTTCATCTGTTAGGATATCCGTGAGATAACCATCCCGCTCTATAATGCTTCGATTATGCGTGAGAGACTCTTCGCCATTATCGTCGCGATGGGTGTAATAGTTAATGCTCCAATTGTTATAGCCGAAGTACTCGTCAAAACCGTGGGAGAGAGGATGCATGTCTTCGGAATCGCCGAGGTGCCATTTGCCGAAGAGTCCGCTTTTATAACCCTTCCGCTTCAACAACTTGGGTAATGTCGGGATACTGGAACTCAGCCCAGTACCGTGATCGATATTGTCTTCGAAGCCGATACGCGCGGGATACTTCCCCGTCATCATCGCCGCTCTTGAAGGGCCACAGGTTGGCGCCGCAGCGTAGTAATTTGTATAGCGAGCACCCTGTGCTGCCAGCGCATCCAGAGAAGGTGTCTCGATATCTTTTGCACCATACACGCCGATATCACTCGCCCCCATGTGATCGGCAACAATCAACACGACATTGGGTTTTTTGGACGGTGCGTCAGCCAAGCAGAACGCACTGTATAGAGCAAGGAGAACAGCGTAGAACGACTTCATAGACAAATTAATCCCCGTAACAATTTATGATCATAGGTTTTAGGACCACAGAGACCCACCCTTTAAATGCCCCTTTGCCCACGCTCTTTAATTTCAATTGGACTCAGCTCGAAAAAATTCTGGTCGCAGTATTACGCTGCAAGCAAAAAGCAGAATTTCCCCATGCTCTCTTTATGATTACCCAAAAGAATCTAACTTGAAAAGGCCAACTGTTCAGCATAGGACTTACTCCCAGTAATTCTCATGGTCTTCAGCACGTCTCTTCACACGATCAAGTAACGCATCGCGATCCACAGACTGGCCATTCACCCACACACGTTTAATCACGCGAGTGTTGCGGATATCCTCTAAGGGATTACGACCCAGCAAGATCAAGTCCGCACGGTTTCCAGCGGCAATCACTCCCGTATCAGACAAACCCATTTGTGCAGTAGCAGCTCCAGTCGCCGACGCAATTGCCTCGCTCGGTGACAAGCCTGCAGAGACTAACAATTCGAGTTCATCATGTAGGCTATAGCCCGGCCAGACCCAGGGCGTTCCATCTGGAAAAGAAGCATCAGTTCCAGCCAGAATAGGCACGCCGGCCCGATGCATTTTACCAATCAACTTAACCACCTGATTGTACTGCCTGGCCATGGCCGCACGATCCAAGTCAGAAAAAGGTTGGCCAAGCACCTCTTCACCGGCGGTTTCCCTCCAGCCTGAAATAAGTGTATCCGGGGCATCGATAAACTCTTCGTCTTCCACTTTTCGACGCCCGTTAAATTCGGGGTCTGCAGAATGAAGCATAGGCTCCTGCATCACCAAAGTTGGTACCAGCGCCGCGCCACTGTCGAAGAAAGCCTGCACCAAGGCATCGGCTTTGTTTGGATCGTATGAATTCAGCAAGCGATCGATAAAGCCGGCATTGAGGGCTTCAGCGTAAAGCGTTTCTACATCTCCGGTTGCTGTAGCCTTTCGCATCATATTACGCAATTCGTCTCGCAGTTTAGATTCATCAGAGGAGCAAGCGAGTAGCAGACCACCGAATAGGCTACCTTCATGCTCTACGGTGCTCAGCCCTGAACGGACAGCCTCATTGACGGGAAGGGAGATCGGGACGTGTCCCGCGAGCTGCAACTGCATCGCCGCACCAGCACCCACTAAAGCCATGTACTCATCCCTACTCAGAAAATCGCGCACCTTAATAAAATCAACTTGTAACTTTTGCAATACGGCGAGAGCGTCTGGCAGTGTTTGAAGATTTATTTGACGATGAGAAGGGTAGTCATCATAAGGGGAATCGCCATCAATCATGGGACCCGAGAAAACCAGCCGGGGGTATACACCGCTACCGCTAAGGTAGGCTTGACGCACCTCGCCCAGCTTAGTCGTACAGTTCTCGGGGCACCCCATATCACGTAATCCGGTCACACCCGCTGCAAGATACAACTCCATTGCGGTAGTATCCGCAAAAGTATGGGCATGCATATCCCAAAAGCCTGGCAGAAGATAAAAGCCGCGCCCATCTATAACAACTACGTCAGCGCCTACAACAGGCGGCTTAGTATCAATACTGGCAACCCGCCCCTCTTGCAACAAAACGTAGCGATGTAAAAGTGGCGCCTCCCCAAGACCATCGATGACAGTAACATCAGAAATAAGCGTAGTAATAGGGGGGACAGCAGCCCATAGTGACGCCGCTGATACAAGCAGCATCACCCACAAAACCGCAGCTTTAGTTCCCCTCCAGATCAAGGAAAGTGCGGATAGGAAAGAGCTCGACGTTCGCTCAGCCAATGTACAGACCCTCCGGAACACCAATGCCACTGTTGCGAAAAAAATCATGACAGCGTTGCAAATCAAGTACCCACTCAAAAAACAAACCTTTGGTACTTATCACAGTCACACCAGCATCCCGCATGCGCTGCAGACCATGTTCATGCCCTCGTTGCGGCGAGGCGCTGGCATCCGAAACGACAGCAACCCTATATCCTTTCTCAATCAACCCAAGAGCTGATTGAGCTACGCACACATCTGTTTCAAGCCCAGTTAACACTACGGTTTTTCGCTCTGTGGATTCCAGAGCGTCCAAAATATCCTCCTGACCAGCCAGCCCAAACACCAACTTGTCGTGCTCAGTGGCCCCTTTGGGCATACAGTCCAGGAGCTTTTGTGTTGAATGCCCCATAACCGAGATTTCCTCAGCGGTGACCAGGATCGGAATTGATAGCCAGTTAGCTACTTTCATCAGCCATTCACAGTGCGTAACAACACGCTCCGCATCCACGCCTTCCAACCGCGCCAAAAACTTGTCCTGCACATCGATAACCGCGAGCACACTGTCGCCTGCATCAAGTAGCATACCTTTCGGTTCCATAACTCTCTCCAAATTTACCAATTTTTGCTGTCTCCCTACTCAGATAAGGCTTTTGTCAGTCGATACATAAACTCCAGCCCTTCATAGAATGACCGGCTGCGTATCCGCTCGTTGCGTGCATGTGCACGATCATCCTCGACATCAATAAACACGCCATTCACCCCGTAGACCGGAATACCCTCGCTGCGAAAAAACCTACTGTCAGTGCCGCCGGGGCCCATAATCGGCACACTGGGCACCTCAGGCCAAACACTTCGCGACACAGCCTCGATCGCATCCAGCACCTCTGTCTGCATAGAAATACCCGGCGCTACATTATCGTTCGGCTTAGCATTAAGGTCTACATCGTCACCAACCAGTGAGGCCAGCGTCTGAGTAACATTATCGCGGGACTCCGTTGGCAACAACCTGCAGTTAACCGTAACTGTGACACTATGTGGCAGTGCATTTTCAGCGTGCCCACCCTGCACCATCGTGGGCACACAGGTAGTCCGCAGACTAGCGTTATAGAACGGCATCTCAGATAGAATTTCCACCGCTTTCGGAGGAGGAGGATCTTGCAAAATCGACTCCATCGCCCATCTTATCTGGCCGTTGTAAAGAGGAGCTGAGCGGGCGAAAAAATTCCGGGTCACAGCATTGAGCTTAATCGGAAAGCGGTATTGATCAAATGCCACCATAGCTGCTCCCGCAGCCACTATGGCGTTATTACGCGAGGGCATCGAGGAGTGACCACCGGGGCTTTGGAATACCATCTCGTAGGTTTGATAACCCTTTTCACTTGCCTGCACTTCGTTTGCCAGACGCTTCCCTTCAAATAATAGTCCGCCACCACCCTCGTTAAGTACTATGGCCGCCTTTAATAGTTGGGGGTGCTCGCGCAATAACCACTGCACACCGTTGTAGTCACCACCTTCCTCATCACTGGTGAGCGCAACTATAATAGTCCGGCGCGGCTGAAAGCCCTCCGCTTGCAGACGCAACATATTGGCAACATGAATTGCCGCTTCATCCTTGTCATCGGAAACACCTCGTCCGTACAGATAGCCATCTTCTTCAACAAACTCGAAGGGATCACGCTCCCAAGCAGCCCGATCAGCGTTTACTACATCGAGGTGGGCCAGTAACAACAGCGGCTTGCAGCGTTTATCACTCCCCTGAAAACGAACCACGAGATTGCCCTTGCGTGGGGCCGGAGAGAGGATCTTAACATCCTGATCGCCATAACCCGCACGGCGAAACCGAGCGGCAACTACCCTTGCCGCGCGGGTGTTATCTCCAGTGGCATCGGTTGTATCTATATTAATAAGTTCGGCCAAAACATCACGGGCAAGTTGCTGATGAGAGGTCAATTTCCCGGCATCATAGAGTGCACTACCTGCAGGAGGTAACTCCGACAACCTGGCCCGGAAATCATCCGTAGAAGAATCAACCGAACATACATCATCCACTGTAGATTTGGCCATGGCGAGCTGCGGAAGAATTCCCAGCCCACACACAACACTCACAATGACACGGCCCACCCAGGTTATATTCCTCATCATACCTATCTCTCTATAGATACATTATTATCAGTATACTGTTCGCGTGCACTTATCGGTACGAGAGAGGTTGAGCGACGGTGCAAACGCAATACAATAAACGCCAAAGTAACCACGACCAAACATAGTGGTAATACACTAACAAGAATTGCCAGATCCACTCGCTCCCGCGCAAAGTTAAATTGCTCAAGCGCAACAGCGATGGTTGTCGGACCAAGACCCAGCCCGATAAGCGCCATTGCAGCCGTCACTATCGAAGAAGAGGCTCCCCGAAGCTGCGGAGGAGCAGCCACCGCAACAAAGGTAAATACGGAGGTGGTAGTTGCGACAATAGCAACCACCCAAAGACCAGTGCCCACATACACCAAGGCCAACACGTCAGAGACAAAAAGTGGTACCGAAACCAAAGCCAGTAGTGTACCCAGTAACACCACCAAGAGTGGGCCTGCAGTACCCAACTGCCGGGAAAAGTAATCGCTAAGCTTGCCACCCACTGGGCCACCAATCAGCCCACCAATCGCCACCACGATACCGAGCGACACCCCAATTTCAGAAGGTTGGAGTGTGTATAGACGCGATAGCAAACGCGGCAACCAGGCATAAATACCGTTATCGGCAACCGCGAGGATTGAAGCAATGGCAATTAATAGAATCAAAACCCGGGGAAAGCCGGGATGCCGAAACAGCGTCCGGAGACTGGAGGATTCGGATGTCGACGTTGGCACTTCACCAATAGGCTCACGTAGTGTCAACATCAATAGGGGGATAAGAAAACCCGGCAAAGAGATTACACAGAATACCTGGCGCCAAGGCGCAAGCTCCCCAATCCAAGGTAGGGCCGCAAAGTATCCCGCCTCCGCGAATTCGAGTGTTACCCCACCGACCGCATAAGCGCTGCTAAAACCCGCATTGACACCAGTAAAAAAGACGCCCATGGCAAGTCCGCGTCGATGCCCCTCGAAAGCGTCGCCAACCAAGGAAACGGCAGCCGGTGTCAGCGCCGCTTCTCCCACACCGACGATCACCCTTGCCAGGAAAAGCTCAGAGGAATCACTTGCAAACCCACAAAACAACGTGCCCGTACTCCAGACCAGCGCCCCAACACCAATGAGCACCAAGCGTTTACGGCGGTCTACCAACAACCCCATAGGGATGACCATAAGACCATAGGCAAGTGCAAAAGGGGGGCCCTGCAGGAAGCTTGCTTGAGTATCGGTCAATACCAGTTCCTGACTCACCGGATCAATAAGAATATTGAGAATCAACCGATGGATGTAGCCGATGAGCGGTACCAGAAACAACAGCACCAGCAACCAGAGATCACTAGGGCTGAGCCGATTACCCGGTTTAGGTGTATTGACCTCAGCAGCCATTATCAGAAATCCCATCCGATGGTGGCTTAGTACAGCAAACTTGCTCTCCCGGCTGCTGGCGCTGCACACGATACATCCCACCCTCCCGGTTAGATAGAGCCAGTATTTGACTAAGACAGTCGTCGCGCCACTGCTCGGCATCCTCAATACTCTGACCACCGAAGGCCAACTCCCCTTGATCCAGAACCGAATCAATCAACTCCTGAGACAGTTCCGGTGCCTGTAAACGAGAATAGGGTTCGCCGATCGTTTCACCGAACCGCTCGAAAAAGCCGCTCAGCCCCTCTTTCCCCCCGGCAAGGTGATAGGATAGAAATGGGCCCATGAATGCCCAGCGTACCCCGAGACCATAACGCACTACATCATCGATCTGGCCAACCGTGGCGTCCCCTGCTTTGACCATATGCAACGCTTCTCGAAACAATGCTTCCTGTAAACGATTGGCAATAAACCCGACATTCTCTCGGTCACATACCACTGGTGCTTTACCCAGGCTCCGATAAAATCCCTCTACCCAAGTCACCGTCTCCGCTCCCGTTAGACTCCCTGCCACTATCTCGACCAATGGAATCATATATACCGGATTGAAAGGATGACCAATAACCAAGCGCTCTGGGTGCAAACAGCCTTGTTGCAGTTCACTCATAGGCAACCCTGACGCAGAAGAAGCGATCACCACATCAGGAGGAACCGCTCGCGCCAGCTCCTCAAGGATACCGCGCTTGACCTGCAAATTTTCTGGGCCATTTTCTTGGATAAACTGAGCGGACGCTACAGCGGCCTCCAAATTTTCCGCGAAGTTCAATGCATTTAAGCAGCGCGCTTGGTGATCCTGGTCAACGTGCAGCCTAGAGAATACATCTTGCAGCTGCCCCATCAATCGATCCTCAAAATCTGGGGCGGGGTCCCATACAGTAGTTTTCAAGCCGTACAATAAGAATTGTGCGACCCACCCGGCACCGATCAGCCCTGTGCCGATAACGGCTACATGCTGAACCTCGTTCAGGTTGGGAAATATGGATCGTGTGCTCATAACGCGGCTCCAGAAAAATTCTTTTCCAACAGCACCGGCGTAAACTTCGCATCCCTCTCGAGAGGGAATATCGGGCGGCGTACCGAAGTGAATTCGAGTTCAGAATAATCAGACGTGCAAGCGCCGACCCCAGCACAGGGGATCACTGCCCCAACCATCGATTCGAACGCGGCGCGCCAGTGCACGCGACTCTTAAGGACAACAAACTGTCGCTCACGCGGATCAACGCCAAACAGTTCAAAACACGCCATATCCGAAGGCTCCATAGGTAACGAAACCAATACCAAATCAATTCCATCCCCCTTCAATAAGGCGCTATCGCCCAGTTCAAGCAAGAGCCCCGTGTGGTCACTGTGCGTGGCTTTAACCAGCCCGTCAGATAGGTGGGCAACTTCCCCTTCAAACTCCAACATCTCAGAGGACATAGACGACGGGCTGGCAAGGCTGATAGTTACCCGCTGCCCCAGACCGGCCCGATGTGCAACAGCTACTGCTTCGGGAGCCCAAAGCGCAAAAAACACCACGTTGCGCAGCCCCTGCCTGATAAGCTCTGCCAGAACTGCTATTTCGGCCATCGATCCTCCAGAGGCGGCATTATCGTAATGATCTAGGAGGAAGATCGGGCCGCTGACCGACCCCGAATTGGCGAGTGTTTTGGCACGACGCACCGAGTCGGCCAGTGGCTCGACTGAAAATTCGAAGGCCTTGCGTTGCGCCCAGGCCTCCTCCAGCAACTCATCTCGCCTCATTGCTGCTCGACACGGATTGGCATCTGTAATGACAACAGCACTCAGCCCTGCGTTAGGAACATCGGCATGGGGAAAACCCGTAAACAGGCTGCAATCAAGAGCATCAACTCCAGCTAATTCGACACATCGATTCTGCAAGCTATGATTGGGTTCATCGTAACTACTCTGGGCCATAACGTGGGGCAACATAGGAACAGCTCCCCAGGCCAGCGCCGGCGAGATAGTCCCCTCTATTGTTGCCAGCAACAGTCTGGCAGTTCTGACACCTGTTTCACGCTCGTCAAGATGGGGGTAAGTCTGATAGCCACAGAGCACATCGACAGCTCCTACCATTTCTGGCGAGACATTGGCATGCATATCCAGCGCCAAACCCAGAGGAACTGAAGGAGCGATATCTCGAATCCTCCTCAGAAGCTCCGCCTCACCATCCGCGTACGACTCAGTCACCATAGCGCCATGCAAGTCCAGTAGGATTCCATCCCAACGCGCACCCTGCAGGGCGTCGCAGATTAAACCCGCGATAGTCTCGAAAGCATTATCATGGACATAACCACTCGGCCAACCATTGGCAGCAATCGGTAAGGTGACGGTTGCTCCATTACCAGTGACCGTGTCGAGCATCCCCCCTACTACCGAGTCGGTACCGGCAAAATATGCTATCGCCTCAGCACCGGTGAGAAGCCGCCCCTCAACATGGAAGCGGCTGACAGGTGTCGGCACAGCCGAATACGTATTGGTCTCATGCTTGAAGCTAGCAATAAATATGTTGGTTTGTATTCCGGTCATGATGAGGGTATTTCCTCCAGTTGAAGAAGCTGCCGTGCGCGTTGTACCGTCGCCACTTTTGCACCAAGATCCTCAATGATTCGTACCGCTTTCTGAACCATACTCTCATTGCTGGCCAATACTCCGCGCTCCAGATAAAGATTATCTTCCAGCCCCACACGTACGTGTCCACCCAGCAACACGGCCTGTGCCAACATGGGAAACTGCATTCTTCCAACACCAAAAGCCGCCCACACTGCATCCTGCGGTAGAGCATTCCGCATCGCCATCATTGCAGCCGGAGTAGCAGGTGCACCGTGACTTATACCGAGACATAGTTGAAAGAGTGGAGGCTTCGGGATCTGCCCCTCCTCGATCAGCATTTTCGCAATCTCAATGTGGCCTAGCTCAAATACCTCAAGCTCAGCTTTAACACCACGGTCACGATAAAGCGCAGCGATACTGCGCAACAGATTAGGGGTAGTTGCATAAACCATTTCTCCAAAATTTAGAGAGCCACAATCCATGCTACCAATATCAGGGCGCAGCATTGTAACGTGTTGAACCCGCTCTGCCGCACCAACAAAATCGGAGTGCGCCGCAAGGGTTGCGGACGCTCCAAGATCGAACCAGAGATCCCCCCCCATACCCCCAGTGTAGTTGAGGATAAGTTCTTGGTTCTGCTCTCGAATACGGTTATGCACCTCTTCAAACAGAGATGGGTCCCTCGACGGAGCACCGGTTCTGGGGTCACGCACATGAATGTGTACTACCGAAGCACCAGCAGCGGCGGCATTAATGGCATCAGCGGCTATATCCTTGGGCGTCACGGGCACGTGAGGACTCTTGCTCGCGGTGTCGCCGGCACCGGTTAGCGCACAGGTAATAATAACTTCTCGATTCATGACTTCACCGGGATACCGGCTTCCTCTAGCCGCTCATACAACGGACGCAACTCCATCTCGTAACGTCGCCACTTACCTACCGAAGAACGATAAACTGGACGACGCACTTGGCTCGCGCTAGCGGTCATCGACGCTGTGGGATTACGGTGAAACTCCTGCATCGAAGTTTCCCAATTAAGATTGCAAGCTTCTATCATACGTCGCCCCTCCTCCATAGGGTTATCGACCAGCGCTTCGTACTGAAGCTCGATCATTCGACCTGGCATCGCCTGCCGCCAGTGTTGCATCAACTTCCAATAAGCAATGAAGTAGCGTGCCAGATCGTCAAGATCATAAGAGAAAGGATACGCCCGCTGAAACAGCGTCTTGTAGACTGCATAACAAGTATCCATTGGGTCACGGCACACATGGATGATCGTAGAGGCCGGTAGACTTAGGTGTATAAGGGCCGCATTCAGATAATTGAACGGCAATTTGTCGATCATTCTTGCAGAAGATCCCGTCAGCTCACGTACGCTATCGAGATAGTTGGCACCCAACTCTGCCATATCAAAATTCACTGAAGCAGCAACAAGGTCACGGGGCGCGAGAGCCTGCTCTGGATTGGCGCGCCGCCCCATCGCAGCTACTTGCTGCGAGAAGTTCGGTAATTCACCAGCCGAATGTATCTGTGAATGACTAGCGAGCATGCGCTCCAACAAAGTAGTGCCGGTGCGAGGCATACCAATGACAAACACTGGCAGCGGATCAGCACTGCCGCTACCCCCTCTGGCCTGAATGTTCTCCGCAGAGAACTGCAAAATCAGCTCTTCAATAATTTCCACGTCGCGCCCGACATCATAAGACAGGTGCTTGCGACGGAGGTCTGCACCCTGTTTCAAGTAACGAAAGGACTTTTTTGAATCCCCGATATCTTCGCTCTCTTTCGCCAGTGCAAAGCAGAGCATGGCTTCGCCCATATAAGGCGCATTTTGCTCGACCAGTGCTTGTTCCAATTCTGCAACATGATTGCTGGCCTGAGTTTGGTTACGTAAATCAGAACGTATAAGATAGGCTTCGTATTCTTCGGGGTCGATCTCAATGGCCGCATCGCATGCACACTCCGCCTCCTCAAGGCGCCCTAAAAATCGCAGCGTAGCCGCCAGGCTGAATTGATGCCGAGCATTATCAGGCTCTTGCCGAATCGCTTCCTGATAGAAATGAACCGCGCGGTCATGACGCCCTGTTCTAACCAGCAGGCTTGCAAACATGGCCGCATGCACTGGCTTCTCAGCAATCAGTGGTTCTGCACTTTCTAAGATTGCGGTAGCACGCTCAAACTGACTCAGACCGAGGCAGCAAAGCGCTTCATGAATAATATATTTGATAAACTGTGGCGCAAGTGACCGGGCCTTAGCTGCATAACCGAGCGCTTCTGTGACGCGTTTTGACAGCAGCAACAGTTCGCTGATCGCATACTGAACCTCGGCGTTTTCCGCATAGTCTTCCGAAAGCTTCGGCAGGAGATGGGCCACATCCCCTGCTTTACCCTGCTTTGAAAGCGCAGACAGGCGCTTAATCACCTGTTGCGGCTGAAGTGGTACTTTTCTTTCTTTCCGCTCACTTACCAATCCAGTCACCCTCCATGAAAGAGAAAGCCTATCGTCTGTCAAACACTTACCTATCTCCCATGCATGGCAGAGACTGGGGTTTGCAAACTACATCTCTTGTTTGCCGAGCCAATATTCGCTACATCTCATAAGTCAAGCTAAGCCCAACTGTTCTCGGCCGAGTGATCACCTCATAATTACTAGCCGATCGGATATTGGCCGCTGATACCACAGAGTTCTCATCCGCCAGATTCTTTGCAAATAGACCTACCCTCCAGCTGCCGACCTGATAGCTAGCATTAACGTTCCAGATGGTAATCGAATCTATATCATACTCGTTGAAATTGCCGGGCAACGCATTGTCATAATCTGATCGGTAAAAAACATCAGTACCGATATCCAGAGGATTACCATCGATCTGCATACTATAGGCAAGCGATGCGGCCAGCATATTCTTCGAATGCCCCGGCAATTTTGCTCCGCCCACGATCGAATCCGTATATAGGCCCCCATCTTCGACAAACTCTGCATCCGTATAGGCGTATCCAAACGTGTAGGCCAAACCCTCTCCAATTAAACCACTAATCTCTAATTCCAGACCCTTTGACTCAGCATCAGAGGTCGAATTTCCAACACCATCAATGCCACTATTATAGCCTGTTATCCTCGCCTGTGGATCTTGCCATTCAATGAAGAAGACAGCTGCACTGTAGCGTAGGGTGTTATCAGCAAGAACTCCCTTAATGCCGACCTCATAGTTATCCACTTTATCCGCTTCGAAAGTATTGAGGTCCGGAAACACCCCCAAGCCAGCATATGCCAAATAGCTATCGTCAATAAACCCCTGCGTCGGCAAGGCATTTACACCACCATTGCGAAAGCCCTGTGACCAAGTTGCGTATACATTCGTATCGTCGTTTAGGGCATAAAACGTATTGAATTTGAATATCTGATCATTGAGTTTGTCTTTATTACGGACTGATGATCCGCCAAACGGGGCCTCACCACAGTAAAACCCTGCGCCAAATGCATCCTCGTTTATGATGTAACAGGTCGGCAGTGTGGAAATATCCTCATGATCAAGCTCTTGCTCGAAAAACCGACCACCGACAGTTACACTCCAGGCATCACTGATGTCATAAGTGATTTCACCAAAGACCGCTGTCTCTGTGAAACTGGTCTCCCGATCCTGGGTGTACACCAAATCCTGCGGACTAGTAATGGGAACCGGAACACCCCAGTAGTCGGCCTTACCACTTGCCGCCCACCAGTCCTCGAAACCCGGCATCTCTTGTATGGTGTCAAATTTGAGGTCCTGATCTAGGTAGAAAATACCAGCGATCCAGCTAAGCGGACCATCACCATTGGATGCAAGTCGTAATTCCTGCACAAAACTGTCGTCACTCGCTTCGTATTCAGAAAACGTAGAAATTCTTGGATAGTAAAAGTAATAGTAAGAAAACGCCTCCTCGTAAAATTGGGAATTGTCCTGCCCGCTTTCAACGGTTACCTCTAAGGCCGATGTCGCTGATGTAAGTGTGGCAAAACCAAGGTCTGCGACAACCTCAAGGGACGCCATATTCAGGTCCGATTCAAATGGCGCGGTACCACTCTGATCCAGAGCACGGTCTTCCCCAATGGTCTGCCCTTGACGGTTGTCAGTCTCTGTCTCCTGGATGTGATAGCTAAACAGTGCCTCAACATCATCGTTCACATTCCACAGTAATCCCAAGCGAGCATGTTTGACGTTGCCATCATTCGAGTCCTTAAGGGTGCCTGAAGAAACCACCGGACCACTACCTGCAAAATCATTTGGATCTTCAAGCAGGAATGCCCCATCCTCATCACGGGGACGCAAGCCAATAGCATCAACAAAGCCTGCTTCACGTGCGTAACCGCCAGATAATCGCATCGCAAACTGTTCTCCGAGCGGAACGTTGACCATGGCGTCATAATTATAATTGGGATCGTCGGCATCTTCTGTCGAAGATATACTTGCATTCAACCGGACAGCTACATCATCTGCATCAGGTTTGTTCGGCATAATTCTTAGCGTACCACCCAAAGATCCGGCGCCATAAAGCGTTCCCTGTGGCCCACGCAGAACCTCCACCCGGTCGATATCCGTTAGACGTAGATTGTAGTAAACCGGTGTTTCGCCCACATAGGTGGACACAGTAGGACGTGCCAAGCTCGGTATCTCTCCCGCACCGCCTCCCGGCTCCGCCGACAGCCCACGCATAACCAACGTACTATTGTTACCAGCCTCACGGAGGCCGACATCATTATGACTTAGCCCTGGTACGTTCTTAACGAAATCACCCAAGTCAAGCAACTGCCGCTTCTCGATGACATCCCCACCATAAGCCGAGATATTGTATGGCACATCCTGAGTAGATGTCGCACGCCGGGTTGCTGTGACTATTACTTCCTCCAACTCCTGGGCGATTACAGGGATTGGTGCAGATAGGGTCGCGGCGACCCCCACGGTCAGCGCCGACAGACGAAAGTTTCGATCTTGTTTAATTATTGACTTCATAATCTCTCTCCTGATAATTGTGTTGTGTAACGGCTGACAATTCGACAAAAGCATTCAGCAACCTTGAAATCGAGTATATAGGCTTGCCCCCCACGAACAATCGGTATATTCTTTAACTTCGTGGTAAGATTATCTAAATAAAAATGATCAGATCAAAACAAAAACTACCCCTGAACGCTCTTAGAGCCTTTGAGGCGGTGGGCCGTCATCAGCACATGCGGCGCGCTGCGGACGAGCTCTGCGTCACACACAGCGCCGTCAGCCAGCAAGTCCGAAATCTCGAATCGCTACTAGATGTTACTTTATTGGAACGTAAGAATACTGGTCTCTCTCTTACGCCGTTAGGTGGCAGATTACTGCAGGATATTAGCTCAACGCTAGATGACCTGGTAAGAGCCATAGGTGGTGTCACAGTCGACAACGAGGCCGTCGATCTGCGTATCGCCTGCTCGTCAGGCCTAGCAAGCAACTGGCTAATACCCAACCTTGGTGACTTCTTACGCCACTACCCAGGGTATTCGTTCCAGCTGATCTCACTACCCGTATATCCGCAAGAGATTCCCAGCGACATCGACCTGTGCATTAGTTATGGCAAACCACCGGTCAGCGAAGAGAGAGCAAAGCGCCTGGATAAGGCACCACTGGTTCCGGTCGGCTCTGCCAAACTTTTTGGAGGTAACCTGCAATCGAAGATGGCAGCGGAAAAACTTACGAACTACACCTTGATTCACGCAGATGATGGCACAGAGTGGCGTGATTGGTTCCGTCTGACTAATGTGGAAAATGTCAAAGCCGAGAGCAATCTTTATTTGGGCACCGGTTATCACAATGTCCTCGACAGTATCCGTCACGGTCTGGGAATTGGGCTAATGGCTAAACGCTTTATTGAGAAAGATCTAGCATCCGGGCGTCTAACCGTTATACATACGGAAACCACATTTCAACCCGAATACTACTACGTGACTCATCCCGAAGAGGAATACCGAAGCGCTGCGGGACGAGATTTCGAAAGCTGGCTTTATGCCCTGTGGCAGCAATAAAAATTGAATCAGCCTAGGATAACAGTGCACTCTTTCTCCAGACCTTTTTATAGGGATATATACCTTAGCCCTGCTCCCCCTTTTCCATTGTCCCCCCCAATCGCATTAACGACTTATTCATCAACTCAGAGCAAAGAAAATGCTGGATACAGAACTCTTAACTACATACACCGACGTGAAAACGGAGTGGATCGATTACAACGGACACATGAACATGGGTTATTATCTCGTCGCCTTTGATCAAATCGCCACTGAGAAGTTTTACGATTTTATAAATATCGGGCTGGCTCACAAACAAGCACTGAGCAAAACAACTTTTACACTTGGCGCCAACATCGATTATATCCGGGAAGTAATGAAGGGAGACAGGCTCCGGATAACCAGTCAACTGGCTGACTATGATCACAAGCGAGTGCACTATATTCACTGTATGTACCACGCCGAAGAGGGGTATCTGGCAGCTACGAACGAATGTCTGAGTATATACGTCGACCTAAAAACGCGCCGCAGCACAAGCTTTAGCAACGAGCAAATGGCGCGTTTCCAACAGGAGTTAGACCGAGGTCGTCAATTTCCACTACCACAGGAATTTGGGCGTAAACTTGGCATCCCCCGCTAAGACACTTAAGCCCACCGCCAACCATACGAAAAGTTTTTCTTAACACAGGCATACAGAATATATAGATTGCCTAACCAGGCTCAAGCTATACACTTCAGCGATATATCTCTTATTCGACGCGGAGCCCCTAAACATGCACGAAAAGCCAGCTGTGCTAAGCCCCGACCAACTAGCAGCCATCAACGCCCCGATTGAAAATGCTCGCTCGCTGCCGGCGGAATCCTATATCAGCACTGCTTTCTTCGAAGCCGAGCGGGAGCGGGTGTTCAGTAGGCACTGGGTTTCAGTCCTGTTCGACTTTGAGGTGGCAGAGCCAGGGCAGGTACTGCCTTTCGAACTCTGCGGCATGCCCCTGCTGGCAATCCGAGGCCTGGACGGCCAGCTGCGCGTCTTCCACAATGTGGTTCCCTATGATGGTTGCCTTGCTGTCATCGAGCCCGCCTCTGAGCTCAAGGAAATCGTCACTCCCTACCACGGATGGGTGTATGACCTCGATGGTAGATTGCAGGCAGCACCTTTCTGGGACGGCACACTGCGCCGTGACCAGCGCCCCGACGGAGTGCCAGCAACGGATCTGGTCGAGGTGCACTGCGAGATCTACCTGCACACAGTATTCATAAATCTCTCGAAGCAACCGATGCCTTTCGTCGATTACATCGCCCCCATCGCGCGCCAGTTTTTAGACTATGATTTCAGTGATGTCGCCGTCGCCCTAGACCGATCGGGTCAGCCGATTGCTCCTCGAGCGGTTACGCACTGCAACTGGAAGATCTTCTTCGACATCGACGGACCCAATGTACTGCACGAAAGCTTTGTTCATCGAGCCTATAGCGAGTCGTCGGCACACCCTCGGGTGACGCCGGAGGGTGACAAGAATTACCGTGAGATTATCGACGGCTACTTGATCGGGCTTGGCTTCAACTACAGTAACTTCACAGAAACCTACGGTGCAGTGGACCCGGCTGAGCAGCACCTGGGCGCAGACGGACAGCTACCGAACCAAGCGGGCTTTGTCGACCTCTACCCAGCGATGAGCTTTTCCATCACGCCCACCTACATTGAGATAGGGCTTAATCTACCGGACGGAGTCGGCCGGACCATCGATCGCCGCTTATACCTGCTCCCCTCTGCGGCGGTGACACCCGAGAATGCCGCGAAACACGAGAAGGTTTATGGCTTCCATGGCGAGGTTGCACCAGAAGATAACCGAATCTCCGAGGCGGTGCAGAAAGGAGCGCAGTCGCCGGTGTATAACGAGCGCTTCTTTTGCCCCTTCTGGGACGGGATGCGCCACCAATTCCACCGCTGGGTAGCAGCGGATCTCACCGAATAGCCCCCCTGTCCGCCGGAGAAAGAGAAAGCCATGAGAATCGAAAACCGCTGGTTCGAACGCAAGCGTATAGATGATGACATCACACTAATCTGGGAACCCTACGTTGACCCCCTGATTCGCTGCAACATCTGGCACGTTCGTGGCAGGGACCGGGATATGTTGATTGACACGGGACTTGGCATCGCCAGTCTACGCAACGCCTCCCAGGATATTTTTGACAAACGCCTGATGGCGGTGGCGACCCACACGCATTTCGATCATATCGGCGGTATGCACGAATTCGATGAACGGGTAGTTCACGAGAGTGAGGCTACGATCATGACTGATGGTTCTTCACCGATGATGCTGCGCGCTTGCGACTTCAGCAAAGCAGAGCTGAACGAACTAAGCGACCTGGGCTATCCCGTGGAACGAGACGAACTTATCACCGCCGTGCCCGAAGCGGCTTTCGACATCGCGGCCCACACCACAAAGCCAGCACCCAGCACCTGGTCTGTAAGGGAGGGTGATAGGCTAGACCTCGGCAACCGCAACTTCGAGGTGATGCACTTGCCCGGGCACTCACCGGGCAGCATCGGCCTGTGGGAGGAGGAAACGGGCACCCTGTTCTCAGGTGACGCGGTTTACGATGGGGCTCTGCTGACGAACTTTCCCGGAGCCAACCTCGATGATTATGTGCACACGATGCAGCGACTACGAGAACTACCCGTGCGGGTTGTCCACGGCGGACACGAGAACAGCTTCGGCCGGGAGCGGCTCCGGGAGATCGCAGACGAATACCTGCGGACCTGGGAGCAGGCGGGCACGACGTCCGTGGATCGGCTCCCGCGATGAACGTTCATTTGCATGATTTCATTGGGATGGTCGGCTCCGCGATGATCGTAGTGACCTACCTGCTGGTTCAGCTGCGCCGGATGCAGGTCACCGATGTTCGTTACTCGCTGTTTAATGCGACAGGGGCTGGGCTAATCCTATTTTCGCTAACGGTAAACTTTAACCTGTCCGCCTTTGTTATCGAGGGTTTCTGGCTGTTGATCAGCTGCATCGGGCTAATTCAGTTTCTGAGGGAACGTTTATGGAGATAAGAGCCACCTGGTTAAGGCCCATAACCACTGATATCCAATGAGATAGGTTCGGAGTAAATCTATGCAAGAACTCGCCGCCAGTTTTCAGGACATCGCCGGAACCATAACGTCTGTGGTTACTAGCATTGCTTTCAGCCAAGTACGCGTACTGGGCGTCGATATCGAGTGGGCCGTAGTGTGGCTGGCCGTGCCGATGCTATTCTTTACCATCTACCTCGGCTTTGTGAATATCCGCTGCTTCCCAATGTCCATACGCATTCTCAAGGGACACTATGCAGACCCCGATGCACCGGGTGAGGTCAGCCAGTTTCAAGCCCTGAGCACCGCGCTCGCCGGCACGGTTGGCCTCGGCAACATCGCCGGGGTTGCCATTGCGATTGGGATCGGCGGGCCCGGTGCGGCATTCTGGATGGTTGTTATTGCATTCTTCGCGATGTCTCTGAAATTCGCCGAGGTAATGCTGGCCGTGAAGCACCGTACAACCCTTGCAGACGGTTCTGTGTTCGGCGGGCCCATGTATTACCTACAAGCAGGTTTGAAGGAAAAAAACTGGCCTCTACTCGGAAAGATCCTGGGCCTGAGTTACGCCGTATGTGCAATTCCGCAGATTCTGGTGTTCACGCAGGTCAACCAAGCCTACAGCCAGTTTAGTGCGGTGACCAATATCGACGCACCTTGGACCTTCGGCCTCGTCTTGGCGCTTGCCGTAGCACTGGTGATTGTCGGTGGTATCCGGAGTATCGCGAGCCTTACAAGCCGAGTCGTGCCACTGATGTGTGTGATCTACCTACTCGCAGCGGTTACGATTTTGATACTGCACGCCGATGCGATTCCCAGTGCGCTGGTCTCGATTGTATCCGGAGCTTTCGCACCAGAGGGCGTCGTTGGTGGCGTGATCGGGGTCTTTGTGATTGGTATGCGCAGGGCAGTATACTCGACCGAGGCGGGAACAGGCGTGTCGACGATGGTGCACGCGGCAGCGAAGACCCGCGAACCTGTGTCACAAGGCCTGGCTGCTACCATTGAGCCATTTTTCGACACAATGGTTGTCAGCTCTGTGACCGCGCTGGTGATTGTAGTTACTGGGGCCTATCAACTTGAAGGGGTCAGTGACATCCAGATGACGTCGGCGGCATTTGGCAGCGTTATCTGGTGGTTTCCCTACATTCTCGCTATCTGCGTGCTGCTATTCGCCTTCACAACAATTATCTCATGGTCCTACTACATGAGCCGGGTGTGGGCGTTTCTGGCCGGCTATTCACGCTTATCGATGTACACCTATCGTATACTTTTCTGCGTGGCAGTGATCCCCGGGGCGGTACTTGATATACAGCAGATCATCGATTTCATCGACAGCCTCGTGGTACTCATCACAATTCCCAATATCATCGGTCTCTACATCTTGGCGCCGACTATCAAGCGCGACCTGCAAGACTACTTGGGAAGAATGGCAAATGAGACGAGCAAATTATGACAAAAAAGTTTAATCAACCACTGGGTGGCAATGACATGCCTCGCTTTGCTGGTATCGCCTCTATGTTCCGTTTGCCCGTGCGAGACACGGCAGAGGGTCTTGATATTGCTTTAGTGGGAGTGCCATTAGACATAGGTACCAGTAATAGAGCAGGCACGCGCTTTGGGCCTCGAGAAATTCGCTCTGAGTCAGTGTTGGTACGCCCTTACGGGATGGCTACAAAGGCTGCGCCGTTTGATTCATTTCAAATAGCAGACATGGGTGATGTCGCTATAAACCCTTACGATTTAAAGAAAAGTATTGGGCTTATTGAGGACCATTATCAACAGATTTTAGCGCACAACGCTAAACCGGTTTCCATGGGTGGTGATCACACTATTACACTGCCCATTTTACGTCAAATTGCTAAAAAGCATGGGCCTGTAGCCCTTGTTCATGTTGATGCTCACACGGATATCAACGACACCATGTTTGGGGAGAAAATTGCCCATGGCACGATCTTTCGTCGGGCAATTGAGGAAGGCTTGGTTGATCCTCATAAAATGATTCAAATCGGCCCACGAGCCACCGGGTACACCGCCGAAGACTTTGATTGGGCTGCTGACCAGGGTGTTCAGGTAGTGACTGGTGAAGATTGCTGGTACAAATCTCTGGCGCCTTTGATGAATACCTTTAGAGCGAAAGTGGGTGCCGATACGCCAACCTATTTAAGTTTTGATATCGACGGTCTGGACCCTTCAGTTGCCCCAGGAACCGGCACTCCGGAGCCCGGTGGTCTTGCGTCATCGCAGGGTTTGGAGATCATTCGTGGTTGTCATGAGTTAAATTTGGTCGGGTCTGACTTGGTAGAGGTGTCGCCACCTTATGACACCAGTGGTAATACATCGTTACTTGCTGCTAATCTGATTTTTGAGATGCTTTGCAGTATGCCTGGGTGTATTCGCAGGAACTAGTTTGGCTGGATATCTTGCGGGTGGTCTATATCACGCAGAACATCTCTGTCATCGACAGCAATCAGATTGACCGCACCGGGATGACGGTCGATCAAATCACGAGCATCTCAGTCCCCACCAGAATGTCGCAAATCATCAAATAAGCAATAAATGAATAGGCCTAGAAGGCTCCGTAAGGCTATCTAAGGCTTTAGTTTCTTACTCTGACTATTGGCAAAAATACTTACATTTAAGATCTAAGATACCTACCCCCTGGTAAGTCAGGACTATTATCCCTGAGGTTCCTTTCACGGACATTCTCTGTCAAAATGAGCAAAAAAGAGGGGGTTCCATCCATGAATTTAACAAAATTCTTTACCGTATCTGCCTGTCTAATATCGGCTCTTATTGTTACTGGATGTGGCAATGAATCAGCAAAGTTTGCAGATGTGGATGCACAACGCTTGCTTAATGCATCTCAGACCCCAGAAGAGTGGCTGACCTATGGTGGTACCTACGATGAGCAACGTCACTCGGCTTTAAAGCAGATTAATACTAACAATGTTGACCAACTAGGTGTTGCATGGACCTATGACCTTGCGACAGAGCGTGGTGTTGAGTCCACACCAATTGTTGTAGACGGTGTTATGTATGTGACCTCAGCTTGGTCAGTAGTCTATGCCCTCGATGCGAAAACTGGTCAAGAACATTGGGTATATGACCCAAAGGTTGATAGAGCTGTGGGCGGCAAAGCATGCTGCGACGTAGTCAACCGCGGAGTTGCCGTCTGGAAAGGTAAAATTTATGTGGGCGTCATTGACGGTCGGCTTGAAGCCCTCGATGCCGCAACGGGTGAGCTTGTCTGGAGCACCCTAACCGTTGACCAGTCAAAACCATACACTATTACCGGTGCGCCTCGGGTTGTTAAGGGTAATGTACTGATAGGGAATGGCGGTGCAGAATTAGGTGTGCGAGGTTATTTGTCTGCTTACTCTGCTGAAACAGGTGGCCTAGTGTGGCGTTTTTACACCGTACCAAACCCAAATAAACAGCCTGATGGTGCCATCTCAGATAATGCGCTTAAAGATATTGGCAATCTCACTTGGGGTGATGAGGGCGCCTGGACCACCGATGGTGGTGGAGGCACGGTTTGGGATTCAATCGTTTATGACGAAGTCAATGACAGCGTTATTTTTGGCGTGGGTAATGGTTCACCTTGGAATCGAGATCATCGAGATGCTGGGAAAGGTGATAATCTATTTTTGTCATCTATTGTTGCTGTAGATGCCTCCACTGGCGCTTATAAGTGGCACTTTCAAACCACACCTGGAGACAATTGGGACTATACCGCCACCCAAACAATTATTTTAGCTGACTTGCCTATTGGCTCTGAAGGAGCCTCCCGACGTGTCGCTATGCAGGCTCCTAAAAATGGATTCTTTTATGTTGTTGACGCAGAGACTGGGGAGTACCTTTCTGGAGAGGCCTTTGTGCCTCAGAACTGGGCTGAAGGCCTAGATGAAAATGGCCGCCCGATAGAAAAGCCTGAGGCCCGTTATGGAGAGACACCGTTTATGCAAAACCCAGGGCCACTTGGTGCGCATAACTGGCAGCCAATGGCATTTAACCCCGACCTTGGGTTAGTTTATATACCTGCCCAGGAAGCACCTGAATTTTATGCAGTGGACCGCCTATTTAAGACCCGCGCACAAAACTGGAACACAGGAACGAGTTTACCTGCTGGAATACCTATGGATTTGGACCTTGCAACAGCCATGGCCATCAGAGCTACGCTTAAGGGCCGCCTAATAGCTTGGGACCCCATAGCTCAGGAGGCACGCTGGAGTGTTGAGCATCTTAATGCTTGGAATGGCGGTGTTCTATCCACAGCTGGCGGCCTTGTATTTCAAGGGCGTCTAGAAGGTGATTTTGCTGCATACAACGCATCAACCGGTGAAAAACTCTGGCGGCATAACGTTAAAGCCGGTGCTGCCTCTGGCCCAGGGACCTTTGAAATTGATGGTGAACAGTACGTTACTATTACCACAGGTTGGGGTTCGGCCTACGCTTTAGCAGGTGGATCTGCCTATGATCAACCTGTGCCGCCCATCGTTGGTAAGGTTGTCACATTTAAATTAGGTGCTACTGAAACTATCCCTGACCATAACTTGGTTATGGCGCCACGCACTCCTAAAACCGACAAGTTTGGTACTCAAGAAATGCTCCAAACAGGTTTAGAGCAATACCACTACAATTGTCGCGTTTGCCACGGGCCACTGGCCATCAGTTCTGGGGTATTGCCAGATTTACGTTGGTCTGCCATCAGTGCAAATGCAGATGCTTGGCAATCAGTCGTGCGAGATGGTGCTCTGTCAGCTAATGGTATGGTGTCATTTGGCGATATCCTAACTGTCTCTGATGCTGAAGCCATAAGAGCTTATGTTGTGAAGCAAGCTCATGATGGTGCAGCCCTAGAGGCAGAAGTTGCAGCACTCATGGCAGCACAAGCAGCTGCACAGTAAGACGACAAAATAGCCATGATGCTGTCAATGGTGGATTTTCCCACAGACAATCATGGCTGGAGCGAACTTTTACCACCCCGCCTAGTAGTTGACTCCATTCAAGGTGCCCACAGGGTACCTTGGGTTATAGTGGGTGCCGGTTTAACTGGGTTAGCCTGTGCTCGCCGCTTGGCAGAACTTCACCCCAATGATGAAGTCCTTCTTCTTGATGCTCGCTTAGTTGGGCAAGGTGCATCTGGTCGCAATTCTGGATTTGCGGTGGGCGTGAGTCACTTTCCAGGTCCTTACGAAATTCAAGATAAAGAAAATATTGACCGGGTAAACCGTATTAATCAAGCCGGTCTTGCCCTTTTAGATCAGCAAATCACATCTCAATCCATTCACTGCCAATGGGACAACAATGGCTTTCATCACGGTGCTGCCGACACCATGTCAATCAAAGAACATGGTCATTTTGTTAACTATTTAGATGCCATAGAAGCCGAACATAACAGTCTTAATGAGGACGATATGAAGAGTCGCTTTGGCACCTCCTTGTACAAAGCTGGTGTTCATGTAAAAACCGGCGCTCTGGTTCAACCTGCGGCGTTAGTCCGCGGTTTAGCAAATAACATACCCAGTAATGTCAGACTGATTGAAAACTGCCCTGTTTTAAAGATTAAATCTGGGCGCACTATCAAAATTACCACTTCTAGTGGAGAGATTACGACCGATAAACTAGTACTGGCTACCAATTATGAAGCTCCCAAGATCGGCTTTTTAAAGCGGCGGGTTTTGGGAAGTACGCTTTCTGGAAGCTTCACACGCATCTTGACTCCTCAAGAATTAGCAACTCTAGGTAGCCATAAAAGCTGGGGCATCATCTCTCTGCACAGCGGTGGGGCGACATTGCGGTTAACCAGTGACGGTAGAATATCCCTCCGCAATACCGCTGAATATAATGGAGGTGCCCTACTCTCGCCACAAGCATTAAAACGTCGTCAAATCACACACCGCAATAGCTTTGAAAAAAGGTTCCCTCAACTGGCTGAGGTGCCTTTTGAATTTGCTTGGTCTGGCGTGGAAGGTATCAGTAGAAACGACACTAATTTTTTTGGGCAACAGAGTAAAAACATCTTTCTTGCTGGTGGTTATAACGGTTCCGGTGTTAGCCGAGGTACTGCATTTGGTTATGCGCTTGCCGAGTATGCAGGCGGAGGTCAGTCTGAATTAATAACCGACTGCCTTCGCTCTAAAGCTGCTAGTTGGCTTCCACCACGACCCTTTCTAGATCTTGGCGCAATGCTAAAGGTTAAAGCTCGATTTCAAGGTGCGGGATTAGATCGCTAGGTGTACTCTGTTTACATAACTTGGGGCGCTACAGTTTCTTGAGGATAAATAAACCAATAAGCATAAGTAGCATTCCCAAACCGAGGGCCCATACACTGCCAGTAATACCTGCAACTATGTACGCAACTAAGCTGCAACTGCCATTAAATATCGCGTAAGGAAACTGCGTTTTAACGTGGTCGATCTGAGAACAGCCTGCACCCGTTGCAGACAAAATAGTGGTATCTGAAATAGGTGAGCAATGATCACCAAACAACCCACCGGACAACACCGCTCCAATAGCAACATACATTGGTACATCAAACTGATGCGCTATGGGAATAGTCAGAGGTATTAAAATGGCATAAGTACCCCAGGAGGATCCTGTAGAAAAGGAAATAACACCCCCTACAACAAAAACAGTCGCAGGGATAAGATAAGTTGGCAACCGACCATCAATCAATGCTGCAATATAACTAGGCGCACCAAGATCCTTGCCAATGGCACCCAAAGACCAGGCCAAAACTAAAATGATCAAAACAGTAATCACTTTACTCATGCTTTCCAAATACAGCGCAAAACTACCACTTAAAGTGCGCACACCAAAGCGCCACATCAATACCATTAAAATCATAGCTGCGCAGATATAGCCTGTAGACAAAGACGCTCTAAACGCGTTGGAGGGCATGTTCGCCATATCCATTGGAAATCCCTGAGGTACCAGCAAAGCAAACATAATGATTAACATACTCCCAAGGGGCAGCCACACCATAATTGGCTTAGCCTTTTGCAAACTCGTTTCAGACACCACTTCGGCTTCTAGGGCTTCGGCGCTCTCCATAACAATACCTCGAGCACAATCTTGTTCTGCTTTTTTCATTGGTCCAAAGTCGGCCTTTGCCATGATAACCACAGGTACCATGACAACGGCTAAGATAGAGTAGAACTGAAAAGGTATGGCCTTGATATAAGCCAAGAAGGCACTCTCATCAATGCCTAAGCTTTTATATTCTTGTGATATAAGGCCCTGTGAGTACAAGCCCCACCCAATAAATGGGATCAACACTGCCACCGGAGATGCCGTTGAATCGATAATCCAAGCTAACTTAGCTCGACTGATTTTTAAACCATCAGCAATGGGGCGAAACAAAGGACCAACAATCAAAGGCGTCCCTGAGTCTGTAAAAAAGAGTAAAGCCCCACTTGACCACGCGGCGGTCTGAGCTTTTATTTTGTCGGTTATAAACCTAGTCATCATCCCAGCAAAAGCCGCTGCGCCGCCAGATTTTTCCATCAGACCAACAAGGCCTGCAACAAAAATCATTAGCAACAAAATACCAACATTTGCACTGTTTGAAGCCTGAGCAACAAGGTACTGCTCAACCATGATACTCATGCCGGTAAAAAGATTAGGTCCATTTAGCAGGAGTACCCCTGAGAACACTCCTACAAATAAACCCAACACTACATTTCGAGACCACACTGATAAAACGAGCGTAATAATAACGGGAGCGAGGGAGAATAAACCTGATTGCGACATAGCAGAACCGTCTTGGTGGTAGCAGTTAATTTGGCGATTAAAAACGTTTAATCTGAGTCAGCGTCGACTAATTTTTCAGTCAAAGATTCGGACCCTATTCGTTTGCCGGCTCCCATCATGACGCCTATCCAGCGTGTTTCATTTTGGCTTTCGAGGGCGATCTTTAACATAATGGTTAACGGGATCGATAGTAGCATTCCAACCGGACCCAGTACCCATCCCCAAAGCACCAAAGAGACAAATACAACTAGGGGTGACAGATTAAGGCCACGCCCCATCCATCGCGGCTCAAGCACATTGCCCATAATGAGATTGACGACTACAAATCCAACAAGAGTAAGACTCGCCTCAAACGCCCCAAGTTGCACTAACGCCAAAAGCACCGCTGGAACTGCAGCGATAAAAGAGCCCACTGTAGGAATAAAATTAAGTAAGAAGGCCACCAGCCCCCACAACACAGCGTAATCAACACCTAGAATTGTTAACCACAAAAAGATGACAAAACCCGTAAGTAAACTAATCGCCGCCTTAATTGCTAAATAGCTATGGACACTATCTGAAAACGTGCGCAACCATTCTTGGGAATCGTTATTACCTTTTGCTGCGCGAAGCTTTTCACCAAAGCTGACGTTTTCAGCCAAGATAAAAATAACAGTAAGAAGAATCATAACGGCATTGGTCATAACATTACCAAAGGATGCCAAGGTTGTACCCACCACACCCATAACGGCACCAGGGTCAAAGCTACTACTCCACTGTTCAGCATTGATGGTAATTCCGCGCTGACTCAACCACTGCTGGATAGAACTGCTCATTGCTGAAAGTTTCGCTGAGTATTCAGGCACGTCTTGGCGAAAGTTCTCTACCGAAGAACCAATAACAGCACCAAGTAGCAATCCCACAGAAAGAACGAGCCCGATTACTAAAAAGATCGCCACACCGTTTGGCAAACGATAAGTCTTAAGCCAAGCTAGCAAGGGCGATACGATCATGGCTATGAAAACGGCGAGTAAAAAAGGCACCAACAGTGGGCCGGCCATTTTTAAGCCTGAGACAACGATGACAAAGGCGGCAGCAACCAGTAAAAATCGAGAAAATGAAGATGTTTTTTCTATCATCCTATACCTCCAGCTAATGAAACATGTTTTACGAGTTAAAAATCCTATTTGTGCGGGAGTGTAACATTACCAAGAAGCCAGAGTCGTCTTCATCACTAGTACCAAAGATTAAAGGAGGTTGATAGTATTAAAACTTATCAGGATATTTTGCTTGGAAGCCGCTGTAGTATTCCTTAATTACCACTAGGTCAGCCTCACTGTCCCCCGTCGGCTGATAAAGATCACCGATAATAAATTGTTTGCCCTGAAAATCTAGACTGATCAAGAGAATTGGGCAGTCGAGTAGTTTCGCAATCCGTAAGAACCCGGTTTTCCACCGACTGACCTTTGCGCGGGTTCCCTCTGGCGCAAGACCAATGGCTACACCATCTTCACGATTAGATAAATCAGCCACATATTGAACTATGTCTTCGGGTTGCTCGCGATTGGTTGGTATGCCACCTAGCCAGCGCATAAACCAAACCACCCCAGGTTTGAATAAAGTATGCTTACCAAGCCAGCGAACCCGCAAGTTAAGCCCAAGCACCGCGGCCATTGCAAAAACGAAGTCCCAATTGGAGGTGTGGGGGGCGGCAACAATTAGGAGGCGCTTAACATTTGGTATGTTGCCAACAACCCGCCATCCAAATAGATTTAGAACGGTTCTACCAAAACAGCGGGCAAGAGCACCTCTAGTGCCCCGCAGGTGCTCTGGAACCTGTTCCTGTGTTGCGGGATAGCCTTTATTTGGCACTCTACAATCCTATTTTTCAAAGCGACATCGAAATAAACAGAAAAAATAAGTGAATGTTCACTTACGTTTAAAGTATTTTATAATCTAAAATCTAGCTGGGTGCCTTCCTTGAAATTGACTGTAATACTCCTTGATAGCCACTAAATCTGCATCGTTATCACCGCTTGGGTGATATAGATCCCCTATAAATATAATTTTACCCGGAAAATTGAGTCCTACCATAAGAATTGGACAATCCAACGTTTTGGCAATACGCAAAAATCCTGTCTTCCATTTTTCAACTTTCTTGCGGGTCCCTTCTGGTGTTAAACCAATAATGACACCTTTCTCTCGCTTAGCTATACGAGCAACATTATCAACAATCATTTTTGGATTTCTACGGTCGGTAGGTATTCCCCCTAACCATTCCATGAACCAAACAACGCCAGGCTTAAAAATAGTATGTTTGGCCATCCAGCGCATTCTCAAATTTAAGCCTAAAATAGTCGCCATTGCCAATACGAAATCCCAATTTGAAGTATGGGGTGCTCCAATCAATATGAAACGCTTTAAATCAGGAATGCTGCCCTCGACACGCCATCCCAGAATTTTTAAAACCGATCGACCCATCCATCGTGAAAACCTGCTTCGATTGCCGCGCAGGTGCTCTGGTACTTGATCTTGGGACAATGTTATTTTAGTCATCGTTTAATGCCGCCTTGTGATCGGATGATTGTTTAGTGTTCGCGGGTAGCACGAAATCTAATATCCGGGTGCCGCTCTTCGGACAGAGATAAGTTGACTCTGGTTGGAGCAAGGTAGGTCAAATGACCACCCCCGTCTAGAGCAAGATTATCTTCCGCTTTGATCCTAAACGCCTCTAAGGTTTTAACATCCTCTGAGTCCACCCACCGAGCAGTATGTACATTGATAGGCTCATAGATCGCTTCAACTCCATACTCTTCGCGCAAGCGGTAGGCCACTACGTCAAACTGTAGCTGCCCAACAGCTCCCACCACAATATCGTTATTTCGGAAAGGGAAGAACACCTGAGTACTGCCCTCTTCTGACAGCTGACGTATGCCGTTTTGAAGCTGTTTCGCCCTTAGTGGATCTTTTAGGCGGATACGCTTAAATAGCTCTGGCGCAAAGTGCGGTATACCACTGAACTTAAGTGTCTCTCCCTCAGTAAATGTGTCACCGATCTGAATGGAGCCATGGTTATGTAGCCCTATAATGTCGCCAGCAATAGCTTCTTCTACCGAGATTCGCTCACCTGCTTTAAAACTAAACGCATCTGATACGCGCACATCTTTTCCAGTGCGAACATGCTTCATTTTCATACCCTTGGTATATTTGCCGGAACATATCCGCAAAAAAGCAATACGGTCGCGATGCTTTGGGTCCATATTGGCTTGAATTTTAAAGACAAAGCCACTGAACTTGCCTTCATCGGCAACAACTTCACGTTGAGCCGCAGATCTTGGCTGTGGCGGTGGCGCCCATCGAACAAAATCATCTAACATTTCACGTATACCAAAATTACCCAAAGCAGTACCAAAAAATACAGGTGCCAGTTTGCCCGATAAAAATTCGTCCATATCAAAAAGATTTGTCGCTCCTTTAACCAGCTCCAATTCTTCAAGTACGTCATCGGCATAGTCACCCAAGGCTTCTCTTGCCTCGGGAGACTCTAGGCCTTTAACTTGAATATCATCGGTCAATGTATGTCCCTTACCCTGGACATAGACATGGATGGTGTCGGTGTAAAAATTATAAACGCCTCGAAACTCACGCCCCATACCAATAGGCCAATTAATGGGGGCACCTTTAATTTTTAAAACGCTTTCAATTTCATCGAGAAGGTCAATCGGGTCACGAATGTCTCGGTCCATTTTGTTTACAAATGTCAGTATCGGTGTATCTCGCAAACGACAAACATCCATCAACTTTATTGTTCGTGCCTCTACCCCTTTTGCGCCATCAATCACCATCAGAGATGAGTCTACTGCCGTGAGTGTACGATAGGTGTCTTCAGAGAAGTCTTCGTGACCTGGAGTATCAAGGAGGTTTACCATGCAATCGTGGTAAGGAAACTGCATCACAGAGGAGGTTACAGAGATACCTCGTTCTTTCTCCATGGCCATCCAGTCGGATGTAGCATGACGATCACTTTTTCTGCCTTTTACCGTTCCAGCTACCTGAATGAGATTACCAAGAAGTAACAACTTTTCTGTAATCGTCGTTTTACCCGCATCCGGGTGAGAGATGATCGCAAATGTTCTTCGATCTGAAACAGATTGGCTCATGATGAAATTTGTATATGATTAAAAGTCGGGCATTATAGCCTTGCGGCGAGCGGGGGTCAGCTAATAAAATCACCCTATTTAAACCGATCCCAATGGAATAATGTCGCGTATACTGGCACTGACAGAAAAAATTGCCTAACCATGCCTCAAAAGTAGGCAAGGAATGATAAGTTTGATGGGCTGAGACAGGGTGAGGAGTAAAAGAATTGAAGTACCAAGGCCAGACAGATTATGACCACAAGGGCGCTTCACCACGTCGTGGTGTTCTTCTGTGTAACCTAGGTACACCTGATGCACCTAGAACCTCGGAACTTAGGCGCTACTTAAAGCAGTTCCTCAGTGATCCTAGAGTGGTTGAAGTGCCTCGTTTGATTTGGTGGCTAATTCTTAACTTAATTATTCTAAGAATACGGCCTCGCCGGTCTGCCAAACTTTATAAAAGTGTTTGGACAGAAGGCGGCTCTCCATTGCTGGTTCACAGCCAAGCTCAAGTTAATGGAGTTAAGAAGCTCTTGGATGAGAAGTATGATAGTGACATTCCGGTTGTACTGGGAATGCGTTATGGCAACCCTTCTATTGAATCTGCGATTAATGACCTTACTGAGCAGAACGTGCGAGAGATTACGATTCTCCCTCTGTATCCTCAATACTCCGGGGCCACAACAGGCTCTACGTTTGATGCCGTTGCCGATGTTTTTAAAAAGACTCGCTGGGTTCCGCAGCTTAATTTTGTGGGCGGGTATCACCAGTCAGAGGCATTTTTGGATGCGCTTTGCGCTTCTATTAAACGCCACATAGAAGCCCACGGTCAGCCTGATAAACTGGTGATGTCCTACCATGGCACACCACAGAGCTATTTAAAAAAGGGCGACCCTTACCACTGTCTATGCCACCAGACCACTCGACTGATCGTAGAAAAAATGGGTTTGGACAAAGAGAAAGTCATGACCACGTTTCAGTCTCGTTTCGGCCGCGAACCTTGGCTACAACCCTATACCGACAAAACTCTTGAGGCCATGCCTGAAGACGGGATAAAACATGTGGCCATTATGTGCCCGGGCTTTTCTTCAGACTGTCTAGAGACCATCGAAGAAATCAACATGGAAGCACGTGAGAGTTTTTTGCATGCAGGTGGGGAGCAGTTCCATTACATTCCCTGTCTTAACGATGATCCTGAGCATATTGAAGCTCTAGCGAGCATAGTTGGCAAATACTTGGCCAATTAACTAACCTGATTTAACCATACCTGAAGGACACTTGAGCAGTTCTGATTTGTGCGTTCACAGGCTATCTCATCGGCTCGGGTCTCGCCTTGATTGATAATAACAATCGGCTTATTTTGTTGTTTGGCCCAAAGACAAAATCGATATCCTGAATAGGTGCTCAGAGAAGAACCTACAACTAGTAACCCCGAAGCTCCAAGCATTTCTGCTTCAGCATCTGCAACTCTTTGTTTGGGTATTGAGTCTCCAAAAAAAACCGCATCGGGCTTGAGGATTCCTCCGCAATACTCGCAGTCAGGTACCTTCATCGATGAATAATCGAGTTCATCTATATCTGCATCGCCATCAGGAGCTATGGTCCCCGTTAGCGAGGCAAAATCTGGGTTGTTCTGCTCCAGCCACCTTTGCAAAGGACTACGCGGAAATTTCAAATGACATGATATACAGGAGACAGTATCGACCCGTCCGTGAAGATCAATCACATGCTGACTCCCCGCTCTCTGATGCAAACCATCAACATTTTGCGTGACTAAACAACGAATATGTCCCAACTTTTCTAACTCTGCTAATACACTGTGTGATTCATTAGGTATTGCTTGGCTCATAAAACGCCAGCCGACCATGTTGCGTGACCAAAATCGCTGTCTTGCATTATGTTGCTGAACAAATTCTTGATGCTTTACAGGCGGTTTACGCTGCCAAATACCTTTGTCATCGCGATAAGTAGGAACACCAGAATCAGCACTGACGCCAGCGCCCGTAACCACCAACCATTGCTTGTTCTGAATAAGTTTAGCTATCACATTTAACACTTCAGGTTCCTCAAATAGATGCTATAACCAAAAAAACGGCAGTTACTTGATGTCATAACCCTAAATTTTGCAGGTTTAACCGCAAAGTTGTGAATTATGACAAGGCTAGCCGTATAATGGCGAAAAACTA
>ENA-ORXI01000071-ORXI01000071.1-sediment-metagenome-genome-assembly--contig:-NODE-71-length-67036-cov-19.272391_pt1 | contig 67036 bp, 60 predicted proteins | sample MGYA00237861_ERZ511468 | MGnify/ENA primary metagenome ERZ511468 (study PRJEB26299, sample SAMN06266213) | sediment metagenome | isolation source: Hudson Canyon methane seep mesocosm | place: USA:Hudson...
TGGCCTAATGAAACACGCGCCATCATACCTAAAGTAATCACGCCAATACCCCCCATCGTAAAAGCATGCAGGGCAAGTGTTGCCGCTATCATATTGTATGCACTGAATAGCGTTAAAATAAAGCCTAAAATAATCCAAGCATAACCAATATGCAACACCCATAATAAAGGCACAAACCATACTCTTAAAACCACCCAATGGCTTAAACGCAAACTATTAGTCATCACAGCAAACAATGCCGCTAACGCCAAAATATGTCCTGACACACCCATAATACTTAGACTAAACACACTTAACGCCGATATGACCGATAATTTATCCAGTAAGGGACTGCGAATTAACAAGATACCTGATAAACCTTTTTCCGTAAAAAAAGGAAATACTCGCCCCGCCATCACTAATATCATGGTAATAATTAACGCAATCACTAATTGAAAACCTAACCAAGCGGTATTATCTGTCCAACCTAAAATATCAGTATGAATTAAGCCATTGCCTAATGTCATAATCGATAACATAGCGATAAAAGCATAACCACGAGCATACTTTGCTTTCCTAATCGGCTTTAATAAACTGATGATTAATACGGGTAAAAATAAAAAATCAACACCTGCAATAAATTCATCGGCTAATAACTCTGAATAAAAGGGTAAAAATCGACCGTAAACCCAGAGCAATGCTAAACCTGCTAATGATTCACCGCTTAAAGTTTGTTCACCTGTCCAATTTCTAACCGCCGTTAATAAAAATCCAGTAATAACCGCAACGGTATAACCTAATAACATTTCATGAGCATGCCAAACATTAGGCGTGAAATAATTATCCATCTCAATACTACCGTCATAAATGGAACGCCATAACACCATTAATATAAGTGCAGACAAACCTGACAGTGCAAAAAAAGTTCTAAAGCCCAGAGCAAAAAAAGGGAGATTAAATGGTTTATTCATAAATTTTTAGGGTGCTTCTTCTAACCAAGCCAGTTCATTAGAGGTAAAACCTGCTTGTTGACGTATTTCATGATTGAAAGGTCCTTTAGGTTTTACATTTTTAAAATATTTTAACAGCAATCGCTTAAAACTGTCTTCTGCACAGTGTCCTTGCTGTTCACATTGCTGTAAAAACCACTTGGAACCAAATTTTACATGCTGAATTTCATCTTGCAGAATACGCTCTAAAATAGCTTTTCCCGCTTTATCATTGATCGATTCTATTTTTTTAATCATCACCGGCGTGACATCTAAACCTCTTGCTTCCATACAACGAGGAATAATCACCAGCCGTCCTAACAAGTCATCAGCGGTATCTTGAGCATGTTCCCATAAACCTTGATGAGCAGGTAAATCGCCATAATCAATGCCTAACCCCTGCAAATGATGACAAATTAAAGAAAAATGCAGCGTTTCTTCATAAGCCACTTGTAACCAGTCCTGATAAAATTCATCAGGTAAGCCTCGAAAACGATAAATCATATCCCATGCTAAATAAATAGCCATACATTCAATATGTGCCAAAGCATGATAAAAAGCTTGCCTGCCTTCTAAGGTGCCTAACTTACGCTTTGCCATATAACGCGGAGCTTGTAAAATAGGCTTTTCAGGAAAAGTCACTAAGGCTATATTTTTAGGCTCGGTAACAGACATAAAGCTTAATGTCTCTTGTTGAGACAATTGCCATGCTTGCTCAGTTAACGCTAATTTAGCTTTAATATGACTCTGATGCAAACACGCTTCTGCAAATTCAAAAATATTATTCATTCAAAAATTTCGGACAACATCATTCATGCGTCTATCTCATAATTTCAGCAAAGTAATAGCAAGTTTATTACTCATACACTATTGTAGTTTTATATTTTGGCTTTCAAGTCAAACCAGCTTACCCACACCCCTCTCCTTTCAACACCAAGATAAAGTGATGCATTTAGGTGCTTATTTTATACTCACAGCGTTTACCATCAATGCTTTTAGGTACTTTATTAGTAAAAATACACGCTTACTATTCAGCAGTTTAATCTTTGCAAGCTTATATGGAGCATCAGATGAATGGCATCAATCCTTTGTTATTGGACGAAGTTCTGATATTAATGACTGGCTTGCCGATACAGTAGGAGCTATCTTATTTTTGGCAATCTATCAGCTTATGATATGCCGTACAAAATAAAATAATCCTAATATTTTTTCAAGCAAAAAAAAAGGCTCATATTTTACAATATAAGCCTTTCAGAATTTGGTAGGCACGAGTGAATTCGAATCACCGACCCCCACCATGTCAAGGTGGTGCTCTAACCAACTGAGCTACGCGCCTAAAGGAGTTTAATCAAACTCATTAAGAACCGACTATTATAGTTAGTTACGACTTTTTTGCAACTTTAATTTTATGATAACACGGGTTAGCATCCAGCTATACTAGGATTTATAGGGTATAATTAAGGTTTCTTCGTTCATTAAAGGAGCTTTAATGTCTATCCAGTTATCTGAACGGCTAAGTGCTGTTAAACCCTCACCAACCCTTGCCATTACAGCTCGTGCGGCTGAAATGCGTGCAGCAGGAAAAGATATTATCGGCTTGGGAGCAGGTGAACCTGATTTTGATACCCCTGACCCTATCAAAGCAGCAGCTATTGAAGCTATCAACCAAGGCTTTACAAAATATACCGCTGTTGATGGTACGCCTAGTTTAAAACAGGCGATTATTGATAAATTTAAAAAAGATAATAACTTTGACTATACGTCAAAACAAATTTTAGTCTCATCGGGTGGAAAACAAAGCTTTTATAATTTAACTCAAGCCTTACTTAATAAAGGTGATGAAGTCATTATTCCTGCTCCTTACTGGGTTTCTTATCCTGATATGGTGCTATTAGCCGATGCAACGCCTGTTATTGTTAATGCCTCTCAAGCGCAAAATTTTAAAATTTCTCCTGAACAATTACGTGCAGCTATTACGGATAACACCCGTTTATTCGTCATCAATAGCCCATCGAATCCAACCGGTTCAGCGTATAGCTTGGCAGAATTAAAAGCACTTGCAGATGTTTTACTCGACTATCCAAATATTATTGTCGCAACCGATGATATGTATGAGCATATTTTGTGGAAAAAAAATACATTTATTAATATCCTCAACGCTTGCCCTGCCTTATATCCTCGTACCATGGTTTTAAATGGCGTCTCTAAAGCCTATTCTATGACAGGCTGGCGCATTGGTTATGCTGCAGGCCCTGAAGAATTAATTTCTGGTATGCGTAAAGTACAATCACAAAGTACCTCCAATCCTTGTTCTATTTCACAAGTTGCAGCAGAAAATGCGATCACGGGTGACCAAGGTTGTATTGATACCATGATGGTAGAATTTAAAAAACGCCATGACTATGTTGTTGATGAATTAAACACCATCGAAGGCGTAGAATGCTTGAAAACTGATGGGACTTTTTATGTTTTTCCCAATATTGAAAAGCTCATTGCTCGACTCGACAATATCAACAACGACCTCGATTTAGCTGAATTTTTCATTGAAAAAGCAGAAGTTGCCATTGTACCTGGCTCTGCATTTGGTTGTTCGGGACATATGCGAATTTCTATTGCTACCAGTATGAAAAATTTAGAAATTGCCTTACAACGTATTAAACAATCTATCCAATAAAATAAACAGTCTATAAATTAGTGTTTCCAAGTAAGCCTTTAAGCGTATAATCATCAGTTCTATTTGTCCGTAATGACATACCCTTACTCAATAATTATAACAATATATTAGGAGCTCTCCCCAGATGTCAGTTGATAATGTTTTAAAAATGATTCAAGAAAACGATATTAAATTTGTTGATTTTCGTTTTTGTGATACCCGTGGTAAAGAACAGCATGTAACGTTTCCTGCTCATTCAATTGATGAAGATACCTTTGAAGAAGGTAATATGTTTGATGGCTCATCAGTCGCAGGCTGGAAAGGTATTAATGAATCAGATATGATTTTAATGCCAGATCCTGCAACCGCTAAAATTGATCCTTTCTTTGATGATGCAACCCTAATTTTACGTTGCGATATTATCGAACCTAAAGACATGCAAGGTTATGAACGCGATCCACGTTCAATCGCAAAACGTGCAGAAGCGTATATGCAATCAACAGGTATTGCTGATAATGCTTATTTTGGTCCTGAAAATGAATTTTTCGTTTTTGATGATGTGCGTTGGAATTCAGATATGGGTAGCTGTAGCTACAAAATTGATTCTGAAGAAGCCGGCTGGAACTCAGAAAAAGCCTATGAAGATGGTAATATTGGTCACCGTCCTAGCGTAAAAGGTGGCTACTTCCCTGTACCGCCTGTTGATTCTTTACAAGATATGCGTTCTGCAATGTGTCTTATTCTTGAAGAAATGGGACAAACAACAGAAGTACATCACCATGAAGTAGCAACGGCTGGTCAATGTGAAATTGGTACTAAATTTAACACGCTAGTTAACAAAGCCGATGAAGTACTTGAACTAAAATATGTGATTGCTAATATTGCACATGCCTATGGTAAAACAGCAACGTTTATGCCTAAACCTTTAGTCGGTGATAATGGTAACGGTATGCACGTACATCAATCTTTATTCAAAGAGGGTGCAAACTTATTTTCAGGTGATTTATACGGCGGTTTATCTGAAACGGCTTTATTTTATATTGGTGGTATTATCAAACATGCAAAAGCATTAAATGCCTTTGCTAATGCATCAACTAACAGCTACAAACGCCTAGTACCTGGCTTTGAAGCGCCTGTTATGCTTGCTTATTCAGCACGTAACCGTTCTGCTTCTATTCGTATTCCTTTTGTTAATAATCCAAAAGGTCGTCGCGTTGAAGTACGTTTTGGTGATTCTACCGCTAATCCTTACCTTTGCTTTGCTTCAATGCTAATGGCAGGTCTTGATGGTATTCAAAACAAAATCCATCCTGGCGATGCGATGGATAAAGATTTGTATGATTTACCACCAGAAGAAGAAAAAGCAATTCCTCAAGTAGCTTTCTCATTTGATGAAGCTTTAAAAGAACTTGATGAAGATCGTGAATTCTTAACACGCGGCGGTGTCTTCACTGATGATGTGATTGATAGTTATATTGAATTAAAAATGGAAGAAGTGACTCGTCTACGTATGAGTACGCATCCAGTAGAATTTGATATGTATTACAGCTTATAAAAATTAATACCGTTTAATAGCGGTATTATATTAAGCATAAAAAAGGCAGCTACTGTAAAAAGTAAGCTGCCTTTTTTTATGTCATTGCTAAAATTCAACTAAAACACTTAATTCAATTCCGCTGATTCTTTTGCTTTTTCCACTTGCCGACTTAAATATTTATAATCTGATTTCAGCTTCAAAATATTAATAAAAGCGACTAAAAACCCTATACAAATCCCTGCAAATAACTCTACCGTTAGTGCAACCACCAGTGGTAATTGTATCGTTGTGAAATATAAATTAATATCAACAAATTGAAAATTAAGTAATGAAAAACAAAGTGCAACAATAGAAATTAAGATAAAAAATAATATCATTATGGTACGTATCATTTAAAACACTCCGTCAATTCATTATAAAATAACTAATCACTAATCTGGCTGTTATCTTTTGCATTATTCACACGATCACGTAGTTCTTTGCCTGGTTTAAAATGCGGCACATATTTTTCAGTCAATGCCACGGCTTCACCCGTTTTAGGATTACGCCCCATTCTAGGCAATCTATGATGCAATGAAAAACTACCAAAACCACGTACTTCAATACGCTCATTGCTTGATAAAGATTGACTCATCTGCTCTAAAATACATTTAACAGCGAGTTCAACATCTTGTATTGCTAAATGAGGTTGTTTTTCTGATAACTTCTCAATTAATTCAGATTTAGTCACACACTTTCCTAATGTTTGGGGATAAAATAAAAATAAATATCGTTTAAAATTAGATATTTATAGATTAGTAACTCAAAATTTAGTGATAAAAAAAGGGCTTTAATTTTTCAATTAAACCCCCTTTCATTTTCTGTCTCTAAATGGTTACTTATCCAATTGCTTGAATAAATCACCCATTGTTGATGTACCTGCAACTTGATCAGAATAATCTTTCATCACAGTGGCTTCTGCATCAACATCTTTCGCTTTAATAGATAAAGAAATTGCTTTATTTTTCTTATCAACACCGATAAATTTAGCTTCTAACTCATCGCCAACCGTTAATAATTTAGTTGCATCTTCAACACGATCACGTTGAATTTCAGATGCTCTTAAATAACCATCAATGCCTTCTGCTAGAGCGATAACCGCACCTTTTGCATCAACTTCTTTAACCGTTCCTTTAACTAAGCTGCCTTTTTCATTAATCGCAATATAGTTTTGGAATGGGTCTTGTTGTAACTGTTTAATACCTAAAGAAATACGTTCACGTTCTGCATCAACTGCTAAAATAACAGTTTCAACTTCATCGCCTTTTTGATAGCCACGAATTGAATCTTCAGGTGTATCTGACCATGAAATATCAGACATATGTACCAAGCCATCGATACTGCCATCAAGACCAATAAAGATACCAAAATCAGTAATTGATTTGATTTTACCTGAAATTTTATCGCCTTTATTATGTGTCTCTGCAAACTCATCCCAAGGATTCGTTTTACATTGTTTCATACCTAAAGAAATACGACGACGTTCTTCGTCAATTTCAAGAATCATCACTTCAACATCATCACCCAATGCAACCACTTTCGCAGGGTTAACATTTTTATTGGTCCAATCCATTTCAGAAACGTGAACTAAACCTTCAACGCCTTCTTCAATTTCAACAAAACAACCGTAATCTGTTAAGTTATTAACTTTACCAGAAACACGTGTACCTGCTGGGTAACGGTTACCGATATCGCTCCAAGGATCTTCAGCCATTTGTTTCATACCTAATGAAACACGTGTTTTTTCTTTATCGAATTTAAGTACTTTAACTTCGATTTCTTGACCGATTTCTACACACTCAGATGGGTGACGTACACGTCTCCAAGCCATATCTGTGATATGTAATAAACCATCAATACCACCTAAATCAATGAATGCACCGTAGTCTGTTAAGTTTTTAACAATCCCTTTCAGTACGATACCATCTGCTAATGTTTTAAGTAGCTCATCTCTTTCTGCACTGTATTCTTTTTCAACAACAGCACGACGAGATAACACAACATTATTGCGTTTTTGATCAATTTTAATAACTTTGAACTCTAAATCGCGACCTTCTAAGAAAGTGGTATCACGAATAGGACGTACATCAACTAATGAACCAGGTAAGAACGCACGTAATGCACCGACTGCAACTGTAAAACCACCTCGAACTTTACCGTTGATACGACCAATAATCGTTTCTTCGCCTTCGAAAGCTGTTTCTAATTCGCCCCATGCTTTATGTTTCTTCGCTTTATCACGAGAAAGTAACGTCGCACCAAGGCCATCTTCAATTAAGTCCAAAGCTACTTCAACTTCATCCCCAACTGCGACTTCTAAATCGCCTTCCGCATTTAAAAATTGCCATTTAGGAATCACGCCTTCTGATTTTAATCCCGCACTAACAATTACTTTATCGTTATCAATATCAATGACCGTACCGACAATCATCGATCCGACACGCATTTCCGTTTGATTTAAACTTTCTTCAAATAATTCAGCAAAGCTCTCGCTCATTGTTTTCTATCCCTAGACTTGTAAAAACCCAAGTCTTCATTCATTGTAGTTAAAAAAAAGCTATTTAAGTAAATAGCCCATAAAATTAGTTTTAAGTTAAAGCCATCACTGCGGCAATCACTTCTTCAATACTAAGATTAGAAGAATCTATCGTTGTTGCATCCTCTGCAGCAATAAGCGGAGCAGTTTTACGCTCACTATCTCGTTTATCACGCGCCTCTATATCTTTAGTAATTTGTGAAAGATTAGCATCAATTCCTTTTTCTTTCAACTGTTTAAATCGTCTTTCGGCTCTTTCCATCGCACTAGCGGTTAAAAAAACCTTGGTCTTAGCCTGTGTAAAAACCACCGTCCCCATATCACGACCATCTGCCACCAATCCTGGCGACTGACAAAAATCTTTCTGCTTTTGCAATAAAACCGCTCGCACATCAGGGTATGCTGCAATTTTAGACGCAGTTGAACCTACCTCTTCGGTTGGTAATCGCTCGGTAATATCAACCCCATCCAATATTACAACTAAACTATCATCACATTGAAACGCCAACTGCATATCAGTCGCCAACGTGACTAATAATTTAATATTATCCAAATCAGCACTGCAATCTAACGCACAAATTGCTAATGCCCGATAAATAGAACCGCTATCTAAATAATGCCAACCTAATTGTTTTGCAACTGCACGACTTACTGTGCCTTTTCCAGCACCGCTAGGCCCATCAATCGTTATAATAGGTATATTCATGATACGTTTTCACTTGAGATATTCAATCCTAAAGCACGCGTCGTTTCAACAAAATGAGGAAATGAAGTATTTACATTCGCACAATCATCAATCACAATTTCACCCTCAGCACGCAATGCCGCCATAGAAAATGCCATCGCAATACGATGATCGCCATGAGAAATTACATGTCCCGCTGAAATTTCACCGCCCTGAATAATCATGCCATCTGCGGTCGGTTGAGCATCAACACCCAGTATTTTTAAGCCATCCGCCATTACTTGAATACGATCACTCTCTTTAACGCGTAATTCTTTAGCACCGGTTAAAACCGTTTGTCCTTCAGCGCATGCCGCCGCAACAAATAACACGGGAAATTCATCAATTGCCAACGGTACTAATGCTTCAGGAATATCAATGCCTTTTAATTTGGCACTGCGTACGCGAATATCTGCAACGGGTTCACCACCGATTATTCGCTCATTTAATAATTCAATATTTGCACCCATCAGCTTTAAAATATCAATCACCCCCGTACGCGTTGGATTAATACCCACATGTTGCAAGGTTAAATCTGAATCAGCGGCAATAGATGCTCCCACTAAAAAAAATGCCGCCGAGGAAATATCACTTGGCACATCAATAGTCATCGCGGTTAATTTTTGATGTCGCTGAATACTGACTGTATTCGCTGCTTGTTTAATTGGGTATGAAAACCCTGTCAACATACGTTCTGTATGATCACGTGTTGGTGCTGGCTCTGTTACGGATGTTTCATCCTCTGCATACAATCCCGCTAATAATAAACACGATTTAACCTGAGCACTGGCAATCGGCATATCATAATGTATCCCCTGCAATTTTCCTGCTTGCCCGGTAATTTTTAACGGTGCTGTGCCAGTTTCTGTCGCTTCAATCTTTGCCCCCATTTTTTCCAAGGGGTCAATAACACGACGCATGGGACGACCGGATAAAGAACTATCGCCAGTTAAGATACTATCAAAGGCTTGCCCTGCTAATAAACCACACAGTAAACGCATAGAGGTACCTGAATTACCTAAATACATCGGTTCTTTTGGCGCTTGTAAGCCATTCAAACCGACCCCATGAATAGTTACTTTGCCGTTATCAGGGCCTTCAATTTTAACCCCCATCGATTGAAATGCTCGCAAGGTTGCTAATGCATCATCACCTTCCAAAAAGCCAGAGACATGGGTAATACCTTCAGCCAATGAGCCCAACATGATAGAACGATGAGAAATGGATTTATCACCGGCAACGCGTACCTTTCCTTGTAAATAACCGCCAGCTTGAACCTTAAATGTAATTGATTGCGTCATAAATCTCTAATTTTTTTATTTATAATGGTCTAAAAAACGCTGCCGACTATTGCGTGCATACGTAAATTTATCATGGAGTCGCTGATTATCATTATCGGCTAACATTTTTTTAATATCACCCAAGCCAGCACACATTTCTTCAATCAACGGTAAAAGCTCATGTTTATTTGCCATACAGATATCTAGCCACATAGTAGGGTCGCTAGAGGCAATACGCGTAAAATCCTTAAAGCCACCTGCGGCATACTTAAAAATATCAGCCTGTTCATCTTTTTTACCCAACAAATCAACTAAGGTAAACGCTAAAATATGCGGTAAATGACTGGTTGCCGCCAATACGGCATCATGTTGAACCACATTCATTTCCACCACATCACTGCCTAATGCCTGCCAAAAGGCAGTCATTAATTTAATAAAATTAATATCAGTATTTGGATTAGGTGTATAAATTAAACGTTTCGCTGCAAATAAATCAATAATCGCCGCATCAACACCACTATTTTCTGCCCCTGCAATAGGATGCACCGGTACAAAATTACTCGGCACACCACCAAATAAAGTCTCTAACGCCGCGATAACGTTACCCTTGGTACTTCCCGCATCCATATATAAGGTATCGCTATTCCAAACAGGTTTAAGCTGTTTAAAAATAGCGGGCATCGCTCCAACTGGTGTAGCAATAATAATGCAATCGGCATCTTTAACGGCTTCAGCTATATTCAAACTAAAATCATCAATCACGCCTAACGCTTTTGCTCGCTGTAAATTTTCTAAATCTTGTTCACGCCCATACGCTGAAATATGTGTACATAATTGCTTTTCACGAGCCGCTTTTGCAATAGAGCCGCCAATTAAACCTACGCCAATAATACATAGCTTGTTAAACATTAGCTCAAAACAGCCTTTAAAGCTTCAATAAATAGATTGTTTTCAGCCGCTGTACCAATACTAATCCGTAAATGATTCGGTAACTCATAATTTGCAACCGGCCTGACGATAACCCCTTTTTGCAATAAAGCGGTATTAATACTCGCGGCTTCTCGCTTTAAATCGACAGCAATAAAATTACCAACCGATGGAATCCAAGCTAAACCCATTTCATCAAATGCGGTTATTAATTGCTGCATACCCGTTTTATTCAAAGCAATAGTGGCTTGCAAATAATCGCTATCATTTAAAGCCGCTTCTGCCGCGACTAATGCTAATGCATTATTATTAAACGGTTGACGCACCCGATTCAATAAATCAGCCATTGCCGGACTTGATAAGCCATAACCAATGCGTAAACCTGCCAATCCATAGGCTTTAGAAAAGGTACGCGTAATAATTAAATTAGGGTATTTTTCTAACCATGCCACTGAGTCTGGGTAATCCGCTTCCGCCACATATTCATAATAAGCCTCATCTAAGACACAAACACATTGTTCTGGAACAGCCGCCAAAAAGCTATTTAAAGCATCAGCTGTTAAATATGTTCCCGTAGGATTATTTGGATTAGCAATAAAAATCAAACGCGTTTTATCGGTAATCGCGGCTAACATTGCCGTTAAATCATGCCCATAATTAACCGCCGGAATCACTTTGGCAATCGCCCCAACAGATTGGGTCACAATCGGATACACTGCAAACGCATGTTGTGAAAAAATCACTTCATGCTCTGGCGTCAAAAAGGTTCTAGCAAGTAATTCTAAAATTTCATTCGAGCCATTACCTAAAGTAATTTGTTCACTAGCAACGGCATATTTTTCAGCTAATGCGGCTTTTAAAGCAAAACCATTACCATCGGGATAACGTGATAATTCTGCAATATTATCTTTAATCGCCTGAGTGACTTTTTCACTAGGCCCTAATGGATTTTCATTAGACGCTAATTTAATAATATGGGTTAAACCTAATTCTCTTTCTAATTCAGAGATAGGTTTGCCGGCTTGATAGGGAACTAACGTTTGTACGCCAGCGGTTGCAAGCTGATAAAGAGTTGATTTCATAGCGTTATAATTTATAAAACAGCAGTAGGATAAGAGCCTAAGACTTTCATCATGGTGACATGGGGTTCAAGTTCAGCAAGCGCTAAAGCAACTTTTTCATCAAGATAATGACCATCAATATCAATAAAAAATAAATACTCCCACAAACCTTGCTTTGAAGGACGGGATTCAATTTTAGTCATGCCAATTTTATATTTCGCAAACGGCTCTAGAATATGAGCTAACGCGCCTGCATGATTTTTAGTTGACACTAACAAAGAGGTTTTGTCCTCACCGGTTGGTGCTGTTATTAGCTGACCAATCACCACAAAACGCGTGGTATTATTTTGCTCATCTTCAATACGATGATGCAAAATCGGCACTTGGTATAATTCTGCTGCAACATCGCCTGCGATAGCCGCCGTATTATCTCGGCTCTGAGCAATTTTTACCGCTTCGGCATTGCTATTCGCCTCAGTACAAGGAATATTAAGTAAATTTTCTGCCAACCACTGCCGACACTGACCTAAAGTCTGCCGATGTGCAAAAATTTCGGTAATTTGTTCTAAACTCTCAGCATGAGTAATTAAATTATGATGGATAGGTGTCGCCACTTCACCACAAATTTGCAATGATGAAGACACAAAACGATCTAAGGTATGTGTGACTACGCCTTCTGTCGAGTTCTCCATTGGCACCACGCCAAACTGACAATCACCTGATTCAACGGCATTAAAAATACCTTCAATACTGGTTACTGCTTGGGTATTTACCGCATGACCAAAATGCTTAAAGGTGGCTTGCTGCGTAAACGTGCCTTCAGGGCCTAAGAAAGCAACCTGCAATGGTTTTTCCAATGCTAAACATGCCGACATCAATTCACGAAAAAAACGTGCCGTCACCTCATCACTTAAAGGGCCTTGATTTAATTCTTGAATACGCCTTAAAACCAAAGCTTCACGGTCAGGACGATAAAAACAACACTCCTCGCCTGCCGCTATTTTAGTTTCAGCTACCTGTTCAGCTAAACTAGCCCGCTGGTTCATTAATTGCAGTATTTGTTGGTCAATACTATCAATCTGTTCTCTTAAATCTGACAACGGGATGATATTTTTAGTCATGTGAATCAGCTTAAAATAAATTAATGAGTACGTTCAAATTCAGCCATAAACTGTATCAATGCTGCAACGCCAGCTTCAGGCATCGCATTATAAATACTTGCTCGCATACCGCCTACCGCACGATGTCCTTTTAAAGCCATAAAACCTTGTGTTTTAGCCGCCGCTAGGAAATCAGCTTCTAAAGCTTTATCCGCTAGAATAAAAGGAATATTCATGCGTGACCTATCTGCCACCGCAACCGGATTGCTGTATAAGCTTGAATTATCAATAGCAGTATAGAGTGCCGCTGCTTTGCGTTGATTTATTATTTCCATCGCCGCAATACCGCCTTGTTTTTTCAACCACTGCAACACTAAACCGACTAAATACCAGTTATACGTCGCTGGCGTATTGAGCATAGAACCTTGAGCAGCTTGCTTTTCGTAATTAAAAATAGCAGGTAAACTCGCTTGAGCTTTACCTAATAAATCCTCACGCACGATAACCACTGTGGCACCTGCTGGCCCCATATTTTTCTGTGTTCCCGCATAAATAATGCCAAATTTACTCACATCTATTTCACGCGATAAAATATTCGATGACATATCCGCCACTAAAGGCATCTCACCGACATCAGGAATATCAGCAAATTCAACACCATGAATCGTTTCATTTGGGGTGTAATGCAAATAAGCGGCTTGTTCATCAAGTTCCCATGTTGCTCTATCCGGAATAGCCGTAAAATTAGAGGCTTCACCACTGGCAGCAAGCTTTACATCACAATAAGGCTTTGCCATTTTAATCGCCTTTTCAGACCATGCACCGGTATTGATGTAACAAGCTTTAGTTTTATCACCTAATATATTTGCCGGTACAAATGAAAATTGAGCGGTAGCTCCACCTTGTAAAAATAGGATTTTATAATTATCAGGAATCGCCATTAAAGCTCTTAAATCATTATGCAAAACCTCTGAAAACGCCATAAATTCCGCGCCACGGTGACTTAATTCCATCACCGACACGCCCGAACCTTGCCAATCTAACATTTCTGCTTGAGCCTGTTCTAAAACAGCCTGCGGCAACATTGAAGGGCCTGCACTAAAATTATAAATACTACTCATCTTCACTCTCATTTATTTGGTTTTCAGGAACAGGGGTTAATTCAGTCTCTGAATCATCTGAACCGACAGAATCATCATCAACTAAGCCATCAATTTTATCAACGCCGACTACTTTTTCATCAGCCCCTAAACGAATCGCCTTAACGCCTTGTGCATTACGTCCGATAATATTAATTTCATTCACGCGTGTGCGTACTAATACCCCACCATTGGTAATTAGCATCAGTTCATCATGTTCTTCGACTAATAAAGCCGCGACAGCCTGACCATTTCTTTCAGACGTTTGTATCGCTATCATGCCTTTACCACCACGTTTATGACAGGTAAATTCAGCGAGTGCCGTCCGTTTCGCGTAACCATTTTCAGTGACATTCAACACCGCCCCTTCAGATGAAGTAATCAAAGAAATAATTTTTTGACCCTCCTCCAAACGCATGCCTCGGACACCTATTGAATTTCGCCCCATTGAACGGACATCAGATTCTTTAAAACAATTCGCTTTACCGTTATTACTAAATAATAATATTTGTTGTTCACCGTCGGTAACCGAAACCCCAACCAAGGTGTCACCCTCAAGCAATTTAATCGCAACCTTGCCTTTGCTGGGTTGACGTTCAAATTCTTTTAACGGGGTCTTTTTAACCGTTCCTGATGCCGTTGCCATAAAAATAAAGGCTGATTCACTGTACTCACGCACCGTCAACATCGCATTAATTTGTTCATCTTTCTCTAACGATAATAAATTAACAAATGGTTTTCCTTTTGAAGCACGGCTGGCAATCGGTAATTGATAAACCTTTAATCCATACACTTTTCCAGTCGATGAAAAACACAACAAGGTATCATGGGTATTCGCAATCACTAATTTTTCAATAAAATCTTCTTCTTTGGTCGCTGTCGCTGATTTACCCCGTCCACCACGACGCTGAGCCTGATAATCATCTAATCGCTGCGATTTCACATAGCCTTCATGCGACATCGTCACCACCACATCTTCTTCGGTAATAAAATCCGCTTCCGATAAACTTAAGGTATCCGCCACTAATTCCGTGCGACGCTCATCTTGATATTCATCTTTGATTGCAGTTAATTCTTCACAAATCACTTCGGTCAAACGAACACGACTGCCTAAAATGGTTAAATATTCATCAATGATAATTAATAATTGTTTATATTCATCAACAATTTTATTTTGCTCTAAGCCCGTTAAACGATGTAAGCGTAATTCTAAAATCGCAGCGACTTGAACCGTTGAAAGATGATATTCACCATTTTTCAAGCCAAAATCATCACTTAACTCTTCAGGACGTGAATCAGCACTCACATTCTCTAATAATTGAGCAACTAAGCCTCCTTGCCACGTTTTATCTAATAATGCTTTTTTCGCTTCAGCAGGATTTTTAGCCGCTTTAATCAGTAAAATCATTTCATCAATATTAGACATAGCCACCGCTAAGCCTTCTAATACATGAGCTCGCTCTCTTGCTTTACGTAATAAATACACCGTACGACGCGTCACCACTTCACGGCGATGACTGACAAACGCATGCAAAATCTCTTTTAGATTCATGCATTTTGGACGACCATCAATAATCGCCACCATATTCATACTAAAAATCGTGCGTAATTGCGTCTGCTTATATAAATTATTTAAAACTACTTCAGGCACTTCACCACGGCGTATTTCAATCACCATCCGCATGCCGTCTTTATCTGATTCATCACGTAAACCAGAAATCCCTTCAATTTTGGATTCCTTAATCAATTCCGCTATTTTTTCTAATAAACGAGCCTTATTTACCTGATATGGTAATTCGGTAACGATAATCGCTTGGCGTGTGCCATTATTGTAATCTTCAACATGACTACGGGCACGAATATCAACTCGCCCTCTGCCTGTTGTATATGCATCATAAGCACCTGCAAGGCCATTAATAATACCGGCTGTTGGAAAATCAGGGGCTTTAATAAAATTCATTAATTCCCGCGTACTTATCTCAGGATTTTCAATTAAGGCTAAACAACCACTAATCACTTCACCTAAATTATGTGGTGGAATATTAGTTGCCATCCCCACGGCAATACCCGATGAACCATTCACTAATAAAGCAGGTACTCTAGCAGGTAAAACCGTCGGCTCTGATTCTGAATCATCGTAATTAGAGGCAAAATTAACGGTTTCCTTGTCTAAATCCGCTAACATTTCATGGGCAATTTTAGCCATACGCACTTCGGTATATCGCATTGCCGCCGGTGAATCACCATCTACCGAGCCAAAGTTACCTTGACCATCTACCAACATATATCGCAATGAAAATGGCTGTGCCATACGCACAATGGTATCGTAAACCGCCGTATCTCCGTGTGGATGGTATTTACCAATCACATCCCCGACAATCCTTGCTGATTTTTTATATGATTTATTCCAATCATTCCCCAAAACACTCATCGCATATAATACGCGACGATGTACCGGTTTTAAGCCATCTCGTACATCAGGTAACGCACGCCCAACAATGACGCTCATTGCATAGTCAAGGTATGACTGTTGCATTTCATCTTCAATGTTAACGATCGTAATTTCTTTGGCAAATTTTGACATGAGTTCCTTGTACAGCTACATTTTCTAAAAATATACCCTTCTCAGGTACATTATTATATTAACAAACTAACTACTAAAATAATTCAGCAGACTTGTTCCTAACCTATTCTCGAATTAACTCGGTATTATATCAAATTCAGCCTTATAAATGTCGTTTTTAAATAGCTCAAACACGTTAAGACTCTCATCTTGAGCTTGCAGTACCATTGCCAATAAATACTTACTTTCCACTGGTTTCAATAATGTCTTGCGTTCCTCGCTCACTTCTTGCCAAAATGCCTGTAAAGACATTGCATTATGCTCTAAATTCGCACTCAATACAGAGGATAAATACACTAATTGGGCATCAAAAAAATGATGTTCACTGGTATCCGGACTAAATTGATACGCCACCCCCTCATAAATTGAATCAGGTAAACCCCACTGTTTTATTAATTCACCGCCAATATCCGCCCGTGTAAAGCCTAATATTTCCTCTTCAAGAATAGGCTCTACCAAAATATGCCCCTGAGCTTTAGCCATTATTTTTAACACCATATCAGGCAACGTGTGAGCAATCACCAGCTGACCTATATTAGCTAAAAATCCCATTAAAAATACATTCTCGCCGTGAAAAACCGTATTTTGTTTAGAAAATACTTTTGCCAACACACTACAGTACATGGTTTTTTGCCAAAATAAAGGCAATACCGTGGCATGGCTAATGGTTAATTTAAATAGCGATAACCCAAGTAATAAATGTTTAATTTCATCAACCCCTAATACCGTGATAGCACGAGAAATAGAGGTAATAGCGACTTGATGCTTATATAAAACGCTGTTAATTAATCTTAATAAATGCTGACTTAAGGCTTTATCTTCTTCGATTAACGCCGCAATATCAGCACCGCTATAATGTGGGTGGCTCGCATAAGCAAATACTTTATGGCATATTTCAGGAAACGGAAAATCCTTGATAAATGCTTGCACTAAGGCTTCACTACTTATTGTTTCCTTTATTTCAGCCATAATTAACTATCCTTGATAAAGACGTAACACACGTTTTACATATTTTTGAGTTTCGGGAAAAGGCGGAATCTTATTATGATATTTTTTAACGGTATTTTCACCGGCATTATAAGCCGCTAACGAAAGCGATAAATTTTGCTTAAACAGCCCTAATAAATATTTTAAATAACGCGTTCCAGCTGCAACATTTTGTTGAGGATCTTTACGATTAAAGGCCCCGTATGCTTTTCCGGTTGCCGGCATTAACTGCATTAACCCCACCGCCCCTGATCTTGAAATAGCATTAGTATCATAAGCCGATTCAGCATGAATCACTGCATGCACTAATTTTGGATCTAAACCGTTTTTATACGCAGCAGAACGAATAATAGGCGTATATTTTTTTTTATTTTTTGCTAATGATTTAAACGCATTCGCATAGCCTTTAGGACGACTACGAATAATCAATTTATAACGCTGATGACTGGGTCTATCCGTGTAATACGTTTTCCCATCCGCTCCCGTGTATTTATAAACATCGGCATACGCCGGCGATACATTAAGCATTAATATAATGAATAAAATAACTATCAATCGCTTATACAAATAATTAACACGTTGACTGCCCTTATTTCTTACCTATCAAGCCAAACACTAAAATCGCTGCGACAAGAATCCCTGACAACATCATATCTTCATTAGAACCGCCCAATAAATAAGATGTTCCACCGCCTAATAACATGCCAATACCTGTAAAAGCCAAGCTACGCATTAAACGACAATATGCACAATCTGTATAAAATCTTCGCATCATTTACCTACCTTTTTGGTCACTAAATCGACCATTAACGTAATTTGTTCATCAGAATCATTTAATGCCTCAATATAACGATACTCTTCACCGCCTGCTTCTAAAAATATGCCTTTATTAGTCATATTGATTTCTTCTAATGTTTCCAAACAATCCACCGCAAACCCAGGGCAAATAATGTCGACCGATTTAACGCCCGATTCAGGCAATGCCATTAAGGTTTCAATACAATAAGGCTGTAACCATTTCGCACGCCCAAAACGAGATTGAAACACGATTTTCCATTGTGTAGACGGTAACTTTAATTGCTGTGCAATAAGCTCTGCCGTTTTATGACACTGATTAAAATAAGGGTCACCCCATTCGGTTAATTTCTCAGGTAAACCATGAAAAGACAACAATAATAATTCATTTTTAGGTGATTGTTTCCAAGCCTGCTTAATCGTCTGTGCAATCGCATCAATATAAAGCGGATGCTGATAATAATCACTGATAAAATCAATATTCGGAACATAACGCCACTTTTGAACGGCTTGCGTCACCGCATCAAAAACACTGGCTGTCGTCGTTGATGAATATTGTGGATACAACGGCAATACCACAAGCTGCTCATACTGCTGCTGTTTAAAATACGCCAATTGCGTATTAATATCCGGCTGGCTATAGCTCATTGCCATTTTTACATCATAACTTTTATCTAAGTTAGCCTGTAACTTGTCAACTAAAGCCTGCGTCAACACAGTTAACGGCGACCCTTGCTCACGCCAAATTTCTGCATACGCTTTAGCAGATTTAAAGGGTCTAAACGGTAAAATAACAAAATTTAAAATCGGCCACCATATTATTCGCGGCAAATTTACCACCCGTGTATCACTCAAAAAACGCCTTAAAAAACGCCTAACGGCTGACACACTTAATTTATCAGGCGAACCTAAATTAACAATTAAAATACCGTATTTTTTAGCCATAATATAGGGTGAATTATCGACTAATCAAACTTAAAAATTCAGAGCGGGTATTCATTTCCTCACGGAAAATACCCTTCATAGAAGAGGTAGTCATGACTGAATTTTGTTTTTCAACGCCCCGCATCATCATACACATATGTTTCGCTTCAATCACCACCGCAACCCCTCGGGCATTAACCGCTGTATTTACCGCATCCGCAATTTGCGTGGTTAAATTTTCTTGAATTTGTAAACGACGCGCATACATATCAACAATCCGTGCTAATTTAGATAAACCCAACACTTTACCCTGCGGCAAATAGGCAATATGACACTTGCCAACAAACGGCAATAAATGATGCTCACATAAAGAATATAGCTCAATATCTTTTACAATCACCATATCTTCGCTATCTGATTCAAAAATAGCCCCATTCAAGACTTCTTCTAAATTCTTTTCATAACCATTATTTAAAAAAGCAAAGGCTTTTGCCGCACGTTTAGGCGTATCAACCAACCCTTCACGCGTCACATCTTCACCAATTGATTCAATAATTTTACTAAAATATTCTTCCATCATTTATCTCTAAAAATAATGTGTAAACGACACATCAATCATTACAAAAACCGTCAAGTATACATTATAGTTGCACGAATTCTAATGCTCGTAAAACAACATTTTCATCTGCATTCGCTTTAGGGGCATATTCACTTAAGTGTCGTCGCCATGCTCTTGCACCCGCAACACCATGAAATAACCCTAAAATATGCCGCGTCATACTCTGCAATCTAACGCCTTCACTTAATTGCATTTGCAAATAAGGTATTAGCTCCTCAACCACCGCTATCCTTGATTTAATCTCTGTTTGCTGGGCATACAAGCTATTATCAACAGCCGATAACATATACGGATTATGATAGGCTTCCCGCCCAATCATCACCCCATCCAGTTCCGTTAATAATTCATTTGCCTGTGCTATCGAGCTTATACCACCATTAATAATGATATTTAAGTGTGGAAAATCTCGCTTAATTTGTTTTACTACATCATAACGTAACGGTGGCACATCTCTATTTTGCTTTGGTGATAAACCTGACAACCACGCCTTACGGGCATGTAAAATAAAGGTCTCACAACCTGCATTAGCAATAATATTAATGAAATTCGTTAAATCTTCATAAGCATCTAAATCATCAATGCCAATACGTGATTTAACCGTAATCGGAATAGCCACTTTTTCTTGCATAGTCGCAATACATTCCGCCACTAATTCAGGTTCAGCCATTAAACAAGCCCCAAAACGCCCATTTTGCACGCGGTCACTAGGGCAACCTACATTCAAATTCACCTCGTTATAGCCATATTCTTCCGCCAACTGAGCACACACTGCTAAATCATGCGGCGAACTACCACCCAACTGCAATGCGATAGGCGACTCTTTATCATTAAATTCAAGGTATCGATGTTTATCACCATGCAACAACGCTCCTGTTGTCACCATCTCAGTATATAACACCGCCTGTTTTGACAGAATACGATGAAAATACCGGCAATGTTTCGTCGTCCAATCTAGCATCGGGGCAACGCATAATGTTCTGTCTAACTTCATATTATTTTGATGTTCTTCCCTGTTATTCATCTATTATTGTCACTATCACTCATAATATTAAAATAAATTATTTATCAATTACATCAGAAAAATAACAATAGTTATTTTTGCCCATTTCTTTGGATTTATACATTGCAGTATCTGCATTTTTAAGTAACTCATCCACACCAACACCATTATCAGGAAAGATAGAAATTCCTATACTCGCAGTTAAAAGTAATTTATGTTCATCTATAATGAAAGGCCGCTCGAAAGATGTTAATAAATTTTCAACGATAGGATCTATATCATCCGGCGATGCCAAAGCACCTAATAAAATTATAAATTCATTACCCCCTAATCGACCTGCTGTATCATGCTCACACGTAATCTCGTTCAAACGCCTTGCTGATTCAATCAATAATTTATTACCTACTTTATAACCTAACGTATCATTTACTTTTTTTACACCGTGTAAATCAATAAATAAAATAGCAACTAAAAAATTATGATTATGAGCTTCTTCTAAGAGTTCAGAAAAACGCTCAAATGATAAAAACCGATTAGGTAATCCTGTTAATGCATCAAAATTAGCTTGATGCCAAATTTTATCTTCCTGCTCTTTCCGTAAAGTTACATCAGTAATCGCAGCCACCATCAATACCTCATTGGCTAACTCTAACTTAGAAATATTAATTTCAACATACAGCTTATTACCTTGCTTATCCTCCACTAAAATAGGCTTCCGATTCATAATCGTTTTTGAAGCACTCTCTGATAATTCAAAATGTTCAATATCTACATCGTGCCTATTTTGGTAATTACTAGGAATAATTGTATTTAGAGGTTCTCCAATCAATTCTTCACTTGTAAATAGAAATAATTGTTCCGCAGCTTCATTAAATAAAACAATATTATGGTGATGATCAATAATTATAATTCCTGTAGGAATCAACGCTAGCATATTAATATAGCGTAACTCACTATCTTTTACATCTGACACTATATTTTCTAATATTTTTTTATGAATTTTATTATCCAATAAAATATTTTTAAAATGCTGTGTTGCATCTAATAACGGTTTTAAATAACTCTCAGACCTACTCGGAACAGGGTAATCCACATCACCTAAAGAAAGTTTTATTAAAGTATTATGCAATTGGGATAAACCTATACTCATATTTCTAGAAAAATAAGAGGCTAACAACAACATAAATAAAATTAAGATAATAGCAACTGCTGTTACTATATCTCTATTATCTAAAATTCCTTTAATTTTTACTGAAAATGATTTAAGATTTTTAACATGATGACCTGACAAGCTAACAAAAAGATCTTCCAAAGAATTTAAGTTATCATAAGCATCAAGCAACTCAATATTAGCAAGATGAGGATTAATGGATGAAAGCTTAACCGCATTGACTGATGATTTTTTATATTTTGAAAACTCCCCCCTAATAGCTTTAAATGTATCAGGTTTGCTCGCGGTTATTATTATTTTTTCATTAAAAATATTATTAAACTGGCGTTCAATTTCATCTAACTCATTCAATACTTCCATACTTTTAATATAGTTATTTTCTTTATTATATTTACTACTTAATATAACAACACGAGAAACATTAGTATTATTTTTAGTTAACAACGCAATGAATTTAGACGTTTCACTTATTTGAGGTAAATTTTCATCATTAAGCTGCTTAAATAACATAATATGTTCATTAACAACGACATACCCAGTAAAATACGTCACCATTGTTAAAATAATACTTAATAGTGGTGCAGTCAAAAAACGGCTATAAAATGAAATTGATTTAAATGACACCATTAAATAGTCCTATTACCTTATTTTTTTGTAAATAATTTTTCAAATTCAGCATAGCCTTCAGCCACTAAATGTTCAGCCGGTACAAAACGTAATGCCGCTGAATTAATACAATAGCGTAAACCAGTGGGTTGAGGACCATCATTAAATAGATGCCCTAAATGAGAATCGCCGTATTTACTACGCACTTCAGTACGCGGATAAATTAAGTAATAATCTACTTTCTCAACAATATGATCAGGCTTTAAAGTGCGTTTAAAACTCGGCCAGCCTGTGCCGGATTTATATTTATCCAATGAAGAAAATAATGGCTCACCACTGACAATATCAACATAAATGCCTGCTCGTTTTTCATTCCAAAACGTATTTTTAAACGCCTGCTCTGTGCCATTTTTTTGAGTGACTTGATATTGTAAAGGACTCAGTTTTTCACGTATCAATTTATCTTCTGGCTTAGAATAATTTGATTGTGCAGCAATAGTTGACGATACCATGACGCCTATAGCGACCATAAAGATTTGATTAATTCTCATATTTATTTTCCCTAATTTAAGATGATGATTATTTTCAAGCAGCTAATAGTAAACCTTTCATCACTAATTTTTCATCAATAATGGCACCTAACTGTAAATGTTCTTCTACAAATTGTGCATCGCCACCGGTTAAAATTAATAATGTAGAATTTGACTGACCTGCGGCAATAAAACCTGCTAATGCATTTAAACTGCCATTATAAATAGCCGCTTCGGTGTAATGAGACAAACCGATAGGATGCGTTTGTTCGCAAAATGATAGCGCCGCAGTGCCAGTCGATAACACAGACTTCATCAGCGTTAAACCCGGCATAATAGCTCCGCCTAAATGCTGTCCTTGTCCATCAACAACATCTAAAGTAATCGCGGTTCCACAATCAACAACGCAAACAGCCGTCGTATAATGATAATAAGCCGCTACCAGTGCCAGCCACCGATCAACGCCTAATAATTCAGGGCTGTCATAGCTATTTTTCACACCACATAAACTCGGGGTGCTTTGAATCGGCTTAATCAAAATATCAGGCCACACTGTCGTTATAATCGTTAATATTGCAGCTTTATTCGCTTGCTTAGCAACTGAGGCCAATCTTATTTCTGTCGGTCTTGATAAAATAAACCAATCTTTGGTTAAGACTAATAAATCGGCTTCTGTTTGATAGCCTGCAACATGCAAATCACTTAAAACACCGTCACTAAACTGTGTCCATTTCAAGCGGCTATTGCCAATATCAACTAATAAAATCATGCCCGCTTAAAACTAACTTCACCTGATGCATAATGTTTTATTTCACCAGAGTCCATTTGCAATGCCAATAATCCTTGCTCATTAATTCCTTTTACCACACCCGCTATTTGTTGATGTCCCATCATTAAATTAACAGACTGCCCTAACATACAATCATAGTCACGCCACTGCTCAAGATAATACCCAAAACCAACTTGTTGATAATGAGTAATCACCATAAATAACTGCTCAACCAATGTCACAAGCAAAGCATTACGTGAAATAGCCTCTTCTTTCCCTAGAATTTGCGCTAAATCTATCCAGTCTTGATCTATCCCTTCCGCAGCTTGTTTATCTAATGACAAGTTCAAACCTAAGCCAATCACTGCACTACAAGGCCCTTCATTTTCACCTGATATTTCAACTAAAATGCCACCTAACTTTTTATATTGCCAATAAATATCATTAGGCCACTTTAAACCAACGCCTTCAATATTATGCAGTTTCAATGCGTTAATAACCGCCACACCAACGGCAAGACTTAAGCCTGACAAACTACCTGGACCCGTTTCAAATTTCCATAAAATAGAAAAATAAAGGTTACAGCCAAAAGGCGACACCCAGTGACGACCTCTACGGCCTTTGCCCACTGTTTGTTTTTCAGCAACACAAATAACCCCTGTTGCCGCTAAATTTTCGTGAGCTTTAGCTAATAAATAACTATTGGTAGACTCAATTTCATCATACAACTCAAAATCTGTAATTAATGCCTGTGTTTGCTGGTTAATTTTTTCAAAAAATAAAACTTTATCAATTAATTCTAAAGGCCTATCTAGCTTATAACCTTTACCATTAACCGCTCTAATAGTCACAATCTGACTAAAGTTTAAACTACTGACTAATTTACAAATCGCTGAATTACTTACCTTTAGTTCACTTGCTAACGTAACACCTGAATGAAAATGACCGTCAGCAAGCCGCCTTAGTAATTTTTTTTTATTCTGAGGAAGATTCTGCATCATTTTTATGACTTCTAAAGGTATGCATTTGTTGTTTGACGACATGTTTAATCAATAGTTCCACATCCTCTTCTTGAATATCAATATATTCAAATCCTGAAAAATAAGGAAATAACATCGGCTCAGCTGATTTATAACACTCAATTACCCTTACATGGCATTCAATAATTTTCATTGAAGACTCTAATAAGAATTTAATCGCAACGATTGAACCGACCGTTAATTGTTCCTCGCACTCAAAACCAATCCCTGACGCACTCAAATTTGCATCGCGTAATGGCTCATTTTTTAATAAATTTTCTTCAGCTAATAAAGAATGAGCAATTAAATTAACTTTATCATCTAATAATTTTAAATAATCTGCGATTAAGGAATGGGTATTTTCAATCATGCCTAAGATAACAACCAGCTCTTGATTGATAGCTTCAATCTCCGTCGCTAAAGAAAATTCACTCTCTCCCTCTGCTAAGTCTTCCAGTACATGATCATCAGCGACCACTTCATAACTTAATTGTAAAGATTCATTAACCCGAAAAAATTTTCGACGCTCATTTTTATGAAAATCATAACTCATTTAATTAATCCTGTTGGCATTTCATGCTCTAATCTAAAATCAAGTTCATCCTGTGCAATCACAATATCAACTCGTCTATTCATAGACCTATGTTCTTCACTATTATTTTCAACCAGTGGTTGTGTATCAGCATAGCCTTGCATAACAAAACGTGTTGGCTCTGAATTAGGATCGCGCAACATAAATTCGCCGACAGAAACAGCTCGTACCGCAGATAACTCCCAATTAGAACGAAACCAATCTGTTGAAATAGGAATATTATCAGTATGCCCAGTCACACGAATATTTCCCGTTGCCCCTAATGCCGCTTTTGTAATACGTAGCATCACTGGTTCAAATTTAGTTTTTAAAATAGATGACCCAGCATCAAACGCCCCTTTTTCATTAATGCGAATAATAACTTTCAAGCCTTCCACTTCAACCGAGAGCAAACCTTTATTAATATCTTCTTTTAAGGCTTCACTAATTTCTTCAGCCTCAGCTTCACGCATATTTTTTAAAGATTCAATAATTTCTTCTCGAATCTGCTCTTTTTCAATAATGGTGATTTCTAATGATTCTGAACTACTGGCAATTTGTTGACGTACTTCATCTAAAATCGTGGGATCGACTTTTCCCGGTGAAAAATTCTGAGCAATAATACTCGTTCCTAAAGGAACTTCATAAGCAGGTACTTCTCGCTGTACCCCAAATGCCATTTCCAAAGATTCTGCCATTTTTTTGAATTTATTCGCATCCATCGTTGCAAAGGATAATAATAAAATAAAAAAGCACATCAATAACGACATTAAATCAGCAAAGGTTGCCAACCATGGTGGTGCCCCAACAGGGGGGCATTTTGGACAATCATCAGCCATAATTAATTCTCAGTTTCTCTGCGTTTTTTCTCAGCAAGATAAGAATTTAACAAAGTTTCTAATACTTTAGGATTCATACCTTCTTGAATACCTGAAATAATTTCTAATGTTAATTCTTTATTAATTTTTTCTGCTTCCAAAACACGTGATAATTTATCAACCATCGGGATAGCAAAACAGTTGGCAATTATCGCACCATACAAAGTGGTCAACAACGCAATCGCCATCGCAGGTCCAATACTCGCTGGATCTGACATGTTTGCTAGCATTTGCACTAATCCCACCAAGGTACCAATCATACCCATTGCAGGGGCTAAATCTCCCACCCCTTTCCACATATCCTGACCACTTTCATTACGAATCACCATTTGATCAATTTCTTGACGCAAAATTTTCCGAACAAACACAGGCTCATGGCCATCGACACAAAACATCAAACCTTTCTGCATAAAAGCATCTGAAATATCTTCATCTTCCAGCGCTAATAAACCATTTTTTCGAGCAACATCTGCCAAGCGTACCGCATCATCAATTAAAATATTAGGATCTTCCTGCTTATTAAAGAAAGCCTTACCTAAAATTGCAAATGAACCTAAAAAATGAGCCAAGGAAATCCGCATCAAGGTCACCCCAAATGTCCCGCCTATTACAATCAATAGAGAAGGTACATTAACAAATAACAGAATGTCTCCTCCTGACGCAATCGCACCAATAATAATCCCAATACCTAATACAAATCCTAATAAGGAAGCAATATCCACTGATAACCCTCGTTACAATATAAAATTTATGTTCATCATCCCTGAAAATTCAGGACTGCCGATTAATTTTGTTTATAAAATTATAAATTATTTCAACATTAATTGTGAATTCATACTTTTTAACGTATGTGCAAACACAGCCCCTATTTTACCTGCTAAACGATCTATTAATCGTTCTTGCACAGTAAAATTAACCCGTTTTTTAGCGCCAATAATATCGGTTGCCACACTATCATCACTCCCGTAATCATCCACTAAACCAAGCTTTTTCGCACCTTCACCCGTCCAGACCAAGCCTGAAAAAGTATCTTCATTGATAGTTAAACGCTCTCCGCGCCCTGTTTTAACGGCATCAATAAATTGTTGGTGTACTTCCGCTAATAACGCATCCATATACTGTTTTTCATCAGCATTAGACGGTGAAAAAGGATCTAATAAAGCCTTGTGAGAACCCGCTGTCACTAAACGTCTTTCTACACCCAGCTTCTTCATGGTATCCACAAAACCAAAGCCATCCATAATCACGCCAATTGAGCCAACCAAGCTTGAAGGATTCACGTAAATCTTATCGGCAGCCGCCGCAATAAAATAACACCCAGAGGCACAAATATCTGACGCAACACCATAAATAGGCATATCAGGATGCTCTGATTTAAGCTTACGAATTTCATTAAAAATATAAGAAGACTGTACAGGACTGCCACCTGGGCTATTCAAATGTAAAATAATCCCTTTAGTTTCTTCATTTTTGACCGCATTACGTAAGGCTTTAATAATTGAGTTAGCATTTGCCTCGCTGCCCTCTGAAATAACGCCTGAAATATTAATCACCGCAGTATGACCTTCCGAACTATCCGAAGACATACTTTGCTTCAAGGAAGGATAAACAGCGAAACCTAAAATAACCAGCAAATAAACCGCCATTAAACTTTTAAAGAAAATCCCCCAACGTCGTCCACGCCTTTGCTCATCAACCGCTGCAAATGCAAGCTTTTCTATCGCCTCACGCTCCCAGCCGCTTTGCATGGGTTCATCCTTTTTGCTCGGTTCATTCCACTGATTATCACTCACTACTACTTTCTCCTCATTTTAAAAAATATTTATTCTGTATCGCGTGTTAATAACGCTTGTAAATCGTCAGGCAAAGGGGCGGTTAAGGTTAATACTTCGCCACTAATAGGGTGTGCAAAGCGCAATACTTTCGCATGTAAAAAAAGGCGTTTATAACCTTTGCGCCTAAACACTTTATTAAGCTCTCTATCGCCATAACGGTCATCGGCCACAATCGCATGACCCAACCACGCCGCATGCACCCTAATTTGATGCGTACGTCCGGTAAAAGGCGAGGCCTCTACCAAGGTCATATTATTATAGAATCCTAAACGCTTAAAAAAAGTTTGCGAGGGTTTGCCGGCTGGTGAAATACTGACCATTCTCGCCCCGTTAGCCCCTTGATTGACCTTCTTTAATAAGGGTTGATCTACTTTTAATTGCTTTAATGCCCAACGTCCATCTAATAAAGCTGTATAGGTTTTTCTAACGCCACTACCCCGAAAATATTCATGCAATGTGCGTAATGCACTGCGTTTCTTAGCGATAATTAAACAGCCTGAGGTTTCCTTATCTAATCGATGTACTAACTCTAAAAAACGACTTTCAGGGCGTAATTCACGTAACGCTTCAATAACGCCTGATTCAACACCCGTTCCACCGTGCACAGCATAGCCTGCCGGTTTATTAATCACTAAAATAGCATCATCTTCAAATAAAATATCACGCACCAAACACCGCCGAAGATGATCAGGTACACTTAAGGTTTCTGCTTTTTCAGCTACCCTAATAGGCGGTATCCGCACATTATCACCTATGACTAATTTACGTTTAGCATCACAGCGACCTTTATTAATACGTACTTCACCTTTACGAATAATGCGATAAATTCGACTCTTAGGCACACCTTTTAAATAATTTATTAAAAAATTATCTAAGCGCTGCCCTTCGTGTGCATCTGTAATCTCAACAAACTGCACTTTAATGTGATGGCTATTTTCTTCTAATTTCATAGTGACATAATAATGTAATTTAAGATGCCATACTATAAGATAATGTCATTAATAACAGTAACAGGTTATAATTTGGGGCTTGTCGATGCTTAATCATAGAGCATCAACATGATAAATAAAATGCATAGCATCTTTATTTCACTTTAGCTGTAACAAAAAATAAGTCTACAACGCACTAGAGCTTAGTCGATAACATGAGAAGCTTTTAGGTAGCAACAAGGTAGACACTCACAGCAAAGCATAAAACAAATTTCGGGTTTTTTCGCTCCACCCATGATGAGCGATACTCAACCTTAATAAAAGGCTAAACGATAGGGATATTAAATAAGCATAATTGCCTATTTAATCCATTACACTATGATGCTTATAACACAGTAGAGCACCGCAGAATAAAAGCAAGCTCCTGATAAATCATAGGTTATATATCTTTTTACACCCTGTTGATAACATTTTTATCTATTTAAAATAAGCTTCAACACTGTATCGTTAGCACGGAATAATTAAGGTTAATAAGGATTACTAAATGAAAAGAATGCTTATCAATGCCACGCAGCCTGAAGAACTACGTGTTGCTTTGGTAGAAGGTCAAAAACTTTATGATTTTGACATTGAACACCCTTCACAAGAACAAAAAAAATCAAACATCTACAAAGGTATTATTACTCGTATAGAACCGAGTTTAGAAGCAGCTTTCGTTAATTATGGCGCTGATAAACATGGTTTTTTACCGCTGAAAGAAGTGGCACCCTCTGCTGTAAAATCTGATGACCCCAAACTGAGTCGCCAGAAAATAAAAGACCGTCTTCGAGAAGGGCAAGAAGTCATTGTTCAAATACAAAAAGAGGAACGCGGCAATAAAGGGGCGGCACTGACCACCTATATTAGTTTAGCGGGGACTTATTTGGTCTTAATGCCTAATAACCCTAGAGCAGGTGGTATTTCACGACGTATTGAAGGCGATACTCGTAATGACCTACGCGATGCAATGGAAGGCATTGACGCGCCTGAAAATATGGGGCTGATCGTCCGTACCGCAGGCTGTGGAAAAAGTACCGAAGAATTACAGTGGGATTTAAACTATCTGCTACAATTATGGGAGGCTATCGACCGCTCATCACGTGAAAAAAATAAACCTTTTCTTATTTTTCAAGAAAGTAATATTATTATTCGGGCTTTACGTGACCACCTAAGAGAAGATATTGATGAAATTCTGATTGATAAAGAATCTTCATTTAAATTAGTGCATAACTTCTTAAAACAAGTGATGCCACATTTTATCGATAAAGCACAACTCTATACCGATTCTGTGCCGCTGTTTAATCGTTATCAAATCGAATCTCAGATTGAAACCGCTTACAGCCGTGAAGTTGAACTGCCATCAGGCGGTGAATTAGTGATTGACTACACCGAAGCACTCACCTCTATTGATATTAATTCAGCAAAAGCCACTAAAGGGACGGATATTGAAGATACTGCTTTCAATACCAATCTTGAAGCCGCCGATGAAATAGCACGTCAATTACGCTTACGCGATTCAGGTGGACTATTTGTTATCGATTTTATTGATATGCACGCCAACAAACATCAACGTGCCGTTGAAAATAGACTCCGTGATGCGTTAAAAATTGATCGTGCTCGCGTACAAACGGGTCGTATTTCACGTTTTGGTTTATTAGAAATGTCGCGTCAACGTCTACGACCTTCACTTGGTGATGCCTCGCAATTAACCTGCCCTCGCTGTCATGGTCAGGGTGAAATTCGTAATGTTGAATCGGTCGCACTGTCTGTTTTAAGAATGCTAGAAGAAGAGGCATTGAAAAAATCAACGGATAAAGTCATTGCTCATTTGCCGATTGAATGTGCGACCTTTTTATTAAATGAAAAACGACCTTCTATTGACCAAATTGAATCACGCCTAAATGTGCGTTTGATTATTTTGCCTGATAAAAATTTAGAAACGCCTGCTTATAGTATTGAGCGCATTAAATCTTTCGAAGACTTAGATGCTTCAAGCTATTCACAAATTAAAGCAGAACACAATACTATTCCAGAATTTGCAAGGCAATCACAGCCTAAAGTAGCACAAGCGGCCATTAAAGAATTTTTACCTGATGCGCCTGCACCTAATGCACCTGCGCCTGTCGTACAAAATAAAAAAATGTCGATTAGCTTAATCAGTCGTTTCTGGAATAAGTTGGTAAGCCCCAGCGAAACGGAAGAAACCACGGCTACCGCACCAAAAAACACGCGTAAAGACAGACCGCAGCATAACAATAGACACCCTAATCACCGTAGAAATCGTCATCGTAATAATCAACGTGATCGCCATGCTGAAAAAGCGACTAATACGGAAACCAATGCTGACAAAAATAGCAGTGCCGAGACAACGGCGACGCCAGATAAAGCTGTCACTGAAAATAATACGCGGCGAGAAGCTATTAGCAATCAACCGGCTCCAACAACAAGTCATAATCCAGAGACAGCTAATACCGCGACCGACACTAAAAAGCCGCATAAAAAACAACATAGACGCAATTATAATCGCAAGCCTAGAGTGCCTAGAAACACTGATAATAAAGCTAAAGCGGCTAATCCAACAACGGAGGAGAATAGTCCAAAAACAACTACTCCACCGCCTACTCCCAAGGTAGAAAAAGCAGAAGATTAAGCTTATAAATTAGGATTATTATCATTCTTTGCTATTAATAAGCGTGATAATAATCCTTCACAAGCTTCTACAAACTCATAATATATTAGGGACTATTTATTATTTACCCGTTATAATGTATTAGATTTTAAAGTATTTTTAGAGAATAAAAAAAGAATGGCAAAAGAAGATCAGATTGAAATGGAAGGGACGATTATTGATACCCTACCTAATACAATGTTTAGAGTTGAACTAGAAAATGGACATATTATTACTGCCCATATTTCAGGAAAAATGCGTAAGCATTACATCCGTATCTTAACGGGTGATAAAGTCAAAGTTGAAATGACACCTTATGACTTAACAAAAGGACGTATTACGTTCCGTATGCGATAGACACCCACGAAACGTAAGCTATTTTTCTTATTCAGCTTCTTGCTTAATAAGTTGCTTGCCTTTCAACGTAAACATCAATTCTTTATCCTGTACGGCTATATGAACATGTCCACCTTGTTCAAGGTCACCAAATAATAGATCATTTGCCAGAGGCTTTTTGATTTTTTCTTGAATCAATCTCGCCATCGGTCTTGCCCCCATTTTAGGGTCATAACCATGTTCTGCTAACCAGACTCTGGCTTCTGTATCTAAACTTAATGTCACCTGCTTATCGAGTAATAAGGCTTCAAGTTCAAAAATAAATTTATCGACAACACTGCCTAATACCGACATATCTAAGCTATTAAACTGCACAATACTGTCTAGTCGATTTCTAAATTCAGGTGAAAAGGATTTTTCAACGACTTTTAAACTATCGCTAGAATGCTCCTGCTGCGTAAAACCCATCGATGCACGACTGCCTTCTTCTGCACCTGCATTAGTGGTCATCACTAAAATAATATTTCTAAAATCTGCTTTTCGACCGTTATTATCAGTCAAGGTACCATGATCCATGACTTGCAATAATAAATTAAACACATCAGGATGCGCTTTTTCTAATTCATCGAGCAATAACACCGCATGCGGATGTTTATTCACTTGTTCGGTTAGCAATCCCCCTTCGTCATAGCCAACATATCCAGGTGGCGCACCAATTAAACGTGACACCGTATGCCGCTCCATATATTCCGACATATCAAAACGAATTAATTCCACATCTAATAATTTCGCCAACTGTTTAGTCACTTCTGTTTTACCGACTCCCGTAGGCCCCGCAAACAGAAATGAACCAATCGGCTTACCTTTATCTCTTAAGCCCGAACGCGCTAATTTAATCGCCATTGACAGCTCGCCAATCGCTTCATCTTGACCAAACACCATCATTTTTAAATTTTTCTCAAGATTTTTTAATCTATCTTGGTCATTATTAGACACAGATTTTTCAGGAATACGGGCAATTTTTGCCACAATCTCTTCAATTTCAGGCTCATCAATGAGTGTTTTTCGCTCGTCATCAGCGACTAAACGCTGTTTAGCACCCGCCTCATCAATCACATCAATCGCCTTGTCAGGTAAAAAACGATCGGTTATATAACGGTCTGATAATTCTGCCGCCAAACGTAAACTATTTAGACTATATTTAAGATCATGATGCTCTTCAAAACGACTTTGTAAGCCTTTCAATATCTGTACTGTTTCATCAACACTGGGCTCAACCACATCTACTTTTTGAAAACGACGCGCTAAGGCATGGTCTTTTTCAAAAATCCCGCGATACTCTTGATAAGTGGTTGAACCAATACAGCGTAAATTCCCCGAAGCCAGTGCCGGTTTAATTAAATTAGACGCATCCATCACCCCACCACCCGCCGAACCTGCTCCAATAATAGTATGAATTTCATCAATAAATAAAATCGCTTCTGGCTTAGTCTTTAATTGATTCATTAACGCTTTTAAACGTTTTTCAAAATCACCTCGATATTTTGTACCCGCAATCAATGCCCCTAAATCTAAAGCATAAATAACACATTCACTTAAAATAACCGGAATATCCGCATCAACAATTTTTTTAGCCAACCCCTCAGCAATCGCCGTTTTTCCAACCCCCGCTTCACCGACTAATAAAGGGTTATTTTTACGACGACGGCATAATACCTGCACCACTCGCTCTACTTCTTTGCTACGCCCAATTAAAGGGTCAATACGCCCTTCGCTCGCCTCTACATTCAGATTAGTGGTATATTTTTCTAACGGGCTTTCATTTTTTTCAGATTGTGGAATTTCACCAGAAGCAACCTGCTCTTCCTCATGATGAGTGGTATTTTCCAAACCATGCGATAAATAGTTGACTAAATCTAAACGCTGAATATTTTGCTGTGCTAATAAATAAACGGCATGAGAATCTTGCTCACTAAATAAAGCGACTAATAAATTAGCCCCATCGACCTCTTTTTTATCCGAGGCTTGAACATGAAAAACCGCACGCTGCAAAACCCGCTGAAAGCCCAAACTGGGCTGCGTTTCTCTTTTTCCGGTTGATGATAATAAACTAATCGTATCATCAATAAATTGGGTTAATTCACTTCTCAACACCGCAATATCGCCCTCACACTCCGTGAGTATCCTTGCGGCACTGGTATTATCCAGCAATGCTAATAATAAATGCTCAACGGTAATAAATTCATGACGTTGCTCATAAGCCGACACAAATGCAATATTTAAGGTTTCTTCCAACTCTTTACTTAACATTATCCCCTCCTAGGATTCTTCCATCGCACACATCAACGGATGCTGATGTTCACGAGAATAATTATTAACGACTTCAACTTTCGTTTCAGCGACATCACGCGAATACACGCCACACAATCCAGTCCCTTCATTATGAATACACATCATAATATCCGTGGCATCCTGTTCAGATTTAGCGAAAAAATCCATCAAAATTTCAATGACAAAATCCATCGGCGTAAAATCATCATTTAATAAAATAACTTTATATAAAGGCGGCTTTTTAAGCTGAGGCGGTGCTTCTTTAATGGCCACATCATCATCGCCATCCCTATCATCATCAAATTCATTCATACTATTGGGTTTATTGTGTTTTAAAAATCAAAATATAAATTATATATTGGGGTTAAATCTAAAATTTCAATTATAATAGCCGCTCCATTTTTTAACCTCAGCTTTTAAAAACTTACCCTTAATGATTTGGAAACCTCATGTCACTGTTGCAGCCATTATTGAACGCGACCAGCACTTTTTGCTTGTTGAAGAACATACTTCAAATGGGATTGCCTTTAATCAACCCGCAGGGCATTTAGAAAATGGCGAAAGCCTTATTGATGCCGTGAAACGCGAAGTCAATGAAGAAACTGCATGGCACTTTATACCTGAAGCCATTACCTCTATACAGCTTTGGCGAAAATCAGCGGATGCCGATAGTTTTTTACGCGTGTGTTTTATCGGTCAAGTGGATAATTTTCAAGCACAACAAAGCTTAGATGACGGCATTATCGCTGCTCATTGGTTAACGCGTGCTGACATTGCCGCGAAAAAATCACAATTACGCAGCCCTTTAGTGCTATCTACTATTGACCAATATTTAAACGGCGAACGCTATCCGCTTAGTTTGTTAAAAACCTTTTTAGACTTAGAATCATGAGTAAACATATTATCGTTGGCATGTCAGGAGGCGTTGATTCTTCTGTGACTGCCGCTCTATTATTAGAACAAGGGCATCAGGTTACTGGCGTTTTCATGAAAAACTGGGACGAAGATGATGGCACCGAAGAATGCACCGCATTAACCGACTTAGCCGATGCTCAACAAGTCTGCGATACGCTTAATATTGAATTAAAAACCGTTAATTTTGCGAGCGAATATTGGGATGAAGTCTTTGAAGTTTTTTTAGCAGAATTTAAAGCAGGCCGCACGCCTAATCCGGATATTTTATGTAATAAACACGTTAAATTTAAAGCTTTTTTAGACTATGCTATTGACGATTTAGGCGCTGAATACATTGCCACCGGACATTATGCCCGTATTGGACAGGATAATAATGGAGCTTTTCAATTATTAAAAGGCTTAGATCCCAGCAAAGAACAAAGTTATTTTTTATATACTTTAGGGCAAAAAGCCCTCTCTAAAAGCTTATTTCCCATTGGCGACTTACATAAAACTGACATTCGAAAAATGGCAGAGAAATACGGCTTTGCCAACCATGATAAAAAGGATAGTACCGGTATTTGCTTTATCGGTGAACGAAAATTTACAGAATTTTTACAGCGTTATTTACCCACCCAACCCGGTGAAATGCGAACTCCTGATGGGCAATATATCGCTAAACACTCAGGCTTAATGTATTACACCTTTGGTCAACGCCAAGGTTTAGGTATTGGCGGTGTAAAAGATGCACCTGATGAGCCATGGTACGTATTGGATAAAGACTTAGACAATAATATTCTAATTGTTGGCCAAGGTCATAATCACCCTTTAATGCTGCACGATACTTTAGAAGCGGTGCAATTAGATTGGTGCGATAATCAGCCTTTAACAACCACCATACATTGTAAAGCCAAAACACGTTATCGCCAAAATGATCAAACATGCACCCTCATTCCACTTGAGAATGACCGCATCAAAGTTATTTTTGCACACGCTCAACGCGCTATCACCCCTGGACAATCAGTAGTTTTTTACCAAGATGATATTTGCTTAGGCGGCGGTATTATTGAAACTAAATATAATCAGACTTAGTTGGCTAACCAACCCTGAACCACTTTACAAAATGCAGCAGGTTGCGCGGCATGCACCCAATGTCCCGCATCTGCAATCGTTTGAATACTCGCATTAGGAAATAAACTTAATACCGAGTCATGCTGTACATAATCAGATTGTGCGCCTTTTATAAATAACACTGGCAATTGATAAGTATAATCATCTTTCATCTGAGGAAACGCAATAATATTATCGGCAGACTCGAAAAAAATATCTAAATCAATCCGCCAAGCATAATTTCCTTGTTTTAAAATAAGATTTTGCAATAAAAACTGTCGATAACTTAGCTCAGGAATAGTTTCCGCCAATGCATCGAGAGCTTGTTTTCGATTTGTTAAGCCAACAAGATTAATATTTTTTAAGGCTGAAATGGTATTATTAAAACTATGCTGATAACTCATAGGTGAAATATCAACAATCATCAACTGATTAATGTAATTAGGGTAATGCAAAGCAAAATACATGGCAATTTTGCCGCCCATACTATGCCCTAAAATACTAATTTTTTTAAATTGTTGCTGCTCTAAAAATTGTTTAATATCGAATGCCATACAGGGATAATCCATCTCAACATGGTGCGGAGATTGTCCGTGATTACGTAAATCAATACTATATACATGATAATCTACTGATAACTGCTGGGCAATCTGCCGCCAATTACGCGATGAAGCAAAAAAACCATGCAAAATCAATAAGATTGGAAAATCCTTCTTCCCATACTCTTCAAAATATAACTGCATTAAAATAGTTTAGCTACAATAGAAATTTTAGCCTTTATACTTAACACTTATTATTAATCTAAATTAATAAATCTTCTTTTGTGCTTCCATTATCTAATAATGCAGCAAACCATCGAGGTTGCATACCACGACCTGTCCATACTTGTTCTTCATCATTAGGATTACGGTATTTAGGCGCGACTTTATTCACAACTTTATCAGATTTGATATAGTTAATGTCAACAGTTGCACCGATAGAAGCCGCTAACTCTTTAATTTTTGCACAGACTTCTTTACGTTTACCCACTTGCTTATCTTTTAATGCAGTTTCTGCATTTTTAATCATGCTCTGCAATTCAATTTCAGAAAGATTATTTAAACTTGTCATTTGTATCCTCTATATTAAGTAATTTAAACTAGTAACCTCATTATTATATTATTATAAATTAACAACGTCACCCCTAAATAATAGTATAAAAAAACAAAAAATTGGGCCTATCTGCAATGCTAATTTAGATAAAAAATATTAAAAAGGCTGTAAAGTTATGATTTTATATATTTACTATCGAAAAATTCCATGTCCTGTAACATATTTTTAATCTTAAAAGAGTGCGTTACTTTACAAAAATTTAAACTTAAAATATTGGAAATGTGAACTAGCTCTCATAAATTGAATGTTAATTAAGACAACAACAATCCATTTTTTAAACGCTATCTCGATAAAATAAACCCTGCTATTGAATAAAAATGACTATTTTTATCATCAACGCTATTAGGCAACGTATAATAGCAACATTAAAACCTTGAAAATTGCTGGAGGAACTTCGCGTGGCAGTCATTACAATCAGCCCAGATCAGATTACTAAAAGGAAACGTAAAGGCCCTAAAGGTCATGCCGTTGACTTAGCATCATTAGCAGATATACAAACCCTATTAGGCGACGAATCTCGTCAACATGACTTATTAATTGAACATCTACATAAAATTCAAGATAAGTATCAACATATTTCATCGAAACACCTTGTTGCACTTGCTCATGAGATGAATTTATCACCTGCTGAAGTATTTGAGGTCGCCTCGTTCTACCATCATTTTGATGTCATAAAAGAAGGCCAAACACCCCCACCTGAACTCACTGTCCGTGTATGTGAATCACTTTCGTGTGCGATGGCAGGTTCAAATGATTTAATTGATGCCTTAGAAAACGGTTTAAATTCAGAACAAATTCGCGTACAAAAAGTACCGTGCGTAGGACGCTGCCAACATGCACCGGTTGCTGTTGTTGGACAAAATCCGATTGATGAAGCCACTGCTGACACGGTGACAACGGCTGTCAATAATAATGACATTACTGCAACGGTTACTGACTACATCAAACACCCACAATATCTTGCTGATAACGGCTATCAAACCTTAAAGGGTGTTTTAGACGGTTCTATTGATAAAGAAGCTATTATTAAAAAAATGGAAGATTCAGGCTTACGTGGCTTGGGTGGCGCAGGGTTTCCTGCAGGACGTAAATGGCGTATTGTGAGCAGCTTTGACGCTCCTCGTTTGATGGCGGTTAATATTGATGAAGGTGAGCCCGGTACCTTTAAAGATAGACATTATTTAGAGTCTGATCCCCATCGCTTCCTTGAGGGTATGCTAATTGCTGCATTAACCGTTGGTTGTGAGGCTATTTATATTTATCTACGTGATGAATATGCAGGCTGTCGTGAAATTCTAACTACCGAGCTTGAAAACCTCAGAAAACAATTCCCAAGTGACATTCCACCGATTTATTTACGCCGTGGAGCCGGTGCTTATATCTGTGGTGAAGAATCGGCAATGGTCGAATCAATCGAAGGTAAACGCGGTATGCCTCGTTTACGCCCCCCCTTTCTTGCCGAAGTCGGTTTATTTGGTCGCCCTACCCTTGAACATAATATGGAATCGGTGTATTGGGTGCGTGATATTATCGAAAAAGGCCCTGATTGGTTTGCTTCTTACGGTCGTCATGAACGTAAAGGCTTACGCTCTTTTTCAATTTCAGGGCGGGTTAATAAACCAGGGGTGCATTTAGCCCCTGCGGGAATTACCATGCGTGAACTGATTGCCGAATATTGCGACGGCATGCAAGCAGGCCATGAATTTTACGGTTACTTCCCCGGTGGTGCTTCAGGCGGAATTTTACCTGAATCGATGGCTGATATTCCCATGGATTTTGACACCTTAAATGAACACGGTTGTTTTATTGGTTCTGCCGCGGTGGTGGTATTTTCCAACCAAGACAGTGCGAAAGAACTTGCGATTAATGCCATGAAATTCTTTGAAGAAGAATCTTGCGGTCAATGCACACCCTGTCGTGTCGGAACAGCAAAAGCGGCACAACTCATGGAAGAAAAAGAGTGGGATACCGATTTATTAGAAGAGCTTTCTTCAGTGATGGTAGACGCTTCAATTTGTGGTTTAGGGCAAGCTGCTCCCAACCCACTACGCTGTGCTATTAAATACTTTCCTCAAGAAATTACAGGTAAATAATCATGACTGTTAATGCTGATACTCCAATGATTAACTTCACCTTAGACGGTGAAGCAATCAGTGCTTTCGCTGATGAAAGTATTTTACAAGTGGCCAAACGTCACGACAAAGACATCCCACATCTTTGTTATAAAGAAGGACTCCGTGCTGATGGCAACTGCCGTGCCTGCGTCGTAGAGATTGATGGCGAACGTACTTTAGCACCGTCTTGTTGCCGCATGCCGACAGAAGGCATGACCGTACAAGCGAATAGTAAACGTGCTGTCACCTCACAAAAAATGGTTTTAGAATTACTAAAATCAGATATGCCAAAACAAGGTGAATCACCTTATAAACTAGATTCTGAGTTAGACCAATGGGTCAAAAAACTTAATGTTGGGGAACCGCGTTTTGAAGCCCGAAACCAACCTGCTGCTGATTTATCACATCCCGCGATTGCCGTAAATATGGATGCCTGCATTCAGTGTACCCGCTGTCTACGTGCTTGCCGTGAAGAACAAATGAATGATGTGATAGGCTTTGCTAATCGCGGCTCACATGCAGAAATTGTGTTTGATATTGCAGATCCAATGGCAGCTAGTAGTTGTGTTGCTTGTGGTGAATGTGTCCAAGCCTGTCCAACGGGTGCATTAATGCCGGCCAATAATGTCGGACTTGAAGTCGTTGATAAAACGGTTGATTCAACCTGCCCTTATTGTGGCGTTGGTTGTCTGATTAAATATCACGTTAAAGACGATAAAATTTTATACACCGAAGGACGTGACGGCGATACTAATCACTTCCGCCTCTGTGTAAAAGGTCGTTATGGCTTCAACTATATCCATAATCCATTACGTTTAACCAAACCTTTAATCCGTCGTGAAGGTATTGCAAAAACTATGGAGCTGCTCGACCCTAATGATTTAGACAGCGTGTTTCGTGAAGCCACGTGGGATGAAGCATTGGATTTCGCCGCGAATGGTTTAAAGAAAATCCGTGATGAAAAAGGTAAAAAAGCGTTAGCAGGACTGGGGTCGGCTAAAGGTAGTAACGAAGAAGCCTATTTATTCCAAAAATTAGTACGTACAGGTTTTGGCTCTAATAATGTCGATCACTGTACGCGTTTATGCCATGCTTCATCAGTGGTTGCCTTATTAGAATGTCTCGGTTCAGGCGCGGTTTCCAATCCTGTTGAAGATGTGAAAAAAGCAGAAGTTATTATCATTATTGGTTCAAATCCAACAGTAAACCACCCTGTTGGCGCTACCTTTATGAAGAATGCCGCTAAAAATGGCACTAAAATTATCTTAATCGACCCTAATCGCACCGATATTGCTAAATATGCCTCGCATCATTTAGCCTTCCGCCCTGATACCGATGTGGCACTGCTAAACGGAATGATGCACGTTATCTTGGATGAAGGTTTGCAAAACGATGATTATATCGCCAAGCATACTGAAGATTTCGAGTTTATGCAGGCTCATCTAAAAGATTATAGCCCTGAAAAAGTCGCGCCTATTTGTGGCATTGATGCAAATACCTTACGTGAAGTCGCTCGACTTTATGCGACCTCAAACGCCTCTATGATTTTATGGGGCATGGGTGTTTCACAACATATTCATGGCACCGATAATTCACGTTGTTTAATCGCATTAGCATTGATGACAGGTCAAATCGGTAAACCAGGATCAGGCTTGCACCCACTACGGGGACAAAATAATGTACAAGGAGCCTCTGATGTCGGTTTAATCCCTATGGTGTATCCTGATTATGCACCTGTTGAACATTTTGAAAACCAAGCTAAATTTGAAAAATTATGGGGCGTTGCCTTAGATCCTAAACGCGGATTAACCACCGTGGAAATGATTCATGCTATTTTAGATGATGAAATATACGGCATGTTTGTGCAAGGTGAAAATCCTGCGATGTCAGATCCGAATCAAAATCATGTCCGTGAAGCCTTTGTACATTTAGAGCATTTAGTGGTGCAAGATATTTTCTTAACTGAAACCGCTGGCTTTGCAGATGTTATTTTACCTGCTTCTGCATTCTACGAAAAAGACGGTACCTTCTCCAATACCGATAGACGCGTACAAATGGGACGTGCAGCGGTTAATCCACCAGGAGAAGCCAAACAAGACTTGTGGATTTTACAAGAAATTGCCAATCGCTTAGGCTGTGGCTGGAATTATCAACATCCTAAAGATGTGTTTGAAGAAATGCGTCAAGCAATGCCTAGTATTGCAGGTATGACCTGGGACAGAATCGACACTGAAGATTCACTCACGTACCCACTTGAAAATGTCGGCGATCCAGGTGAACCGATTATTTTTACTGATGGTTTCCCAACCTCATCAGGTCGCGGTAAATTTGTACCTGCTAGTTATATTCATGCCGATGAAATGCCTGATGAAGAATACCCGTTAATTTTCATCACCGGTCGTCAACTTGAACATTGGCATACTGGCAGCATGACCCGTCATTCTCCAACACTCGATGCGATTGAGCCAGATCCAGTGGTCACTATTCATCCTGAAGATTTACAATCGATGGGCATTAATGCCGGTGGAACCATTACCATTGAATCCCGTCGTGGCAAAATTGTTGCGTATGCTCGTGAAGATATTGGCATTCAAAAAGGCTCCATGTTTATGGCATTCTGCTATAACGAAGCCAGTGCCAATTTAATTACTAATGATGCTCTTGACCCTTCGGCTAAAATTCCAGAATTTAAATTCTGTTCAGTTAAGGTCAGTCAAGGTGGCGAAATCGCTAAACGTACTAATTAATACACGCTCACTTTATTAAACTAAAATATCCGTCATTTTTGACTGTTTTTATAACCGTCATGGCGGATATTTTTTTATATTTAGACACGTCCCTAAAATAATTTAGGTCTGCGGCGTAGACTTTAGTCACCATTTTTAATATATAAGCCAAAGCCTTCGCCCCACTTTATTTTGTACTCATTCCTTACTACCTCCCTATCACCACTTTAACGAGATATTCCTCAAATGGAAGAAACTGGCACGCATTATTTACTTGATATTCTTGCACTATTGCTTGCAACCGTTACGGTTATCCCTATTTTTCATGCCATTCGTTTAGGTGCTATTTTAGGTTATTTAACCGCCGGTGCTATTTTAGGACCATGGGGATTCTGTATTATTACTGAAGTTGAGGAAATACGTCATCTTGCTGAATTTGGTGTTATTTTTTTACTGTTTATTCTCGGTATTGAACTTAAACCTAATAAATTATGGCAAATGCGAAAATTAGTGATTGGGCTAGGCTTAAGTCAATTATTATTAACCGCCTTTGTGCTGTATGGCGTTGCTATTTTATTAGGTGTTTCACAGTATGATGCCATTATTATTGGCTTTGGACTCTCATTATCATCCACTGCTTTTTGTTTAAATATTCTTGCTGAACGCGGCGGAATTATTACTGTTATGGGACAAATGTCGTTTGCAGTTTTATTGTTACAAGACATTGCAGTAGTACCGTTATTAGCATTAATCTCAATGTTAGCAGGCGGTGATATTAATGTAACTGAATCAGGCGTTAATATTTTGTATGCACTAGCGGCCATTGTCACTTTATTGCTTATTGGACGCTATTTATTAAATCCAATCTTAGATAAAATCGTTGCTAGTCAAGATCCTGAAGTCTTTGTTGCAGTTGCAGTGCTACTGGTTTTAGGCGTTGCATGGATTATGGAATTTGTTGGCTTATCAATGGCGTTAGGGGCTTTTTTAGCCGGTTTAATGCTAGCTGAATCACACTACCGCCACCAAATTGAAGCCGATATACTGCCTTTCCGTGGCATATTATTGGGTTTATTCTTTATAACCATCGGCATGGGCATAGAATTTAAACTTTTATGGGATAATTTTGCTACCATTTTAGGCTTAACCACCTTACTAATGCTGATAAAAGGCTGCATCATATATTTCTTAGCCAGAAAAAATAATATCCGTTCTGATATTGCCATTCAAACAGGCGTTTTACTCTCTCAAAGCGGCGAGTTTGGCTTTGTTATGTTTGGTTTTGCCGCAGAAGCCGGTATTTTAGACCCTACAATCAGCCCAATCTTAACGCTTATTATTGCCTTAAGCATGGTGTTTACACCATTCGTGGTTAAATTTTCCAATAGTTTATTGCTGAAATACTACACCCCTGAATTTACACATTCGTCTTCCGATGAATTTATTGAAGGCATTAAAAATCATGTTATTTTAGCAGGATATGGTCGTGTCGGAGCTAGGATTGGAGCGATCCTCAGTGCCGCCGAGGTACCCTATATTGCAATTGATATGAATCAACAACGTATAAAGTCAGCTAGAGCTCAAGGATTTCCGGTTTTTTTTGGTGATGCATCTAATGTAAAAGTATTACATTCAGCCGGTGCTGAACATTCAAAAATGATCGTTATTGCATTGGATAATCCTAAAAATATCGACAAAATGGTACCGCTTATTCGACAAAATTATCCTGATTTACCTATTCATTCACGGGCCATTGATAGACAACATTGTGCGGATTTAATTAGTAAAGGTGTTAATACAACCGTGTCAGAAACCTTAGAAATTAGCTTGCGATTAACCGAAGATGTACTTATTAGCAGTGGGCTCAATCGTAAAAAAATTGATGATATCATCTATGAGTTTAAAGAAGAGTACTATCAAGATGTAGTACAGAAAGTCATGGAAAATAAAGTGGTAATGGGTGAATTAAAGCATTAAAAAATTTACTCTTTTTTTAATGCCTTCATAGCTGACCTACCCCCTTAACCATCAATAATGCGGTGGTCGCTCATCTGTCGATATTTCACCCATACTCTGAGCCGCATTTTCAGATAAATCCCTGACACGCCCTAATAATTGCTGGGTTAATTTTTCTAAGCTGTCAATTTGTTGTTGTTGACGCACAATCACATCATTTAACTGTATCAAAGTATCATCTTGATACGCTATTTTTATTTCTACATTTTCTATTCGATTTTCCATCGTCATATTTATTTGAAATATGAACAACAATAATCTGTTGGCGTTTTAATTTTTAATTTAAATTGTGAATTGGCAGGCACTTCAAATGACTCACCGGCATTAATCACTTTCCAATCTTGCCCAGGCAATAAAATATCTAACTCGCCCGCCATAATTTCCATTAATTCTTTTTCGACGGTATCAAATGTATAATCACCTGCTAACATAATACCTAAGGTTTTTTTAGTGCCATCAGCAAATTCCACCGTACGACTCGTTACCTTACCATCAAAATAAATATTGGCTTTTTTAATAACCGTTACATTGTCAAATTGACTCATTGCTTCTCTCTTTATAATATAAAAATTTTAATGGCTAGCTAAGTGCTGTTTTGCGTTGAGCCATAAAGATTCCAGCTCTTCAAGACTGCAAGACTTAACCTCACGCTCAGACCTGCTTAAATGCTGTTCCATATGCTCAAAGCGTTGCGTAAACTTTTCAGTACTTTTCTTTAAGGCTTGTTCTGCATCAACATTCATATGCCGTGCTAAATTAACCGCGACCAATAATAAATCGCCGATTTCTTCTTCAATATGGGCTTGATCGCCTGATTGCCATGCCTCTTTAACTTCGTCTAACTCTTCCAGCACTTTATCGAAAACAGGTTCCGTGGTTTGCCAGTCAAACCCATGTTCTGCCGCTCTATCTTGAATTTTATGACTATAAACTAAAGCAGGTAAATTTTTAGCGACACCTGATAAAATGGTATCGGTATTATTAGATTTATATTGCCGTTCTAAGGCTTTAATTTCATTCCATGCCTGTTGTTGCTCTTGCTCGTTAGCATACACAACATCTGAAAAAATATGCGGATGGCGACGAATCAACTTATCCGTGACATCACCCGCGACTTTATCAAAATCAAATAAGGCTTGTTCACTGGCTATTTGTGCATAAAACACCACCTGAAATAATAAATCGCCTAATTCAGCTTGTAGTTCCGTCATATCCTCGCGTTCAATCGCATCAATGACTTCATACGCTTCTTCTAAGGTATATTTGGTTAAACTTTTAAAAGTCTGTTTTTTATCCCATGCACAACCGGTTTCAGGATGTCTTAATTGAGCGGCTAAATTTAATAATCGTTGTATATTTTTCATATTATTTTACATATTAAAATGGTGCATTTTGTCATCCAACCTCGGCCATGCAGAAATCACGGCTTTCACCAAGGTTGCCAATGGAATCGCGAAGAAAACACCCCAAAACCCCCAGATACCACCAAAAAATAAAATGGCAATAATAATGGCAACCGCATGCAAATTAACCGCTTCTGAAAATAATAATGGCACTAATACCACGCCATCAATGGCTTGAATAATCGAATAAGCAATGGCAATATACATAAATTCATCACTGCCTAAGCCCCATTGAAAAATAGCCACGCCTAAAACGGGAAAAGTCACCAAGGTTGCACCCACATAAGGAATAATCACCGATAAGCCCATAAAAACGGCCAATAACACCGCATAATTCATGCCCATCATGGCAAAGGTAATGTAACTGGCTGCGCCTAACAAAATCACTTCGGACATTTTACCGCGAATATAATTGCCTAATTGCATATCCACTTCATTCCAAACATTCACTGATAACAGTCTATCTCGGGGCATAAAGCCAGTGAACCAATGCAATAATATCTGTTTATCTTTTAAGAAAAACAACACCAACACTGGCACTAAAATTAGATATACTAAAACACTAATTAAGCTCATCACCGAAGAAGCCGATAGCGTTAATAATTCTTGACCATAATTTAAGGCCTCTTGCTGAATCACAAACATTAAATCTTTTAATTTATCAGCAGAAATTAATTGCGGATAGGCTTCGGGTAGCTTTAACATGGCTGTTTGGAAACTTTTTACAATATCAGGCGTATGTTTAATTAATTCTTTTAATTGTGAAAATACCATCGGCATTAAGCCAAATAAAACATACGAGAATACCGCCATAAAACCGGTAAACACAATAAATACCGCCGGCAAACGGGGCAATTTACACTCAACTTGTTTCACCAAGCCTTCTAATAAATAAGCTAAAACAACGGCGATAAACACGGGCATCAAGACATCTGATAAGGATGTAATTAAAAAATAACCGCAAATTAAAATTAACGCTAATGCAATTGCTTGAGCATTAGGAAAAAACCGTTTCAGGCTATCTTTTAAAAATTGTAAACTGGAAATCTCATTATTATGTAACATACATTAAGGCTGATAGGTTGCATTAGTCTTCGGCGTCTCACTGACACTCACCGCAACCACTTCTTGCCAAAGTGATTTAGCATGGTCATATAAATATTTAGCAATGCTTTCTGCGGTGGTCGCACCGTCTAATACATCATTTAAATGCCGATGATCTAAGGTATTATCGATCATTTCTTTAAAGACACTGAGTTCATTATAATCCACGACAAAACCGGTTGCATTCAATGCTGCAGCTTCAAGCACTAACTCAACATTATAATTATGACCATGTAGACGACTGCATGGGTGTCCATCAGGCAATCCTTCAATTATATGGCTAGCACTAAAAGTAAATTGTTTAGAAATCCTATACACGCTTATCAACACCTTTTATTAAAAAATATCATCGTCTAAAGCTCTTAATATAGCATTATTTATCACTCTTAAGCACTTTATCAAAAACTTTCTTGCAGGCATAAAAAAACCCTGTCATATATTAAAATATAACAGGGTCTTAAATATGGAGCTGATGATGGGAATCGAACCCGCGACCTGCTGATTACAAATCAGCTGCTCTACCGATTGAGCTACATCAGCGTAAACTGATTTTAAATATCCTTATCCGTAAGCATATTTCTTTAAACTGGAGCTGATGATGGGAATCGAACCCGCGACCTGCTGATTACAAATCAGCTGCTCTACCGATTGAGCTACATCAGCTAAAGAATCAACTATTATAATGCCTTATAAGAATATTGCAATATTTTTTACTTTTTAAAGCGTTTTTTTATCGGCTTACGGCGATGATTATGCTCCGTACGCTGAGTTCTAAATTGAGTTCCTGCCGATTTAGACGGCGGTTTACCACCCTCTTTAGGCTGCCAATTAGGGACTAAATGTTGTTTACCATTACCAATTAAAGCGGCTTTCCCCATATCTTTCAAGGCTTCACGCAATAAAGGCCAATTTTTAGGATCATGATAACGCAAAAACGCTTTATGCAAACGGCGTTGCTTAATACCTTTCGGAATACTCATATCCGATTTTTGATTACGTCCTAATTTATGCAAAGTATCTTTACCTGAATGATACATAGCGGTCGCAATAGACATCGGTGACGGCAGAAAAGCTTGCACTTGGTCAGCACGAAAACCATTACGCTTTAGCCATAATGCCAAATTCAACATATCCATATCTTCAGTCCCCGGATGAGCGGCAATAAAATACGGAATTAAATACTGCTCTTTACCTGCGGCTTTTGAATATTTCTCAAACATGGCTTTAAATGCATCATAAGTGCCAATACCGGGTTTCATCATTTTTGATAACGGACGGTCTTCAGTATGTTCAGGCGCAATTTTTAAATAACCGCCCACATGATGACTGACTAATTCTTTCACATATTCAGGCGATTTCACCGCTAAATCATAACGTAAACCCGAGGCAATAAAGATTTTCTTAATGCCTTTTAACGCTCTTGCTCGACGGTATAATTTTATGAGCGGGTCATGATTAGTGCCTAAGTTTTCACAAATATCGGGATATACGCACGCTGGACGACGACAAGCGGCTTCTATTTTGGGGTCTTTACACGCCAAACGATACATATTTGCCGTTGGCCCGCCTAAATCAGAAATATTGCCCGTAAACGTCGGTGAGGTATCGCGAATCGCCTCAATTTCCTGAATAATGGAATCTTCAGAGCGACTTTGAATAATCCGCCCCTCATGCTCCGTAATCGAACAAAAAGAACAGCCGCCAAAACAACCGCGCATAATATTAACCGAATGTTCAATCATCTCAAACGCAGGAATATTCGCCTTACCATAGTGTGTATGTGGTAAACGCGAATAACTCAAGCCAAATACGCCATCCATTTCACTGGTAGTTAAAGGAATAGGCGGTGGATTCACCCATAAATAACGCTGGAGATGTTTTTGTAATAACGGGCGGGCATTACCTGGATTCATTTCGCCGTGCATCAACCGTGAAGCATGAGCATACTGCACTGGATCCTCTTTAACCGTATCGTAATCAGGCAGGCGAATCACCGTTTTAAGGCGTTGTTTTGCTTTTATTTGCTTGCTATCAACAATGATTTCAGTCTGTTTCTGCTTCTCTTTTTCTGACTCACATGCTGATGAATTAGAATCCACCATCGCATACGGATTTTTAGGCGCAATCACATGAGGACTAATATCAATATCTGAAGCATCTTTAATGGTCCAATCCGCTGGCACTTGTTTAACAAAATGTACCGTGCCACGAATGCCTTTTAAATCGGTAATTTTTTCACCTGCCGCTAAACGATGGGCTACTTCGACAATTTGCCGTTCGGCATTACCATACACCAATAAATCAGCTTTAGAATCTAATAACACCGATTTACGCACCTTATCCGACCAATAATCATAATGAGCAATACGCCGTAAACTCGCTTCAATACCGCCAATAATAATCGGCACGTTTTTAAAGGCTTCTCGGCAACGATGTGAATACACATTCACTGCCCTATCAGGGCGTTTACCCCCTTCACCATTGGCTGTATAGGCATCATTTGAACGGATTTTTTTATCAGAGGTATAACGATTCACCATCGAATCCATATTACCGCCGGTCACCCCAAAAAATAAATTCGGTTCACCAAGCTGTTTAAAATCATCCGCACTTTTCCAGTCAGGTTGCGATAATATACCCACACGAAAACCCTGAGCTTCTAATACGCGACCAATCACCGCCATGCCAAAACTCGGGTGATCCACATACGCATCACCGGTCACTAATATAATATCGCAGCTATCCCAACCTAAATTATCCATTTCAGCACGACTCATAGGTAATTCAGGGGCAATACCAAATCGCTGCGCCCAATACTTTCGATAAGAAAAAATATGTTTTTCGTCTAAAATATTCATTCTGTAATCACCTTATTTAAAGTTACACCGTTATTACGTTTTAAATCTTTAATAAAATCTAAAAATTCAATCTGATACTGACTATCCAAGTATTTTGCTCGACGACGGATTGTTTTCATTGACACCGCAGGAAAATCAGCCGGAAATGCCAGTGCAATAATATTACCGCGTTTACGCACCGGTAAAAATAACACCCGCCATTCAAATGTTATACCTATTTCATTCACCAACTGCTTAAAATTCTCATTTTGACTGCCCCATAAATTAATCACCAATATGCCATCAGCACTTAGCAATTCCTTGCAACGCTTAAAAAAATCTAAACCTTGCACGATTTCTGACATACCCTCTGCATCAAACGCATCAATAAAAATTAAATCATGTTGGGCGGGCGTTGTTTGCTGATTAATATAATCCGCGCCATCGGCTATCTTAACTTTTAAATTGCGGTGTAACGGCAGCCCAAAAAATCGACGGGCAACTTTTAACATGGCTTGCCTAAATTCTATAACTTTCATTTGGCAATTATCAAAATGATAAAGCATATACTTTGCAATTACCCCGCCACCTAACCCAATCATTAACACATTCTCAGGACGCTCTTTAAATAACATCCATGCCATCATGGCCCGAGCATAACGTGCATGTAGCTCATTATGTTTCGTTAACGACAAACTACTTTGCTGTGAAGAACTCCCAAAATGTAATGCCCTCACCCCGTTCTTTTCTACAATTTCAATCAATCCTTGTTCATCTTGTTCTTGATGAATCAGTAAACCTTCATATTTCTGCATACGCCTTTTTTACATCTTGTTGCAAATTTTTACGGTAATATATATATTGCTATCATAAAGCTATTATTCAAAAATACATCACCTAAATTATTGTGTCTTTAGACTTTCTTACTTCGTTTCGTCATTCAACCCCTTATATACACGCTCATCGCAATCGTACCTTTGTGATTTATTTTGGAGGTGAAACATTATTAGATAATGGTCTAAAGCAATTAGTCCATGATTTTGCACTGCTCAATAGCTTAGGTATTCGGCTCATACTGGTACATGGTATTCGTCCACAAATAGATGCAGCGATGCAACAACAAAACCTGCCCTATCATTTCCACAAACAATTACGCATTACCGATAAAGCCGCCTTAGACTGCGTAAAAACCTCAGCTGGACAAGTACGCCTTGAAATTGAAGCATTACTTTCGCTGGGGGTGACTAATTCACCGATGGAAAATGCCGCTATTCGAGTCGTGTCAGGAAATTTTATTACCGCCCAGCCGCAAGGGGTGATTGATGGCGTGGATTATCATTACACCGGCAAAGTTCGCCGTATTGATAGCATCGCCATTGAACAGCAACTGGCACTCGGGAATATTGTGTTAATTTCACCCATCGGCTATTCACCCAGTGGCGATTTATTTAATCTCTCCGCTGAACATATTGCCACTGAAATTGCGATTGCCTTACAAGCTGAAAAATTAATTTTAATGACCGAACAAAGTTGTCAATCTACCGCCACACAACAGCTTATTCCACAAATGACCACCGATGAAACGCTACGTTTTATTGCTGATGAACCGCATTTAGAACTGAGTACCCAATGTGCTTTACAATCTGCGATTCAAGGTTGTCATGCCGGTGTTAAACGTGTGCATATTCTCAATCGAAAAATTGAAGGGGCATTATTAATTGAACTCTTTAGTCATGATGGCATTGGCACACTGATTAGCTCAGAAAAATTTGAGCGTTTACGCCCTGCCAGCTTGCAGGATATTCAAGGTATTCTAGCCTTAATCAAGCCCCTAGAAGCTCAAGGCTTATTAATTCCTCGGTCACAAGCCCATTTAGAAATTAACATCCAAGATTACAGCGTTATCGAACGCGATGGTTTAATTATTAGCTGCACTGCCTTACACCCTATTAAAGATAGTCACACCGGGCTTATCGCTTGTTTAGCCGTTCACCCTGATTATCAAAAATCAGCACGCGGTAATCAACTTTTACAGCATATTTTTAAACAAGCAAAACAACAACAACTAACAAAATTATTCGCCCTCTCCACCCAAACTATGTATTGGTTTAAAGAGCGTAATTTTACAGAATGTCAGTTTGCAGATTTACCCAATCACTTACAAAACCAATATAATCATATTCGCAAAGCAAAAGTGCTGTGTTATCAGTTAACTTAAATACGCCAACACCGCACTTAAATCCGCTTCTTCAATAAAAATATCCGCCTGTGATTTAACCTGTTCTCGACTGACTACGCCGCCAAAACCAATACAAAATGCACCTGCTTGTTTCGCTTCCATATCGGTATTACCATCGCCAATCATCGCTATACGCAATAATTCAGGGTTTAGCTTTTTACATATTTCCGCTTTACCGCCATTACGAGCCAACGGTGATTGTTGATTAAATTCAGCGTATTCACCTTGCTCATCAAATAACACTTCTACCGCATGCACGCACTCCGCGCCAATATTTAATTTTTTCGCTAAAGGTAAAATAGCCGCTTTTAGACCACCGCTGATAATATGTATTTGACGACCTTCCGCTTGCAGTGATTTAAACACCTGTTCAACACCAGTAACCATTTTTTCAATATATAAATCCGCCAACCACTCAATCGCCGCTTTATTGGGCTTAATTAAGTCTAAACGTTGAGCATATACCGATTCTAATGCCACTTCACCATTCATCGCTAAATCAGTTAATCGAGCCATTTCTTCGCCACAACCCGCTCGTTTTGCTAACTCATCAATACCTTCAATCGTGCTTAAGGTGCTGTCACAATCGAAACAAATAATATCAAAACTCATTTTTATTCTCTTAATCAGTCACTACGTTTGTAAGATGGGGGAGTGAAATATCAGTTTTGCAAAAAACACGCTACCCATCCTACAAAAAAGGTGAATTATTAGGCTAATTCAATTTGAATCGCTGATTTAACCGCAGCAATATCACAGACTTTTTGCAATAATTCTGCACTCAGCTTTTCAGAAATACTCATCACCGCCATGGCATCTTGAGTCGCTTCAGCTCCCATTTGCATCCGTGAAATATTCACATTCGCTTGCCCTAAAATCGTACTAATTGCCGCAATCACACCGGGTTTATCCGCATGCTGCGTCATTAATAGTATCCCTTCTGGGATAACTTCAATTTCACACTCATTAATACTGACAATACGCGGATGTTTATCACCCAATAAGGTACCGACTAATTTCACTTGCTCATCAGCATAATAAGCAGTGACTTCCACTAACGCCTCATAGCCTGAAATTACATCAGTTTTAGATTCAGTCAACGCAATGCCTTGGCGTTTAGCAATATTCTCGGCATTAACACTGTTCACAGGCGTAGATACTTTGCCTGATAATAAGCCTACTAATGCGGCGACCGAAACCGGACGATTTTCTAATGCAGCCGCTTTACCTAATAATGCGACTTCAAGGCGTTCAATCGGTGCAGTTGCTAAACCCGCAAGCACTTTACCTAAGCTACTTGCCAAGTCCATAAAAGGGGCTGATTTACGCAACTCTTCTGCTGATAAACGTGGTAAATTCAACGCATTCACTGCTTCACCAGTTTTTAAGAATGTCACTGCTTGACGAGCAATTTCAACACTCACCGCAACTTGTGCTTCTTTAGTTGATGCACCCAAATGTGGTGTAAAAACGATATTATCCAAACCTAATAATGGCGAGTCTTTCGGCGGCTCTTGAGCATAAACATCGAGTGCAGCACCCGCAATCGCATTACTTTCTAAGGCATCATAAAGTGCCGCTTCATCAATTAATCCACCTCTAGCACAATTAATAATCCGTGCTGAAGGTTTCATCATCGCTAATTGTGCTTTGCCAATAATATTACGGGTTTGTTCAATCACGGGGCAATGTAAACTTAAATAATCGGCTTGTGAGACTAATTCATCTAAACTCACCGACTCCGCGCCACATTCGGTAAAAATATCCGGTGCAACAAACGGGTCATAAGCAATCACACGCATATTTAAACCCACTGCTTTGCGTGCCACAATCCGCCCAATAGTACCAAAACCTAAAATAGCCAAAGTTTTATGACTAACCTCTGCCCCCATCAATTTTGAACGCTCCCATTTACCCGCACGAATAGACGCATCGGCTTTGGGTAAATGACGACTTAATGAAAATATATGGGCAATCGCTAATTCAGCAGTCGTGGTTGCATTAGAATCAGGGGTATTCATCACAATCACGCCCTGTTCAGTTGCCGCTGGAATATCGATATTATCAACACCAATCCCTGCACGCCCAACTAATTTAAGATTTGTCGCTGCTTTTAATACCTCAGCGGTTACCTTAGTATCACTACGAATCAATAAAGCATCATATTCACCAATCGAAGCACACAACTGTTCAGGTGTCATGCCCACTTCAATATGAAGTTGAATGCCTTCTTGCTCGTTTAAAAAATTAACCCCTGCATCTGCCAATTTATCGGCAACTAAAATCTTTTTCATCAACTTAGAATCTCTAAAAATAACGACTAAATAAACCGTTCAGCTTAACATTTTTGCTATAATCCCAACAACTTATAATTTATTTGAAGAGAAAATGCCTGATACTTACCGAAAATCGTTTTTATCTCTCGCAAATTGGAAATATCGGCTTGTTTTTTGGTGTGGTGCCATTTTTATTGGCATCTTAATTTCAGGGATGACATTATTAAGTGAGCAAGCCGCTGCGTTTTACCGCACACTGTCATTACAATATCCGTGGTTTAATTTTATTATTGCCCCTTTAGGATTAGCCTTTACCTCATGGCTCACCGTCCGTTTTTTTGCAGGCAGTCAGGGCAGTGGTATTCCTCAAGTTAAAATTGCCTTAGAAAATTCAGAAGAGCAAATCAACCCGAAAACCTTAGTTTCATTGCGTATTGCTATCGGCAAAACCATACTGCCTATTATGGGTTTATTATCCGGTGCATCGGTTGGCTTTGGTGGACCTGCTACCCATGTTGGGGCTTCATTAATGGCATCGCTGGGTTCAAGTATTAAATTTCCCACCCATTATTTAAAAAAAGGCTTACTTATTGCGGGTAGTGCTGCAGGATTTGCGGCTATGTTTAGCGCGCCTTTAGCCGGTATTATCTTTGCCATTGAAGAAATGACCCGTACCTTAGAAGACCGTTTAAGCTCACTAGTACTAACTGCCATTATCCTCTCAGGGGTAACCGCCTATGCAATTTTAAATCATACCATTTTTTTTACCGACAACACGCTCAGTCTACCTTGGGGAGAATCATGGCTGGCGATTCCTTTATGCGGTATCGTCGGAGGTTTATCGGGGGCTATTTTTAGTAAAATTATCGTTTCAGGGCAACGCAAACTCAATTCCTATAATATTTATGTGGTCAAAATCGCGTTTGTTTGTGGCATTATTATTGCCATTTTAGGTTATTTATCTCACGGTGAAAGTTTTGGTACAGGCTATCAACTCACTAAAAATATTATTGACCACGATACGCCTATCGACCCTTTTTTCCCCTTATATAAAATGCTTGCCACCTGTGCGACATTTTTTAGCGGTATTCCCAGCGGAATTTTTGTCCCCTCGATTGCAACAGGCGCAGGCATTGGTGCAAATTTAGCGGATTTATTCCCCATCGCCCCCACGTCGATTATGATTTTAATGACTATTACTGCTTATTTTTCGGGGATGTTGCAACTGCCATTAACCGCATTTGTGATTATTTTAGAAATGACTCATAGTCATGATTTATCGATTCCGATTATGACTACCGCCTTTATCGCGGCCAGCACCTCACGACTTATTAACCGTAAACCGCTGTATCGGGCCTTATGTGATTTATATTATGAAAAAAATAAAAAAAAATAAACGCTTAGTCGCTATCAGTTTATTATGTTTTTTTGCAGTAGCTGGATTTTATGCTCAAAATTCAAAAGCTTTGACAGCACCTGATATTGAATTGCATACGCTTGATAACCAGCGTTTTAATTTAAAACAACTCCGCGGCAAAGTGGTGTTAATTAATTTCTGGGCAACCAATTGTGCGAGCTGTTTAAAAGAAATTCCGCATTTAAAAACATGGCATCAAGATTATCATGCCCAAGGTTTGGACATTATTGCCGTTAATATGTTTTATGACCGCCCAAATCATGTGGTGCAGGCGGCAAAAAACTTTGCTCTGCCCTATAAAATCGTTTTAGATTTAAAACAACATATCGCCAAAGCCTTTGGTGATGTGCAATTTACGCCGACCACTTTTTTAATTGATACCCAAGGCAACATTGTATTTCATCACACCGGCTTATTAAACGCCGATAAAATGAATACTTTAATTAAACAACATTTACCGACACCTTAAAGGACATTGCTATGCTCTGGTTAAAAGCCTTCCATTTAATTTTTATGGTTACTTGGTTTGCAGGAATTTTTTATTTACCCCGCCTCTATGTGTATCATGCGATGAGTGAAGACAGTATCAGCGATGAACGCTTCAAAGTGATGGAGCGTAAATTATTTTATGGCATTATGACCCCCTCCATGATTCTCACCCTCATTATGGGCATTTGGATGCTCATTGATTATGCATGGGCAATGTATTCGGCTATGGGCTGGCTCCATGTTAAAATAGTACTTATATTAGGGTTAATAACCTATCACTTTTATTGTTACCGATATCTGCTTGATTTTAAAAATAACCGTAACACACGTAGCCATGTTTTTTATCGTTGGTTTAATGAAATTCCGGTCATATTATTAATCGCTATTATTATTTTAGCGGTCGTCAAACCTTTTTAAGCCACTTATTTATCATCAATGCCTAGCCTTATTCACTTATTACTGATTATTTTTGTATCACTGTTAACACAGGGCTGTGAATCACAACAACCGCCTATTCGTGTCGGCGTGTTACATTCATTAACAGGTACCATGGCATTTAGTGAAAAACCGTTAGTTGATGCACTGACTTTAGCGGCAGAAGAACTCAATAGACAGAAAGGCGGCGTTTTAGGCCGGCGTATTGAACTGGTTATTGTCGATGGACAATCTGATGAGACTCAATTTGCTCTCGAAGCCGAACGTTTAATTACCGAAGAAAAAGTCGCGGTTATTTTTGGTTGCTGGACCTCCTCTTGTCGCAAAGCGATTAAACCGGTCATTGAAAAACACCAGCATCTGTTATTTTATCCCCTACAATACGAAGGCTTAGAGCAATCACCGGATATTATTTACACCGGTGCAACGCCTAATCAACAGATTATTCCCAGCTTACCTTGGGCATTAAAAAATTTAGGCACCTCATTTCTACTTATCGGCTCTGATTACATTTATCCGCGTACTGCTAATACCATCATCAAAGAAATACTCCCCATACTAAAGGGAAAAGTACTAGGTGAACATTATATTCCATTAGGTGCAACGGATATGCACGCATTAATGCAAGCCATTGAAAAACATCAACCTGACGTGATTATCAATACCATTAATGGTGATAGTAATATCCCATTTTTTAAGGCACTTAAACAATTACCGTTTATTCCCGTTATTTCATACAGTATTGCAGAGCCCGAATTACAACAAATTGACCCACAGCTGACAGAAGGCCATTATTCCGTCTGGAATTATTTTCAAAGTATTGATACCCCACGCAATCAACTTTTCACCAAACTATTTAAACAACGCTTTGGCCAACACCGCACCATTAGCGACCCAATGGAAGCCAGCTATATCGGTTTACATTTATGGGCAAAAGCCGCTAAACAAGCAAAATCAACGCAAGCACAAGACATAAAAAACGCGATAAACTATATTAGCCTTAATGCGCCTGAAGGCAGAGTTGCTGTTAATGCAAAAAATCATCACTTATGGAAAACAACACGGATTGGGCTAGCCTTAGATAATGGGCAATTTGAAATTGTTTGGCAATCCAATAATCCCTTAAAACCGCAACCCTTCCCTCATTATAAAAGTAAATTTCAATGGCAAACCTATTTATTGTCTCAACAAAATAAGGCAAGATAATGAAATTCAATAACATTAATCAGCATATTTTATTATGGATGCTCGTTATTATTATTCTGCCGATTGCGATGCTAAGTAGTTTTTATGTGCATTACTATAATAAAAATTTTAAAACACAGACCTTTCAACAGCTCAATAATATAGCCAATCAAAAAACACATAATATTAATCATCATATTCATGAAGCCATAATGAATACACAAATTATTGCCCATGCAGCCTCAACACAAGCTGCCTTAAAAAACCTAGTAACACACTTTCAACAAGGTTCATCTACTCAAAGTATTCGCTATCAAACACTACAAACAGATTTTAAGCAGCAAATAAAACCTATTCTCCTAGAGCTTGATATCAATTTCACAGATATATTGCTCACTTCAAACAATCAAGACATTCTTTTTAGCTTGAATAACCCACAATATCAAGCTAAAAATAGCCAAACGCTGCAAACATCACACCCCTCTTTCTCACAATCAATACAACACGCACTGAACTTAAAAACCCCTTATCTATCAACATTTAATAACGAATTTCAAAGTCAGATGCTCCATGCTTTTATTTCTGTGCCTATTATAGAAAAAGGTAAAATTTTAGGCGTATTAAGCACCCAAATAAATTTAAAAAAGCTCAATCATATTATTAAAAATACACTCGGTTTAGGAAAAACCAGTGCTATAAGTCTTGCTACTGTTCATAACCATCGCCTATTATTAACTAGCCGAAAGAAACAAACGCCTCTTCAAAATCAAAATCAAACTATTACATTTTGTTATGCTATGCAACAAGCCTTATTTGCTAATAGCGGTCATGGCGAAAATAGTGATTGTCAAAATAATAACGTCTTTAGTAGTTACCGTTATTTACCTGCTTTAAATGCAGGCTTAGTCGTTAAAATAAACACCGCTGAAGCCTTAAAAAAATTACATAATTTTTGGCGTAACAGCATTGGCTTTATTATTGCTTTACTCGGCGGCGTCATGATAGTCGCTTACTATTTAAGCTTATTACTGTCTCGGCCGATTCGCCAACTGACTAACATTACCTCAGATATTTCTCAAGGTAAACACCAGCAAGAAATAGAAATCGTTGGTTCCACCGAAGTTCAAGCTCTAAGTCACGCCTTCAATTCCATGCTACAACAGTTAAACCATGAACGCCAAATATTAGAAGAGCAAGTTCAACAACGTACTGCCCTCCTCAGTGAGCAAGAACAACATCTGCGACTTTATCGTGACCAAAGCCCTATTGCCAGCATTGAGTTTGATTTAGACCATCAAATAATCGCGTGGAATCACGCTGCCGAAAAATTATTTGGCTATACTATTCAAGAAATGCAAGCTCATCACTTTATTGAAAAACTGATTCCAAACATTCAACAATATGATATTCATCAAGTTTGGGATGGTCTGATAGCGGGACAAGAATCCGCTAAAATCAATTCCAATGAAGTACTGACTAAAACAGGACAGCTTATTCTCTGTGAATGGCATAATAATGTTTTAAAAAATAATACCGGCGATATAATCGGTGTATGCTCAATGGCATTAGATATTACCGAGCGTCACCGCACCAACACCGTTTTAAAAGCCCTCACCGAAACACGTGGTTCTAACAGCAATATTTTTCAACTTATCGTACAACAACTCGCTATCTCTCAAAAAGTGAGTCATGTCATACTGGCTCGCTATTCACCTAAAAATGCTAATATCGTTGATACTATTGCCGTTTATGGCCAAGGAAAATTAATTGATAACTTTTCCTACCCATTAACCGGCACACCCTGCAATATCTGCACTAAAAATGGCCGTGCTTTTTATCCTGATAATCTACAAGCTCTTTTTCCACATGATGCCATGCTTGCCAATATAAATGCCGTTAGTTATCGAGGGCAAACGCTAAAATCATCAAACGATGAAATACTAGGCATCCTAATTCTTATTGATTCCAAACCCATGCTGGAATCAACATCGAGTCTTATAAAATTATTTGATAGCCTTGCGGTTAGAGCGACCATTGAATTAGAACGTAAAAAATCAGAAGAAAAGTTACAATTTTCAGCCCGTATTTTTAAAGAAAGCCATGAAGGGATTATTATCACCGATGCCAATCATATTATGATTGATGTTAATCCTAGTTTTACTAAGCTCTCGGGCTACGAGCCTTACGAACTCATTGGTAACAATCCTAGCATGCTAAGTTCAGGTCGCCATTCAACTGAATTTTATGCTGAAATGCGACAAACACTGAATACAAAAGGCTATTGGCAAGGTGAAACTTGGAATCGCTCTAAAGATGGTAATTTATACGCACAATTACTGAGTATTAGTGCTTTAAAAGATAATGATGGCACTGTAATTAATTATGTTGGCTTTTCCTCCAATATCACTGCTGAAAAAGAACAAGCCCAGTCACTTAAATTTATCCTGAATTACGACCCCTTAACAGGCTTACCTAATCGACATTTATTTAATGACCGCTTTGCTCAGGCGATTGCCAATAATCACAATACCAATAAATTACTCGGCATTTGTTTTTTTGATTTAGATAAATTCACTGAAATCAATCAACAATATGGCAACAATATCGGCAACAAGTTACTAATTGAAGTGTCTAAACGCTTTCAAGCATTACTGCATGAAAAAGATTCAATCGCCCGATTAGAAGGTGATGAGTTTATTATTTTACTGAATGATTTAGATTCTTTTGAGCAGTGTACCAGCACCTTAGATAAGATTCATGACACCATCGCACAAACCTACCATATTGAACATCACACCATCAACGTTCAGGCGAGCAGTGGTATTACCTTATATCCACTTGATGATGCCGACCCTGAAACCCTCATTAGGCATGCTGATAGTGCCATGTATCAAGCAAAATTAGCGGGACGTAATGGTTATCAATTATTTGATACTAGCCATGAACAACAGCTGATTAAACAAAATATTAAACATCAACAAGTAGAGCAGGCATTTAAACAAGGTGAATTAGAACTCTATTATCAACCTAAAATTAAAATGCAAACCGGAGAAATTTATGGAGCAGAAGCCTTAATTCGCTGGATTCACCCAGAAAAAGGCTTAATTCCGCCTTTAGATTTTTTACCGGCGATTGAAAATACCGCCTTAGAATCCGAACTCGGCTACTGGATTATCAATGATGCGTTCAGGCAATTAAACACATGGCAACAACAAGATATTTTCTTAGAAATTAGTGTTAATATTCCTGCCATCATGTTGCAATCGCCTAGTTTTTTCCAAGAAGTCGATAATGCTCTCGCTGTCTATCCTGATATTCCGTCACACTTTCTACAATTAGAAGTATTGGAAAGTAGTGTGCTGGATAATCTCGAACTGATTCAATCGGTACTCTATGATTGCCGTCATAAATTAGGGGTTAGCGTTGCCTTAGATGATTTCGGCACCGGCTATTCATCATTAAGTCATTTACGCCATTTACCCGCCAATATTATCAAAATAGATCAATCCTTTGTCCGCGATATGCTCGAAGATAAAAATGATTATGCTATCGTAGAAGGCGTAATTGCCCTCAGTAAAGCCTTTAAACTCAAAGTGATTGCCGAGGGCGTTGAAACTGAAGCTCATGGCGTGATGTTATTAGAACTAGGCTGTCAATATGCTCAAGGCTATGGTATTTCACGCCCGATGCCTGCAAAAGATTTCCCAGCATGGCTTGAAAATTTCCACGCATTTCCAGAGTGGGTTAATTTTGATAAAAGTTAAATTAGATTATGCGTCATAAACTTAAACGCTACCTATTACTCACAATAGGGGTATTTGCCATTATTTTAGGCCTCATAGGGGCTGTATTACCTATTTTACCGACCACACCTTTTTTAATTGTTGCCTTATGGTGCTTTGCAAATAGCTCACCTAAATTTCATCAGGCCTTATTAAATAACCCTTGGTTTGGTGACGCATTACAACAATGGGAACAACATCGAAGCATTAACCCTAAAACAAAAATTAAAGCCATGCTATTGATTATAATTAGCTTTTCAAGCTCTATTTTTATTTTACAAGGGCGACTATATTTGCAACTCGGTTTGGCAATATTAGGCATTAGCCTCTTAATATTTTTATCTCGCTTCAAACAAACCACTTTCTCTAATACGGCAAGGATTAAAGTCAAAAAATAACACCCTCACAACACCATCTGCTTTAACTGACTATCCTTATCAATTTCTAAATGCTCATTTTCTTCGCGGCATGCAGCCATTAAAGTTTCTGCTTGTTGTGTAAAATTCTGTTGTTGCTGTTGATAATCCTGCAATAATGCAATGACGTTGACATCTAACGCTTGCAAACTCTCATTAAAACCACGCTGCAAACCTTTTAAGGCGGCTTTCTGTAAGGAGGGTTGGCATTTTTTCTGAATAAAAAATGGCAACAACCAAGCAATCGCAATCAACATCCCGCTGTTAATTAAAAAATCGACACCTAAATAATGCGGTACTTTTGCCAAACTACTATTATAAAACTGCATAAACACCTGATAACCCACCCAGCTCATCGCCCCTAAAGGCAAAATAATTTCAGCGATAGTTGCTACGCGTAAAATAGCTCGCTGCAACACATTACCCGGTTTAATTAACGCTTTACGCACCGCCAAAATACTTTTATCTTTAATAATTTCAGTCGCTTGTGAGGCTAATAATTTCGTGGATTTTTTTAAAGGCATACTAGGATTCGCCTGTTGCACTAACTGCTCCAACGCATCTTCAAAACGTAGTTGCGACCAACTATCCCATAATCGCCCCTCTAAAATTAAACGCTCCAGCTCTCTAATCTCCGCGCCTTGTTGCGATAATTGTTGCAACGGCAATGCCATGGCTTCATTTAATAACGCTTTAAACGCTAAAAAATGCGGTTGCCACTGATTTAATAATGTATCCGTGGCCTGTTTATCACCCACTATTTTCAAACTAGACTCTAACACTTGTGCTAAGTTTTCTTTATACACCGCCGTTTTGCGTAACGCTAATTGTTGTACGGTGCTATCCGTTGCCAATGCCTGCAAACTGCTTTGCAATGCTTGAAAATTATCTAAGGGATGCTCTGCAACACAGCAACTTTGATAAATTAAAGGGCTATCAAAACCCGCAATCGCTAACTGCTGTTTGAAATCGTCATATTGCTCAGGTACGCCACGGTCACATTGATTAAATACAAATAACCACGCATGTTTTTCACCTTCAGCCTGCAATAATTGCCATGCTTTATTATCACGATAACGCTCAGGACTCACCACATAAATTAACACATCAATATGCGGCAACCAACCTAACACCAACTGCTTATTTAACGCTTCGGTGCTGTCAAAATCAGGCATATCCACCCACATAATATGCTGGTGTTCGCCTTGTGAATGCGTGGCAATTTTGATTTTATCCATCGGCAAATCATTAGGAAATTCCGCTAAACTGATATCACGGTGATGAAATAAAGTGACTTCTTTAGAGGTCGGCCTTACCACCCCTGATTTCGCAATATTTTCACCTGCCAAACGATTGAGTAAACTACTCTTGCCCACACCTGTGCCGCCTAAAAATGCCACCACTAAAGGTCGTGCTTCGTGAGCAAATAAAGACGCAGACGTTTGTTCTTCCTCGTAACTCATTAAAGCCTGCAAACTATAATCCGTTGCCCAGCCTTGCTCTATAAGTGTCGTCCCCCAAGACTTTGCTTGCGTGACTAAATTAGAATATGCGTAATCCATGTGGTTTTACTTTAAGTTGTGCTTCGGCATCAGCAAGCTGCTGTGCAGAAATATTGAAATAAGGCGTACTCGGTATTTTTGTCGGTAAATTAATCAACGCTTGCTGCATAATGCCTTGAAATAATTGTGTCTCAACGGTTTTTAATTGCTGCTGTTTTAATGCCGCTTCTGAACGCTGTAAATAACTGCCTATCGCACTTTCCGCTAAATACGCCGTTACCGATAACATTGCAGGGGCAATCAGTAAATCATGCAAACCCAAGCCCCCCGCCTGTACTGCCAAGCCTAATAATGCCGCATCTGTGGTGACTCGCATTGCCCGTAAACCATTTAATAACGCGGGCTTTTCCGCTAATTGCTGATATAAACCCTGTGCGGTTGCTTCGATAGTTGTTTTAAAATCGATATGATAACGCTGAGTTTGATGAGTAAACTGCTGCAATATTAAATCTTTATCTTGACGTAATTGCCGGTTAATCGCTTTCCACCATTGACTATAACCCTGTGATTTATCAATATTATCTAACACTTTATCGCCAAGCTGTAACAGCATGTGCTGGGCAATTTGTTCTAAAATAGCCGTTTCTTGCGTAATTATACCGTTATCAAGCGGTTGTTTTTTGCTCTTAAATAGCTTGCGTAATGGCCACGCTAAAACCTGCCGGCTGTGCATTACCGCTTTCGCGAGTAAAGGGATTTCTAACAAGGTTAATAATTTTGCCAAGGCATTTTGAAAAGTATCATAATGCTGCGGATGTTCTAAATAATCGCGTTGATATAATAATATCGCCTCCTCCAATGCCTCATCAACCCATACAGACCATTGTGCTTGTGCGGCTTGCTCTATTTTTAGAGGCAATACCCAATCATCCCAATGTTGCTCAATAAACTGTTTAGCAAATTTAGCATTCGGCTTATGCTTCACCTTTTGCATAACCCGTTTTAATTCAGCATTTAAATCCGCTTGATACGCTAATTTATCGGTAAACATAATCGGATAAATAAACGGTACCGCATCGGTTCTTGATGCTTGCCAACGCTGTTTAAAGGAATCGATGATTAAAATCTGTGAATCTAATAATAATTTGTTTAACACCACAATAATCGGCTGATTTAAGGGTGCTAATAAAATCAATAATTCCCACACTGATTGGTCCGCATATTTTTCTTTACTCACCACCAATATCAACACATCGGCTAAGGCGACCGTTTTTAATACGCCCTGCTGATAATGTTGAGCCTCAATAGAATCAAAATCAGGGGTATCCCATATAATACAGGGTGGTAAATGCTCGGTTGTCGCATAATTTAATGAATAACAGCCATATTGCTGATGATTTAAATCATATTGAGCCACGGCGGTTAAATCTGTAAAAAAATCGGCGATAAAATGCTGTGAATCAGTTGCAACATTCAAAGCAAAGCCTTGGGTATGTACCGTAAAACCCGCCAAAGGACTCACACCTGCGAGCAATTGGTTCGCAATCACATTCACAAGACTACTTTTCCCAGACTGCGTTGGGCCCATCACTGCTATTTGCAAAGGATAAGCTGCCTGCTGATATAACGTTTCTTTAAGCAAAAATGCTTCAATTAAACATAACTGACTCAAACTAGCTTGATACTGGCTATTTTTTTCAATTAAATCCGACTGAATCGCTTGATAACGGTTTTTTAAATGGCTAATAAATTCCAACATGAATAATAACTTATCTATATAATAATTGGTTAATTTAGTCTGTCCAAACGACTATAGCTAATATACAGCATAGCCGTGTTTATTTTCTAACTATAATAACAATAATAGGATGTTCACTATGCGTTTTTTTGCCATTGTACTCATTAGTTGCTCTTTACTCTTTACCGCAGCCTGCACCTCAGGTAGCCAGATAAATGGCAGAAACTTCAAAACTGCATTAAAATCAGTCAATCGTATCAAAGACCGCTTACCTCAAAATCAGCGCGTCGCCTTTGAGCTTTCATTTTGGTCATTACGCACCTTATATCGAAAAAACAAGGAATTTCTAGGTATTGTTCATGGAGCAACCCCTGATGAGCTAATTCAACTGGGAAAAGAAGCCTTTGACAAACGTCGTGCAGAAGGTTTTGAAGAATATCAACAATATTCAACATGGGGTGAGATGATTGCTAAATATACTGACGAACGCAATTCACAAAATGTTAAGCATAAACGTAATCCCAGTGATGCTCAGAATAATTTAAACTATAAATTATAAATCTGCTGATATCACGCTTCTAGCTCTCTCATTTAAGCAGAGGGCTGGAAGGAATAAAGCTTCAACAGCTCTTTAAGATAATCGGGTATCAACTTCGGTCGCAGCGTATCTAAATCTAAACACGCAATACGCACACTCGCAGTATTCAATAAAACATCGCCACACTTAATGGTTTGTTCAAAAACTAAGCTCGCACTTTTTAGCTGTTTGATAGCGACTGTCACCGCTAATAAATCATTAAATTTAGCCGGTAATAAATAATCTATCTGCACTGAACGCACTACAAAAATAATCCCTAAATCACGCATTAATGCATCTTGCTCTACACCCATTGAACGCAATAGTTCTGTTCTAGCCCGCTCATAATAGTTTAAATAATTAGCATAAAACACCACCCCGCCTGCATCGGTGTCTTCATAATAAATACGCACTGGAAATGTAAATAACGCGGTCATTAATTCAATACCTTTAAAATACCCACAACCAATCCACCCACACTGACTAACATGCCAAAGCTCCAAATAATCTGCATTCTAATTTCTTTTTGAATATCCATTAAATTCTGATTAAACACCCCAAACTGCTGTTCCATTTTATCGAAATTACGTTGTGAATCTTCACGTAATAAATCAATCTTTTTATCTGTTTGTTCAAAACGTTTATTAGTTTCTTCTTTTAACAGTTCAATCTTTTTATCTGTTTGTTCAAAACGTTTATTGGTTTCCTCTTTTAACAGTTCAATTTTTTTATCTGTCTGCTCAAATTGTTTATTATTTTCTTCACGGGCTTGCTCAAATTTCTTATTAGTTTCTTCACGAGCTTTATCAAATTGTAATTTAGTTTCGTCTCTTAGTAATTCAATTTTTTTATCAGTCTGCTCAAGTTTTTTATCAACCAGCTCAAAACGTTTATTAGTTTCTTCACGAGATTGTTCAAATTGTAATTTAGTTTCGTCTCTTAGTAATTCAATTTTTTTATCAGTCTGCTCAAGTTTTTTATCAACCAGCTCAAAACGTTTATTAGTTTCTTCACGAGATTGTTCAAATTG
>ENA-ORXI01000072-ORXI01000072.1-sediment-metagenome-genome-assembly--contig:-NODE-72-length-66995-cov-9.219627_pt1 | contig 66995 bp, 54 predicted proteins | sample MGYA00237861_ERZ511468 | MGnify/ENA primary metagenome ERZ511468 (study PRJEB26299, sample SAMN06266213) | sediment metagenome | isolation source: Hudson Canyon methane seep mesocosm | place: USA:Hudson...
ACCACAGTCAAACTACAATTATTTTGGCATCATCAATTCGAATTTGCGGGCTTTTATGCGGCAATTGAACAAGGATATTTTAAAAAATACAATATTGAAGTTGAGCTGATTAAGTTTGATCCCTCATCAAGTACTACCGATTCAGTATTAAAAGGAAAAGCTCAATTTGGTATTGCTGGCACTGAAATTATCGAGAGTTACCATCAAGGTAAAGATGTCATATTACTGGCGAGTTACTTCAAAAGAAGTCCATTAATCATTATCACTCAGCCTGAAATCACCTCATTAAAACAATTATCAAATCACAAAGTACACGGTAGTAAACAACAGCTTAAGCAAGGCAGTATTAGGGAAATGCTAGATTTATTTGATGTTGAACAAACACAAATCAATATAACGATGAAAGGTAAACCAATCGCGTTATTTGAAAACAAAGAAGTTGATGGAATATTAACTTATCGAACTGATGTTCCTTATCAGCTCAACCAAAAAGACCTTGAATACCGAATGTATGATCCTAACCAGTACGGTATCGCTAGCCAAGACCTTAACTTATTCACCACAGGAGCCTTTGCTAGAGAAAACCCAGAATTAGTGAGAAATTTTACCCTCGCGGCAAATGAAGGTTGGAATTATGCCATTAATCACCCCAATGAAATAATTGACCTCATACTGTCGAAATACAATACACAAAATTTAACTAAAGGTGCCTTAAAGTATGAGTCTAACGAAACGATAAAATTAATATCACCAGAGCTGTTTGAGATAGGTTCAATACAAAAGAATAAATTGCGGAGCATTTCGGAACAGTCATTTGCAAATAAGTCTATTACCAGTATTAAAAACTTAAATGGCTTTATATTTCAACTTAATCCAAAACAAGAGATCAATTCAGAATTGCTCAAGTTACTGACATTCAAAGAGAGAAAATACCTAAACGAACACACTGTTATTAAAGTACAGAATGAAAGTGATTACCCCCCGTTCAATTACATCGTTAAAGGAAAACCATCAGGTTACAGCATCGACTACATGAATATGTTAGCTAAAAAAATGGGGGTTTCTATTAACTTTATTCAAAATAAGTTATGGCATGAATACATTCAAATGCTTCGTTCCAACCAACTTGATGCAATGATTAATATAGTCGAAACAACTGATAGAAAAGAGCTTTTTAGTTTTACAGCCTCTTTTGCAGAACCCAGTTATGTTGCCGTAACTAGGGATGATAACGATGAAAAAATAATTAATGAACATTCAATAAAAAACAAACGACCGGTGGTTGTGGAAGGTTATGTAGGAAATGATATATATAAAAAGCTTTATCCATCTATGAATGTCATCAAGGTTAAAAGTGTTTTAGCAGCACTTAAAACTATTACCGCCCAAAAAGCTGATCTTTTTATCTCAAATGATGCTGTTATTAACTTTTATATTGAAAAACATTATCTAGCTGGACTCAAATTAGTGTCTGTGTCTGAAGATCTTAATTACCCTGAAACTAATTTAAGTATTGCAACAAACTTGAGTAACCCTACCTTAAAAAATATATTTCAAAAGGCAATGTCTACAATAGAAGAACATGAAAATTTGGCTTTAAGAAAAAAATGGTTAGGGGAAATGAATAATGACAACAAAATAAGCGTTGCAACCCTTACTCAAGATGAAAAAAATTATCTAGCTAATAACCCAATAATAAGGGTACAAAATGATGAAAACTACCCACCATTTAATTACCTTATCGACGGCAAACCTAGTGGTTACAGCATTGATTTGATTAACCTTATGGCATCAACTCTTGGCATTGAAGTTCAATTGAGTAGGGGGAAAAGTTGGGCTGAATACATGGACATGCTTAAAGAAAATGAGTTAGATGCATTAATTAATATCATTGATATTGATGCTAGACATGACTTTGCAGCTTTTACCTCCCCATTTGCTAACATTTCAACATTCGCAGTTACGAGAGAAAATGAGTTCAGCTCTGTTATTTCAAAAGATGATTTACGGCATAAGCGAATAGCGATAACTAAAGGCTATGCAATTAACAATCAATTATTAGAAATACTGACAGAGAGTATTTTTATTGAGGTAGGAAGTACGACTGAAGCTCTTGAATTTATATCATTAAACCAAGCCGATGTTTATTTTGAAGCAGGTGCTGTACTTAAATATTATTTGGCAAAAAACATTTTATCAAACTTACAACTCATGCCTGTTTCTTCTAGCCTTGAAGTAATCAATCAAAAATTTAGTATCGCCACCCATAAAGACAATAAAATACTATTAGGTATTCTTCAAAAAGCACTGAATGCTATTCCTGATATTGAACATATAAGATTGAAACAAAAATGGTTTGGCGAGAGCCAAGCACAGTTTGTAAAAAGTGAAAAGTACAGCCTAAAAGAAATCGAGTTCATTAAAAATGCAGATCTTACATTATGCCGACCTGCTTTAAATCAAGGGTCAAGTGAGGTCATTCCATTAATTGATCTAATAACCAAAGATTTAGATTTAAAAATCAAAATGAGCCGCCCTATGTTGTGGGCAGAGAATTTAATCGCCTTAGAAAATAAGGAGTGCGATATATTACTTGAAGCAACTAAAACAGCAAAACGGCAAGAAATATTCAACTTCACTTCCCCCTACTTCCGCGATGAATTAGTTATTATCACACTAAAAGAACAAAAAAAAATCTCTGATTTATATGACTACCCAGATAAATATTTTGCAATTCTCAAAGGGCATAGCGTCATAAAATTATTAAAGATGCACTATCCTAAAGTAAAATTTATTGAGGTAGACACTTCAGTTCAAGGGATAGAACTTATTATGAACAATAAGGTTTTTGGTTATATAAACTCTCAAAGTTTCACAAATAACCTTATGAAAAATGGAGCTTTAGAAGACCTTAAAATAAATACAACACTTCGTGGTATTTTTGATGATCTTCAAGCAATTGCAACCAGAAAGGAAGACAAGATTCTTCACAATGTATTGTCCAAAGCCTTAACCAATACAGATGAAGATGAAATAAATAAGATAATAGCTAATAGTGCCACAGTGCAAAATTCAATTAAATTTTCCCCTGAAGAGTTATCAATATTAAAAAATAGAGAGGTTGTCCTATGTGTAGCCGCTGACACTTTAGACTGGAAAGCAACTATGCCATTTTTTCTTCAATCTGTTGATATGAAGTTAATTTTCAGCAAAACATTCACTTGGGAGAATGCATTAACGGCATTAAACAGTGGTTTATGTGATTTTTTACCTGAAGTAACACCAACAAAAAATCGTTTGAAAACCATGAGCTTTACACCAACAATCCACCAAGAAGGAAGGGTAATAGTTACATCAACTAGAGAAAATTTTATAAATAATATTGAAGATTACCCTGAAAAACAATTTGTCGTTTTAAAAGGTGATCCCCTAAATCAACAGCTAAAAGAGAGTTATCCAAATATCAAAATTAAGCCTGCAGATCGTGGACTTAATGGATTACAATTTGTTCAAAATGATCTTGCGTTTGCTTATATCGGTAGTATCTCGATCGTTAGTTCAATAATGAGTAAATATGAGTTAAAAGATCTTAAAATATCTGGTTCACTCTCCGACCAATTCAGTAACAAATGGTCAATCGCGACTCGTAAAGACGATAAACATCTCAATAGTATACTTTCAAAAATTGTTTCATCATTCAGTAAAAAAGATATACGTAAAAAACTTTTTGAAGATGTTACAGTTAAATACGTGCAAGAGTTTGATTACACTTTCTATTACCAATTATTATCCATTTTCATAGTCATTTTAACTGCAACCATCTTTTGGAATCGTCGCTTAGCAGCTTTAAACTTACAATTGAAAAAATCAAACAAAGTTGCCGAAGCTGCTCAACAAAAAGTAGAAAGCCAAAATGATGAAATATTAGCGACTCACCAACAACTCGTACAATCTGAGAAAATGGCATCTTTGGGTACCCTAACTGCTGGTGTAGCTCACGAAATCAATAATCCTACTAATTTTACTCATGCTGCCGTTTATATGATGCAAAGTGAGATTGACGAAATAAAGGAATTTTTAAGACAACTTGCTGGCGGTGACAATGCCGATGCCGATGTTATTAACTCTTTTGATGAAAAATTTGAAAAGCTCACTGAGTTAGCAAAAACCGCCAGTGAAGGAACTAACCGAATAAAAGTCATCGTGGAAGATTTGCGCACTTTCGCCCGCTTAGATGATGCCAAACAAGCACAAATACAAGTTTCAGAACTAATAACATCAACGGTTCATTTAGTGAAAACTCAGTTTGAAAATATTATCATTAATACTGAATTTGAGTACGATCCTGTTTTAACCTGTTTTCCTTCTAAGTTGAATCAAGTATTCATGAATATCATCGTCAATGCTTGTCAAAGTATAAAAACTAAAATAAAACAAAATAAAGAACTAGACTCTAACTATCAGTTAGAAGGCTTAATAAACATTAGTACATCAGTTCATGATGATTATTTAATCATTAATATTACCGATAATGGCTGTGGTATGGATAAGCTCACTCAGCAAAAAGTCTGCGAACCATTTTTTACCACCAAAGATGTCGGTAGTGGTACAGGCTTAGGTATGGCAATTTCATTTGGTATTATTGAAGAGCACGATGGTATGTTGAAGATAGCGTCTCAACTAACCTCTGGCTCCGATTTTTCAATTTATTTACCTGTAAAAACTGAGTCACCCGATAATAAAAAGATAAGGAATGAATTGTAATGTCAGTCTTTGATATCAAAAACTTACCTGAAACATCAAATAATGAGTCAGAAAAACCATTGATCATGTTAGTGGATGACGAAGTCGAAAACATCAATGTACTACGGCAATTATTAGAAGCACATTTTCAAATTATCACTGGTCTTAATGGCGCAGAGGCTATTGATTTAATTGATAACATGGTTGACCCAACTAAAATCCAACTCATTATCACGGATCAGCGCATGCCCATAGTAACGGGTGTCGAATTTTTAGAAAAAATCGTTGACCGCATGCCCGACACTATCCGCATTATTTTAACGGGTTATTCCGACACTCAAGTGATTATTGATGCAATTAATAAAGCGAAGTTATATAAGTTTATGACTAAACCATTTGATCCTGTTGAGCTTTCTTTGACGGTTAAAAGGGGCGTTGAAGCCTTTCAAATGCGCCAAGCTTTAGTTAATTATGCTGCAAACTTAGAAAAATTGGTTGAAGAAAGAACTGAAGAGCTTAATGAAAAAAATGAAGCCCTTAATGAAGCGTTAACTTCCCTTGAGCAACTTAGTCTTAGCGACCAACTAACGGGGGCGCATAACCGCCATTTTTTGAAAAAATTTATGCCACAAGAATTAGCAAAATTAAAAAGAGATCATGCTACAAATATTAATGAAAACATCGGCCTAATGATGATAGACATTGATTTCTTTAAAAAAGTGAACGATACCTATGGTCACGATGCTGGCGATAGGGTGCTGGTACAATTTACCGATATTTTAAAGCAGAGTTGTCGAGAGTCTGATTGGTTAGTCCGTTGGGGAGGCGAAGAATTTGTCATCGTTGCTCGCGGTCAATCAATTGAAGGGTTAGAGCAATTAGCCGAAAGAATTAAAAGCCAAGTGGAATTGAATTTGTTTGAATTAGGTTGCCAACAAACCATCAATTGCAGTTGCTCAATCGGTATCACCTGTTTTCCGTTTCTTAAAAACCACTTTGAAGTCTTAACTTGGCAGCAAACCTTAAATTTTGCCGACCTGGCGCTGTACCTTGCAAAAAATAATGGCCGAAATACCTGGGTCAGTTTAATTGAGAATACTCATAGTGAAGATGCTAGTAGCGCCCCAGAAGAATCAATTGAAGGTAATAGTTTCTATGACAATGTCATGACAAATTTAGTTGACCTTATTGAACAAAAACAAGTGCTATATCACACGCCAATTGCTGATAAACAGCTAAAGTTTTAACTTGTTTTTTCTAATAAAGTCTTTGAGGCAAACAGATGAATAAAACAAATACAATGAATTTAGAGACCTTACTCTCTAATCAGAATACTATCCTCGAGATGATAACTTCTAGTAATGAACTATCAGAAATCCTCCATAAAATTGCCTGTCTTATTGAAAATGCTTCCCCGATGTGGTGCTCATTTCTATTACTAGGTAAAGATAAAAAAACGCTCCATCACGCCGCTTCTCCTAGTTTACCTAAAGGTTACTGTGATGCTATTGATGGTGTTACTATTGGCGAAGATGTAGGCTCATGCGGAACAGCTGCTTTTCTAAAAAAACCAATTATTGTCACCAATATTTCAACCAGTCCGTTGTGGACCCCCTATGCTGATTTAGCTCAGAAGTATAACTTAGCCGCTTGTTGGTCTACGCCTATATTGTCAAAAGAAGGCGATGTGCTAGGTACTTTTGCAATGTATTATCCCAAGCCTAGATCACCAACTAAGTGGGATGAAGAACTTATTGATAAGGCAATTCACCTATCAAGCATTGCTATAATGAAAAGAAATGATGAGGCTAAACTTAAAGAGCTTAATTCAAATTTAGAACATAAGGTGTGTCAAAGAACATCGGAACTAACAGATGCATTAAAAACGCTCCAAGATACCCAAAAAAAATTAGTGCATTCAGAAAAAATGGCAGCCCTTGGTAAACTAACGGCAAGCATTGCCCACGAAATCAACAACCCAACCAATTTCACCTATGCTGCGGTCTATATGATGCTTGATGAAATAACCAAGGTAAAAGGATTTTTAAAACAGTTAGCTGGTGGTGATAATGCAGATATTGAGGTATTAAACTCTTTTGATAATCAATTTGGTAATTTAGTTGAATTAGTACAAACCGCTAACGAAGGCACCATTCGAATTAAAAGTATTGTTGAGAGTTTACGCACTTTTTCTCATTTAGGTCACTTAAAAGAAGAACAAGCAAAAGTAGCTCAATTGATTGAGTCAACTATCAACTTAATTCGTACAGAGTATCGAGATATTACCATAACGACTGACTTTGAATATGATCCAGTATTGAAGTGTTTCCCTTCTAAACTTAATCAAGTTTTCATGAATTTAATCATCAATGCTTGCCAAGCCATTAATTTAAGAGCTAAACAATTAATGGCTACCGACAAAGGTTTTCAGGGTAAAATAACCGTTAATACCCAAAAAGAACACAATGAACTTATTATTACAATATCGGATAACGGTTGTGGTATGGATGAGACCACTCAAGAAAAAATATTCGAACCTTTTTACACCACTAAAGACGCTAGTAGTGGCACAGGTTTAGGCATGTCAGTTTCATTTGACGTTATTCAAGCTCACAACGGTAGTATTTCAATTATCTCCCAATTAAGTAATGGCTCAACGATAACACTTCGTTTGCCCATAAAATAAACGTAAACACAGCCAATGCCCTCATTCTATAAATTAACTCGATCTTACATCACTCCATTACCAACTAAATTGTACTAACCTTTCATATTCTCTTCTGAACTTATTTCAGCTTTTATTTCACTTTTTCTTCGCTATGACTTCTTACAGATACTTACACTTACCGACATTTTTTCGACATTTCGATTACTGATTTAAACAGGTGTTATGTAACAAAATGACAACAAGTTAATCAATGTTGGAACAAAAAATGAAAAGCCAAGGGAACAACACACTTAAATATTTAGTTTTATTATCGGCGCTACCATCTATAAGTTGGGCAAGCGAAGAGAAGGTTACTCCTCAAGACGATACCGAAGTAATTATCGTTGAAGGCAGACGTAATCAAGCAGAAAGTGAGGTTAGTGAGCCGACTAAAAAATTACTGAAAGTTGCCGGCATTCAAAATGATCCTCTAAGTTCAGTTTTTACTATGCCAGGCATAGTATACGCTGGTGGTGACGACGGTGGAGAGCCTGCAATTCGAGGTTCATCACCTGATGATAATGCTTTTTATATTGATGATATGCCTGTTGATTATATCTTCCATTTATTTGGCGACAGTATCTTCAATGAAAATGTTGTTCGTGATTTCAGCTTATATCCTGCAGCGTTTGATAGCTCGTATGGCAATGCTACAGGTGGGGTTTTTGATGTTAAATTACGTGACCCTCGCAATCAAGACTTCACCACGATTTTAGATGTTAGCATGCTTAAAACCGGAATTATGATTGAAGGTGGTGTTACTGAAGATCAAGCATTTTACTTCTCTTACCGTCACAGCCTCATTCAATTATTTTTACCTGAAGGCACTGAAGAAGATGGTTATACCGTTTTTAAAGCCCCCGTGAGTGATGATTACCAAGGTAAGTATCAATGGCTCATCGGTGATAGCCATAAACTGACGTTTACCATGACTGGTGCAAGCGATACTGGTGGGATCAATATTTCAGCAGCATCAGAGTCCGGAAGGGTAGATCCAGACTCGATTGGTGATTTAGAAATCACTACTCGTTTTGATCAACAAGGTATCTCGTGGCAATATTATGGTGAAAACCAAAAAATTATGCATGCCAATTTCAGTCACTTATCTCAAGAAGGTAAAGAAACCTTTGGACAAGGGCAATTTGTTAACGTCAAGACAGAGCAATATAACTTACGCTTATTATATCAATTTGATATATTTGCTGATCACAAATTAGTGGTTGGTAGTGATATCGAGCAGAGTGAATCTGTTTACAGCTATGATGTTATTCCTTATTACTGTACCGATCACGATACCGATTGTGAAAGCAGTAAAGGGGACAGAATACAGGACTCAGATACGCTAAAAAATACTGACATTGCCTTTTATTTAAAAGATATTTGGAAATTGAATCAAGATTTTGAATTAGAATTCGGTGTGCGTGCTGAAAAAAATGATTACACAGAACAAAGCTTTGTACATCCTAGAGCTTCGTTAAATTGGTATGTCACTGACTCGTTAGTATTTAAAGCTAAAGCAGGTACTTATAGCCGTTTTCCAGATATAGATACTGTTTTGAAAAAACTAGGTAATCCAGAGCTCAACTCACCAAAGGCCACTCATTATTCACTTACTACAGAATATGAAATAAACGACTTATGGAATACTACGCTTGATATTTATTATAAAGATTTAGGTGACCTGCCATTATCCATAGATGGAGAACAAGATACCAATAACATTCATTACACTAACGATCTCTCAGGTACCGCCCAAGGTGTTGAGTGGGTAGTTAATCGAGAATTTGCTGACAATTGGTACGGGTGGGCATCCTTAAGTTGGTCTAAAAGCGATAGAACGGATGAAATAAAAGCAGTCACCACAGAGTATTATTTAGATACCCCACTATTAGCTAATTTAGTGCTGAACTATCAATTAAACGACCGCTGGGATTTTGGTTTAAGATTTACCGTTCGTAGTGGAGCTAAATACACCCCAATTACGGGCTTAAGAGACAACCCAGATTATGAAGATCACTACCTTCCTGTTTACGGTGAACTTAATTCGAAAACATTACCGGTTTACTCCCGCTTAGACTTGGAAGCAAATTACAAGACAACCATTTGGGGACAACAGGCTCAATGGACATTTGCTGTATTGAATGCCACTGCAAGTGAAAATATCTCAGGTTATTATTACGCGCCGGACGAAAACTCAACAGGAGCTGAATTAACGATAGAAGGTGAAGAAGGCATGGAAATGTTTCCTTCAATCGGTTTAAAGGTGCAGTTTTAGCTTTCTATAAATAACTAAAAGCATTTATGGCTGCTCTATTATTAATACCATAAATGCTTTTTCTGAATTTTCTTACAATTTTTAAACAAACAATTGTTTTAACTAACGGCTTACTAGGTTTATCATTTGTAACTCTATTGTAACCACTCATAAAGGCCGTCTTTTAATGTTGTTCAAAAAAATTATCGTTTTGATATTTTTATTATGCGCTAACTTAGTTTTAGCCAATGAAAAGGAGTCGACGACAGAACAAACACCCGACAGTGATTTTAGCTGGCAGTTTATGATAAACATGGCTGCAGTTTATGATCCCGTCATTTTAAAAGACGTAGAATTAAATGGTATAGAAGATTTTGTCGCTTTTTCTCTTTCTTTAGATCTGTATTACAAGGGCTTTTATATTCAGTCTAATCAGCGTCGTTTAGGATCACAATTTTATAGTAGTGAAATAGGTTATCAGTTAATAAATAAAGATGATTGGGCAATTGATATCTTAACTAAAAGCTACCTTTCAGGCTATTCACCCAAGTATTTAATAGAGGACCAAAGCAAACCCATACCGACATTAGATGGACTTGATGATAGAGACTCTGGCAATGGCATCGCTCTTAGGTATTCGAGGTTCATAGGTAATGATTTATTTTCAGTTGAGTTCGCTTCACTAGGCGTATTAAGTAAAGCTGATGGTTGGCTGATTGATTCTTTTTATAGTCACCTTATTCAATATAGAAACTGGGATATATACCTAGGTGGCGGTGCCACATTTTATTCTAGTAGAGTAATGGACTATTACTTGGGGGTAGACTTAAATGAGGCAAATGAATACCGCTCCGAATATCAGGCCGATAGCGCGGTGCGATTGCAGGCAGAAATATTCGCACAACACCCAATTTCTGAGAGCTGGTCATTCAGCGCGGGGATTACTCAAAACTATTATTCAAACAATGTGGTTGATAGTCCATTAGCTGACAAACAATATATAACTCAAATACTGATTGGAGTTATGTATGTATTCTAAAGTAAGCAAGGTGCTTACAGGGCTGACTTTACTCTTGCTGTATTACCTACCGCATTCGGTAAATGCGACTCAAGAAACAGCGCTTAGCTCAGTACTGACTGCACAACCAACCAGCTGTATTACTTTGCATCAAGGCAGAGAATGCTTTACCAATATAACCATTCATTGGCAAGGCATTGATATTGACGATTATTGTTTATATCAGGAAAAAAAGATGCTGCGCTGCTGGCAAAAAAGCAATCATAACAAAACATCTTTCACTTTTGAATCAAGTGAAAACATTACTTTTTATTTAGTAAAACGCAATACCGATGTCGTACTGGCAGAAACAACAATAACGGTCGGGTGGGTTCACAAAGCCACTCCTCGCAAACGACGCTGGCGTTTATTTTAGGATATATACATGGTTACACAAAACAAAATACTACTGGTTGAAGATGACATACCCCTTGCTAATTGGGTAAAAGAATACTTAATCGAACAAGAATTTCAGGTGCATCATGTTGCCCGTGGCGACATCGTCATTGATGCGTTAAAGGTATTCAACCCCGATCTGGTGCTACTCGATGTTATGTTACCCGGTTTAAACGGTATTGAGGTTTGCCGACTAATACGAGAGAACCACCAAACACCTATTATTATGCTAACAGCTCGCGCTGATGAATTTGATGAAGTTATTGGTTTAGAATCTGGCGCCAATGACTACGTTATTAAACCGGTCAGGCCAAGAGCACTACTTGCACGTATTCAAAGCGCATTACGCAATAGCACGATAGAGCCAAATAAAAATAAAGAGCTTATTTTTGGCGAGCTGGCCATTTATGAAGACGTAAAACGTGTTATTTACCAAGGTAAGGAGATAGAACTTTCTACAAATTTATTTGCTTTTTTGTGTTACCTCGCAACCAATGCGGGCATAGTAGTTGACCGAGATTCTGTTTTTAAAGCGCTCAAAGGACGTGAGTATGACGGTTTAGATCGACGTTTTGATGTGATGCTTTCTACTTTACGGAAAATATTTTCAGACGACCCTCAAAAACCAAGAAAATTCAAAACCGTTTGGGGTAAAGGTTACCTGTTTATTGCTGATGCTTGGCAAGAAAAAACTAATGATTAGCACAAATAGAGCAAATTAATGAAACGTTTATACATCAGTATTATCTTTGTTGTGCTTGGTTCTATTTTTATCACCGGCTGGGGTTTAGATAAACTAGTCGCTAACGACACTACCCTTGATAATAGTGGCGAAGCTAAACTTTATGAAAAATTAATCGAAGGCTTTCATGATGAGTTAGTTCAAGTTAGCCAACAAGAACTTAATGATAAAGCTTTAAAGCTAAGCAAACAATTTCAATTAGCGATTGCCATTAAAGACACCAATAGTATCGCACTACCTGTAGAGCTTCATCAACAACTTAGCCAAACAGGTGGGTTGTTACTAGCTGCTGAAACAGGCTCGTACTTATTAAAAGAACTCAATAAATACCCAAATAAATTAATACAGCTAAACTTGCCCACCGAAGAGGTAAAAGAGTCGGCTTACGACATGTTATTAACGATTATTTTATATCTCTGTATTTGTTTAATCCTTATTTTATGGTTACTGCCTTTAACACGCCGATTATATTTATTAAATACCACCGCTAGTAAAATAGGTGCCGGAGATATTAGCGCCAGAGTAAAAACAAGTCGTTTTTCATATTTGTATGTTTTTGAAAAGAGCTTTAACAATATGGCGAACCAAATTGAGAAGCTTTTTGCCGACAATAAAATACTCGCTCGAAGTTTATCCCATGATATCCGCACTCCCATGGCCTGTTTACGCTTTGGTATTGATGCCGCAATAGATTCTAAAAATATAGAAAAAAAGGATAGCTATATTAGGCGAATGGATGATGAACTGACTCGCATGGAAGATATGACCGAAGCCTTTTTAGAATATGCCAGCCTAGAGCAACACAGTTTCAATTTACGCTTAGATAATAGCAATATTAATGATTTACTGTTATCGGTAGGCAGTGACTGCTCAACATTAGCTGAAAAAAATAAGATTGAACTCAACTACAACTTACCTAAAGAAGAAATTTATCATACAGTTGATTTTCATTGGTGTTATCGAGCATTTCAAAACTTGATTAGTAACGCGGTTCAACATGCTATCTCTACCGTAGAGATTTCAGCACACCTTGAAAGCCAATCTCTTTATATCACTATTGAAGATGATGGTGACGGCATACCAAAAGACAAACAAAAAATAATTTTTGACCCCTTTGTTAAATTAGATAAAGAAAGGGCCAGAGCTGATGGACATTTTGGTTTAGGCCTTGCCATTACAGCGAAAGTAGTCAGTTGGCATAATGCCACAATAGCTGCCGGCTCATCAAAAAATCTGAAAGGCGCCAGAGTAACTATCTGTTTTCCAATAACTCAAGCCTAAATTAAACTAGCCCTAAACTAGATCAGGACTAAACAAGGCCTTGATTTAGGGCAATAAGAACAGCTCGAGTGCGATCGCGAGTATTTAATTTAGCCAAGATATTTGATACATGATTTTTCACCGTACCTTCGGCTAAAAATATACTACTGGCAATTTCTTTATTAGAAAACCCACCAGCGACCAGCTTCAATATTTGTTTCTCTTTTTCTGTTAAATCTTCAATAACAGGCACATCGGCCAAACCTTTATTGAGTTGTTTCATCACCACTGGCTCGGCGACAAAGCCACCAGCTGCAAGCGTTTTCACCGCATTAACTAATTTATCTAATGATACATCTTTTAATAAAAAACCATTGGCTCCTGCTTGCAAACTTTGCATAAACAATTCACTGTCATCAAAGGTAGTCAACATCAAAATAGGTAGCATATTACCTTGCGCACGTAATACTTTGACTAATTCAATACCATTGAGTTTAGGCATTCTAATATCGAGTAACATCACATCTGGCTGTTGTTCATTTTGTGATAATTGATGCTGTGCATCCTCACCATCTTCAGCTTGCCAAATAATGGTTAAATCTTCACTAAGCGATAACAAACCAGCAATACCTTGCCTTACAAGTTGTTGATCATCGACCAAAGCAACATTAATCATAACAATCCTCTACTGTTAATTTTAGGGTACTACCAGATGTGGCTGATGACCTGTTAGCAAGATCTACTGTGCCATTAAAATCTTCCAAACGCTCTTCCATGCCCGTTAACCCACTGCCAAATACACAAGTCCCCCCCCCTGATAAGCCAATGCCATTATCAACTAATTCAATCACTAAACCGCCATCAATCTTTTCATAAGTAAGTATTAACTTACTTGCCTTACCATGTCTTAGCGCGTTGCTTATGCCTTCTTGCAAACAAAACATTAACTGCTGCTTTAAACGTAAAGAGTCAATTACTAGTGGTGATTGAATAATGAGTTCGCAGTCAGGTAGCTGACTGACTAAATTGGTTAAGTTCACCGCTAAATCGAATTGTTCTTCATCTCGCATTTCTTTAACGACATGACGAACATCAGTTAACAATGTTTTTGCTAACTGCAAATTTTCTTGTAGTAAGGGTTTAAATTCATCTGGCACTTGATGCCTGGCAACCTCTAAATTTAAAGACAATGCCGTTAACTGATGTCCAATAACATCATGTAAATCACGAGAAATTCGTAGCCGTTCTTGTTTTTGAGATGAAGCCTTTAACATAAATCGAGTTGCTAATAACTCCTGATTAATCGCTGCTAACTCTTCTTTTGCTCGCTGTTCTCTTAACATTATTTCAAGTGAAGAAAAGCCAAAAATCTGTAACATGAAAAAAATAAGTACATGGAAGAAAGTATTAACAAAACCACCATTGAACACTAAAATAAAATGTACAACAGATATTGATAAAATAACTAATAATGCCTGTTTTCGCTCAAGCATTGAAGGTAACTGGGTTGCAATAAGCACTAATAAAATAGGCGTAATGTGATTTTTATCGCCATATATCAATGGAAAAATAAGCATTATTTGGCATGTGACTAAGACCCTATTCCTTAGGAGATGTGTTCCTCTTTCAGAAGATATGACCCAAGCAAATAATATATAAAAGCCAATAGAGCCTGTAACTTTAAGAAAGTATTCAAGATTAATATCAAGTCCACTTAACGATATGTAACTCACTACAGACCAAGTTAAAAAACCAGACATGTGTAAAAGCCAATCTTTACGAAGATGCTCGGGAAATATTAATTTCAACATATATAATTACTCGAAAACGCTAAAGAATTGTCGAAATCACTAAGGTTAAGAAACTTCGACAATGAACATAGTACATGCATTGATAAAATGAACTTTAAAACAATTCAATTTTAATTGCTGTATTTTCTTTGATAGTGAATTTAGCCTCGACATACTCTGGAGCGCCAAACATACCAACGTTATTGCTAAAGCCATATCCTTCTTTTGGGATCCCCATCATATTAAAATCAAGCTTGTTATTGTCGTTTTCATCTTGATACATTTTAATGGCATATTCGCCATCAGGTAGGTTTTCAAAGACTAATGTTTCATGCTCATGTTCAGCTTTAACTTTAGATGAAAAATTCGCTTTACCGCTAGTATACGACTCTTTATCAGCATAAAGAGCCACTAATACATGCCCTTTCCCTTGTTCAATATCGCTGATATTTACGGTTAAGTCTGCCGCTACAGCATGTTGGCTTAATAAAGCAATCATTGATAAAGAACCAATTGCTGCCATTAATAAACTGGTTGCTGAATAAGATAATAATTTTTGAAATGTCATAATAAATTCCTAATATAGTTAATTGCTACTGTTAATTCATATGATGAATTAATTCAAGTGCTGTTAATTCATCTTTATTGCATGAGTTCTCTAATACACGATTAGTTTAATTTATTGTTTTCTTGAATAGAGGTGCCAAAAGTCATGAATATTTAAGGTAATTACTATGACTTCTGGCAAAATGCACAAAGAAAGGATAAAAATTAAAGGCAATTAATCTCTCAGCGCTTCAGTCACAGGCAGCTTCATTGCCTTTAATGCGGGCAATAAACCTCCGCATAAACCAATTAACAATGCTAATGCCATCGCTTGTGCTATCAACCTTAGATTAATATCAAAATTAAACATCATTTGACTCAAGTTACTGGAATTTTGTGTGGCTGCGGTCCAGCCATCAAAAACAAGATATAAAGGTAAAATGCCTAAAGCACCTCCAACTAAAGCGATTAATACAGCTTCAAAGAGTATCGACGTTGAAATTGAAAAAGGGCTGAAACCAATGGCTTTATGAGTAGCTATTTCTTTACTACGACTCGCAATAGCCGCGTACATGGTATTAAGCGCTGCAATCATAGCGCCTAGCGCCATAACTATCGCAATAGGAAAGCCCAACCAACGAATAAGTCGAGTTAAACTTTCAGCTTGATCGGAAAAAAATTGTTTTTCTGTCATCACACGAATATTCAAGCGAGGATCATCTTGCCATTCTTTTTCAAGTGCCGTTAAATCATTAATATCTTTTAAGGCAAGTCGTATCGATTGTATGGTATTCCCCCGCTGATAATCACTTTGTACCATACCAATATCTGCCCATAATTCTGACTCAAACACACTATTCTCATCTGAAAATATACCGCTAATTTTCCATTTCGCGCCACCTAAAGTAATGGTTCGACCAACACTAAGCTCTGGCATTCTTCTCGAAACCGCTTGACCAATTAATAGTTCTCTAACACCAGTATTAAAAAGCTTGCCGCTCACTATTTTTACACTTGGCCGAAATAGTAGGGTTGCAGAGCTAATACCTCTTAGTGCTAAACTTTTTGATATTTGCATTCCTGATGCATCATTAAAATTTACTTCTGCATTAACAAAAATTTCAGCAGAAACTTGTGCTATACCTTGCTCATCTCGAATAACTTTATCGTTATTGGCCAATATATTCATTTCAGCAGGAAACATCACACTTTGTAATTCTGATACTGCCCCTGCACGCATCACTAATATAGTATTGTCTAAGCCAGATTGCTGTAGGGTTTTCATCATACCCTCCGTCATTGCTAATACACTTAAAATAACCGCCGCCACACAACCAATACTGATGATACTCACTAATGAGGCAATAAAGCGCTGTGGAAAACTTTTAAAGTTTATTATTGTCAGTGCCTGCGCTTGTTTGATATTGATAAAAAATTGTTCAATAAAACCTAATGAATAGCTCATGACTTACCTCCTAGTGTTTCACTAATAACAATGCCTTTAATCTTAAAAGCGGGAAAAAAACTACAAAAGGCTGCAGCAATATTAACTAAAGCAAAAACTGTAATGTAATGCTGTAATGGGATATAAATACCTGGTAAGAAGTCACCCAGCCCTTGTTTGACAACATCCAATAATAAACTTGCTAACAAAGATCCTAATGCAGCACCAAGACCTAGTAACAATAAAGACTCTAAATAAATTCCGGAGATTAATGATGATGAAGAGAAACCAAGGGCTTTCATCATCGCACTTTCGTTTAGTCGTTCTCGAATTGTTTGAATCATGGTATTGCAAACAATTAACAATAAGGTAAAAAAGACCGCGATAACCACAACATTAATTACCATCGCCATATCAACAAATTGTTGTGCTTGCTCCTTAACAAAAACTTGCTCCGTAGTTGTTCTAGTTGGGCTATTTGAATGGGCAAATAAGGTATCTATGGACTTAATCACTTGCTCTACATCTGCTTGTGGGCTAACTTTAGTTGATAACCAGCTGAGTGAATTTTTCGCGTAAGCTCGTCCTTTATCAAAATAAGCATGTTGGAAAAATATTTTTTTATCATCTACTCCTAACTTATTACTTTGATAAATGGCAGAAACAATAAACTCCCAATTAAATGACCCACTTTTATTCATCCATATAGATGAACTTAACGGCACTTTGTCACCAATTTTCCAGCCATATTTATTTGCCAATGCTTGGCCGACAACAATACCTGTTCGTGTTTTTTTCCATTGTGCTAACTGCTGCTTAGGAATTTGGTATTCCTCAAACAAGTCAAAATAACTAGTATGCTCGACTGCAGTGACTGCTATTTGATTTTTCTCATTTTGATAAAAGCCGCCGAACCAAGAGGCATAACTTACTTGTTCGATATTAGGTAGCGCGGCAATCTTTTGTCGATAATTAATCGGCAATGATCGCGTTATTGATATTTTATGACTCGTGATCAAACGATGCTGATTAATACTACTGACACTGGCCGTTAAAGCATGATTAACACCTGCCAATGCAGTAAATAAAAAGAAAGCCACCATGACCGATAAACAAGTCAGAGCAAATCGTGTTTTTTTACGAAAACTATTTCGCCATACTAATAGCCATAAGTTCATGAGCTTGAAGCTGTTAATATTTCACAGACCTTTGATTCATTAACTGTTGATACTTCACCCTGCGCATACTCTTTATTTTGTTGGAGGATGTACGATTCGAGATTAATCACTCGAGTGGCATATTCCGCCGCTTTGTTATCATGAGTCACCATGACAATAGTTTTCCCTAAATCACTGTTTAGTTTGGCGAGTAACGCTAAAATTTCATCGGCTGTTTTTCGGTCTAAATTACCTGTTGGTTCATCACATAAAAGAATTTTAGGGTCGCTGACAATGGCACGAGCAATAGCAACCCTTTGCTCTTGTCCACCTGAAAGCTCTTTGGGATAATGGTCTGCACGCTCACTCATACTCACTAATTGCAATGCCATACTGGCATGTTCTTTTCGTTGCTTTTTATTTAAGGGCGTTAACGCAAGCGGTAATTCAACATTACCTTGTGCACTAAGTACGGGTAATAAGTGATGTGATTGAAAAATAAAACCAATACTCTGTGCTCGCCATTGAGTTAATTCTTTTTGCGATAAGTTATCAATGCGCTGGCCACCAATAAAAACTTCACCCTGTGTTGGCTGGTCTAAGCCACCCATTAAATGCAGTAGAGTGCTTTTTCCTAATCCCGACGGTCCCATCAAAGCAACAAATTCGCCTGATTCAATCGTTAAGTTAAAATTGTCGTGCACAACGACTGTGTTATCACCTTTTTGATAACTTTTGTTTATTGCTTTTAAAATAATATCGTTATTGTTTTCCATTGTTTCTTCCTTAGCATTCAATTTATTGATTAACCATTAAGCTTATTTACCATAGTGCTACAGCACTGCCACATGAGACTGAGTTATCGATTCGTCAGAATGAGTTTCTTGGTTAATGAAACTGACTTTCACCCCCATGTCTGGCAAAATCCTGGGGTCACTTTCAAAAAGTTTCACTCGAACTTTTATGCTCGCTTTTTGGCGATCTGCAGTAGGAATTACTGCGACAACTTCACTTTTAATCTGCCATTTTGGATATGCATCTAACTTGGCTATCACTTTTTGACCAGCAAATACTCGGTGGATATAACTCTCACCCACTTCAACTTCAATTTCTAAAGAGCTCATATCAACAATAGTGCCGACACCAGTACGAATAAAACCACCACCTGACGAGCCAGCGGAAATTAGCTCCCCAACTTGCGCATTTTTACTGATCACCACACCGTCAAAAGGTGCGCGAATTTTATGTTCGTTAAGTTGGTATTGCGCCAATGCAACTCTTTGCTGTGCTAATTGCACCAACGCTTGTTTATTTTTTATTTGAATGGCTAACTGGGCATTTTTAAACTGGCTGTCTTCGAGTAATTGTTCACTAATCAGTTGCTGTTTTGCTAAGGATTGATTGCGGTTAAAGCGTTTGTTTTGCTGTTTGAAAAGTAGTTCTAATTCATCAAACCCTGCTTGTTTTGAGGCAAGTTCAGCTAGAGCTAATTGGTGAGCAATCACCGCTTGTTTGTTATCAAGTTCAGCCAATACTTCTGATTTTGAGACTCGCTGTCCTTCTTCAATGTGAAGTTGATTAAGCTTGCCTGTAACGCGAGATGAAACCGTTGCTATACGTCTAGCGACAATATGGCCACTAGCATCGAGAATGCTGCTTTGTTGCTTTGTGCTGTTTTTCATCCTTTGATTGTTTTTTGAGGAAACACTATTAGCAGAACTAACATTTACCGATGACGGGTTTTCATTAGTTACTTTGACAACAGGCGGAGTTTGAGTTTTTACTGAATCACTTGTTGGAACAAATATACCCGCACTTAAATAAAAGGCACTCGCACTGATCATCATTAAAATAATGACATTAGTGATATGAGCAGGACGCCATAGCTTTTTGTTTTTTGGGGTGCGATCAATTCTCAGTTGAGAAATATCAGGATGTTGACGAGTTGACTGTGGCATTTCATTCTCCTACAAAGTTTGTAAAAGAATAAAAAAAAAACACTTTAGCTAACAGTGCCAAAAGTCATAGGTTGAACTTATATTTAGATAAGAAATTAGAACAGAATTTTTACCTTCTAGCTAAAAATCTTTATCTCTAACTTTAAGCATTTCACCAGAGGAAATGATCGAAAAGCCAACCAATGGGTTTTTCGCATAGTTAAGCATTGCCTTTGCCACCTTTTTAACATGAATGATTTTATAATTTTGTGGGATTAAAAAACCAAAGATGCTCATCAATACTGAACCCAGTCGCTCACCAAATCGTTTTTCATTTCGATCGCCAGCAAGCATTGAAGGTCTAAATACGGCAAAGTGTTGGAAGTTCATTTGTTGCAACTCAGCTTCGATATCCCCTTTCACTTGGTTATAGAAAAACATCGAGTCACTGTTAGCCGCCATCGCGGTAACTATGCCAAACAATTGTGCGCCACTGTGTTTTGCTATTAGGGCAACTTTAGCAGCATATTTTTGATCAACTTCGCGAAAAGCTGCCTTAGAGCCTGCGCGCTTTATTGTCGTACCTAGAGTACAAAAGGCATGATCAATCGACAAATCTTTCAAATTATTCTGTTCAACACTGGCAGTTGAGAAATCAATAACATGCTGCACAAATTTTGGGTGTGACATTGCTAATGGCTGTCTAACCAATACAATGACTTTACTATAATCTGAATCGTTAAGTAGTAGTGCCAATAACTGTTGACCGACTAAACCACTGGCACCTGCTAACAAAGCTACTTTTGAGCTCATTCTATTCTCTCTTAATTTGTTCAATTACGTTAAGTGCATCGCCCTTACATTGGTAGTTTATTCAATAACGAAAGCGGGAATTGATTGTCGAATTCGAAAATAATCCACACATATTCACAACTAGATGAATGCTTATAGACGAGTATTTGAATAAATACCTTTAATACAACCTCCACTTAACTACTGTATTATAAGGTGTTTTTCAATTATCTAGACTGTTTCTATTCGTCAGTCCCCCAACTGGTACAAATGCTGCTTTTCTTATATTAACCAGACCAACAGTAACTTTAAAAGCCACTTTTTTATAGCTAATGCCTTAATGATAAATGTAGGATACCCTAATGAAAACTAATATGATTAAAACACTACTTACCGTTCTATTGATTATCTCGTCGACTTTGCCTATCAACCTTTTTGCTGCAACTATCTCCTCGATGAGTGGCAAGGTTAATTCAAACTTTGTTTTTAGCGACAGTAAAAATTCAAGTTTTTCAGAGCAAAATAAAGCAGATATTAAAAAACACACAAATGCGGCTATCAATAAAGTGCTGAAAATTATGCCTGATTTAGCCACTGAAATAAATTTTAACATTCGTTTAATAGATCGAGACCTAACTACCGTATATGGTGTAACCGGACGAGCGGATAAAAAAGATGAAATTGAAATTAGCCTATCTTCAATTTATAAGGGCGGTATACCTCAAGCCATTAAAGATGGTTTAGCAGGCACTGTCTATCATGAATTACATCATACTGTTAGAGGATGGACCATGTATGGCAATAAGTTCGAACAAGGTATAGATATCGCAACAATAAACGAAGGCTTAGCTGATGTTTTTGCTGAAATTCAAATAAGCAGAGCCATGAATAAAATGTCAACTAACGTCGACTTTCCTTCATGGATAAAAGAAATTAAAGCCTTACCCCAAAATGCAAACTACGGCAGTTGGATGAATTTTCACCCTGACGGTCGTGAAGCAATAGGTTACCGAACTGGCGCTTTTATCGTGAAAAAAGCGATGAGAAATTCAGGTAAAGACATCATTAACCTTAGTTATATGTCGGTGAAAGATATCTATAAACTTGCTGGTTATTAATAAAAAACTCAAATTAAAATCAACCTGCTTACCTTAGAACTTAATAACAACTAAGTCAGGTCACAACTCACATAAATAAAACAATTTAAAAAAGGCATTTAAATGAAATTTTTATTCTCTATTTTGTTATCGATTGGATTAGGCCTGACAAACGCTAATGCGGCTGAGTTCAACGCTAAAGAATTTGCTCATAACTATTTTAATACTTGGGTTGCAACACAATCTCCTACAGCAACCAAACAAGATATTGAAGATTATCTTGCGTTACTAGTTGATGATATTGGCCACCAACACTTGCCATACGATAGTGACGATACTCGCACTGCTGACGGTAAAAAAAGTATGCGTAAAGGGATGAACCATTATCTTGGCCTTCATACAAGTTACACAGGAACACTAGTCGATACTACATCAGGTTTCGGTGTAGTGGTTATACGATATGATACTCAAGCAACAGGTGTCCACCCTCAAACTAAAGAAGAAATCACCATGAAGCATCGCACCATGGAAGTACTTGAGATTGAAAATGGTAAAGTCTCTGTTATTCGAAAATATAGTGAATAACTATTAATTAATCAGAAATGAAAACTCAGATTTAAACGACGAATAAAAAGGTACAGTTATGAAATTAATCTTTAAAAATGTTTGTTTACTGTTATGCCTTAGCTTAACAAGTAAAGTATTTGCTGTAGATTGTGAATCAACTTGCCAGCTAAAACAGGTTAATGATTATTTCTCAGCCTTAGACAAAATAAGTAAGAAAGACTCTAACATCAAAGATATCGATGCATTATTAGCACTAACGCATGATGAGGTAAAATACGTTCATGTCGAATATCAGGCTAACTTTACAAAAAAGTCATGGCGTGAAGCATTCCTGCGTAACTTAAAACGTGGTGCATATAAAAAAGACAAAGAAAATGAAACACGTGTTGTAAATTCTATTTTTGGTAAAAATCATATCGCAATAGAATACTCAGATGGTGTCGTTCTATCTGACGGAAGTTGGCAACAAATCAAACCTCGATTAGTTATATTTGCTTTTACTGAAGGTAAAATATCACTGATTAAAGAACTGTGGTAATAACAAAGAACTCAATCATTATATTGTGCAATACAAAGGATAACTTAATGAACAAATTAATTATAGCGCCACTGCTGATGGCAGTTTTTCTATTTAGTGGCGGCGCGAAAGCAACAGATATTACTGCGTTAAACCCAATAGAGTCCTTGAAAGTAAAATCTAAACACTTTAAAGAGCCAATAGAATATAACATCACTTTGCCAACAAGTTACTCTCAAGAACAACACAAAGACAAAAAATATTTTATCATTTTTGCTTTACATCCACGTAGCCAACTTTACCTTAGTGGCTTGCATGAATGGTTAAGTCATAATGGCGGATGGCCATGGCTTGAAACCATTGTCGTTACTCCTGCTACATATAATGCAGAATTTGCACAGACTTTTGAGTCTTTAATCAAAGATCCATCGAATCAAACGATGCTCGATTATTTTGAAGATGATTTATTAGTGGCAATAGATCAAAAATATCGCACCAATGGTTTCAGAATATATAGCGGTTTTATGAGTAATGGCGCAATTGGCTTGTATACCTTGCTTAACCGTCCGCAACTATTTAATGCTTATATGATCACCAGCCCAACACTTGCAGATAATTTTGCAGCTGTCAGTAGTGATGCTAATGAAAAATTAACTAAGTTGGCAAAAGTTGATGATCAATTAAGGTTTTTATACCTTTCAACGGGCAAGCATCAATATGAACAAGGAAGTTTGCCTGCTTTTAATTCATTTGAACAATCGTTAACTGAATTCGCTCCTAAAACTTTAGACTGGCAAACCCATATCAACACCAAAAATAACTATATGTCGCAACCCATAATGACAGTTATTAATGGTATTGAAGCACTTTTTGATGACATTCATACCGATCTTAAGCCCGACTCAGCTATTTCAACACAAGGACCTGAGGCAATTATTGCCCATTATCAAATGTTATCCGATAAAAAATATGGTTTTGATGTCTCCGCTGAAGGATCGTTAAAAGCCTTAGCTAAATCTCATATGGAAAATGAGCCGAACAAAGCCTTAGCTATCTACAAAAAAACCGCTGAACGCTATCCTTATTCAGCTTATGCCCTATCAGCTTTGGCAAAGACTTATGCAACACTTGGTGATATAAAGTTAGCCGTAGCTTATCAAACAAAAGCCGTTGAAAAATCAAAGACTATGATTGAATGGCATCAAAATAAACATTTATCTATGCTTAATGAGTTTAAAGAACAGCAGAAAAAACTCAAAATCCAAGGGGATTAATATGCGCTTAAATCGAGCGTTAATATCAACTATCACCCTGTTTAGCGTAGTTTCAAATTATGCTTATTCAGCAGTAACTCAGGCCAAAGTATCTTGGCCTGATAAAAGTTGGGCTGTTTCAACTCCTGTATTGGAGGGTGTGAACAATGACACCATAATGAAAGTATTAGAGGATATATCAGCGGGCACTTATGGCTCGGTTGATCATTTTCTTGTTATCAGAAATGGCCGTATTATTGCTGATCAAAAATACACCGTTGATTATGATGAACTATTTTCAAAAAGTGGAAAGACTCAATCAGAAAACTCAGCCCATATTCCTGAGCAATACAACTATGACGATACAAGTTGGCATCCTTTTTACCAAGGAACGAACCTTCATACATTGCAGTCAGTTACTAAAAGCATCACCTCTGCTGCGTTTGGTATTGCCATAGATAAAGGCCTTATTAAGAGTGTCGAGCTACCTATTCACCCTTATTTTAAAACCTACCAATACGACAAGACTGACCTAAGAAAGTCACAAATAACGATTGAAGATATATTAACAATGCGTACTGGCATCGATTGGTTTACCGAGGGTGGTTATGACAATAATAAACACAGTACGATTGAAATGGAAAACTCAAATAACTGGCTGCAGTATATTTTAGATCGCCCCATGGATAAAAAGCCCGGTACCCACTATGAATACAATGACGGGGCAAGTGTACTACTGGGGAAAATACTCAGCGAAGCAACGGGGATGAGAGCAGATGAATGGAGCAAAAAACACTTATTTAATCCTATCGGCATTAACGAATTCAAGTGGAAAATAACACCAAAAGGTGAGGCAGACACCGAAGGCGGGCTTTACCTGTCGACCTATGATCTAGCCCGTATCGGTTACTTGTTTTTACGAGAAGGTAATTGGCAAGGTAAGCAAGTTATATCTAAAGACTGGGTTAAAAAATCGATAACCCCCATTGTTGACGATATCAACCCAGATAATAATAAAGTTAACCCCGGTTACGGTTACCAGTGGTACATATCAGACAAAAGTGACACCTTAATTTATCTAGCCGCTGGCTATGGTGGCCAGTATATAGTTGTGGCACCAGAGTTTGATATTCTTATGGTAGTTAATAGTTGGAGTATTCACAAAAAAGGCACTAAATCGCTCTATAAAATTATTAACCAGATAACATCCTCAATTGATACTGAGGTTTCTTCTAAATAATAGGGTAAAAAATTGACAACTGGTGAGACTTGTTGATCTTCTTAGTAGTAACAAGGTCAACACTTTATAATTTACCAATAGTATTTAATCTGACACATTACGAAACTGTTTTTACTTATTTTCAAATTTTATTTGTCTATTCCGCTACCTATGGTGGTTAATCAACTGAATTCGAGTTCTACATAGTTCAGTTCGCATAGAAAATGTAGACAGCCCAAAATATCAAAGTTAACTTTCGGGTAATATGGTTGGTATAAATTTTGTATTTCTAAGGCGGTAAGGGGCACTTAGTGAGGTAGGTTTTACTGTACGTTTAGTTTAAAATAAGGTCGAACATTAATCGAACACTGTACAATTCTAAAAATAAAAAAGGACATAGATTTCTCTTGTCCTTTTTACTAAACCACTCGAAAAAGCAGAGGTTTTATTTCAACGCATCAGCATTCTTTTCATCAACGTTATAATCTATGATATCTAACTTAACTGACTCATGACTACGACGCGGGAAGCTGAATTCTTTTTCGAATACCAAATCACCACTTTGATCGTTTGGCGTGGTGAAAAACTTAACAGCTAAGCTGTCAGCTTTATTATCCACGGTGATGTGAGCAAAACCCCAAGCAAAGCTCTTATTCCACAACAAATCAAATTGTGGATAAGCTTCTTCTTGATAACGAGCCAAACCACTGTGATGGCCGCGCATTTTAGAAGCAGCACCTGTAATAATTAGAGGTAGCTTATTAATATTTCCTTTGCCAAAGTACTTCTCACAAGTATCTGTCATCACTTCTAGATCATGTTCGTGTCCCGCAATGTAGCCATCTGAGTACTTACATAAACTAGGCATAATCAAACGACGTAGGGCATGGCCTTCATCGTATTTAGAACCGCCAATAGACCACAGAATGTGATGGCCATAAACCAACTTCCACTTAGCTGTAGAATTTTTAAGGCCATTTTTTAACCATTTAAGTTGCTTAACATCTTCATCATTAAGAGGTAACTCATGGGGCTCCGCCTGTTCTAACTCAGCAACACCGGTATCGATAGCAACTTGATCAGGTTGCTCACTACCATCGGCCAATAGAGGCACTTCATAAATGGTTTGGCCGGCTAATAACAAGTTTGTGTCTAAAACAAAGAACTCAATATCATTGCCAGGCTCACCCATTGTGTAGCTGTAATAACCTGGTTTTGGCATGGTTAAGCGAGGCTGTTCTTCCATCCAATCTAATTGTAACGCAACCCCCTTACGTGAAGACTTCCAGTCATGGTTACCCATTGAAGAGTACACAATTAATTCAGGCTCTTCCGCTAACAAAGGTTTGATGGGATCGAGGATCAAGTCGTGCATACGCTTCTGGTCATCACGACCGTCTGAGTCATCGGCACCATTAGGGTACATATTATCACCCAATTGAATCGCAAACTCACAGTCATCCGTTTTACAATAAGCAGCCATAGCTTTACCTACTGGGTGAGCACCACTCGCTTCAAGAGCGATATTGGAGCCAGGGAATAGGATTAAAGGCGCATGAGAGAATTCAGCCTCAGGACGACCTTCTTCTATCCAGTCTTTCAGCTCTTCTTCAATAAATTGTTCTTTAGTGAGAGCCTTTTTAAGGTTCTTCGTTTTTGGGTAAGTAGGATTGTAACCACCATCACCAAACGCAATAAACTTAATTGTAGAGCTTTGACCTGCTTTATTATTTGTAGCCACCGCTACGTTTTTTTCACTTTTATTGTCGGCGCAAGCCGACAATACAGCCAGTACAGAAACACTGACTAATGTTTTAATATAACGCATTTTTATTCCCCTTTAATTTAAACTCGAAAAGTAGACATATTGTAATTTTTTAAAACCGTTAGTTATTAGCTAGCTTTAGCTTTGAAATAACCAACCACTATTTTTGATAATATTGAATTGAGCTCATTCGTTTACTAAGTACACCCCATAAATTAACTTAATATCATTGCGAATATGAAGGTTGCACTACCAAATAGCATTGATTTTATTGTTAATTTTCTATGCTTTGGTATGTGCCATGCCATCAAAACTCCAGTCACTAGTAAAATAATTAGACCGAAAGAACAGAAAATAGCTAATACTTTAAATATGGGGCCACCATCTGACTTATGTAAGTTTTCTAGATAGCTAAAAATACTAGCGCGCTCAATGATTAACATTGTTTGCAGAGTTGAAATGTCGTTTTTAAGTATCACATTATGACTAGCCCCCTCCCACTCAAAAACTAAAGAATCATCTTCTATTTCTATATCGACTTTGCCTTTAGGTAGGGAGATATCTCGACTATTCAGCTCATTAATTATTATACTTTTTAGGATATTTATTTCTGTTGGTAACGGTTGCTTAACTTCTAATGAATAGGAGGTTTTATCATAACTGCCATCAACACCGAGATTCATTAGGCCTCCAGTAACGATAAGAAGTAGCATTGTAGTGAAGAAAAAACCCGCTAAAAAAGTATGTGTTTTTATCAAAAAGCTTCTGTTCATGAAATACTCCATGTATCAAATTAATGGCTATTTATTTTAGATATATAAGTGCTATAAGTTGAATTGGCAATATCACAGATTTGATTAAAATGAGCTGGATCTAAGCTAACTCCACCAATTAACAATCCATCAATATCATCTTCTGCTAAAAGATCCTTAGCATTGTCTTTATTAACACTGCCACCATAAATAATGTGTATTTGATTTGAAGTTTCCTTTCCAAAAATAATGGATAGTTGTTCTCTAATAAACAGGTGAGTTTCTTGGGCTATCTCTGGTGATGCGGATGCACCACTACCTATCGCCCATATAGGTTCATAAGCGACACATAAGGGTTTACTTGAAGTTACATTAATGTCTGAAAGTGATTCAGATAATTGTTTGGCAAGTACTTCATTTGTTGTGTTGTTACTTCGCTCATTTTTACTTTCGCCAATGCAAAGTACGGGTAAAATATTTTGTTGGTGCAGCTGTTTAATTTTATTATTGCAGTCGAGATTACTTTCATTAAAGAATTCACGTCTTTCTGAGTGACCAATAATACTTAGGTGACAGCCTAGCTCTTTCAACATTGCCGCTGATGTTTCTCCCGAGTAGGCGCCTATATGAAAAGCACTAACATTCTGACTACCAATATTGAGGCTTGTTGAGGCTGTCATCTGTACAAATTCGTTAATGTATATACTGGTTGGACATATTGTTACATCAATGTTTTCCATTGAGGTCTTAAACAAGGAATTTAAGTCGTTTATATATGTTTGTCGAAAGTCATTGGTATCACCATTTAACTTCCAATTACCAATAATTATTGGGGATTTATTTTCCATTATTGAACTCTTTTTAAGTAAATAATTATCAGGCATATTATATGGAATTTAAGGAGCCCTTAATTGTGACTTTTAATAGAATCGATATTAACTATTCCCTCGCCATGTTAATCGTTATGACGAGAGACTAGCTAATATATCTACTTCATCGTAGGCATTGAAAAAGTGTTTGCCGTGGTTTGTTCGCCTTTAGGCCATCTAGCCGTAACTGTTTTCATTTTGGTATAAAAGCGAACGCCGTCATTGCCATGAACATTTAAAGGACCAAACACAGAGCGCTTCCAACCGCCAAAGCTGTGAAATGCCATCGGCACTGGAATTGGGATATTAACACCAACCATACCGACTTGAATTTGTTCGCAGAATTGTCTGGCGCTATCACCATCTTCAGTAAAAATAGAGGTTCCATTACCAAATTCATGGCTGTTAATTAAATTAACTGCTTCTTGATAGCTATTAACACGAACAATAGAAAGAACAGGGCCGAATATTTCTTCATTATAAATCCGCATACCTGGTCTTACATTGTCAAATAACGTTGGCCCAACAAAGTAACCATTTTCATGATCTTTCACCGTAAACTCACGTCCGTCTATGAGTAAATCAGCCCCCTCTTCAGCGCCAGAGTCAATGTAATCACGTACTTTTTCTGCATGGACTTTGCTAATTAATGGCCCCATGTGCGCTTCATCTGCTAGACCGATACCGGGTCCTACACGCATTTTCGCTACTTCACTTTTTATTTGATTAATCAAGTTGTCCGCAGTTTCATCACCAACACATACCGCTACAGAGATAGCCATACAACGTTCACCAGCTGAACCATAAGCTGCGCCCATTAAGGCAGAGGTAACTTGCTTAACTTTGGCGTCAGGCATGACCAACATATGATTTTTGGCTCCGCCTAGTGCTTGTACACGTTTACCGTATTTACTACCAGTGCTGTAAATATATTCGGCTATAGGTGTTGAGCCAACAAAACTTACTGCTTGAACTCTTTTATCTTCAAGTAAAACATCAACAGACTCTTTATCGCCATTAACAATATTGAATACGCCGTCAGGTAAACCAGCTTCTTTAAGTAATTGTGCAATACGCATGATAACGGAAGGATCTTTCTCTGAAGGTTTCATAATGAAAGTATTGCCAGTAGCAATTGCAATAGGGAACATCCACATGGGGACCATTACTGGAAAGTTGAATGGTGAAATACCTGCACATACGCCTAAAGGTTGCATAAGAGAGAAACTATCAACACCTCTACCCACATTAAGCGAGTGTTCACCTTTAAGTAAGTGAGGGATACCACAGGCAAATTCTACAACTTCCATTCCACGGGTAAGTTCTCCTTTTGCATCTGAAAGCACTTTACCGTGTTCTAAGGTTATCATTTTAGCTAATTCATCAATATTAGCTTCGATAAGTGCTTTGAACTTAAACATTACTCGAGCACGGTTGAGAGGAGTTACTTTGCTCCAAGACTCAAATGCAACTTGAGCAACACCAATTGCCGCTTTAGTTTCCGCGGCAGTAGATAGTGAAACATTTAACGTATGTTCTCCAGTTGCGGGGTTATAAACAGCACTTTGGCGATCACTTTCACTGGCACGTAGCTCACCATTGATAAAATTTCCTAGCAAATTCATATAAATCCTTAGAGTTTAAAGTTGTTCGTTATGACTATTTTCATCGAGGATTATGTAATGTTTATTCAACTTTACATTTCGATGGAATATCTATTCCATTATGGTATGTGTTTGGAATGAATAAATCAAGTTGAATTATAAATCAATCACAAAGTAGGTAGTTGCTCAAGAAACATAAAAAATAAAACCCCACTAAAATATGATGTTAGCGAGGTTTATTTGTGGGTTTTAGTTGCGTTTAAAGTGAGTGTTTACCGGTAAACTTAATGCTTTAGCAACATCTCCCCATGAAACATATTTAAAATTGGTGCTTTCTCTTTGTTCATCTGAATGAGATGAGGTTTGAGCGGGTGATGTTTTTGGTGGTTTATTATCACCATCCTGCATAATTAATACCCCTTGGCTAAATTCTTTACCCAAGTTTGCATTTACAACCATCATGCCATCCGTTTCATCAACGCCATCAACATCGCCGTCGCCAACAGTAAATGAATTTATATACTCATAAGGTGCAGTACGGTTATAAATGGCAATAGTATTATCACCTTGGCTTGAAGCAAGTAAATATCCCCTACCTTCGCCACCATCATAAAGTGTTAAACCTTCAGCATCAGCAACAAGGTGGTCATTGCCGTAGTCTTTATCTTTGCTGGTATCTAATTTACAAATATATTCATCTTCAGCGTCGCTCCAAGTACGGCTATAAGGTACGCCATAGGAATTGACCATTGAAATTAGCTGCCATTGTTGGCTATTAGCTGCATCACTAAGAGTTACTTTCCAAATTCCAACATCCTCTTGGGCAAGGAATAGGGCGTTGTTTTCTACATCAGCTACCATACCTTCTAAATGAGGATGTTCGCCATCGTCATCTGAACATGGAGTCCATAAGCTATTGTCAGGTAAGGTGAATTTTTCAGGAAAATCCAAGTTAGCGATATTTTTATAGGTAACGGTGCCATTACCATTATCGAAAATTTCCAATTGAGTAACACGGGTTTCACCATTTTGACTAACAAAAGCCATTGTTTTATCGGTTTGGGCCGTAGCTAAACCATAGGCTGTATTGCCATTATTGATTTCTTGTTGGTTTTTTGTGAAAATTAAAGGGGCAGTTTGAGCGGTTACATAAGTGAGTAACTTGTCAGCGTTAATATCGATAGTATAAATGGCAAGCTTATCTAAGCCTCGGTCGGAAAACACAGCTAAATCAACATTTTTTCCATTTAAACTAAAGTCATAAATAATTTCAGCATTATTAAGGCGACCGGCTTTGTTCTGACATTCTGTTACTGAGCTTTTACATGAAGGAGCGGGGGCTGGCGTAATAAATTGCAATAGTTCTCCTTGTAAATTGTAAACATCAATGCCACCTTTCTTTAAGCTTGTTACCACTAAGCTCTTGCTCTTATCTGTTGGATGAACCCAAATTGCTGGATCATCTACATCGGTAAAGTTGCCTTTGGCATCACTATAATGTGAGCGTGTTTCTAGGGTTGGTATAACCGTTGTGATTTGTTCGTTTGTTTGAGCAGCACTCATAGTAGAGGTTGCTATTAAGGTTAAAGCCATTGGTATTAAAGTAATTGATTTCATTTTATGTGCTCCTAATTATTAACTGGTAATGAGTGTACTCAATTGACTGTAAAACTAAGGTGAAGCCAAGATTAACTTTTGTTCATAAATGATATTGGTAGTGATAATGAAAATAATAGTTAAATTTATCTTATTGTTAATAAAGAAAAAGCTCAGACCGGTTGCGGCTTGAGCTTTATTTATTAAGTCTTTTCTTGTGGTGTAATAAACTAATTAAAGATTAAGTCCAACTAACAGTTAAGTTGAGCCCTGCGTGTTGGGCAAAATTTTGAATATTATCAAAACCTAGCTTTGCATAAGTTAATGGTTCAGCAATTGCGGGATCTTGTTCGGCTTCTACTACTAACCAGCCATTATATTTAGCTTCTCTAATCGCTATGAATAAAGATAAGAAGTTAATATCACCATCACCTGGCACGGTAAAAACACCATTTAATACGGAATCTAAAAAGCTTAAGTTTCTATTTTGTGCATCTTTTAATACTTCAGTTCGGACATCCTTTAAATGAACATGAATAATACGACTTTGATACTTTTTAAAAGTGGCAATTGGGTCGCCATCAGCATAAGTTAAATGCCCAGTGTCAAGCAACAAACCAAGGGAGTTGGCTGTATTTCCCATCAATAAATCAATTTCATCGGGCGTTTCAACAATAGTGCCCATATGATGATGGTAGGCAAGCTGAACACCTTGGCTTAAACAATAATCGGCAACTTCAGATAAGCGCTTACCATAATCTTGCCATTGGTCTGCCGCAATTGTTGGCCGATGAGATAAAGGTGTATCCTGCTCTCCGTGTATACAGCCAGTGACTTCACAGTAAACCATTACTTTTGCACCACATTGTTTTAATAACTGTAAATGATCCTCAATGGCTTTAATTTCATCTTCAACGCTGTGTTCAAGCAATTTCCCACTATACCAGCCAGATACTAAAGCTAATTCATGCTCATTTAATACATGATTTAATTTATCACTTTCTCGCGGAAACTTATTACCCAATTCGAAACCTGCATAACCCGCGAGCTTTCCTTCACTAAGGCATTTATTTAATGGGGTACTAGCACCTAAAGAAGGTAAATCGTCATTTGTCCATGTTAATGGATTTATTCCAATGCGTATTGTCATAAGTTTAATCTCAACTTTTTATTTTAAATTTATTTTAATCAACAAGGAAAACTGTTTCCTTGTTGATATATGGAGCCAACTATCAATTTAATAAGGTTGTTTAGTTTTATTGTTATTGTAGTCTTCAAGTGCTTTGTTAATCGTTTCGCTATCGGATATTTCTGGGATAGCAACGTCCCACCAAGCATCACCGTTGTCTGTCGTTATATATGGGTCGGTATCTATGGTAATAACATAGGTATTAGTTGATGATTTTGCGCGTTTAAATGCTTGTTCTAACTCACTAATAGAAGTAACACTTTCTGATGTGGCTCCCATTGATTTTGCATGGGCAGCAAAGTCAATTTTAGGTGCACCTTGCTCAACAGTTACACAATCTTCTAATAAGTTATTAAATGGCTCATTACCGGTAGCCATTTGCAGGCGATTGATACAACCGTAACCTCGGTTATCAAGGGTAACAATGATCAATTTTTGTCCCATCATTACTGCAGTGGCAATTTCAGAGTTCATCATCATGTAAGAGCCATCACCAACAACAACGATAACATCGCGGTCTGGTTCGGCCATTTTCACCCCTAAACCACCAGCGATTTCATATCCCATGCAAGAGAAACCATATTCAACGTGATAACTTTGGCTGTTTTCACAGCGCCAAAGTTTGTGTAAATCACCGGGCAAACCACCAGCAGCACAAACAATGACATCGGTAGCATCAGAACTACGCTTGATTGCGCCAAGTACTTGGGCGTCACTCGGTAAGTTTGCACCTGTATCACAAGTTACTAGCTCATAAGTTTTATCCCAATTAGCTTTGTTTGTTTGGATAGTGAGTTGCCAGTTTATTGTTGATTGCCAGTTCAATAACTCAATGTCTAATTTTTCTAGCATCAATTTACAGTCGCCTTGTAATGGTAAAGCACCATGTTTTCCGGCATCGAACGAAGCAATATTGACTTGAATCAATAAGCTATCATCGTTAAATAAAGTACGCGATTCTGTGGTGAAATCTTGTAATCGTGAGCCTACAGCAATAATAACATCGGCTTTTTTTGCTAACTCATTGGCTGATTTAGTACCCGTTACACCGATACCACCAACAGAGAGGTGATGATCCCACTTTATTGCGCCTTTTCCAGCTTGAGTTTCAGCAATAGGAATTTGATGATTCTCAGCAAATTTGATTAATGCTTCTACTGCTAATGAGTAGTGCACGCCACCGCCAGCAATAATGAGTGGGCGTTCACTCTGTTTTAAAGCTTCAATAACTTGTTCGAATTCGTGGCTATCACATTGTGGACGACGAATACGATGAACTTTCTTGTCAAATAAACTAACAGGATAATCATAAGCTTGTGTTTGCACATCTTGTGGAAGTGCCAACGTAACAGGACCACAATTAACAGGATCTAACAAAGTACGCATGGCAACAGGTAAACTATTAATTAATTGTTCTGGTCTGTTGATGCGATCAAAGTAACGACTAACGGGTTTGAAGCAGTCATTGACCGTAATGGTCGGATCGTCAAAATGTTCTAATTGCTGTAATACAGGATCTGGACAGCGGTTTGCAAAAGTATCACCAGGTAAAAACAATACAGGAAGCCTGTTAACATGAGCTAAAGCCGCTGCGGTAACCATATTGGTTGCACCGGGGCCAATTGATGTAGAGCAAACCATCATTTTTCTACGATTATTCTGTTTAGCAAAAGCAATGGCTGCATGCGCCATACCTTGTTCATTATGAGCACGATAGGTTGGTAGCTTATCCCGCTCTTGGTAAAGCGCTTGACCTAAGCCCGACACATTACCATGACCAAATATAGCAAAAACACCGGCAAATATAGCTTCAACTTTACCATCAGTTTCTATGTACTGCTGAGTTAAATACTTAGTTACCGCCTGAGCTGCAGTTAAACGAATTGTAGTCATAATTAATCCTATTTATTTCTATTTTGCCAAGCAGTAACGAGCACTAAATAATTTTCAGCTACTTGATCAATGAAGCTTTGGTCATCAATTTTATTGCTTAACCATGCTTTGCTTGGCTGGGTAAATATAGATCGACCAACAGCAAAGCCTTTACAAATACCAAAACCTGCACTATTTTTGAAACCTTGTGCTAATTCTTCTAATGGAGCATCTAAGCCTAGAAGAATTACACCTCGACAATGTGGTGATCTCTGTGCAATTAAATGTGATATTTTCTGCCAAGCCTTTTTACTTGGGCTTGGCAGTTTCCACCAGTCTGGCTGGATACCTAAATTGTAGAATCGTTCCATTGATATAACAACGGTATCATCATCTTTAGGCATAGTGGCTGGCGGTATTATTTCAAGTAGTAGTTCATGACCACTTTGACAACAAGACTCATAAAGCTCTTTTACTTGACTCTCCTGCTTAAGCCTTAATTGAATTTCATCTTTTGGATGGAAAAAAACTAAGCACTTAACAATGTGTTCTTTAGGCCAACTCTTTAAACGTGAACCAATTGAGCCTGAACCTTCAAGTTCAATTGGCCTAGAGCTAGGCAATTCAACAGGTCGTCCTATCCAATTTTTAGTTCCTGTTATTTCGTTAAGCGCATCTTGACCATAGGTATCATCAATCAAAACACCGGTTTGATAATTGAAAGAGGATGTATTGCTGGCCTGTTTTAATGCTTTTACAAGCAGAAGCTTTAAGGCCGGAATTCTTTTTGGATCCGCACTAAGTTGACGCGCCATTTCATAAAATTGTTTACGATGATCAAACGCTAATATACATAATTCGTCCCAAGAATCTGGTGTTCTGGTGGTCACTCTATGCAAATGGTTTAAGGTGGCATCTTTATCTGGTCGCGCAATGTCATGTTGACGAGCAATATAATTATCAAGCTCTTCTTCAGAAGGAATCGCTGGCGCACAACCATGTCGAGAAACCACTAAGGCACCACAAGCATTTGCATAAGCACAACACTTTTCATAACTTTCGTCTTTCAACCAGCCTCTTAAAAAACCACTGATAAAGGCATCGCCAGCACCTAATACATTGAGTACATCAACCTGTACACCATAACTCGTAAAGCCTTCATCTAATGTTGCTGGTATTTCACCATCAAATACAGAGCAACCGAGCGCGCCTCTTTTAACAACAATTTCGGCCGTTGATATTTGTCTAATTATTTTCAGACATTCAATGGTGTCGGTACTACCGGCGGCAATATGAATTTCTTCTTCAGTACCTACAATGAGATCACATAACGGTAAAATTGAGAGTAAATGATCGGTGACCGACTGATTAGATACAAAGCGGTTATCACCTTCGCCTAAACCCGTTAGTCCCCACAGTACTGGGCGATAATCAATGTCTAGCACAACTTTTGTTCCTGCAGCCCTTGCAAATTCTATGGCTTTTCTGCTGGTTTTGTCGGTTTGTTCTGTAGAAAAATGGGTACCCGTTATTAATAATGATTTACTTGAGGCAATGTATTCCTCATCAAAATCAGCAACATCTACCGCCATATCAGCGCAATCGTTACGATAAAATAATAATGGGAAGCCATCACTATCTTTAATTGATAACAATACTAAGCCAGTTAACCTGCTTGGATCTTTTACTACATGGCTAACATCACAACCGGCGCGCGCTAATTCTTCGCTAACAAAGTTACCCATTTGCTCGTCACCAACGCGTGTTAGCATTGAGGATTTAAGACCTAATCTAGCGGTACCAAACGCTATATTGCCTGAAGAGCCGCCTAACGTTTTGCTAAAAGAGGTAATGTCCTCTAGTCTGCTACCGATTTGCTCGCCATATAAATCGACAGCAGCTCTTCCTAAACAGATCACATCAAAGGTGTGTTTGTTCGTCATTTTAGTATTCTCCGTAATGAAACTGGTTTAACCCACTTTTCGTACTAGGTAATTTCATGTTTTTGTTATATATATTATTTATTTGCGTTATTTATTTAAATTATCAATTTACATTATTTTATATCTACCCAGCTACCGATTCGGTGGGACTCTTCAATTGAATCTATCACCAAATTTACTTGATAAGCCGCTCTAAAGTCAGGCCACATTTTACGACCAGTGGCGATGCCCTCTATCAAGTCTCGTACTTCAACGATCTTTTGATCGTTGTAACCCAAACCATGACCGGCCGATATGCAAAAGTTTTTATAATCAGGATGTTCAGGGCCTACTAATATTGTTTTAAAGCCCTCTCGGGCACTATTTCCATCTCGGGTATAGAGTTTTATTTCTGCTAGACGTTCTTGGTCAAACAAAATAGAACCCTTAGTGCCGGTTATCTCATAAGACAACCCCATTTTTCGACCACAGGCAACACGACTAGTTTCTAAGGTGCCAATGGCGCCATTGCTAAATCGAATCATGGCATGCGCTTGATCTTCATTTTCTACCTTGCCAGTTTCAGTGGAATTCTCAGCTAAAGGTCTATATTTGGTAATGGTTTGTAAATCGCCATTAACACTAGCAATATCACCTACTAAAAACTGCGCCATGTTTATAATATGTGAGCCTAAGTCACCTAAAGCACCTGAGCCTGAAAATTCACGTTTTAACCGCCAGCTGAAAGGCGTTAATGGATCAGATAAGTAGTCTTCGTTGTGAATGCCGCGAAAATGAACAATGTCACCAATTTCACCGTTTTCGATGATTTCTTTGGCTAACTGACTAGCAGGGTTTTTCGCATAATTAAAACCAACTAAGGTTTTAACACCTGCTTTTTCAGCGGCTAGCGTCATTTCTAAAGCATCAGCGGCATTTAGTGCTAACGGCTTTTCTGAATAAACATGTTTTCCAGCGGCAATCGCGGCCAATGCCATTTCTTTATGTAAGAAGTTAGGAGAACAGATATCAACAACATCAATATTTTCATCGTTAACAAGCGTTAACCAGTCACCCGTTGCACGGTTAAAGCCTAGCTCTTTTGCTTTTTCTTGCGCTAGTTGTTCATTAACTTCAGCGAGCATTTCACATTCAACTTTGGCACTGAGGTCAAATACTGCTGGTACAGACCTAAAGGCAATTGCATGAGCTTTACCCATGTAGCCGGTACCTATTAATCCTATTTTAATTGTTTTCATGTTAATTTATTCCTGTAATTCTGGTGTATGTCTATCTGTTTTTAACAACCCATAGCATTTGAATTTTCGGTTGTTGTGCCAATAAGTTCTGCTAATTCTGATTCTAGTTGTGCTAATTCGTCACTGCCTGCCATCATGGCTAAAACTTCATCTTTACTGATGTTCTCTTTACTAAAAGTACCTAAGCTTTTGCCACGGTTTAATAGCGTAAATCGGTCGGCGACGGCGTAGGCATGGTGAACATTATGGGTAATAAATATTATCGCTAAGCCACGTTGTCGGGCTTTGGCAATAACTTTTAATACATTAGCTGATTGTTTAACACCTAAAGCGGCGGTAGGTTCATCTAAAATTAATACTTTCGCGCCAAAATGTATGGCGCGTGCGATGGCTAAACATTGTTTTTCACCACCCGACATTGTTTCAATTGCTTGTTCTGGATCGCGTACTTCAATACCCATTTCTGCTAAGCCTGCAATGGCAATTTTATTAGCACTAACTTGGTCAAAATATTTAAAAGGGCCCCAACCTTTAGTTATTTCTCTACCCATGAAAAAATTACGGGTAACACTCATTAAGCCGACTAATGCTAAGTCTTGATAAACTGTGGCTATGCCTAGATCTAAAGCATTTTTGGGAGAGCTCAGTTCTATGGGATTACCGTTATAAAGGTATTGGCCTTCACTGGGTTGATGAACGCCTGACAACGTTTTTATCAAGGTTGATTTACCAGCCCCGTTGTCGCCTAATAAACAGTGCACTTCGCCTAACTTTATCTGTAAATCTATGGCTTTGAGGGCGATCACTGAATCGAAGTGGCGACTAACATTTTTAAACTCTAAAATGAATTCAGACATGGTGTTATCCTACTTAGTTTGGGCAATGCATTGGCGAACATAGTTATTAAACAATACGGCGATTAGCAGCATAACCCCGAGAAAAACCCTAAACCAATCAGAGCTAATATTGGTAAAGAATATGCCCATTTGCACCACTCCAAAAATAAGTGCGCCAAATAAGGCTCCCAATACCGAGCCATAGCCTCCAGTTAATAAAGTACCGCCAATGACTACAGCGATAATAGCTTCAAATTCTTTTAATAAACCCCTATCTGCAGCAGCAGAGCCAAACTCCAATACCTGACAAGAGGCATAAAGCGTTGCGCAAAATGCGGTTAACATAAATAAAGCAATTTTTACTTTGTTTGTTGGTACACCAATATTTTTTGCCGCATTGCAGTCACCACCACTAGCAAATATCCAGTTACCATATTTTGTTTTTAATAAAACCCAACTAGCAATGGCTGCTAAAACAAGGCACCAAACGATTATCATGGGAATGCCTGTGACTAAAGGCGAGCCATCATTATAGGTTTCTATCCAACCCATTGAGGCCAACCAAATAAATAAACCTGTGGCTATTTCACCGCCAAATAATGGTGCTAGCCAGTCGTTTTCTGCAACCGTGTCTACACCACTGACAATGGTTTTATTGGTAAAAAGAATAGACAGAGCAATAGTGAGGCCGCGTAAAATAAACAAAAAGGCTAGCGATACAATAAATGACGGTAAGCCTGTTCTAACCACAACATAACCAATGAACCAGCCAATAAATAGCGCGATAGAGAATGCCACCAAGATGCTGCTCCATACAGGCCAACCCCAATACAGACTTGGAATGGCGATTACCATGCCAGAAAATCCAATCATTGAGCCCATAGAAAGGTCAAACTCACCGGCAATCATTAATAAACATGCGCCAATGGCAAGTACACCTAATTGTGCAGTAACCGTGCTCCAATTAAGAATGCCGTCAGCGGCGAACATACCGGAGTCGCCAGCGATCAGAATAAAAAATATAAAAACTAATGCTACCCCTGACATTGCGCCAAAATCAGGACGGTTTAGAAATTTTTTTATTTTTGATACTTCTCTTGTGCGATCGCTAATGGTAGTAGTTGGGTCAGTATTATGAGTAATGTTAGTTGATGACATGTTTTGTCCCCCAAAAGCTATAACTAGATTATTACGTTAAATATTAAGTGCAGTAGAGGTGAGTAAACTCTCTCTTTATCTACTTTCGATGATTATAATTTAGAATAAAAATTCTATCATTGCAACAAATGAAACAAACAAATTTAATTAATATTCAGTTGCAGGTAACTTATCTTTGTTGTTTTTGCTTGTTAATTCTTTATAAACAATAACTTAGCTACGTACCTGTTCTTTGGAATATTTATTCCATCGCTAGGGCAGGATAATCAAAATATAGTTAAATAATGATATTTTCCCTTGATAATTGGGCTGTAATTTCACGTACGTTGAAAAATAAGCTTTCCTTATGTTGACAAAGTATAGAAATCTCGTTTATATTTTGCTTTGTGGAATGTTTGTTTCAAAACGATGTTAATTTGAAATTTTTATTTCTTTTGGTTGGCGAAGTTGTTCTAGCGCTTAAATTGATTATCAATAGAGGGTGACCTTATGTTTAGAAAAAATGCTTCAATAGTGATGGCTACACTACTCTTACTAACAACAGCGATATCTGCCCAGGCTGAGCAAGAAAGGTTTGTATTAATTAGCCATGCGCCTGATTCAGACTCTTGGTGGAATACCATTAAAAATGCTGTAAAAGAAGCAAGCACAACCATGCAGGTACAAGTTGACTATCGTAATCCTAGCACCGGTGACTTAGCTGATATGGCTCGGATTATTGAACAAGCTATTGCGTCTAACCCTGATGGACTAATTGTTTCAATAGCAGATTTTGATGTGTTGAAAAAGCCGCTTAAAAAAGCAAAGAAAAAAGGTATTCCTGTCATAACTATAAACTCAGGAACCTCGAAGCAAAGTAAGGATCTAGGTGCATTGCTGCATGTAGGACAGGAAGAATATGATGCAGGGTATGGCGCTGGGATTAAAGCAAAAGCCTCAGGTGTAAAACAGTTTCTTTGTGTAAACCACTATATTACTAACCCTACTTCAATTGAACGCTGCCAAGGCTACGCCGATGCTATTGGATCCAATTTAACTAAAAGCATGATTGATTCGTCACAAGATCCAAGCAGTATTGAGAAAAAAGTGCAGGCATACCTGCGTAGAAATCCTGAAGTTAACGGTATTCTTACCTTAGGGCCAACATCTGCTCACCCAACGATTAGAGCACTACGTAAGGTTAGAAATGCGGACAACATTCACTTTAGCACTTTTGATTTTAGCGATGAAATAGCCGCTGCTATTGATAACAGTGTTATCGCTTTTGCAATTGATCAACAGCCTTACTTACAAGGGTACATGCCTGTTGTGATGCTATCTTTGTATGTGCGATATGGCATCTATCCTAGTAACAATATGAAGGCTGGTCCAGCGTATATCACCCTTGAGAATTTGAATTTAGTGAGAAGTTTAGCAGGCACAGTGCGCTAATTTAATGATTTAGTTTCACTATTTAATTAACGCAAAAGCTTTCTATTTTGGAATGTTTGTTTTATTTTAGCGGAAATAGTTTCAAAAAATTCATCAAAAGGCAGGTAAAGGTAATGAACGATAAAGCAGCAACAGGATTAGAAGAGCTTAATGCTGAGATCACTCAGAGATTTATCGAATTGAGTAAGCGATTACAACAAGTGGCAAAATATGTCTTAGATAGCCCAAATGAAATCGCTTTTGGCACAGTAGCTGTTATCGCAAAAGATGCCAATGTTCATCCTTCAACATTAATACGATTTTCCCATGCCTTTGGTTTTTTAGGCTTTAGTGATATGCAAAAGCTTTTTCAAAACAAGCTATTGCAAGAATCGCCTAATTATGAAGAACGTATTAAATTAATTAAAGACGACACCAGCTTAGACCAAGAAAATATTAGTATTCGCTTATTAGAACAATTTAGTGAAGCCAATAGCCAGGCGTTAACTTATTTAAGAAACAACATTAACCAAAGTGACTTAGAACAGGCGAGAGATATTTTATCGAAAGCAGACTCTATACATGTCAAAGCCGTGCGTCGCTCTTTTCCTATTGCCACCTATCTTTCTTATATCTTGAATCAAATTAACTTACGTTGTTTTCTTTTAGATGGCGTGGGCGGTATGTATAAAGAGCAAGAGCATATGATTCGCGAAAATGATGCGTTGGTTGTTATTAGTTTTTATCCTTATGCAGAGGAAACCCAGCAAACAGTAAACAATGCTGTCGAACGGGGTGTGCCAATCATCATGTTTACTGATAGCCCAATCAGTCCATTAGCACAACAAGCTTCTGTGTGTTTTATGATTAAAGAAGCAGAAGTCCACTCATTTAGATCGTTAACGTCAACGATGTGTTTAGTACAGTCGTTAGCGATAAGTTTAGTTCATCAACTTGAGCCTGATGAAACAAACGATACATAATTTATTTTATTGGCTTTACTGATTTTAGTTTAGCTTAACCAAAAGGTACTTAGAAATGTCTCATCTACATAGTAAAGCGCACCACTCAGCCAATGAGTCGTGCATACAAAAAATTACGCCAGAGTCGGCAAATTGGCATTATGTAGGTTTTGAAGTTTATAAGTTATCAGCAGGGCAATCACAGCGCTTTAGCTGTGATGATCAAGAAACCTGTGCGGTTATTGTTAGTGGTAAAGTTGATGCTGAAACCGAGCAAGAGTTATGGAAAAATATTGGCGACAGAATGTCGGTATTTGAAAAGAAAGCGCCTTATAGTATCTATACGCCCCCGGGCGATTTTATCGAAATTAAAGCGCTTACCGATGTTGAAATTGCGTTGTGTAAGGCACCCGCCACTGGGCAATATCCAACGCGATTAATTAGCCCAGATCAGTGTAGTTATGAATTGCGTGGTCAAGGAACTAATCAACGACATGTTTGTAATATTCTATTTGGCAATCTTCCTGCTGAAAAACTATTAGTGGTTGAAGTTATTACGCCAGATGGCAACTGGTCGAGTTATCCACCTCATAAACATGACAGTGATAATTTACCGTTAGAAAGTGCCTTAGAAGAAACCTATTTTCATAAATTAAATCCTAAGCAGGGGTTTGCTTTTCAGCGAGTATATACAGACGATCGCAGTTTAGATGAAACTATTTGTGTAGAGCACAACAGTGTGGTGATGGTGCCAGAAGGTTATCACCCTGTTGGCGCGCCACATGGTTATGAGCTTTATTATTTAAATGTTATGGCAGGGCCAACGCGTGAATGGGTATTTAAAAATGACCCTGCGCATGAGTGGATTATTGAACAGGAGAAAAAATAGTGATTAATATTGCCTTACTTGGCGCAGGTCGAATTGGACAAATGCATGCCAAAATTATTAGTGATACCGCTAACAGTAAACTGAGTTATGTTTTTGATGTTTATCAGCCCGCAGCAGAAAAAGTTGCTGAGCAATACAATGCAAGTGTTGCAGATGATGTTGAATCAATTTTGAGTGATAAAAAAGTTGATGTGGTGTTAATAGCCACTTCTACTGATACCCATGTTGATTTAATCATTAAAGCGGCCAAAGCAGGTAAAGCTATTTTGTGTGAAAAGCCAATTGATTTAAGTACTGAAAGAGTACAGCAATGCTGGCAAGAAATTGAATCATGTAATGTACCAATCCAAATTGGTTTTAATCGTCGCTTTGATCCAACCCATGCAAATTTGCAACAACAGTTAGCTGAAGGAGCGATCGGAAATTTACAGCAATTAATTATTACCAGTAGAGATCCTGATATCGCACCGACTGAATATTTGCGCCATTCCGGAGGTATATTTCGTGACATGATCATTCATGATTTTGATATGCTGCGTTTTATTACCGGTGAAGAAGCTGTAGAAGTACATGCTATTGGCAACACATTAATTGACCCTGGCCTTGCCGAGTTTAATGATGTTGACAGTGTTATGATTACTATTAAAACGCAGTCAGGAAGATTATGCCATATTAATGGTTCACGTCGTTGTGTTTATGGTTATGATCAACGCATTGAAGCATTTGGTGGAGAGGGCATGTTACAGTCGACTAATCCTTTACCGCATAATGTGGTTAAGTCGACAGCAGCCGATACAGCGGGTCAAAGTGTATTGAATCCATTTTTCATTGAACGTTATCAAAGTGCTTATCAAGCGCAGTTCGCCAGTTTTATTAACGCATTAACCAGTGGAACAGTACCTAGTCCATCATTTGAAGATGGTCTTGAAGCACAAAAGATGGCAGATGCTGCTCAATTATCATTACAAACAGGTAAAACAATTTATTTATAAATGAATAAAGCCCATGCTACTTTAGCATGGGCTTTGACGATGACTTTCTCACCCTAGCGGAAAGTAATATTTTGAATCAATCCATTCCTATAGAACGAACATTCCAAAAAGTTTAAATTACTACTAAAATTTTTATTTCATCATTACTTAAATGTAAATAATTGCCTGTTTTGTACACGTTACTCTAAAGTATATAGTTGCTATTAGAATTTTAAGTTGGTTTTCATGTGTGCATATGTACTTATATAACAGTGCGTTACGCTGCTTTCTTGAGGTGTGTAAATTTAATGTGCGAAACGTACATTCTAAAACTTGTTTTCATGAAAGGTTTGTTCTATAGTGGTTTTATCGAGAATAATTAATTCATGAAAAAGTACAACAGCAAGCAGTTTGAAAACATAAATATTAAGTAAAAAATATGTCATCAGTTAGTCATAAACTCGTTATTAATATACGCTAGAGTTTTGCCGCTGATACGAAGTGATTTTCTACATAGTCATAATAAATACCAATAAAAGTTAACTGAGGGGAATAAAAGTGAAAAATATTAAAAGCAAAAATAAGACACTACATTTATCTAATTTATATAGCTGCATTTCTATTGCGATATTATCAACTATCAGTACACCACTATTAGCAGACGATACTCAAAAGAATGGTGAGAAAGAAATTGAAAAAATAGTGGTACAAGGCTCTCCGGTATTTAGAAACAGAACATCATCGGTAGCTCCACAGTTAGAGTACGGCGGATTATTCTTTGAACAATTTGAACCTACTTCAGTTGGTGACATGTTGAAACGTACACCGGGTATTTCATTTAGTAGTGATGTTGGCGAGTATGATGCACCACAAATGCGTGGTTTGGGTGAAGGTTATACTCAAGTATTAATCAATGGTAAAAAAATACCAGGTAGTGGCTCTGATAGAGCGGTTTTAGTGGATCGTATACCTGCTGAAATGGTTGACCGTATCCAAATAATTCGTAGTCCAAGTGCCGATCAAGATAGTCAAGGTGTTGGTGGTACTATCAACATCATCCTTAAAGACGGTGCTAGTTTTGATGGCGGTAGTGTAAAAGTAGGCGCACTTAGAGCTGATGATGGCACGACTAGAGGAAATGCCTCATTCGGTTATGGCGCTAATACCAATGACATGTCATGGACACTTTCAGCCAACTTTCAACAACGTTATGTGAGCAAAACTAAAATTGAGCAAACGTTTGAAGCTGATGGTGATGTAGATAATGGTTTTGTACCTGGTGCCATGACAAGTGATCAATTAGAGATAGATACCAGAGATAGTGATGATATTTCTTTAAGTGCAGGTATATCATATGATTTGAGCAATACTTCAGTGCTTGATTTACAAGCTAATTACTTGAATACCGACCGTACTGAGTTTCAAACAGAAGATACTTTAGATATTGAAGATAACGAAAGAGAATTTGCTCGTGATGATGTTTTCATAGATGAAGAGTCGATAAATGTTTCTGCTGTTTACAGTAAAGATTTAGATAACAGTAATTTCGAACTTTCTGCCAGCTTCTCAAACACAACTGATGTAGAAGATGCAACGAAGTTTGAGCGTGGTTCTCCTGACGATATGTGGGAGTATGATGCTAAAGAGTATGAAGATACTGAAGATAGTGAAATTCTGTTAGGTGGCTTTTTTGAGTATGTTTTTGATAATGACATAGAGTTTAAAACTGGTCTTGATGCCTCGATGAAAGATAGAGATGAAACAATCATTGAGTATAATGTTGACGGTGAGACCGGAGAGATCGAAGATATCGATTTAGAGCAAACTTATGATGCAAAAGAAGATCGTTTTGATGGTTATCTTTTAGGTAAAAAAGAGATATTCGATGGTGGTTCTTTAGAATTGGGTTTAAGAGTTGAACATACTTCTCGAACAATCACGGCAGAAGGTGTATCTTTCGACTCTTCGTCTACACAAGTTAATCCATCAGCTCATTTTTCAGCACTATTGAATGATACAAATACACTTCGTATGAGTATTGCTCAGACCGTTAAACGCCCGAGCTTCAAACAACTTGCCCCAATTACCGAGATAGATGAACCAGAAGATGGTGATTCCAAACAAGGTAATCCATATTTGGAAGATGAAGTATCACTTGGTTTTGATGTTGGTTATGAACACACATTCGGGCAAGGAATTATTGGTTTTAATGTTTTTTACCGTGATATTACCGATGTTATTGAAGAAGGAGCGATAGGAGTCACTGAAGATGGTGGAACGCTATACTCATACAATAATGCTGGTGATGGTAGTGTCTGGGGTTTAGAAATGGACTTTAGTACTCCGCTAGGTGACGACACCGGATTTTTTGCTAACCTTACTTTACTTGACTCGGCAATTGACGATCAATTTACCGGTGAAGAAAGACGTTTTAGAGACCAATCTGATTATATCTTAAACTTTGGTGTTACTCACAATTTCCCTGTGTGGGAGACCAGTGTTGGTTTTAGTTATCAAAAACAAGGTGATAGTTTATCGGTTGATTTTAACCGAGAAGTTGAATTGAGCTATGGTGCTAACCTTGAAGTTTTTGTTGAGAAAAGGTTTGGTGAAGGTTATGTATTGCGCTTAAGTGGTACTAACTTGTTAGATGCTCATAAAATTGAAAAATTCACTAAATATGATGGCGATAGTGCTCAAGAAATTATCGACAACCATATACTTGGCGATGTTGATGAATTTGAACGCGAAGATGAAAGCGCTGGTCCAATGGTTACGTTAACGTTAAGAAAGTCATTTTAAAGATAGTTGATGTTATTACAAAGGAGAGTTTTTAACTCTCCTTTTATTTTTCAAATAATGAAGTTCGCTGTTGTTGCTGCTATTAACACTAGTGGCAGCACCAACAGCGAACACCATTAACGATATAAGAGTAAACAGAGGTAAAAAATGAATATTCAAGATAAGTCTAATTTTAAGCGTAGTAACTGGTTGGCAGTTCCACTTCTAGTCATACTGCCACTTACCGGCTGTTTAAATTCAGAAACAAATCAACAACCAGAGGCTGATCAAGTCTCTGCTCAAAGTGCTTCAAAAGCAGAGCAGTCAAAAGGTAGTGACAACAAAACAATTGATTTTGGCTTTATTGCTTTTGGTGATAGTGGCTACCATGTTGACTATTTAAAAGAAAAACAATTTGTACCATTGCGTAAAGATTTAGCAGCATTTGAAAAGTTTGAAACAGATGAATGGCTTGAAGATGGTAAACCATTATCGGAATTAGTTATTCCGCCGAGTGAATTTGTACCAGCTGTAAATAGTATGATTGAATCAAGTGGTATGTATCCAGTAGCTGATGCAATGAAATCATATTGTAAAGAAGCTTCTTGTCAATTTTCTGTGATGCTTGGCGATAATATTTATCCTGATGGCGCAACTACAGGTTTAGATGGAAAAGAAGACTCTGTTCGTTTTGATGATCTTTTTAGTAAACCTTTTGGAAAAATGGGCGAAGGCCTAAATGATTACCGAATTTACACTGCATTAGGTAACCATGATTGGAAAACATCACGTGAAGGTGCGATGGCACAAGTTGATTTTATGGAGTCGACTCTACCTTTTTACATGGATGGACTCTTTTATACGGTTAAGCCAGCAGCGGGTAACGGTGATGTAGAAATTTTTGTTATTGACACTGAGGTCATGTTATCAGGTGTTACAGTGATGGATGCTGAGTTAAACCCTGATGGCAGTGAAAAGGTAGCTACTGAAGTTGATGCCCCTGATGAGCACACTAAGCCGCAAACAGCAGCAGAAAAAAATATGGTCAATTGGTTAGATGAGCAACTTAAAAACTCAACAGCTAAATGGAAATTTGTTATTGGTCATCATCCTATTTGGTCTACTGGTGGTTCGAAGTTTGAACAAGCGCGTACATTACGAAAATTAATTTTACCTTCGCTTTGTAACTATGCGGATATTTACTTTGCTGGTCACGAGCACTCGTTAGAACTTCATGAAGATAGTTGTGATTCTGTTTTTGGTAAAAATAGTGGTAAACCTGCTCTTCTGGAAGTTCTTTCTGGTGCTGCGGCAAAACAACGCTCAGTAAATAAAGGCTTTAAAGCGTATCAAACAAAAACTTACCCAGATAACAATACCATCTACACTAAAGGCATGATTTGGGGTTTCTCACATCTTCAGTTAACTGATGATAAAGCTGAAATTACCATGCACATTACACCAAATAGCGGTACTGGTGAGGCTAACCTAGATTTTACCTATCAGTATAAAAGACGTTCTTCTTTAGTTAGCGCTTTGGCAGAAACTAAGTAAGCGTTATCGTCCAGATTAATGATTAGCCTTTGGCGCTAATCATTAATTCAGTGGCAATAAAAGGTTGTATATTATGATAAGTGCACTACAAAGAATTTTTTCATCTCCCGATCGAAGATCAGTCTTTAGTCGAATTATTGGTTTTTTTTCTACCGGTAAAGAACAACCGATAACAGCTGATAGCGATTATATTACTGAACAATTTAATTATCACCGTCGCAATGTTGTCGTTCTAATAACACTTTGTTATGGCTTAGGTTATGTGTGTCGCCTTGCTTTTAATGTTGTGAAAAAGCCATTAATGGATGCAGGGGTATTTACACCTGAAGAAGTTGGTATTATTGGCGCGACCTTATTATATGGTTACGCTTTAGGAAAGTTCACTAATGGCTTTTTGGCTGATCATGCTCATGTAGGTCGTTTTTTTGCTGGTGGTTTATTTTTATCCGCTATGGCTAATATGGGAATGGGCTTTTCAGAACTCGCTTGGGTATCAGCTTTATTGTGGGGAATTAATGGTTGGTTCCAAGGTTTTGGTGCACCATCAAGTGTTGTTTCACTTTCAAGTTGGTATAGCAATAGTGAGCGGGGTCGCTACTATGGTATATGGAGTACAGCACACTCTATAGGTGAAGGCTTAACGTATTTAGGAGTGGCTTGGCTAATCGCTGAAGCGCCTAAAGGGTTAGGTTTAGATTGGCAGTGGGGATTTTGGACACCTGCACTTATTTGCATTTTTGGTGCTTATTTACTCTGGCGATATTTACCTGACAAACCTAGAGCTTTAGGCTTGCCAACCATTGCCGATTGGAAAGGTGATCATGGGAAAATAGATAAAGAGCATCAAGATGAATCAGTTTGGAAAACTCAACTGCGTGTATTAACCATTCCTTCAATTTGGATATTGGCACTTGCAAGCTCAAGTATGTATGTGACTCGCTATGCCATTAATAGTTGGGGAAATGTTTACCTACAAGAAATCAGAGGTTTCGATTTATTTGATGCCAATTTATTCATTTTCTTTAACACCGCTGCTGGAATTTTAGGCTGTTTAGCGTTTGGTTTAGTGTCTGATAAATTTTTTAAGGCACGTCGTCCACCAGCAAATTTAATTTTTGGATTTTGTGAAATTGTACCACTTCTGGTCATTTTTTATGGTCCGCAAAATAACGTGGTCTTAGCAATTGCTATGATAGTTTATGGATTTGGTCTTAGTGGCATATTAGCCTCACTTGGTGGTTTATTTGCCATCGATATAGCCCCTAAAAAAGTGGCCGGTGCTGCAATGGGTTTTATCGGAATTTTTAGTTATATAGGTGCAGGCGCACAAGATTATATTAGCGGTAAGATGATTTATGATAGTGAAATAATTTTCGCTTTCCCTCATGGAGAGCAAAATTTCAATATATTCTTTTATAATTATGATAAACCAATTATTTTTTGGGTAGGCGCTTCAGTTGTTTCAATACTGTTAGCCTCTTCGTTATGGAAAGTTAAAGCGGCAGATTAGAGCTGTTTTGGAGAAAAAAATGACAGTAAAACTAGTATTACTTTCTGTAGGAATTAGTGCTCTTTTGGTTGGTTGTGGCGATAAGCAAGAGGCTTCTTTTTGTAAAAGCCACGCTAAAGAACATCAAATACATCAGAGCGATATTACACAAATTGAAATCAATTATTCTGAGCAAGGGCTAATTGTTGCGCAAGTTAAAGTGGCAAAGGAAAACGTTCAGCGGGATGTATTATCAAATATGGCTAATATAATCGATGTTAAAGCTGTTAGGGCTTGTACCAACGAGTCGGTTGATATCAAAGAAGCAGGTAACTATTACCAAGCCAGTTATTCTCTAAATTGTGGCTTAGATAACAAGTTAAAGAAGGTTTCGGTATTAGTATTAGATAACTTAAAAACAGTTGAAGAAGTGGAAGTTGCTATTAGCACTCCCTCATCGAGTAAACATTTTGTCTTAAATCGCCAATGCGATAGTCCTATTTTCAATATAAATTAATAAGAGTAAAAATATGAGTGATATGAATCAACGGTTAATTTTCACCGAGAAACTAGCCAAAGAAGCCGGTAAATTAGCGTTAGGTTATTTTTCTAAGTTGAGTACCTTAACTATTGTCAGTAAAGGTGTGCAAGACATGGCTTCTGAAGCCGATGTAAACACTGAAAACCTAATAAGAGCAGCAATAGAGGCTGAATATCCAGAAGATGACTTTTTTGGTGAAGAAAGTTCAGGGGACTATGTTGCAAAAGACGGCCAGGGTATCTGGGTAGTTGACCCAATTGACGGAACTCAACCTTTTGTTAATGGTATTCCTAGTTGGTGTATTTCCATTTCATACATTCAAGAAAATGAAATCGTCATTGGGGTAATTTATGCCCCCTGCGCGGATGAAATGTTTTCGGCACAAGTGGGTAAAGGTGCGACATTAAACGGAAAGACTATTAATGTTTCAGATGTTAAAGGAGTTACTAATGGTTTAATCAGTGTTGGTTATTCTAATAGAGTTAAACCAGAAGACACTATGGGACCTTTAAATCGTTTAATTAGAGCGCAAGGTATGTTCCATCGTAACGGCAGTGGTGCTTTGAGTTTAGCTTACGTAGCAGCAGGGCGTTTAATTGGGTATTTTGAACCCCATATGAATATTTGGGATTGTGCTGCTGGTTGCTTGTTAATAACTGAGGCTGGAGGCAAAGCGAATAATATTCTTGCAGGAGATAACTTTTTAATTGATGGAAATCCAGTTATTGCTGCTGCAGATGGTGTTTATGATGATCTTATTGCAATCATTAACAATAATTAATGTTCCGTAAATATTGGCTTTATTAAGGTGAAGGTAAACTGATATTATTCCAATCAGAGGACAATATTATGAAACGTTTAAATTCACTTACTGCAATTACTTTAGCTACTTTATTAACGGCGGGTACAATATCAGCTAGCTGGGCTGGCTCAGACAAACAGGAATTGGCGCTGACCAAGTCTATTATTGAAAAGTCTGGCGTTACTGCCCAGCAAAGCATTAAAAAAGTGCAGCAAGATTATAAAGGTATTATTTACAGTTATGAACTTGAAGATGAAGATGATATTTATTATCACGAGATCAAGTTAATTGATATTGAAGCCGATAAAAAAATCAAAGTAACCATTTCAATTCAAGACGGCACCGTTGTTAATGAAGAAAAGAGTCGTTTGTTCTCATGGTTCTCTGAAGATGATCGTATTGTAACCGCAAGAAAATTAGCAACAATGGACTACTCAATGCTTAATGCCATTGATGCGATCAACCTTGATAAAAACTCCTTACTTACAGAAATAGAAATTGAAGACAAGCAAGGTGTGCTGTTCTTTGAACTTGAAACAATAAGTGCTGAGGGTAAAAAGGAATGGCTTGTTGATGTCAATAATAACCAGCTTATTCCTGTATTCAAAAAATAGGAATAATTGATGAAATTACTTGTTATTGAAGACGATAAAACCACGCTTGAGTATATTAAGAAAGGCTTTGTTGAGCAGGGAAATGTCGTTGATACGGCAGAGAATGGGCCCGATGGCTTATTCTTTGCTACAAGTAATAGTTATGATCTTGTTGTACTAGATCGTATGTTACCAAAAATGGATGGTCTGGCTGTTCTCGCTGCAATGCGCGCCGCAAACATTAATATTCCGGTTATTATTTTAAGTGCATTAGGTCATGTAGATGAAAGAATTAAAGGCTTACAAGCAGGTGGGGATGACTATTTAGCCAAACCTTTTTCTTTTCAAGAGCTCTATATTCGAGCCACTATCCTCGTTGAACGACAAAACGCTTCTAACCAAGCCAATGGCCCTGCAACAGAGTTAACTATTGATAACTTAGTGATGGATTTAGTTGGCCATAAAGTACTTAGAGCGGGGAAAGAGCTCACCATTCAACCAAAAGAATTTCAATTATTGCGCTACTTACTAGAGCATCAAGGACAGGTGATTTCTAGAACACTACTATTTGAATCGGTTTGGGATTATCATTTTGATCCAAAAACCAACGTAATAGATGTTCATGTGGCAAAATTAAGAAGGAAGCTTGAAGCAAACGGCGAATCGCAAATTATTCATACTGTTCGAGGAGCTGGGTATGTGGTTAGAACGCTTTAGAGTTTTTACCCGTACCTCCATTTGGCGCTTCACCTTAATTTTTACCCTTATTGTAATACTTATTTGTACTAGTATTTTGGCGCTTGTATATCAATTCACTGTGGGCGAACAAAAACGGCAAATAGCACAACAAGTAACCATAGTTACACAAGGGTTTTCTGATCTTTCTAATAGTCCAAGCATGACTGAGACCGACTTTAAATCAGCGATACAGCAGCGTATTGATAGAAGTGGTGCTATTATCTTGGTACTAAAGAGTGATGATAAAGTTATTGGTAACTTAAATAGTCTGCCAAAAAATCTAGCTCAATTTCCTCAGTTACAACATTTTCCTATTGCAGTCGTCAATCACCTGGGCAAAACAACGGTTGAAATTGTTTTAGGAACTAGCTTAGTTACACGATTTGGCAGTTTGTCTATCGCATTGTTTGATAATAACTACCAAGTACTTGAAGATAATTTTCGAACCGCGAGTATTGTCGCTTTACTCTTTGCCTTAGTGGTTACCCTTATATCAGGATTTTTGCTAAATCGACGGGTACTTTCAAGAGTAATGCAAATAGGTGAACTTACAGCACATGTAAAAGCTGGTCGGCTGAAATCAAGATTACCTATTAGCAAAAAGCAAGACGAGTTTGACATGATTGCGGATCAAATTAATCAGATGCTCGACGAAATTGATGACTTAATTAACTCCGTTGCTCAAGTAACTGATAACGTCGCTCATGATTTACGTACTCCTTTATCCCGAATTCGTATTTCTATTGAAGACAGTTTAGCGGCATGTGATGAAAACAGCGTTGATGCTCAATGGCGTATATCATTATTAGAAGAAATAGATCAGATAATAGATACTTTTAATGCAATGTTGGAATTGTCACGTTTAGAAAAAGGGGTTCAACAAAGTACTTTTGATTCAGTGAATATTGAAACTATTTGTCATGATGTTATCGATCTAGCGACCCCACTTGCTGAAGACAAGAATCAAAAACTCACATTTAACGTTAAAACAGATAATGTAACACCTTTATCAATAGTTAAAGGTGAGCCAAACCTCTTATTTCGAGCCATTTTTAATCTCGTTGATAATGCTATTAAATATACTCAAACAGAGGGAGAGATCTCTTTAACATGTTATATATCTTCACAAAAAATTGAAATTATTGTTTGTGACAATGGGCCTGGAATTTCTGAAGAATATTATGATTCGGTGTTTCAGAGACTTTATCAAGTGGACCATAGTCGTCAAGGTGATGGATTTGGTTTAGGGCTTCCTATTGTCAAGGCCATCATTGACCTGCACGGTGGCTCAATATCATTGTCACCATCACATCCAGGACTGACTGTTACTGTTTCACTTGATCAGTAATTTACTTTGAGCAGAATAAATTTTTTGATTCTTTTACAGAGTTTTTTTATTTAACGTATCGGGATAAAGATGAAGAAAGATATAGAGGTTGAAGCACATGACATTAGCTTCAAAAAAGAAGTAATGGACAATGGCGAATTGAGAATTCGCTTAATTTTGCAAGATGGTAGCGCCTATATAAGAACAGAAGCAGGTGAAACAGGTGCATGGCAAAATAGTCATTTTCATTCATATCTTGAAGAAACATATATTGTTCAAAAAGGCTGGATCGGTTTTGCAGAACTAGTTGAAGGAAGTTTAATTCTTAGAGTAGAAAAAGAAAATGCTCTTTTTACAGTTAGTTCTATGGTTCCCCATAACCTATATTTACCAGCGGATACTGTTATTCATACTGTGAAACATGGAAAAGTGAAACAAGGCGATTGGCATGAAAGTAAAGAACTGGATGCCTTAACAAAACATTTATCAGAACTTGAAATAAAAAAGTCAGATTGATAATAGATTAAAAAATTGATTTAAATATATAAATATTAAAACTTTATACACATAATTAATAAGTTAGGGAGGCTTTCGCCCGCTCTCTTAATTTTTATAACAGGGCGTAGGAGAAAGCTAAATGAAAAAGAGAGTTTTGCTACTTTTTACACTTATTTTTGCCTTACCTATTTTGGCGAGTGAAGAATCAAAAGAAAAGGCTGTTCAACATTTAATAATTGCCGATGTAATTTCTATGGAAGAGGCTAAAAAAGTTTTTATTAGAAACACATCCGAGATTAAAAGTAAGAAAAAACTTAATCCTCTGGAATTAGAAGAAATACATATCATCACATATACTCTTGAAAAAAGTGTTTCTTACTTTGTTGAAAACCTAAAGGGTGAAAGGCAATATCTCGCAAAAAGAATTGCTATTGCTGTGGAAGCTATTCATGTCAACGCCGAAAATAATCACCTAGAAGAGACAAAAGAGCACATAAACATATATTTCAATTTAGCTGATAAGTTTATTTCTGTCTTTTAGCAGATATGTATCTTAAAGCTATATTTAGTGGCTAAGAAGTTTTGACCACTAATTTATAGTTTCTAACTCGCTCAGGGGGCGTTAGCGAGATAGATAGTAAATAGTGGTTAATGTTTTCGGCCCATTGACAACTAAAATATCGTTCTGCTTTTTAACACATCCCTATAAAGCTCGCTAACAAAGTTTAAAAAAGCTTTTACTTTAGGTATTTTTGCTCGGTTACGAGGATAGAGTGCATAAACATCAACATTTGACATCCCCCAGTTAGGGAGAATATTGACTAATTTTCCAGCTGAGACTTCGCCTTTGCACATATAATCAGGTAGTACGGCAATGCCTAAGCCATCAATTAACGATTGTTTGAGAATAGAAAAGTCATCAACCATGAGTCTAGGTTTACAATGTAAAGTAAAGCTCTCATCGGATGTTGAAACCAAATTGAGCTTAAAATCATTATTAATTGGATTCATTATCAATAATTGATGATCAATTAACTGCTGTACAGTTTTCGGTTTACCATACTTGGCAAGATATATAGGGCTAACAAATAATCGACGACAAACCGTGCCGAGTTTTTTAGCAATTAGCGTTGAGTCTTCTAACTGGCCTATACGTATCACCACATCAAAGCCTTCTTCAATAAAATCGACTCGCCGATTAAGTAAACTCAAGTGAACGTTCATTTCAGGATATTGATGCATAAATTTAGCAAGTGCAGGCCTTATTATCAATTGTCCTGTGCTTACTGACGCGCCAACTTTTAAATCACCTTTGTAACTGTGCAACAACTCAGACACTGATGCCGTTGCCAAATCTAATTCTTCATGAACACGTTTGCAGTGTACTAAATAACGCTTTCCTACTTCAGTTAGGTGTTGTGAACGAGTTGAGCGCTCTAATAAGGTAATGCCCAATTGCTGTTCTAATTTTGAGACTTTGCGACTGACATTGGCTTTAGGAATACCAAGCCTCTCAGCTGCAAGAGTAAAACTGCCGGTTTCGACAACGGCGAGAAAAACCATCATGTCATTTAAATCATGTTTCATTTAGCACATCCAAAATCAATTGTTGTTATATATGAGATTATCATAACAACAAACGCCTATTTATCAAACAATACGAACGCCGTAAGATAGCTTCATTAGCACAACGAACCCAATTAATAACGGAGAAAATCATGCAAGTACTTAATAGAGAATCACTACCTTTGGGTGGCTTTGCCGGCTTAACTGAACATCGTTTAGTCACTGATCGTCGCATTTTTGGCAGTCATAAAGCGCCAAACACTTTTGATGGCATAGCTAACTTTGTCTATCTTGCCGATGCACAATTTAATGCTCATGGCGAAACACATATGCACCCTCATAAAGAAATCGATGTTATTTCTATCATGATGAATGGACGCGTTAGTCACGAAGGTTCATTAGAACACGGTAAAAGCTTAATTGCTGGCGATGCACAAGTGCAACGTGCCGGTGGTGAAGGTTTTTCTCATAACGAAGTTAACCCTGAAAATACTAAAAACCGCATGCTGCAGTTATGGGTATTACCCGATGAGCCCGGACAGCGAGCGGGCTATAAACATTACACGTTAAAACCAAAAGGCGTAACTCGTATTTATGGCGGCACTAAAGATCAGAGCAAAACCTTTGATAGTAAAACAGTAATAGATGTTGTGCGATTACCTGCAGGCGAAAGCATTAACTTTGACTACGAAGTTTTAGCTTATATTAGTCAAGGCAGTGCAAAGTTTGAAGATGAAAATAATAGTTTTGATGCACAAGATGGTGATTTAATTCGTAGTTATAAAACTAAAATAACAAGTACAAATGATGTAGAGATAGTGGTAGTTAGTGAACACTAAACATAAAGAATTACAGTTCATCCACACCAGTTAAGGGTGTAATGACCTTGCACATCAATTTTATAGAGGTAAATACAGTGAACTCAGCACAAAAACACTTAATAGTATTAATTAACTATGTAACATTAGTGCCTCTCGTCTATTTCATTCCTGAATGGGTCACGCCTTATCTACCAGCAAATAAGTTAGTTCAAGTATGTGCAGTAATGGCTATTATTGTGCCAACTATTTCTTATATCGTAATGCCTCTGGCTATTAAACAATTAGCTAAAACTTAATGAGGTTCAAGGGATTTATGTTCAATCTGGAGACTGCAATAAATAAATTTGAGCAATAGCGCCTTGGGTATTTTTATTGTTTTCTAGCGTTAATCGTCCACCATGTTGCTCAATAATATTTTGGCTCAAGCCTAGCCCAATTCCCTGCCCTTCTTTTTTAGTGGTATAAAAAGGCACAAATAAATTATCGGTATTGGCGAGCCCTTGACCATTATCAATCACTTTAATGACCAGACCTTCTTCATCACTGTGATATTGGGAGAGAAAAGTTAATTGAATCCTTGATTCACAACTTTGCTCACATGCTTCTACTGAATTTTTGACTAGGTTAATCAGTACCTGCTTTAATAAAACCGAATCGGCCCATATTTTTTCCACTTGATTATCAACAACAATATCGCTTTGTGGGAACAAGGTAATAATCGAATCAATAAACTCTGAAGTATTCACCCATGACTTGTTTATCACGATATTCTTACTGATATCGCCATAACGATTAACAAACTCTTGCAATGAATTACTCCGATCGACAATGACTTGCAGTGCTTGTTTAGATTTTGACTCTTCAGCTTCTAAGCTTGATAACGTTTGTGCCAATGATTTTATCGGTGTTAACGAGTTACGAATTTCATGACTTAATACGCGAATAATTTGCTGCCAAGATTTTTGTTGATTTGCCCGTAAGATTTTCTCAACATTAGTTAATATCACTAAATGGAAGGTTTGTTCGTCTTCAACAAATTGACTGTGCTTTATTTGCCAGCGTTGATTTTCTTTTTCATCTTTAAACTGCCAATCGTCTTTGAAAACTAAACCTAACTTTTCACTAACGGTTAACCGCTTAGCTTGCCAAGGTTGCGTGATATATTGAGAAAAAGCTGCATTTGCATGACTGAGTTGTAATTGGTTATTAAAAATAGCAATCGGCGTTTCTAATTGCTCAATAAGATGATAAATAAGCAAAGTATGTTGGTCATAAACTTGTTTACGTTGTCGTAAATCATCGGCTAAAGCACTAATTTCCTGAGATAAATCATGCAATACGCCAGCGTGATAACTATCTTTTATTCGTAAACTGTAATCTTCAAGCCGAACCGCTTCAACCAGGTTGGTTAAGCTATAAAACGGAGTAATTATTTTGTGATAGAAACGTAGAAAAACAAATAACAAAGGAATGAAGACAATCGTCACTACCGTACATTGGATTAACACAGTTAAAGATAATAACGACATGACCGATAAAACCAAAACGAGAAAAAGTCCATAAACCACCGCCATGGCAAATTTCAATTGGCTTTCAAATGCCTGACTTTTATTTTCTTTTTCGCTAGTTTTTAATGTCATATTTTTCCATTCGGCGATAAATAGCACTTTTACTAATACCCAGCAATTCAGCGGCTTCAACCGTTAAGCCTTCAGTTTTTTTCAATGCTTGCAATAACAGTTGTTGCTCTGCTTGTTCTAGGGTCATAAATGGCATTTTTTCATCACTGGTTTGACCGATGTTTTTTTTCAGGGTAATCGATTGCGCAGTGATAATGTTATCATCGGCAAATAGAACGGCTCTTTCCATCACATGACTCAGCTCTCTAATATTACCAGGCCAATCATAAGACTTTAATTTTTCAGCAACATCATCCGCGACAATCAAACCCACTTTCCCATAACGTTGTGCGTGTTTTTCAACAAGGTGCTTTGCTAAGGGTAAAATATCCTCAGTGCGCTCTCGTAATGACGGAATATGAATTTCGATAGTATTGAGTCGATAGAACAAATCTTCTCGAAATTTCTCTGCTTGAATGAGCTTGTCAAAACTCGCATTTGAGGCGCTAATTAACCGTACATTTGCATGTTCAGTAATACTAGATCCGACCATTTCATACTCACTTGACTCTAATACCCTGAGTAACTTAGTTTGTTGCGCTAAAGGTATATTAGCTATTTCATCTAGAAAAAGTGTGCCTTCATTGGCCATTTCAAAACGGCCAATGCGAGTTTCTTTTGCGTCGGTAAACGCACCTTTTTTATGACCAAATAACTCGCTTTCAAAAAGCGACTCTGGAATTGCGCCCATATTAACCGTTACTAGGCTTTGCTGGTTACGACTTGAAAGTTGATGAATATAAGTGGCGATACTAGATTTACCGGTACCATTTTCTCCAGTTAATAAAATAGTGACATCCGTTTTAGCTATACGCTGTATTTCGCTCATCAGTTTAGTCATGGCTTTTGATTGCCAAACTAGAGTTTCAGTCGCCTCCACCTGTTGATGTTGACGCAAGCGACGGTTTTGTTTTTTTAAATCTGTCACCTGAATTTGTTGTTTTACTATTTGCAATAATCGCTGGTTATCCCATGGCTTTTCAATAAAATCATTAGCTCCTTGTTGCATCGCTTTTACTGCCAAATCGATACTTGACCAACCTGTCATTGCAACTACAGGAATGGATATTTCGAGTTTCGCCAACTTAGCCAAAAAATTTAATCCCTCTTGGCCTGATGTGGTATCAGAAGAGTAGTTCATATCCAGTAAAATCAGGTCAATATTATTTTCTTGAATGACATCAAGCGCCCGTAATACTGAATCAGCCTCAAGCACATTATAATTTTGATTGCTCAAGAGAAAGTTAGCACTTAAACGAACATCAGCCATATCATCTATGACTAAAACAGTTAGTTTCATTCTATTTCCTTTACCTAAATGCTCTTATCGAAAAAAGGCAGGAGGAAAGTCCCTCCTCCTAATCTTTCGTTTTTAATTTACTCGTTGCGTAATGCTTTTATCGGATCTTCTGTTATAGCGGCTCTTATTGGAATATAACAAGCAACATAGGCAACCGCTAACATAATCGGTACCACACTTAACATAGCGGCATAATTAATATTGATGGCAAAACTGACTTGCTGCCTAACAATAATAAAAATAACCACCGACAAACTAGCGCTAATTAGCATACCCAATACGACAGGGTATAAACTCTCTTTCATTACCATATTTCTGATGCGATGTGTTTTTGCTCCTAGCGCTAAATGTATACCCAGCTCATAACGCCTCATTTGAGTACTATAATTTAGCACACCATAAATCCCAGCAGCAGCTAATAGCAAAGATAATAGCCCGAGCACTATCGTTAACCCTGCCGTTAGCTTATGTTTATAAATAAGATCCGCATGCTGTTGCTCATGGCTGATCACCGTTCTTATTCTCAATTTGCCGTTAAGTTTTAATAACAATGGCAACACGGTTTCTCTGGTAAGCTTTGCGCCTTGGATTAATTTAATATCAAAGCCAAAATCTTCAAAAGCGGCATAAGGCATATAATAACGTTGATAGCCATAATCCCCTTCCATGCCAGGGCGATAATAATCTTTGGCGATACCGATAACCTTTAGTGGTTGCTCAGCTTGTAACTGAAAAACTTTACCGATAGCGTCGCCATCAGGGGCGAGCTCAAGGGCCAATGATTCACTCAAAATAATTTCATTAATTTGATAACGCGGATCTTTTTGCTCACTAAAAGTATTTCCTTCGACTATAGGCAACTCAAGAATTTCGAAATAGTTATGATCAACCATATTAAAGGCGAAACTACCAACTCTCTTGCCATCTCTATCATCTAAAGTCATTGAGTTTGAGCCTTTAAAAATAACAGGTTTAATGCTGCGAGAGACCTGCTTAACTTGCGGTAAATTCTCAAGCTCTTTTTTAATACTCAAAGTCAATAAATTCATTTCAACCAAGCTTTCAGGTGAATAACTAGCGCCTTTAGGTCTGTCCACTCGTAAATAATAAACATCGTCATCATTAAAACCTAGCGGGTGAAGCGCTGTCTCAAGTGCTTTTTCGATGACTACTGAAGCGCCAGCTAATAACAAGGTTGCTAAGGCGACTTGAATGGCAATCAAAAAATTTCTGATACGTTTAGATACCTGTAAACCGCTACCTTTACCACTGCTTTGTAATTGAGATTGCAGCAAATCATAATTCACCACTCTTGATGACATTTTAGCGAAAATGGCCGCTAAAACGATAACAATGGATCCAGTAAATAATAGTGTTGCGCTATTAATACCTAACTCCGAAATGCGTGGCAGTTGTCTTGCTGCAAGCTCTTCTAGTAATACAAACCCCCAACCAGCAATCAACAAACCTAGAGCGCCAGCGATAACAGACAAGATTAAGCTTTCGGCAAACATAGAGATGAATAAGTGATTAGGCTTAGCACCTAAAGCAGCTTGAATTGCCATAGTTCTTTGTTTTTGAGCGGCCCTTGACAGAAATAAATTGGTTACATTAGTTACTGCAATTAACAGTAAACCTACCACGCCACTTAACAGTAACAAGGCTACTTTTGAACTATCGCCAACAATAACTTCATTTAAAGACAATACCTTAGCACCTGCAGTATCACCGTTTTCAGCCGCAGCACTGGCTACAAACTTCTCATTTAACATCGCACCTAAAGTTGATGCCGCCTGTAAGGATGAAACACCCGATTTTAATGTACCAATACTGTTTAATGCACGGGTCATTACTCCCCAATGGGTAACATCTAGCCCTTGGTAATCCCACGGTAGCCAAAAATCAGGTGCTTCATTATAACGGTTAGCAGGGGCAATGAAATTCTCACTGGTAACGCCAATAACTTTATAACTAACATGGCCAATCATGGTTTTACGGCCAATAATATCGGCATCACTTTGATACCATTTCTGCCATGTTTGATAACTTAAAACGACAACGGCTTGATGAGTATCTATGCCTTCATTGTTATCAATCACTCGCCCTAAGTGCATTAATGGTGATAGTAATGAAAAATACTCAGGGGTAATAAAATTGACTAGGGCATTAGGCTGGTCTGGGTGGTCAGCGACTAATTGTTTGTGATCAAAAACTAAAGCGAATTTATCAAAGACTTGCTGATTTTTATACCATAACAACATTCCTGGTGCTGATTGCGAGCCACTATAAGACTCACCCTCTGAAGCATATGACTGCTGTACAACAACGAGTTGCTCTGAATTTGGATAAGGTAGCGATTTTACCAATAACAAATGATTTAAACTAAAAATACAAATTAAGGCACCTAAAGTGACAGAAAGTGTCGCGATAACCGTGGTTGAAAATCCTGGTACTTTCAACAAAGCAAATTTAGCTAAGGAAAGTTCAAATTTCAAGCTGCGAAGAAAACGAATCATTTTGCCTCCTGAGTATTACTTTTACTAGAAGGAGAGTCATTCGAAGCAAGGTTATTAGAGATAAACTCATCAGCAATAACCCCATCTAAAAGGTGCAGTTTACGTTTCGCCATATCCGCATATCTCGGATCATGAGTTACCATGCATATGGTCATGCCTTGCTCATTTAATTTCGCCAGCATCGCCATAACAGCATCACCATTTTTAGAGTCTAAGTTACCCGTTGGCTCATCCACTAACAAAATGGTTGGACTGCCAACCAATGCACGAGCAATAGCAATTCGCTGCTGTTGCCCACCAGAGAGTTGATTTGGTTTATGATCACAACGATGAGACATGTCCACTTTTTCTAAACTTGCTAATACTTCTGCTTTAATTTCAGCTTCAGGCATTATCGGCTCTCGATATCTTAGTGGTAGAGCAATATTGTCAAAAACGCTAAGTTCATCAATAAGGTTAAAGGCTTGAAAAACAAAACCAATATGTTGGTTGCGAATTTCCGCGCGGTGATTAATCGTTAAATCGCTGACATCTTGAGCATCAATAAAATATTGTCCTGACGTTGGACTGTCAAGCAAGCCAAGTAATGATAGCAAGGTAGACTTCCCGCAGCCTGAAGGACCTGAAATAGAGATATAATCTTGATTATAAATCGATAAATTAACACCACGTAAAGCATGAGTTTCAATATTTTCAGTTGAAAACACTTTAGTTAAGTTTTTCATTTCAATAATAACTTTTTTCGAAACTTGGGCTTTAGTAGTTGTCATTGGCATTACATTTTCATGTGTCATAAGGGCTTCCTAATTATATGTTATTTTTCAATAAAAGGCGTTTAATGCTAATTTCATTAATTAACTCATTAATAGCCTCGTTAAGTGGTAATACCATTCCGCATAAACATTTGCTCACCCTTACTTGTTAAAACTAACAATAGCTGTGTTGCTTTCAATCGCAATAACCAGTTATTACTCAATCAAGCGTCTTGCTCTTGTTAATTTTTCCTGCGTAATGATTGATCATCTCTTTATACGGAATGGCATTATTGAATAATCGTGATGTTGTTGGCCTTTTTCCAGCGAGACATATCAGATAAAATAAAGCTGTCATTTTCTAACGCACCGCTGAGAATTTGAATGTATTCACCGCTTTCTTGACCGTAACTTACAGCTACTTTTTGTGCTTGATTCTGCTCTTTATCCATTTTAAATAAGTGTGCTTTCATACCAGTGCTGGCATTAACCGGCTTTTTGATGTACATCACCTGAGTTAATGTCCCGGTAGAGATAACACCATCTACATTAAGGTCTGGACGAGCATTATTAGGAAGCTCGCCACTAAGTGATACTTCAATTGAAATCATGCCCTGTTTAACTAATGGATTAATTCTTTGTACTTTGCCGATAATTTTTCCACCGCGGGTATCAATATGAACAAGTTGATTTAAAGCAAGAAGTCCAACATCAGACTGTGAAACATTGATCATCGCAAACAAGCTATCAACACTACCAACTAAGGCGATTTGTTCACCCAAAGCAACACTTTGTCCGAGCTCTACGGCTAAGTTTTGCACCACACCATCAATACCTGCTCTTACCGTTAAGCGATTAAACTGCTCAGTAATAACCGCAACAATTTCTTTTTGTTGCTCAATTTTGTCTTGCTCAATAGCAAGCTCTTGCTGATGCACTTCACCTAGCTGTGATAATCGAGTTTTTTCAATGGTAATGCGTCTAGAGAGCTGACGAAAATTAAGCTGTGAGCGCTTAAAGGTTAATTCAGAAACAATGCCTTTTTTCAATAACTCTTCTTCTGCCAACATTTTCAGCTCGGCAAGCTCGAGTTCAGACATCAGCTGCTCTTGCATCGCTTGATGGGCAAGTAATTCTCTTTTTTGTTTTAACGCGACCTGTAAGTACATAGCTTTAGCATTACTGAAATTTCGCTCTGCCTCTTTCACTTGCTGTGAAATAACCGGATTAGACAACCGAACAATAACGCTGTCTTTAGAAACCAGCGACCCCGGTTTCAGTAATATCTCTTCTACGGTGGCATTGGCAGGAGTCGTTAATAATCGTTGTTGTTTAGATTTCAGTTTTCCGTAACCTTCAACCTCTAAAACAAGGTCACCGAGTTTTACGTTGTCAGTCCAAATTTGATTGCTTGCTACTTTTTCAGCACCTGATGGCTGACTAAAAGCCCAAAAGCTCAATATTAACGCTGCTGATACAACCCCAATGATTAATGTTAATTGTTGATGATTAGATTTTTTTTCGCTTGGTTTACTAATATCCATAACGGGCTCCCAATGTAATTAACATAGACAGAGCAAAACAGATGCCAAAACGTAATCATCTAAAAACAAAGAACTTTATTTTTAATTTGTTTAATGGTTTTCGTTTTTATTGGCTATTTTTGTGATATCGGGAATGGGGAACGTTTGGTAATATGGTACGATTGATGAAATGAACTGAATTAAAAGATTGTTTAAAAACCTAAGTTATTATCTGGGTTCTCCGTCATAAAATGCGCTTTAATTCTAATATTAAAGCGCACTTGTCGAACTACAGTTATTGGCTTTGGAGTTACTCACAACCTAAAACTAACTTTAAATTTTATCAAAGAAATGCTGTCATTAACTTGTTAAGTTCATAAAATAAACATTAGCTTACAAGCTCGGTTATACGCTTATTCACGAACATTGATACATTATATCCTAACGATAAATTCGCACTTTACTGCTGGTTAGACGTGTTAATCGCCAAATTGCACACGTAAACCCGCATTAACAGTAAATCCATCATTTCTAGACCAAATATCTGTTGTCCATCTACCACTAGGTGCTTGTTCGAGTAACAGTAGTGAATCTTCTTTAGTTTGTCGAACATTTAGCAGGTTTTCAGCATTAACAAACCAACTGACTCGTCCGAAGGTGATTTGACCTAACAACCCTAAGTGCCAATATGCCTTGCTTTTATCTCTATAAGGGTTATCTTCAAGTCGTTGTGTGCCAGTATAGTAAGCTTCAAACCCTAACAAATGGCTACCATGCTCTTCCAACATTACCACGAGGCCTGCAGAGTGTTTAGGTGTCAGAGCCAAAGGCTCTCGGTTAAGGCCAGAATCATCTTCTTTCGTAGCGTCTGTATATAAATAACTACCAGTAAATTTTATATCTTGCCAGCGATAACGTAACAATAATTCAGCACCACGAATTTCACTTTCACCATCAGCATTGACGATACGAACCTGTTTTCCTAACGCTGTACTCATACCATCAGTGGTTTTTAATTCAGTAGCATTATCAATATTTGAAGCAAATAATGTCACGCTGGTTTCTACGCTACCCAGTACATAGCTAATGTCTACAGAAGCGGTAGACGCTTGCTCTGCATCAAGATTTTCTAGCGGCTCAAGGCGAGATAAACCGGTTTCATCAATATCTTCAATAAATGGACTTGGCGCGAAAAAACCTTGCCCATATGCACCTCGAATTGTCCAATTATCAGGGCTGTACAATAATGAAATTCGAGGGCTTACTTGCGTACCATATTCACTATGCCAGTCGGTACGTGCGCTAACAGACATAGAAACCTCATCACTTGCTTCATAATCTAATTGCGAAAATAGTCCCGGTATTTGATAAGTGTAATTAAACTCAGAAAAAGTATCAGAGTCGAACTTTTCAGATTGAAGTGCTAATCCAACAAGCCATGCTGTTTTATCAGAATACCCTGATAAGCTTGACTCGATAAGGTAACTTTCATGTTTATCATCTTCAAAAACAGCACCGTATTCATGCTCATGATCTTGGTTCATTGCTGAACCACGCATATTGATATTCATGACTTCGCCTAATGGCTTGTCATATATAAAGCCAATATCGGTTCTCAGTGTGTCTTGTGTTTGAGCGAACTCACTGCCATCAGGCAATGTTGCATTATCGGCGGTGCCGCCATTTCGTTCTTCAGTCATCGCTCCAACAGTAACGTAAAGGTTAGCACCATCGTCACCTTGCCAATAAAAACGAGGGCGAATACTGGCTCTTTCGTAACCAGCCATATCAAGCCAACCATCATCATCTAAATCTTGCTCTTCTTGGTGATGAATTCCAGCGGTAACTGATGCGCTAACACTATCAGTTAATGGTGATGCAAAGTACGAAGTAATATCTTGACCATTTTTAGATGTCGCATTGAATAAAACTTCTCCTTCAAGTTCATCAGAAGGTGTTCGCGAAATTAAATTTATTACCCCA